>Ga0079224_100014668_pt1 | contig 10956 bp, 10 predicted proteins | sample Stecom2015_FD_80414 | JGI IMG/M metagenome (GOLD analysis project Ga0079224, IMG submission 80414) | Agricultural soil microbial communities from Utah to study Nitrogen management - Steer compost 2015 | ecosystem: Environmental > Terrestrial > Soil > Agricultural land | place: USA: Utah...
CTCGACGGCGCTGGCCGGAGGTGGAGCCGTGAACAGGCTGACGGCGATCATCAGGATCAACGAGGCCGCGAAGCCGGGCACCACGGGGTCGATGGCGTCGGTGTCGCCCCACAACCGCCAGGCCACGGTGCCGACCAGGCCACCGAGCATCGCCACGATGGCGCCTTCCCTGGTGGCGCGCCGCCACAGCACGCCGGCGACCACCGGGACCAGGAAGACCGCACCCATGAGTGCACTGAACAGCGCCACGATGAACTGCACCAGTTCCCCGGCGCCGAACCCGGTCAACACCATGATCATCGGTACCAGCCCGACGATGACGGTGCCGATCCGACCGATGAGCACCCGCCGCTCGGGCGACATCGACGGACGCAGCACGCCGTAGATGTCGTGCGACAGCGCAGTGCCGGCCACCAGCAGGACCGACGACACCGTCGACATCATCGCCGAGGCCACGGCGACCAGCAGGAGCGTGCCGAGGAACGCCGGCAAGGCGTGCACGGCCAGCACCGGCATGGCCTGGTCACCGGTGCTCAGCGCAGGGAAGAGCACCCGGGTGCCCAGCGCCAGCACGAACACCAGCGTATGCGCCAGCCCCACCAGGATGATCACGAACGCGATGCCCTTGCGGATGGTCGGCATGTCCTTCATCGCGTAGAACCGGACCAACTGCTCCGGGCGAGCGACGGCGCCGAGGAAGAACGCCAGCGACAGCGTCAGCAGCAGCGACGGCGCCATGCCCTCCCAGGTGAACGTCACCGGATTCGCACTGTCGACCAGCGCGAGCATGGAGTTCAAACCGCCGGTCTGGCCCAGCACCATCGGGATCGCGACCGCCGCGCCGACCACCATGATCATCATCTGCAGGAAGTCGGTGTAGACGACGGCGACCATGCCGCCGATCGCGGTGTAGGCGAGCACCACGGCCGTGAAGCCGATCATGCCGGAGTTCACCGACACGCCGAACAACGCGTTCGCGATCAGCCCACCCGCGATCACCTGCGCGGAGATGTACACGACGAAGGCGATCAGAATGATCAACGCAGCGATCACGCGCGCGACCCGGCTGTAGTACCTCGTCTCGAGAAAGTCCGGCAGCGACACCTTGCGCTGCCGGGTGAACCGCGGCGCGATCACGGCCACCATCAGCCAGTACGCCACCGGGAAGACGAACACCACCCACGCGAACGACCACCCGACGGCGTACATGATGCCGATGGTCCCGATGAACAGCCCGGAGCTCATCTGGGTCGCGGCGATGCTCGCGCCGCCGACGGCCCAGCCCAGGTTTCCGCCGGCGATGTAGAAGTCCTGGTCGTTCTTGGTCACCCGCAGGCCGAGATAGCCCAGTGCGAGCGTCACCACGAAGAAGCTGATCAGCACAGCCCATTGCGTCATGGGGTGGTCACCTCACCTGTTCTCTCGGTCCGGCGACGTCGCGCCGCGCTGGGTGTCCTTGCGGTTGCGCGAGACCATCCAGATCAGATAGGCGATGGTCAGGGCGATGTAGATGACGAAATAGCCCCAGACGGCGAAACCTGCATCGAAGATCGACATCAGTGCCTCCGTTCCGCTGTCGCGGCGACCTCGGCAGCGCGCCGTCGCCCGCGGGTGAACGAGACGTAGAGGGCGGCCGCGCCTGCGACGAGGGTCAACCCCAGCGCCAGATTGACGCTGCGCTCCAGCGTGAAGAACGGGGCGTCGCCGGTGGTGCTGACCGACCGCAGCAACGCCGGGACGGCGGGCGTGTCGTAGCTGACCTGCACCCGATCACCGGAGGTCGCGACCGACTCCGGGTTGGCCGGGAAACCTTCGACGTAGTCGTAGCCGGGCGCCAGCTGCACCGACGCGGTGAAGATGCCCGGTGACGTGGTGGCGGCAGGGAGGTCGAGCGCGAGGACCGGAACCTCCGCGGTCATTCGGGCGCCATCGACGGCACCCACGTCCGGCGCGGTGTAGCTCACGGTCAGATTCGCCTCGCCGCCTGGAGGCAACGGCTCGTCCAGCGTGGCCGTCACCGTGGTCTTCAGCTTCACCGTCTCGACGGAGGTGCCCAGCTCCTGGCCGTCGCCGTTCGTGACGACCACGTCCTCGATCGGGACACCGCCGTCTTCGTCGAAGGCGAGCGCGGAGAACGACACCGTCTCGGCGGGCTCGTCGCCGGCGGCCCCGCCGCTGACCACGTAGTCGATCTCGACCTGTGCCGTGCCCTGCTCGTCGACGTTCACGTCGGCATCGGCCTGCTCGAGCCCGGCCGCGGCCGCCGTGGGGGCCGCCAAGGCCACCGACGACGTCAAGACGAGTGTGGCGACGGCGCCGGCCCGGCGGCTGCGGCGCGTCATGGTCTGTCTCCTTGGGCGCTCAGGAACAGCTCGTCGAGCTTGGCTCCGGCGGTCATCTTGGGCGGGCGCATGTAGGCGGTCCGGCTGTGGGTCAGGCCCTGCGCGACGGTCATCTCCGCGGTGTGCAGTCCGGCCCGCGACGGGTTGATGACCGGTACTCCGAGCTCTTCGGTCATCTGCTCGGCCACATCGAGGAACCCCATGCTCATGCATCCCAGCACCAGCGCGTCGGCCCCGTCCTGCTCGACGGCCAGTCGGCCTTGTTCGAGCATCCGGCCCAGCGCGGCGCCGTGATCCTTGTTGACGTCCAGGACCGACGTCTCGATGTAGCGGACCGAGGCCAGCGCGTCAGCCGCCCCGGCTTCCCAGGCCAGCCGCCGCAGCGCCGGGACGATGCTGGCGGTGACCGTGACGAAGCTGAACCGGTGCCCGAGCGTCGTGGCCAGCGCGATCGACGCCGATGCCGGGCCGACGACGAGCATGTCGCTGATCTCGCGCAGCCCGTCCAGGCCCGGGTCACCGAAGCAGCCCACGATCGCCGCGTCGAAGCCGTCGGCCTCGGTGCGGACGAGCAGTTCGGCCATCGCCGGGATGCTGAGGTACTCCTCGTACATCGACTCGATCGACGCCGGCCCACGGTCGACCGCGCGTACCTCGACCTCGGTGCCGGGCAGCGCCCACGAGCGAAGCTTGTCCTGCCGGCGCTCCAGCTCGGCCGAGCCGAGTGCGGTGCGGTGCATCGGTCCCGGGACGAGGTAGGCGATGCGCCGGTCGGGCGCCGAGCTGTCGGGGCCGGTCGGCGCGGTCGCGTTCGTAGTCATCTGTGCTCCTCGTGCTGCGTCGGTGTCGGTGGGGCGGGCCGGGTGAAGCCGTCGCGGTCGACGACCTGGCAACCGTGGCGGTAGACGCCGGCGACGTCGTAGACCGCCGTGATGTCGGCCAGCGGGTCGCGCCGGAGCGCGACGAAGTCTGCGCGGCGACCGGGTTCGAGGGCGCCGACGTCGGTGACCCCCATCAGCTCGGCGCCGTGCACGGTCCCGGCACGCAAGGCGTCCTCGGTGGACCACCCGTGTTCGGTGAGCCACTGCATCTCGTAGCCGAACAGTCCGTGCATCGAGTCGGTGCCCAGCGCGATCGGGATGCCGGCCGCCCTGACCTGGTCGGCTACGGCCCGCGCGGACTCTCGCGCTTGGTGCACCTTGCGCAGGATCGCCGGTTCGCGGGCGTCACCCTGCTCGATGCCGCTGGGATGGAACAGGATGGTGTTGGTCAGGACCAGCCACGTGCCGTGCTCGGCCATGGTCGTGATGTTGCTGTCGGTGAGCATCGCGCCGTGCTCGACGGAGCGTACGCCCGCCGCGGCCGGCAGATCCACACCTGCGCCGCCGTGGGCGTGCGCTGACACCATCAACCCGAGTTCTGACGCCGCGTCCACGATCGCGGAGATCTCTTCGGCTGAGTAGTTCGACTCCTCCAGCGACGAGTCGGTCGACGAGACTCCGCCGGTGGTGAAGATCTTGATGTGGTCCGCGCCGAGATCCGCATTGGCGCGCACGGCCCGGCGGACGGCGTCCGGGCCGTCCACGCCGCCGGCGGCGCTGCCGTGCTTGCCGGTCGGGCTCAGCCCCCGTCCGGCGATCCGCAGTGCTGGACCGGCCACCTCACCGGTGGCGACGGCGGCCTTGAAATGGGCATCGATCCCGTGTTCCTCGGTCATGATCCGTGCGGTGGTGACACCGCAACTGAGCATCCGGCGCAGGTTGTCGACCCCGCGGACGGCCTGCCACGCCGGCGGCTGCACCAACTGCCGGTGCTGGTCACCCTCACCGGGGCGGATGGTGACGTGCGTGTGGGCGTCGACGAAGCCGGGCACCAGATAGACCTCGCCGAGGTCGACGCGCGTGACGCCGGGAGGGCACACCTCGTCCGGCGGCCCCACCGCGGCTACTCGGCCGTCGTCGACGAGCAGGCCGGCCCCGGCCTGCAGGCCCGGGCGAACCGCATCGAACACCCCGGCGGCATGGAAGAACGTCAGGTCAGCCATGGTCGATGTGCACCTCACCGATGGTGGTGTCGGGCAGGACATCATCGCGCCGAGTGATGTCGGCGCCGAGCCGCTCGATGACCGCGCGGGCGTGCTCACCGGTCGCCAGGACGGGCTCGCCGGTCGTCATGGTGGTGGGCACGAACCGCACCGCCAGCTGACCGCGGCTGTCGCCGTCGACCCGCTCGACCAACACGACCACGGAGTCACGAGTCACCTCGTCGCCGAACGTGCTGCGGTAGGGGGCCGCGGGAATCCGCACCGGCAGCGTCGCGTCCGGCGAACCGTCGCCGGCCAGGTCGGACCACGCGTGGAACATGAAGTTGCCGACCGAGTAGGCGATCAACCCACCACCGTGGATCTCGACGGGATGAACCTCGTGCGGGTGGTGCCCGATCACCAGATGCGCGCCGGACTCGACCAGGGCGTGCCCGGCCGGACGCTGATACTCCGCGAGTTGGCCGTACGACGGCGCCGCGAAGCCGTGCGGCACGCCCCAATGGACGGCGACGACCACGAGGTCAGCCGTGGCTCGAGCCTCGGTCACCACCGCGCAGGCGGCGTCGAGGTCGGCTGGAACCACCGAGGTGTGTACGTACGGCGCCATCCCCGGCTGCTCGGCCGCGAGGGCGGGGTCGACGGCGACGTGCTGGAGAACGCGCAGGGGGGCCACCCCGGGCCGGTCGGGTGCGGCGGCGAACCCCGGCGGCAGCGCTGCGGACAGCCCGATCACGCTCACCGATCCGGAGGGCGTCGTCCGCGTCGTCGCTGCTCGCGCGGCGGCATCGTCCTGGCCCGCGCCGACCGGTGCGACACCGGCGCGAGTGAGCGCGGCGAGGGTGTCGGCCATCCCTTCGGGGCCGTAGTCGAGAAGGTGATTGTTGGCCACCGTCGCGACGTCCACACCGAGCGCGGCGACGTCGCCGGCCCGGTCGGGATGCGAGCGCTGCACGATGGCCTTCTCTGCGGGCACACCGCGCCGGGTGAGTGGGGACTCCACGTTGGCCAGGGTCGTCTCTGCGCTGGTGAGCAGCTCGATCAGCCGTGGCGAGATGTGGGCCGGGCGGTGGTGCATGACGACGTCGCCCACGGCGGCGAACCACGCGGACGTCAGGTCGTGACCGGTCGCGACGTCGGGCACGCGGCACACCTCCTCTGCTACGGCAGTTCCACGGAGCTTCGCAATAATTCTGTGATCTGACAAGTCCTGGTGAGCGAATCCATCGATTAGAGTGGATCAGGTGCCGAATGATCCACGATCTGTGCGCAATTACGCAGAATACTTGCACCCAAGGTTGATGGATCGTCATAACTCTGCAAGAGTGACGGCCATGCCGAATGATTCGCCTGCATGGCAGCCGGGGCGATTGCCCGCGCACGGGCCGGGCCAGCCTCCGCTCGACGATCTCGACCGCGCGATCGTCGCGTGCCTGCAGGTGAACGGCCGAGCCACCTGGCAGCAGATCGCCGGTGTCGTCGGTGCCTCGGAATCGACGGTCTCCCGGCGAGCCAACCGACTCCTGCGTGAGCGCATCGTGTGCGTGTCGGCCGTGCCCGATCCGCCCCGGTGCGGGTTGGGAACCCCCGTGCTGATGCAGGTCGAGTGTGCCGTCGGGGCCACCTCGGCGGTGGCCGGCGCGTTGGCGATGCGGTCCGACGTGCGGTTTCTCGCCCTGCTGACCGGCTCTCACGACCTCGTGCTCGAAGTCATCGTCGGTTCGCGAGCGCAGCTGGCCGACGTGCTGGTCGATCAGATCCGCTCGGTTCCCGGTATCACCCACACCAGCACCGAGACCGTCGTGCGCAACTTCAAGACGTCGTACGACTGGAGTCGCAGGCTGCTGGGCGACGAGGTCGCCGACCTGGAACCTGAGCCGGTGACGGAACCGGGCAATGCCGAGCTCGACGGCACCGACCTGCACATGGTGCAGATCCTCGCCGCGGACGGGCGCACCCCCATGTCGGAGGTGGCCGGGCGGGTCGGCATCGGCGAGGCCGCGGCCCGCCGCCGGGTCGAAGCTCTGACCACACGCGGTGCGCTCTGGTTCGCCACTTTCGTGGACCCGCAGGCCATGGGGTTCGAGACCGAGATGTTCCTGTGGCTCGACATCGACTTCTCGCGGCTGGAAGAGGTCGCAGGCTCGCTCGCGGAGCATCCGGAGGTCCGCTACATGTCGGCCACGGCCGGCTACAGCGATCTCGCCTGTGAACTGGTGCTGCACGACCTCGACGATCTCTACCGGTTCAACACCGAGGTTCTGGGTGCACTGCCCGGCGTGCGACGAGTCGAGATGGGCCAGGAGCTCCAGATCGTCAAACGCGGTTTCTTGACCAGCCCCGCCGTGCTTCCCGACATCGCGCCGTACCTGCCGCGCTGAACAACCGCCGGCCGCGTCGTAGAAAGAGGTAATGCCTGATGACTGACACTGCGCAGTCCGCCACCCCGTACCGGTCCAGCCGCTACACCGGTTACACGTCGTTCTCCTACCTCGACGAAGGCCGGGACTACGAGGCGTTCGTCCTCGCCCCCGAGCTGGATCGGGTGCCGCCGTACGATCTGGGCCTCGACGCCGAGCAGGCCGAGCGCACCCGGCGGCTGGTGCAGGACAACATCATCATCAGCCTGCACGATCACCCGCAGGTGTTCCCGGAAGACATGAACCAGGTGCGCGAGTACATCCGCACCGGCCGCGAGCGCACCGGCTACCTGGGGTTGTCGCGATCGGGCATGACCGCGGTGTTCGACAACATGATGGACGGCACCGCGTGCGTCACCAGCAAGTCGGGCTGGAAGTTCGATGACATCGTCTACGACATCGGGATGCGGCTGTCCGACATCGCCCACCAGGACTTCGTGCGTATCGCCTACGGCCTCGACGACATCTACGCCGCCCACCAGAACGACCAGTTGGCCATCGTGTTGTCGCTGGAAGCGGCCACCCCCATCGAGAACGAGGTCGACCGCATCGACCTGCTCTACGGCATGGGTGTACGGCAGATGGGCATCGCCTACTCCGAGGCGAACACGCTGGGGTCGGGGCTGAAGGAGGCCGGCGACGGCGGCCTGACGGTGTTCGGGCATCGCGCCGTCGAGCGGATGAACAAGCTCGGCATCGCCATCGACGTCTCGCACAGCGGCGACAAGACCTGCATGGACGTCTTCGCCGCCTCCACGAAACCGGTGTTGATCACCCACGCCGGCGCCCGCGCCGTCTGGCCGACTCCGCGGATGAAGCCCGACGAGGTCATCCGCGGCTGCGCCGAGACCGGCGGCGTCATCGGCATCGAGGCCGCGCCACACACCACGTTGTCCGAGGCGCACCCGGAGCACTCGCTGGAATCGGTCATGGACCACTTCGAGTACTGCGTCGAGCTCGTCGGCATCGACCACGTCGCCTTCGGCCCGGACACCTTGTACGGCGACCACGTGGCGCTGCACGACATCTTCGCGGCCAACCTCGGCGTCCACGACGCGCACAAGGGGCCGTCCTACCCGAAGATGCCCTACGTCGCCGGGCTGGAGAACCCGACCGAGTGCTTCCACAACATCGTCGGCTGGCTGGTCAAGCACGGCTACAGCGACGAGGACATCATCAAGGTGACCGGTGGGAACATCATCCGGGCGCTCGAGAAGATCTGGTTCTGATCCACAGCAAGTGAGGTGAGTGCCCATGCGGGCGGTGGTCCTCGAGCGCTATGGCGATCGTGACGCGCTCGCCGTACGCGACGTCGCCGAGGCCGACCCGGCGCCGGACGAGGTGGTCGTCCGGATGGCGGCGTCCGGACTGAACCGCCTGGATGTCTTCGTGCGGCAGGGCCTCGCCGGGCCGGGCGTGCGCTCGCCGCGTAGCCTGCCGCACGTCATGGGGGCCGAGGGTGCTGGCACGGTCGTCGAGGTCGGCGCCCAGGCCCGCACCGACCTGGCCGTCGGGGACGAGGTCATCGTGTTCTCCGGGCTGTCCTGCGGGCACTGCCGGTTCTGCCGCCGCGGCGAGACCAGCCGCTGCGCGCAGTACGAGATCCTCGGCGAGGACATCTGGGGCGTGCAGCGCGAGCTGGTCGCCCTGGCCCCGACCAGCCTGCTGCGCGTGCCCGCCGGGCTGTCCCTGCTCGAGGCCGCGGCGGTGCCGACCACCTACACGACGGCCTGGACCATGCTCATGACCACCGGCCGGCTGCGGGTCGGGGAACGGATCCTCGTCGTCGGGGCCAGCGGCGGCGTGGCGGTCGCGGCGATGCAGATCGCGGCGAAGGCCGGTGCCGAGGTGTGGGCGACCACCCGCAGCGCCGACAAGGCGAGCCGCCTGGCCGAGCTGCCCTACGTCCACCACGTCATCGACAGCAGCGAGCCCGGCTGGGCCGACGAGGTGCTGGCGCGCACCGGCGGCGACGGCGTCGACCTGGTGGCCGACGCCATCGGGGCGCCCACGTGGCGCGACTCCATCCGCTCGCTGGCCACGGGCGGGCGCATGGTGATCTGCGGCGCGACCGGCGGCGACCAGCCGGACATCAGCATCCGGGAGCTGTACCAGTCCCACCGGCAGATCCTCGGCGCGCCCTTCGGCGGCTGGAACGACTTCGTCGACGTCGTGGACCTGATGGCCCGCACGGACATCCGGCCGGTGATCGACACCGTCGTACCCATGGAACAGGTCGCCGAAGGGCACCGGATCATCGAGGAAGCCGAGCACATCGGCAAGGTCGTCGTCGACCTCACCTCTCCTGAATGATCATGTTCAGTTGGCGATTGCCTGCCCCACCACCCGTGCACGCCTCGTGATGCGACAGAACACCTCGTGGTGTCCTGCGTCCCGCGACAGCGGCACCCCGGCCTTCGTCACGCGCCGCACCAGTTCGTCGAACAACGCGGTGATGACCGGCGAGATGTCCGGGGGCTCGTAGCTTGCGGCGGTCGCGGTCAGCTCAGCCACCCGAACCGGTGGCAGGGAGGTGACGATGACGTCGGCGGTGACCATGTGTTCCTCGCTTTCGGTGGCTCGAAGCCTCGCGTCCACTCGGCGCAGGAGGCCCATGGCGTCGTAGTGCCGCAGCCTCCGGACCGACACACGGCCCATAGCGGGCGAAGTCTCCGATGGTGAACATGACGTCTCCGGTCTACGGGCTGACACCGTGTCAGGGTCGATACTGTGCGTCGATCCCAGGATGGGCGCAGCGTTGGCGGAGCTCACGTCGGTGAGGGAGACGAGGGAGACGATGGATTCGATGAGTACCGACCACGTGCTCAGCACCACCCGCGCGGTGCGCCTGAAACTCGATCTGCACCGCGAAGTCGAGCCCGAGGTCGTGTACGAGTGTCTGCGGTTGGCGATCCAGGCGCCGTCGCCGAGCAACCGGCAGGCCTGGCGGTGGATCGTGGTCCGCGACCAGCAGGTGAAGGACCAGCTCGGCGAACTCTTCCGCGACGCGGGCACGGCCTACCTGCGAAACCGGCGAGCCAAGTCCGACGCGGCCGGCCAGCCGAATCCGTCTCGACTGGTCGACTCCGTTCAACACCTGATCGACGTCATCGAGCAGGTGCCGGTCTTCGTCATCCCGTGCGTGCTCGGGCGCCCGCGCGGGTTCAACGCCGCCGACGCTGCTTTCTACGGCGGCATCTTCCCCGCCGTGTGGAGCTTTCAGCTCGCGCTGCGTTCTCGTGGGTTGGGATCGACGCTGACCACGTTCCATCTGCGGCACGAGCAGCGGGCGGCGGCGATCTTGGGCCTACCCGACGACGTCACGCAGGTCGGTTTGTTGCCGGTCGCCTACACGACCGTCAGCGACTTCCGGCCGGCGCCGCGGCAGCCGGTCGAGGAGGTCGCCTTCGCCGACCGGTGGGGCCAGCCGCTGGCGTGACGTTCGTCGTTGCGGGGCAGACGGCGCGGCTGCGCGAGTCTGTCGGACCGGTGCGGCATCCTGACATGGACGGTGAACGATCATCGGCGACGGGACGGGCATGCGGCTGCTGCACACTTCCGACTGGCACCTCGGTCGCAGCCTGCACGGCGTCGATCTGCTGGAGGCGCAGGCTGCTGCGCTGGACCAGATCGTGGAAATCGCGCGGTCGTCCGACGTCGACGCGGTCCTGGTCTCCGGTGACGTCTTCGACCGCGCCATCCCGCCGGTCGAGGCGGTCCGCCTGCTCGAAGACACGATGTGTCGCCTGGCCCAGCACGCCACCGTCGTCGTCACCTCGGGCAATCACGATTCCGCGATCCGGCTCGGATACGGGTCCCGGCTCTTTCCGGCCGGTCTGCACGTCGTCACGGCGGTCGACGCGGTCGGCGTACCGGTCGAGTTGGCCGACGAGTACGGCCCGGTGCTCATCTACCCGTTTCCGTACCTCGACCCTGACGGCTGCCGGGTCCAGCTCGGCGACGGCGAGCCGCTCGAACGCTCTCACCAGGCCGTGTGCACGGCGGCCATGCGCCGGGTCAGCGCCGACCTCGCCACCCGGGGGCTGTTCGCCGCGAGCGCGCGGACCGTCGTCATGGCCCACGCCTTCGTGGTGGGTGGGTTCCCGGTGCAGACGTCGGAGAGCGAACGCGACATCCGCGTCGGCGGTGTCGA
>Ga0079224_100014669_pt1 | contig 10956 bp, 10 predicted proteins | sample Stecom2015_FD_80414 | JGI IMG/M metagenome (GOLD analysis project Ga0079224, IMG submission 80414) | Agricultural soil microbial communities from Utah to study Nitrogen management - Steer compost 2015 | ecosystem: Environmental > Terrestrial > Soil > Agricultural land | place: USA: Utah...
CTCGGAGTTCCTGGGAACCGAGGACACGATCCTGTACTCGTCGTGCTTCGACGCCAACACCGGCCTGTTCGAGACCATCCTCGACGAAAACGACGCCGTCATCTCCGACGAGCTCAACCACGCCTCGATCATCGACGGGATCCGGCTGTGCAAGGCGCAGAGGTTCCGGTACGCCAACAACGACATGGCCGACCTGGAGCGGTGCCTCAAGCAGGCCCAAGGCGCCCGCCATCGGCTGATCGCCACCGACGGCGTCTTCTCCATGGACGGCGTGATCGCCGACCTGCCGTCCATCTGCGAGCTCGCCGACCGCTACGACGCCCTGGTCATGGTCGACGACTCCCACGCCGTCGGATTCGTCGGTGAGAAGGGAGGCGGCACTCCCGAGCTCACCGGCACCCGCGACCGGGTGGACATCCTCACCGGCACGCTCGGCAAGGCGCTGGGCGGGGCGTCCGGCGGATACACCTCGGGGCGCCAGGAGATCATCGCCTGGCTGCGCCAGCGCTCCCGGCCCTACCTGTTCTCCAACAGCCTGGCTCCGGTCATAGCCGCCACGTCGCTCGCCGCCCTCGACCTCCTCTCCGGGTCCGACGAGCTGCGCCGCCGCCTCGCCGACAACGCCGCCCGGTTCCGCCGGGGCATGACCGGAGCCGGGTTCCGGCTCGCCGGAGCCGACCATCCGATCATCCCGGTGATGGTGGGCGACGCCCGCCTCGCCACCGAGATGGCGTCGACCCTCCTCGACGAGGGCATATACGTGATCGGTTTCTCGTACCCGGTGGTGCCCCGGGGCCAGGCGCGGATCCGCACTCAGATGTCGGCCGCTCACGCGCCCGAGGACATCGACCGGGCGGTGGAGGCGTTCACGAAGGTCGGCCGACAGCTGGGCATGATCCGATGAGGGCGCTGGTCAAGGCGAAGGGGGAGCCGGGGCTGTGGATGGAAGACGTCCCCGAGCCCGAGATCGGCCGCAACGACGTCCTCATCCGGGTCGAGAAGACATCGATCTGCGGCACCGACCTCCACATCTACGAATGGGACGAATGGGCGCAAGCGACGATCCCGGTCCCCCTCGTGGTCGGCCACGAGTTCATGGGACGCGTTGCCGCGGTCGGTGACGAAGTCGAAGGGATCAGGGAGGGCGAGCGCGTGTCGGGGGAGGGTCACATCACCTGCGGCCACTGCCGCAACTGCCGGGCCGGCCGACGCGAGTTCTGCCACAGCCACAAGTCGGTGGGGGTGAGCCGCCCCGGAGCGTTCGCCGACTACCTCGTGCTGCCCGCCCAGAACGTGTACCCGCTGCCCGACCACATCCCCGACGACGTCGCCGCCGTGCTCGACCCGCTCGGCAACGCCACCCACACCGCCCTCGCCTTCGACGTCGTGGGGGAGGACGTCCTCATCACCGGGGCCGGCCCGATCGGGGTGATGGCGGCGGCCATCGTCCGCCACATCGGCGCCCGATTCGTGGTCATCACCGACGTCAACCCCTATCGGCTGGATCTGGCGGCCCGAGTCGGCGTGGACCGCACGGTCGATGCGACGGTCGAGGATCCGAGCGCGGTCATGTCGGAGCTGGGGATGGTCGAAGGGTTCGACGTCGGTCTCGAGATGTCTGGGTCGGAGCAGGCGTTCAACCAGCTCCTCGACGCCATGAACCACGGCGGCAAAGTCGCCGTCCTCGGCATCCCGTCCGGGGAGATCCGCCTCGACGTCGCCGACGTCATCTTCAAGGGGCTCACGATGCGCGGCATCTACGGCCGGCGCATCTTTGAGACCTGGTACAAGATGGCGGCCATGCTCCAGACGGGCCTCGACGTCTCCGAGGTCATCACGCACCGATTCGACGCCGGGGACTACGAGTCGGCGTTCGAGGTCGTCCGCTCGGGACGATCCGGCAAGGTGCTCCTGGAGTGGGTTTAGCGCCCGCTGCCGTTGGACCCGTTGGAAGTGGGCGCGTGGGAGTGGCCGTTGGAATCCACCGTCCAGGTCCCATGCGAGCGGATGAGGGCCGCCAGGTCGCCCGGTCCCTGCTTGTCCATGGCCGAGGCCACCTGGTGGTCGAGCAGCGACTCGTAGGTGGGCCGCTTGACCTTCCGGAAGATTCCGAGCGGCGTCGGCCCGTACGGCCCGTGGGACAGGCGAGACAGGGCGAACGCCAGGCTCGGGTCCGAACGGGTGGCGTCGTGGACGAGGATGCGGCTCGGATCCACCGAAGCGGTGTCGACGATCTTCGCCTCCCCGCCATCGAGGACGACGGCCTTCTCGTCGTTGGGGCCGAAAGTGATCGGCTGTCCGTGGACCAGGTTGATGCGGTTGTGGACCCGCTCTTCCTTGCCAGCGAGTTGGATGAACGCCTTGTCGTTGAAGACGTTGCAGTTCTGGTAGATCTCGATGAAGGCGGTGCCCTCGTGCTCGTAGGCCGCCTTCAGGATCTCCGCCGTGTGGTCCCGGTCCATGTCGATCGTCCGGGCCACGAACGTGGCTTCGGCTCCGAGGGCGAGGCTCACCGGGTTGAACGGATGGTCGATCGACCCGGCCGGTGACGACTTCGTCCGCTTGCCCGGCTCCGACGTGGGGGAGTACTGGCCCTTCGTCAGCCCGTAGATCTGGTTGTTGAACAACAGGATCTTCAGGTTGACGTTGCGGCGCATGGCGTGGATCAGGTGGTTGCCGCCGATGGAGAGGGCGTCACCGTCGCCGGTGATCACCCACACCGACAGGTCGGGTCGGGTGACGGTGATCCCGGTCGCCACCGCCGGGGCCCGCCCGTGGATCGAATGGATCCCGTACGTGTTCATGTAGTACGGGAATCTCGACGAGCAACCGATGCCCGACACGAAAACGAACTCCTCGCGGGGCCGGTCGAGGGTGGCGAGGAAGTTCTGGACGGAGGCGAGGATGGTGTAGTCCCCACAGCCGGGGCACCACCTGACCTCCTGGTCGGTCTGGAAATCTGCTCTCGTGTGTGTGATGGTCATCGCTCTATCCGTGTGCTCATCGGCGGGCGCCGGCGTGGGCCGGCTCGCCGAGGATCTCGTTGATGCGGCTCTCGATCTCCGCCACCTGGAACGGCTCTCCGGCGACCTTGTTCAGCCCGACGGCGGGGATCAGGTACTCCGCCCGGACGAGGCGCAGGAGATGGCCGCTGTTCAGCTCGGGGATGAGGATGCGCTGGTAGCGCCCGAGGACCTCCCCCAGGTTGGCCGGGAAGGGGTTCAAGTGGCGCAGATGCGCCTGGTCGACCGACAGGCCCGAGTTGCGAGCTCGGCGCACGGCCGCCTTGATCGCCCCGTAGGTCGATCCCCATCCGAGGATGAGGAGGGCGCCGGGCTCCTCGCCCGCCTGGTCGACCGTGACGGGCGGGATGTCGTTGGCGATGTTCGCCACCTTCCACGCCCGGCTGTCGGTCATCAGCTGGTGGTTGTCCGGGTCGTAGGACACGTTGCCGGTGTTCGCCTCCTTCTCGAGGCCACCGATCCGATGCTCCAGTCCCGGTGTGCCGGGGATGGCCCACGGCCGCGAGAACGTATCGAAGTCGCGCAGGTAGGGGAGGAACCCCTTCTCGCTGTTGGCCAGCGTGGCGAACGGGACCGAGATGTCCGGCAGCTCCTCGACGTCCGGCAGGCGCCAAGGCTCGGAGCCGTTGGCGATGTGGTTGTCGGAGAGGAGGAGCACCGGGGTCATGTACTTCAAGGCGATCCGGGCGGCCTCGATCGCGGTGTCGAAGGCGTCCGATGGCGAGGCCACGGCCAGCACCGGGATCGGCGACTCGCCGTGGCGGCCGTAGAGCGAGAACAAGAGGTCCGACTGCTCCGGCTTGGTGGGCATTCCCGTCGACGGGCCGGCCCGCTGCACGTTGATGATGACCACCGGCAGCTCGGTCTGGAAGGCGAGCGAGATCGCCTCCGACTTCAGGGCGATGCCCGGTCCGGAAGGGCCCGTCACCGCCAGGTTGCCGGCGAAGGCGGCCCCGATCGTGGAGCCGATGGCGGCGATCTCGTCTTCGGCCTGGAACGTCTTCACTCCGAAGTTCTTGTGTCGCGACAGTTCGTGGAGGATGTCGGAGGCAGGCGTGATCGGGTACGTGCCGTAGAACAGCGGCAGGTCGGCCGCTTGGGAGGCGGCGATGAGACCCCAGGCGAGGGCGAGGTTGCCGGTGACGTTCGTGTAGGTCCCCGGCGGCAAGGTCGCCGGCTTGATCTCGAACGTGACACGGGTGGCGTCGGTGGTTATGCCGAAGTTGTAACCCGCCTTGAAAGCGGCGATGTTGGCTGCCGCCACCTCCGGCTTGTTCTTGAACTTCTGCTCGCACCACTCGACCGTGGGCTCGGTCGGGCGATTGAACAGCCAGGCCAAAAGGCCCAAGGCGAAGAAGTTCTTCGAGCGGAGGACGTCGCGGCCGGACACACCGGTGTCCTTCACCGCCTCCTTGGTGAGGGTCTCCATCGGAACCTCGATCACCCGGTAGCTCTGGAGGCTGCCGTCGTCGAGCGGGTTCTTGTCGTAACCCGCCTTGGCGAGGTTGCGCTCGTCGAACGCCTCGGTGTTGACGATCAAGGTGCCGCCGTCCTTCAACTCCGACAGGTTCTTCTTGAGCGCTGCCGGGTTCATCGCCACCAGGCAGTCGGGCGCGTCCCCGGCGGTGAGGATGTCGAAGTCGGCGATCTGCACCTGGAACGAGGAGACCCCCGGCAGGGTGCCGGCGGGGGCCCGGATCTCGGCAGGGAACGACGGCAACGTCGCTAGGTCGTTACCGAACAGGGCGGAGGCGTCGGTGAATCGGGCGCCCGCCACCTGCATGCCGTCACCGGAGTCGCCGGCGAATCGGATGACCACTCGGTCGAGGGTCCGGACCTGACTGGGGGACTGCTCGTCGGAACCGACGAGAGGGCTGGGAGTAGTGGCGTCTTCTGCCACGGTCTGTCACTTCCTTGTTGCTCTGGCGCGGATGGATCGTAGGTCTTCTATCGGCGCGTTCGGTCTCAAGGTCGACCGGTTCTACCCGCACCTAAAGGGGATTGTAAGACCGTCCCTGGGTCATCCATAAGGCAATCGGGAAACCCCCAGGACACCCCGGGTTTCCAGTCGTCGACACAGCGCGATCAGGCGCTTCTCCGACCCTCGGGAGCCGATGAACTGGATGGCGGGGCGCCGCCCCGGCCCGGCGAGAGGCATCACCAGTGCCGGCAACCCGGTGGGGTTCACCGCGGCGGCGAACCACGACAGGACGCGACCGTGACGTCGGCCCGCGATCCGATCCTCGCCGATCCGCTTGTCCATCGCGCCGACGGCGGGTGTGACGACTACCGACATCTCCGCGGTGGCCTCCTCGAGAGCGGCGGTGATCCGCGTCTGCCATCGCCTCGCTGGGGGCTGGACGTCGGTGTCGTCGGCGAGTTCGATACTGCGGTCGATCGCCGCCGCCACGTCCTCGCCGTAAGGACGGCCCTCCTGTCTCCACGATCGGTGCACTTCAGCCACCTCGGCTCCGATGAGGGTCCGCCCGTGAGGGGAAGGGCCCACGTCGGGGAGTGGGCGGCGCTCGACTACGAGGCCCGTTTCGGCGGCGGCACCGAGGAACTCGTCGAACGCGGCTCGGACCTCTTCCGTCCACGGGGCACCGTCGATCCACGCCTCCGGGACGATCAGGCGAGAGATCTCCGGGCCTTCGTCGAGAGCAGTCCAGCGGGCGCCCGCCAGGAACGCCGTTACGGATGCGATGTGGTCGAGGGAGCTCGCGAGCGGCCCCACCGTGTCGAGCGACGGTGCCACCGGAAAGACCCCCTCGGTAGGCACTAGCCCGTACGTGGGCTTCAGCCCGATGATCCCGCACAGGGCGGCAGGTATGCGGATCGAACCTCCGGTGTCGGTCCCCAGGGCGACAGCCACGATCCCGGCAGACACGGCCGCGGCCGAACCGCCGGAGGACCCGCCGGGAGAGAGGCGTCGATCCCACGGATTGAGGACCGAGCCGAACCAGGGGTTCTCCGACGAATAGCCCAGCCCGAACTCGTGCAGTCCGGTCCGGCCGACGACGACCGCACCTGCGGCCTCCAGCCGGGTCACCGCGGGCGCGGTTTCGGTGGCTCGCCGGCGGTAGAAGCCGGAGCCGGCGGTCGTGACGTGGCCCGCCTGGTCGATCAGGTCCTTGATCGCCACCGGCAACCCATGGAGAGAACCGCCGGGCGCTTCACGCCCGGCGGCCTCTTCGTCGACAGTGATGAAAGCGTTGGTGGTGTCGGCCCGCGCCCTCTCGATGGCGCGGGAGACGGCGGCTGGCATCTCAGCCGCCGGTGGTGTCCGTGGTCGAGTCGGTCGGGGCTGTTCCGGCCTCCCACTCGACGGCACCCTGGTCGGGCACCACCGAGATCCAGGCGAAGCCGGGGGGCACGAGCAGGTCCTCGCCGTCGTCGGTGGTCAGGACGAAGGGCTCCGACGCGTCCTCCCGCGCCCACGTCCCGCTGATCACCTTCCCGTCGGCGAACACGTGGAACGGCCCACTGCCCACGGTCGAGGTCGCCGGCACCGACGACCCGCCGGCGCCCGCCGGCGGCGACGCGGTGTACTGCTCGCCGACGATGGCGATCAGAACATCAGCGGTGATCCGTTCCGCCTCGCCTTCGGGGTTCAGCCAGGTGGACTCGGCACCGTCGATCGACCGCTCGTAGGCGGTCCCGTTCCATGTCCACTCCGTGGTGGTCGTCGAGGAGAAGGTGAAAGCGATGTCGGTGGCCTCCTCGGCGTCCTCGGGCATCGCCCCGAATTCCCAGAGGGATGTCGGCGGCGGGGTGTCGGGGATGTCCCTCTCGTCCGCCACCTCCCGCAACTCGACCGTGCTGCCGTACAGGTTGTGCGGTGCCGCCCGCTCGCTGATGCGGAACATACCCGGTCGGGTGTCGCTCAGGTAGGGGACGCCCAGAGCCGTGATCCCATCCCGGACCCACGGCTGGCCGCCGCTGATCGCCAACGTCGCCTCGAGTGGCCGCACCAGAGCGGCATCGGAGGGACGGCCGGAGCGAATCGGGCCGAGGGCCTCGCTGTCGGTGGAATGGAACACCGCCATGAACCGGGTGAGGCCCCCTTCGACGCGGATCTCGAAGACGGCCTCGGCCTCGAGGATCCCCGACTGGGGACGAGCGTCCCAGTGGTTGTCGATCTTGACAGCCAGCACCCGCCGTTCGAGGAGCTCCGGGTCGTCGACGGGAAGACCGTTGATCGGCGACCGGGGCCGATCGTCGATCGTGGTGGTCGGTGCCTCCGTGGTGGTCGTCGGCTGGGTAGTGGTCGTAGCGATTGTCGTGGATGTCGTTGTGGTGGTATCGCCGGCCCCCCCGCTGCAAGCTGTGATTGCCAGGACGAGCGCGACGACGGAAAGTCGTGATCGCATCGGGGGGATGCTAAAACACCGAAGGCGGCACTCGAATCAACTCGAGAGGGAACCGGTCACCGGCAAGTCGGGAACGGCACTCGGCGAACCGTCCACGGAGATGGCGACTTCGATGCCATCTGTCGAGGTCGAAAGCACGTACAGGGCGTCGATGTTGATGTCGGCGTCGGCCAGTTTGCGGGTCACTCCCGCGAGTGCTCCCGGGGCGTGAGGCATGAAGGCGGTCAGCACCGTGTGCTCTTCCACCCGGAGCCCGGCTTCGGCGAGGACCCGACGGGTCGTGGCGGCGTCGTCGACGATGAGGCGGAGGATGCCCTCCCCGTCGTAGCCGTACGCGGCCAGGGCCTCGATGTTGACGCCGGCGTCGCTGAGGAGCTCCGTGATCGTGGCGAGACGACCGGGGCGGTTCTCGACGTGCACGATGAACTCCGTCATGCCCCCGAGCCTACGCACGTTCGCGTCGCTGTGTCGGGCGGTCGGCTCAGGCGCCGCAACCGAACCCACCGGCCAGCGACGTGACCTGGCCCGTGTCGATCGACTCGGTCAGCGTGCCCGACAAGAGCCCGGGGCTCCCGGTGTCGATGGCGAATGTGACCCCGAACCGGGCGTCGCTCGTGATAGAAGCATCGGGCCCGTAGGCCGTGCGCAGCTCCGCCACTGTCGACCCGATGCCGATCCCCTTTTCGGTCTTCAGGTCGATCACGGCTTCGGTCTCGACCGGGGACTGGCTGTAGAAGAAGAAGTGACGCATTTCCTCGCCGAACTCGGTGGGGCCGTCGCTGAAGAACAGTCGCAGGCTCGCCCAGCGCACCACCCGGACGAGGCTGCCCGGGCACGTGCCGAAGGTGCCCGTGGCGGACACCCATCCCGAGTCCGCGTCCGCTCTGCCCAGTATCGAGCCCACCGCCTCGAGGGTCTCTTCCACCGTCGCCCCGAACTCGACCAGTCCCAGGCCGTCACCCCGCAACACCAGCGGGGGCAGAGTGGTCGTGGTGGTGGTCGTCGTGGTCGATGTCGTGGTGGTCGGCCGGTCCGTCGTTGCAGGCGTCGTCTCGGTCGTCGCAGCAGTGGTGGACGAAGAGGTGGTGGAGGTCGCCGCTGCCACCGTCCCCTCCTCGGTGCCGCCCGTCGGGGTGCTCACGATTCCGAGGCCCGCTCCCAGGAGGGCCACGAGCACCCCTCCCAAGGCGCCTCCGGCGAGGCGTCTGGCCGGTGACATCTGCGCGAGATGGCGGCCCACGACTCAGGGACGGAGACGACGGGACTGGTCCACACTCGGCCGGGCGCCGGTCATACGGGCGGGAACGCTAGTCCCGCGACCGGGACCCGTCGGTGATTGGCCCGAGGCCGGCCACTTCGGTAGCGCGGCCGCGTCGGCACAGGTAGTCGTGCCAGACGAGGCGAGCGGCCACGGAGCGGTGAGGACGCCAGCGTTGCCCGATCGTCTCGAGCTCGTCCGGAGTGGGCGGGGCGGCGGCCCCGAGCAGGTCCCCGACACCCACCTGGAGCGCCCGGTCGCCGGTGGGCCACACATCGGGGCGGCGCAGGGCGGAGAGGAGGTACACGTCGGCGGTCCACCGCCCTATCCCGATCTGGCGGAGGAGGCGCCGGCGAACCTCGTCGTCGGGGAGGGCCTCGAGACCGTCGAGGTCCAGACGCCCTTCCAGCACCGCCGCGGCCAGGAGCTTCAGGTACCGCTGCTTCTGGCGGGTGAGGCCGGCGCGTCCTAGGTCGTCGAGGTCGGCGGCGTGGACCGTGTGCGGCTCGACCGAGCCCAACAGGTCGGCGAGCCGCTCGTACACGGCCTTCGCCGACTGGAGGGACACCTGCTGCTCGACGATGAACAGGGCCAGCGTGGCGAAGCCCGGTGGCCGGTGCCAGAACGCCGGTATCCCGTGGGCGGCGACGACGGAGGCGAGGTGGGCGTCGGCGGAGACGAGCTCCTCGACGAGCGAAGGGAACGTCTCCGACGAAATCGGAGTCATCGATCTCCTCTTCGGTATCGGAACACGGCGAGGTAGGCGGGGCGGGTGGGCACGGGCCCGAATGTCCGCGAGTCGGCCCGGGTCAGGTCGGGCCGGTCCGAGAGCACGTACATGTACCCGGCTGGTACCAGCACCGCGTCGGGCGCCTCCGCCTCCGCCTCTACGACCGGCTCCCCGTCGAGGAATCGCACCGCGTCTCCGGGGATCCCCGCGATCCGCTTCACCAGCCAGAAGTCGGGGCGGTGGGGATGGGGAAAGAACACGATCCGTCCGCGTTCGGGTTTCCGGAGCCGGCGGGCCACGAAGCGGTCGCCCGGCATCAGCGCCGGTGACATCGACATCTCGGAGACTACGAACCTTCTCATGTTTGCGGAGACCGTCGACGGAGTATGGTGCGGAATGAGAACCACTACAGGAGGTTGCATGTTCCGCTCACCTACCGTCGCTCATGCGCACTGCGACCTGTACTGCGGCGTGTACGACCCCGCCCAGGCCAAGATCGAGGCCATGTCGGTCCTCAAGTCGGCCCAGAAGTACCACCAGACCGACGACGAGGTGTTCCGCACCCGGGCGATCAAGATCAAAGAGGAGCGGGCGGAGCTGGTCAAGCACCACGTGATGGTCCTGTGGGCCGACTTCTTCACCGATGAGCACCGCAAGCAGTTCCCCGAGCTCGACGACCTGATCTGGCGGACGCTCCTCCAGGCCGGCAACGCCAAGAAGTCCGTCGACCCCGCCGACGGAGAGAAGCTCGTCGAGCTGATCGATCAGATCGCCGAGATCTTCTGGCAGACCGACAAGGCAAAGGACATGGGGGTCTACCCGCCGAGCAGCTGAGCGGGCGGCCCCTCGGCCCCTTACTCGTCGGCGAGAGCGTCGTCGTCGAGCTTGGCGAACAGGGGTCGGATCTCACCGAGTTCGGTCCCGGCCGGCACCGTCGGCCGGGACCATTCCGTCACCGGGCCGACGCCCAGCATCTCTCCGAGGGTCGTCGTCGAGAACGGGAGGTAGGGAGCAAAGGCCACCCTCACTCCGGCCACCGCTTGCACCGCCGTCCACAGAACGGTGGCGGCGCGCTCTCGGTCCTCCTTCACCAGCTTCCACGGCTCGGTGGCGTTGAGGTAGGCGTTCACCTCTCCCGCCGCCCCGAGCGCCGACCTGAGGCCGGCGCGTAGCTCGACGGCCTCGATGTGGGCCGCCTCGGCTCGCAGTGCGGCGTCCACCGCCGCCAGCAGCTTTCGGTCCTCGTCTCTCGTCTCGCCCGGATCGGGGACTCTTCCGTCGAAGTTGCGGGACGTCAGGCTCAGTGTGCGGTTGACGAGGTTCCCCCAGGTCGAAACGAGCTCCTCGTTGACCCGGCGGACGATCTCGTCGTCGAACAGGTCGGTGTCGTTCTGCTCCGGGAGCACCGACGCCAGGGCGAAGCGCAGGGCGTCGGGCTCGAGACGGTCCAGGTACCACGAGAGCGGACGTCCCACGCCCATCGACTTGGATGCCTTGCGGCCGCCGAAAGTGACGTATTGGTTGGCGGGCACGTTGGTGGGCAGGTTGAGCCCGCCGTGGCCCATCAGCAGCGCC
>Ga0079224_100014670_pt1 | contig 10956 bp, 9 predicted proteins | sample Stecom2015_FD_80414 | JGI IMG/M metagenome (GOLD analysis project Ga0079224, IMG submission 80414) | Agricultural soil microbial communities from Utah to study Nitrogen management - Steer compost 2015 | ecosystem: Environmental > Terrestrial > Soil > Agricultural land | place: USA: Utah...
CCTTTCAGTGGGAACAGCGAAGCGAAACCAATGGTGATCACCGCGCCAAGGATCACGACCGCCCACGTACCGGAATTGATGCCGCGGAGGCCGACAAAATTGCGATTGCGACGCGCGTCGGACGCAGTATCGAGTTCCTCGATCAGACTCCTGTGCGCGCCGGCCTCGCCTGGTGTGGCAGGCTGCAGGCTGACGATGCCCATGGCGAGCGTCGCGAGCTGTTGCCGTGCCGCGGTGCTTTCTCGCCCCTGGCGCAACGACGGCCACTCGTCGTTGATGAGCAGATCGACGTACCGGCGGAGATGGTCGCGCAGATGTCCGGTCTCCATCGATGTCAACGCGGCGAGCGTATCGTCGATGTCGCTCAGGGCCCCGGCTTCGACAATCGTCGACTGACGCACATCGTCATGGTCTTCCTGAACGTTCACGACAATCAGGCCGAGGACGACCGCGTAGGTCAGGCCGACGAAGGCGTGGAGCACGGTTCCGCTGTCGATGTCGGTCTCGTGCAGCGTCCATCCCGCGCGATGCGACACCGTCGAGGCGACGATACCGAACACCGCGCAGGCGCCGACGATCACGACGCCAAGCGCCCAGAGAGGAAGCGCATCGAAGAAGGTCAGCATAGGACGGCCAGACGATATGTCAGACGGTTGCTACGGCGCAATCGGTTCGCCGATGAGCAGACGGTTCTGCGGCGTGATGGCCTCGGGGATGCACTGCGTGCGCACGCGATAGCCGCGCGCCTCGAGGCCGATGGCGCGGCGCACGTCGACGGCAAGTGCGCTCTCGACCCATCCCGCAAGAGGCCCGTCGCTGGTGCCCGCCGGATGGCAGCACGGCAGGACCGCGACCCTGGAGCGGGCCGCAACCGCCCGGCTGATCACCGCGTCGGTCAAGACGCCGCAGGCGTGCACCGAGACGACCAGGTCGTCGGGCCCGATGTCCGTGTCCTCGATTGGGTCGGAGACGAAATGAACACGCCCATCGAGCCGCGGCCACTCGGCCACCATCACGTCGTGCAGCTTGGCGGCGGACGCCGGCAGATTCGGCTCAACCGCCACAGCCGACGGCGATGAGTCGTCGAGCAGCAGCAACAGATGCGCGAGCAGACCGTGACCGGCCGCGAGATCGACGATGCGTCCACCACGAAGGTGCCGACGGACGCGTCGCGCGACCTCCCAGGCCTCATAGAGTTCCTTCCTCGGCAGGCAGCCTGCCCGGCAGACGGTGCGCCCGATGCGGTCGAACAGCGTGCCGCCCGCGAAGCGGCCCTGATCGCGCGACGTGAGGCGCGCTTTCGACCCTGGCGCGAACGGCATCAGACGACCGTCGACCGATGAGACACCGCCGGGTGGCTCGCGACACCGACCGCGATCATTGGACGCGGCAGGCCGGCAGAGGCGCAGCGGCGCCGGCCGACACCTTCCGCACGTCCAGATGCTGCACCCTGGGCGGCATCGTCGGCGCCAGCGTGATCGCTACGCGCAGGTTGCCGCGCTCGCACGCCATCGTCCACTGCCCGCGCAGCCAGTTCTCGACGTAGTCGAAGCTGTCGGGCGCCGTGCACGCACCCACGTCGGCACGCAGGGCCTGGATCTCGTCGCGGCGCCGCTCTTTCGCGCGGTCGAGATACAGGTTCATGGCCGCCATGCGGTCGGCCTCGGCGTCATCCCAGTTCAGAATCAGCCGCGACACACTCTCGCGCGCCTCGGTCAACCAGGGCGACGGCTGATGGGTGCGCGGCTCGAGCGCGCCGGTCGCGGCGAGCATGTCGAAGACTTCGCCCGCGATCGGCGTCCAGCCTGTATAGGTCACGTTGCCGAACGCAATGAAGCCGACGCCGTGCTCGGGCAGCCACTGCATGATGGACCCGTAACCCGGCAGGCCGCCCGTGTGCGCAACGATATGGTCGAAGGCGCACGACTGGCCGACGCGCAGTCCGTACGCGTAGCCACCCGCGTTGAGGTCGATCTTCCCGTCTGCCGCCGTCACGACGGCCGGACGCGCACGCCAGACCTGCTGCATCTCGCGCAGGGTCGCGCGGCGCACCGGGCTGGTCTCGGCGCCGTCACGGGCAGGAAACGCGTCGAGGAACGCGCCGATGTACTTCGCAAGGTCGGCCATCGACGTCAGCATGCCGCCCATCGATCCGAACGCACCAGCGGGCAGCGCTGGCTCGAGCTTCCACTGCTCGTCCTCCCAGCGATACCCGAGCACCAGGTTGTCGCCGGCGGCCGACGGCTCGAGCATGGTCGACGTCATACCGAGCGGCTGGAGGATGGCGCTGGCGATGTAGTCGCGATACGGCACACCCGAGACGTTCGTGATGAGCCGCCCGAGAATCGCGAACCCATAGTTGGAGTACTCGTAGGCGATACCGGAGGTGTTCGAGAACGGAATGCCGCCCTCGAGCATGCGCGTGAACTCCTCTTCGGTGGCGGCAAGCTGCTGGTCGCCCCAGGGGTTGTCTTCAGGGAAGCCGGTCTGCTGCGACAGCAGGTCGCGCACGGTGATGCGCCGCGAGTCGCTGGTCGGATAGCGCAGGCCCTTCAGCTCGGGCACGTAGCGCTCGGCCGGCTCGTCGAGCGAGATCCTGCCTTCATCGCGCAACTTCATCACGGCCATCGCCGTGAAGCTCTTCGTCATCGACGCGATGCGGAACACCGAGTCGGGTGTCACCGGCGCCTTCGCCTCGAGGTTGCGAAAGCCGGCCGTGCCGGCGTGCGCCAGCTCGCCATCGATGACGATGCCCCAGGCGGCGCCCGGCACATGGCGCTCTTTCATGAAGGCGTCGATGCGCCGGTCGATGGCCTCGAACGCCGACGCCAGCTTCGCGCGGCGATCCGGATCGGCAAAGGTGGACGGCGGATAGTCGAGTGCCGCTTGCGCGGCCGGCGCCTGCATCGACGGCGCAGTCTGAGCGGCCACGAGGACGGCGAGAACGAGAACGAAGGTCCGGGTCATGCGGCGACTCTACGACGTCATCGCGGCCACGGCAAGCCGCCGCACGAACCCGCGCCGGTCAGCTAGTGCGAATGGCGATCTCGAAGCGGCTCCGTCCGCCCTCGCGCTTGTGAGCAATCGTCTCGCTCATGCCCTTGATGATGCGCACCTGCAGGTCGTCGTCGCCGGCGGTCTCGTCGAGCGGATCGACGCCTGGATCGGCCGTCTCGACAATCAGTTCGACCCGTCCGCTCTTCTCCGAATAGGCAATCGACAGATCCACGACGAACGGATCGAGCAGCGGCTTGTGCAGCGTCAGCAGCTCCTCGAGCAGCAGCTGCAGGTCGTGCGTGACCGACGGCGCCAGGAAGTGCTTCTCGCAGAACTGCTCGATGTCGGCGTTGAGCGCGTAGAGGTCGTAGTCGACCGACGTCACCTGGCGCGTCAGGCTGCGGATGCGGTGGATGAAGGCCCGCGTGCGCTCGCGCTGCGGCTGCTCGAAGACCTGCTGAGGCGTGCCCTCTTCGTAGATCGTGCCCTGATCCATGTAGAACACGCGGCTCGACACGTCGCGCGCGAAGTCCATCTCGTGCGTCACGATGGCCATCGTCATGCCATCTTTCGCCAGGCGGCGGATGACCGTCAGGACCTCGCTGACCATCGTCGGGTCGAGCGCCGATGTCGGCTCGTCGAAGAGGACGATTTCGGGGTCCATCGCCAGACATCGGGCAATCGCCACGCGTTGTTTCTGGCCGCCCGACAGTTCGTCGGGAAAGCTCGACGCCTTCTCGGCAAGGCCGACCATCCGCAGCAGGTCGTGCGCCTTCTCGGCGGCGGCGGCACGCGACATCCCGCGCAGACGCACGGGCGCGAGCGTCAGGTTCTCGAGCACGGTGAGGTGCGCGAAGAGGTTGAACGACTGGAACACCATGTTCATCCGCTGCCGCACTTTCGTGATCTCACTGCGGCGGGCGGTGACGTCGACGCCGTCGATGATCACGGAACCGCTGGTCGGTGTGTCGAGCATGTTCAGACACCGCAGGAACGTGCTCTTGCCGGCGCCGGACGGCCCGATGATCGACACGACCTCGCCCTTGCGGATCTCCGTGCTGATGTCCTTCAGCACCGATACGCTGCCGAAGCTCTTGGAGAGGCGCTCGACGCGGATCATCGCGCCACCGCCTTTCGCCGCCGGTACTTCGGATCGGTTACGCGTTCCAGGTGGTCGAGCCCCTGCATCAGCAGCCAGGCAATCAGGAAGTAGAGCACCGCAATCATGATGAGCGGAAAGAACGGGTCGAATGTGCGGCTGCGGATGATGTCACCGGCCTTGGTGAGGTCCTGCACCGCGATGTAGCCGACGATCGACGTCATCTTCACCAGCGAGATGAACTCGCCCTTGTAGACCGGCAGGATGCGCTGCACCATCTGCGGCAGGATGATGTGGACGAACGTCTGTGCCCGCGTGAAGCCCATCGCGACGCCGGCTTCCCACTGGCCCCGATCGATGCTGTGGATGCCGGTGCGGAACATCTCCGAGACGTAGGCGGCGAAGTTCATGCCGAACGCGAGCACGGCGGCAATCACCGGATCGATGTTCACCGAGGCGAACACGACGTAGAACATCAGCAGCAGCAGCACGAGCACCGGCACGCCGCGCAGCACCGAGATGTAGATGCGGGCCGGCACGTTGAGCACGGCCAGCGGCGACATCCGCATGTAGCAGACGAGCGCGCCGAGGAGCGTGCCGAAGAGCGTGGCCAGCACCGAGATGATGGCCGTCACCTTGAGGCCGTTCCAGATCAGCAGGTACCGCCGCTCGAGCAGGATGTTGTTCCTGAAGCTCTCGGTCACGCGCTCGATGAACGATCCGCGCGCTTCGGCATCGGCGACGCTGCCGCCGGGAACGGTGTTCGCCCGGTGCGTGTAGGCCAGGGAGTCCTGCGTGTAGTAGGCCTCCGAGAAGTCGATCTGCTTGCGCCGCTCCTCGGTGTCGAACATCGTCGCGATGATGACGTCGATCTTGCCGCTGACGATGGCGGCGATGAGCCCCGAGAACTCCTGATCGGCAAAGCGGACGGCACGTCCCGTGGCCGCGCCGAAGCGGAGCGCCAGCTCGATGTCGAAGCCGACGAGTTCGTTGTCGCGCACGGCGCCGAACGGGAACCCGCCGCTCGACGTACCGACTACGAGCGTGCCGTTTTCGCCGGTCGACGGCGGCAGCGGCGGCATTGCACGCTGCAGCTGCACCATCCAGCGGTCCGACATGTCCTGCCACACGCCGTTCGCCCTGATCTCGCGCAGGAAGGCGTTGAACTCATCACGCAGGGCGCGATCGCTCTTCCGGAAGCCGGCGGCCACGGGCGATTGCATGAAGGGCTCGCCGAAGACCACGAGATCGGGATTCGTCCGGATGATTTCGGCCAGCGTGTCCGAGTCGCTCAGGCCGGCGTCGATCTTCCCGGCGGACACGGCCAGCGTGACCTCCATGAAGCTCGGATACTGGAGAATCGTCGCGTCCGGAAAGTTCGTGGTTGCATACAGGTCGTAGACCGACCCGATCTGCACGCCGATGCGTTTGTCCTTGAGATCGTCGAGCGTGACCAGCCGGGGGCGAGCGTCTGTCTGAGTGCCCGAGGGTGACGAGGCGCCGCCGCCGCAGCCGGCCACACCAAGGGCCAGCACGAGGAGGGCCGCGGCACGCCGGGCCGCGTTCTGAAGCGTCATGTGTGGTGCATTATGCCCCGTGCAGCGGCGGGTGCAAGAACGTTTGTCCTCGGACCGTGCCGGATGTCATCATGGGGCCGTCGCCGGATGAAGATTGCACTCAGGAACGACCTCGGTGAGCTCGGCCGCCTCGCTTCGGAACTGGAGGCCTTTGCCGGGGCGCACGGCCTGCCCGACGCCACGCTGATGGCGCTGAACCTGGCCCTCGAGGAACTGGTCACCAACACGATGTCGTACGGATTCACCGGTGGCGAGGCCCAGACGATCGACGTCTCGCTGACGCTCGACGGCGACATGGTGCGCGTTCGCGTCGAGGACACGGGCGCGCCCTTCAACCCGCTCGATCAGGAGATGCCCGACCTCGACGCGCCCCTGGCCGATCGGCCGGTCGGCGGCCTCGGCATCCACCTCGTACGCTCGGTGATGGACGAGGTGCACTACGAACGCGCGGGCGACCGCAACATCGTGTCACTCGCCAAACGTGTTGACGGCGGCGCGACCGCCTGAGGACGACCATGATCGATATCGTTGAAATCAGAGGGCCCGGGGCCGTGACTCTGGCCCTCGCCGGCCGGCTCGACGGCACCACCGCAACCGGGTTCGAGACTCGCGTCCTCACGCACATCGACGCCGGCGACACGAACCTGGTGCTCGACCTGGCGGATCTCGCCTACATCAGCAGCGTGGGCCTGCGAGTCTTCCTCGTCGCCGCGAAGCGCCTGCAGGCCGTCGACGGACGGCTCGTGCTGTGCGCCGCGCAGCCGCCCATCAAGCAGGTCTTCGATATCGCGGGGTTCGTGGGGATGTTCACGTTCGCTCCCACGCGCGAGGACGCCCTGGAGCTGTTCTCCCAGGAGTCGAGAGGCCCGGGGCCTGTGGCCTAGACGTACATCCGCTGCAGCATCTCCGCCGCGGTCTCGTCCAGCTGATCCGACCGCCGCACTTCTTCGAACCGGGCAATGAGGTCATCGACGCGGAGACGTCGCTTCTCGGCGCCCTTGAAGTCGTGCAGCACCTGGCCGCGGTGCATCATGATCAGCCGATCGCCGAACGTCACGGCCTGCGCCATCGAGTGCGTGACCATCAGGGCCGTCAGGCCGTCACGCGCGATGATCTCGTCACTCAACCGCACAACGAGATCCGCACTCTTCGGGTCGAGCGCGGCGGTATGCTCGTCGAGCAGCAGCAGCTTCGGCTTCTGCCACGTGGCCATCAGCAGCGTGAGCGCCTGGCGCTGACCGCCCGACAGACTGCCGATCAGCTGGTCCAGCCGGTTCTCGAGACGCATGTTGAGCGTCGAGACGCGCGCCCGCATGTCGTCCATCATCGACGCGTTCAACGCCCAGCCCAGTCCGCGCGGCTGCCCCCGGCGTGCGGCCAGGGCCAGGTTCTCGGCGATCGACATGTTCGGCGCGGTGCCGCTGAACGGGTTCTGGAACACGCGCCCGATCAGGCTCGCACGCTTGTGCTCGGGCCATCGCGTGATGTCGTGGCCATCGATGACGATGCGCCCCTCGTCGAGGAGGAACGTCCCGGCGACGGCATTCAGCGTCGTCGACTTCCCGGATCCGTTCGTGCCGATAACGATGACGAACGATCCCGGCTCGATGTCGAGGTTGACGCCCTGCAGAGCGCGGACTTCATCCGGGGTATCGCGCCCGAACGTCTTCACCGCGTTCGTCACGCTCAGCATCGGAGTGCTCACTGCGACACCGCCTTGGCTTCAGCAGCCGGTTTGCCGCGCCCGCGGCGCGCCCGCTCGGCCGTGTTGCGCAGCAGACCGGGCAGCACCAGCGCGGCGAAGACGAACGCCGCCGTGATCAGCTTCAGATCGTTCGGATCGAGACCGCCGCGGAGAGCAATCGCCACGAGCAGGCGGAACAGCACCGAGCCCATGACGGCGCCGGTGATGAGGAACCCGAGCTGACGCGTGCCGACGAGCGCCTCGCCGATGATGATGCTCGCGAGACCCCAGACGACCATACCGATGCCCATCTGGATGTCGGCAAAGCCCTGATACTGCGTCAGCAGCGCGCCCGACAGCGCGATGAGGCCGTTCGACAACGCCAGCCCCATGATGATCATGTTCTCGACGTTGACGCCCAGCGCGCGAATCATCTGCGCGTTGTCGCCCGCGGCCTGCATGGCCGTGCCGACGTTGGTGCGCAGGAATACGTAGAGCAGCACGGCCACGACGACGGCGGCGACGAGCGCGACGATCAGCAGGCCGGCATCGCGTGCGCTGACCTCCCAGCCGAATACCGGCAGGATGGGTCCACCCGCCAGGCTCGCCGCGGCCCGCTCGGCCGACGAAGCGACGGTCGCCTCATCGAGCACGGGCACGTTGCTGCGTCCCATGATGTGGAGATTGATCGAGTAGAGCGCGGTCATCACGAGGATGCCCGACAACAGCTTGTTGATGCCGAAGCGTGTGTGAATGACGCCGGTCGTCGCGCCGGCCACGGCGCCGGCCCCGAAAGCCGCTGCGGTCGCGACCAGGGGATCGCTGCCCGCGACCAGCATCACGGCTGCGACGGCCGCGCCCAGGGTGATCGACCCGTCGGCCGTGATGTCGGGAAATTCGAAAATGCGGAAGCTGATGAAGACCCCGAGCGCCAGCAGCGCCAGAATGAGGCCGATCGTCAGCGCACCAACCAGCAGCAGCATCGTCTAGGCCCAGCTCCGGATCGGCGCCATCCAGCACGCGCCTCGGATGAGTTCGTTTGCGCCCGCGCCGTTCGCCACGCGGTCGTCGTGCAGAAGGTGGAGCACGCCCAGCACGCGCTCGGTCTCGAAGAGCGAGGCGACGGTCTCGGCGAGTGCAATCCTGCCGCGCCTGAGTGGCTGGAACGGAAACGCCGCCGCGTGGAAATGTCCAATGAGCCCCTCGCTGCCGCCAATCGGACGAAGCTGCGAGTGGTCGCCCGGCGCGTCCGGACGCGCGACGACGCCGGCAATGAGGGCGACGTTGCGGGCGAACGCGCGCTCGGCGGTGAACGTCAGGCGCTCGCGCACGCGCGGGTGGTCGAAGAAGCCACCGCCGCCGGCCGTGGCGGCGGCATACGGCGACTGGCGCAGCGCCGCACCGACGAGGCCAGCCACTTCGGCCGCGATGACCACGCCGGCGGCCGGCGCGCCCGAGAGTTCCAGACAGGCCGACGCGAGGCCCGGCAGATCGATGGTGCGTGCCGCGGGCGTCGGCTCGAAGCGCGCCAGCCGCGAGAACGATCCCTCACAGGCCAGCGCGTACAGCATGCGTGCCGTCGGAGCAGGACCGCGCCCTCCGCGCTCGCCCACCAGATAGTCGGGCACGTTCGTGCCGTCTGAGGGCTGATAGACGATCGCGCCACCGGCGGCCAGCATGTCGCCGACACGGTCGCGGCACTCGTCGAACATGCTGCCGATGGCGCCGACGCCCACCATGAACGTCGACTCACGGCACTCCACCACCTGCCCTTCGTCAGCGCCCGGCGCGGCCAGCCGCGCGGGGTCGCCGATCACGCGGCAGACGAGCGACCCGCTGGTCTCGAGATCGAGCACCTCGAAGCGCGTGCCATTGCGTTCGATCGACTGACTCTCGGGGGCGGCCGCCACTGGAGCGGCCTTTGCGGGAGCGCCCGCCGGCGCTTCGGCCAGCAGCACGGTCAGCCGGCTCATTTCGAGCACGAGCCGCACCGGCTCGGCGGCCTTCGTGACCTGCAGCGATCCGCCCAGGCGGACCAGTTGCTTGTGATGCCGCACGATCACGGCAATGCCGGCGGAACTGAGGAACGACGTCTGCGAGAGGTCGAGCCGTACGCGGTCGTGCCCTTCACGGACGACGTCGGCGATGGCCCCGTCGAGGTGGTCGGCCCAGTACCCGTCGAGGCGCCCCTGAACGATCAGTTCGACCGCATCGGCGTGCGTGGTTCGCGTAATCTCCATCAGCGCTATCTCGACGTATCCGACCCGCCGATCACCAGGTCGGCCCTGGCGATCAGCGCCTGCGGGAGCGTCAGGCCAATCGCGCGCGCGGCCTCGAGGTTGACGCTGATCTTCGTGGTCTTCACTTCCTGCATCGGCATGGTCGCAATGGCCTCGCCCCGCATGATGCGCGCGGCCATCTGTGCCGACTCGCGCCCGCCATCGTCATAGTCGCGCGCGACGGTGACGACGGCGCCGCCGCGGGCCTGACTCGTCGCGAACGCGAAAATCGGAATGCGCGCCCTGCGGGCCGCCTGCGCAAGACTCGGGAACGCGGCCGACGTGAGGTTGCCGGGCAGCTGGCTGATCGCATCGATGTTCATCGACGCCAGCGAGAGTGAGGCATCAGGCACCTCGGAGCTCGTATTGGCCGCGACCGTCGTCAGCGAGTAGCCGCGCGCCTCGGCAACCTCGAGCATGCGCTCTCGATGGAAGACGGTGTTGACCTCGGCCGGCACGTAGAGCGAACCGAGGCGGCGTGCATTCGGCATGACCTCGGCGATGACGTCGATCAGCTCGGGATACGCGCCGACCAGATACACGCCCGTGACATTCGGCAGATGATCCGTGTCGTTCGTGCCCGCGCCGGCCGCCACGGCATTGGCGACGAGCGTGAAGACGATCGGCACCGTCGACGTGCGCCTGATGGCCGCCTGCAGCGACGGCGTCGAGAACGTCAGCAGCATGTCGGTGCCTTCCGACAGCGCGGCGTCGATCATCGCGCTGACGGTGGCCATGTCGCCCTGTGCGTTGCGCACGCGAATCTCGTAGTCGCGGCCCTCGACGAGCCCGGCTTCCTTGAAGCCCTCGCGCACGCCGTGGTCGGCCTCTTCAGTCTCGACGGTACTCGCGTACTGGATGAAGTCGATCTTCCACCGCTTGCTCACGGCGCCCTGGGTGGCGCCGGTCGTGCGCCGGTGTACGCCCTTGTCGTCGACGACCACCGTCGCGCGCTGCAGGACCTCGTCGGGAATGCGCCAGGCCTCGCGCAGGCCCTCGAGCGCCGTGAAGTTCGCGACGATTCTGCGCGGCGTCAGCTCCCGCACGTCCCTGACCGGAATGGTCGCGGGGTCCGCGCCTTCGAGCACGTCGGCCGTCAGCGTGCCGACCATGCGCCCGACAGCATAGAAATCGAGACCGATGTCGAGCAGCGACCCGCGCGTCGGCTCGCCCGGCGTGATGGTGACCACGGGCACACCGCCACGCCGTGCGGTCGCGATAGCCGAATCGATAGCGGCCATCATGGTGTTGTCGCCGCCAATCCACACCACCTGCGCGCCGCGCGTGACGAGTGTGTTGACGGCTTCGGTGACGCCCGAC
>Ga0079224_100014672_pt1 | contig 10955 bp, 8 predicted proteins | sample Stecom2015_FD_80414 | JGI IMG/M metagenome (GOLD analysis project Ga0079224, IMG submission 80414) | Agricultural soil microbial communities from Utah to study Nitrogen management - Steer compost 2015 | ecosystem: Environmental > Terrestrial > Soil > Agricultural land | place: USA: Utah...
CAGCGGATGGGCGCGCAGCAATGCGCCACCGACCCGGCCGGCACCGGCTCCGTTCCAGAGCGCGCGCGGGCCGGCTTCCCCGGTGATGGCGCCATGCAGCAGGAGCATCCCCTCGGTATGTGCAGCGAGCGACGTGTGCAGCGCGACCCGCACGCGCGCCCGCCCGATCGCGTCCGCATCCGGTCCCCACCAGCCGGCCAGTTCCGCGCCGAGCACCACGCGCTCGTTGTCCACGTGCAACGTCCCGCCGGCGAGCACGCTGCCGAGCGACTGATCCTGCCACTCGTCGATCCCGAGCCCTGCGCGCCACTCGATGCTCGCAGCCGACCAGTCGCTCAGGACGATGCTCGCCCCTCTGACCGTCTCGCGGATGGATCCTGCGCCGAACGGGGAGGACGGGTGTCCGAACGTCCAGTCGCGCACACCGGCATCCAGGTGCGTAATCGCACGCAGGCCGAACACGCGCGGAATGCTGACGCCGAAGGCGAGGGCGCGGCGATGCTCCTGCCACGTCGCATCGATGCGCCAGCGTTCGCCGATGCGCACGACGCCGGCGGGCTGCACGAGCAAGCGCTGCTCCGCGACTGCACGCACCGCATGGAGCGCGAGGTCGAACGCGCCCCACGAAACCACGGGATGTTCCAGCACGGCGACATCCACCTGCACGGTGTCGCGTGATACCGGATGGTAGTCGACACGCGCGCGTGCAATCGACGGCAATGCCGCCGCGCGACGCCGTGCACGAGCCAGTGCGGTCGTCGTCACGCGCTCGCCGGGTGCGATGTCCACTGCCTCGTTCACGACTGCATGGGGTGTGCGTCGCAGGCCGTCGATGCGCGTCAGGTCGTTGTACGGCCGACCGATCCGGTTCCACGCCGCCAGCGCACCGCTCCGCTCACCCTGCATGAACCGGCTGGCAGCAAGCAGTTCCCACGCATGCGTGTCGCCCGGCGCGTGGGCGAGCCGCAGCACTGCAGCCGATTCCGCTTCGTCGTAGCGATTCTGGCGGAAGCGCAGCCCGGCCCTCTCGCGGGTGACGATCGTCGTGTCGGCGCACACACGCTGCGCCTCGTCGAGCGCCTGCTCCGCCGCCGGGAATTCGCCCGCCGCAGCGGCAGTCGCGGCCGTCTGCAGGTGCGCGTCGCAAATGTCGTCCGATTCAGCATCACCGGCGCTGCGGTGCAATGCCGTTGGCAGGCCGTCAGCTGCGACGTCGACCCGCCGCGCCGCATTCGTGATTACGGCGTCCGTGTGCGCGGATGCTGCACCGGCGGCTCCGCGCGCGCGCAGTGCCCAGTAGCCCGCCGGCTGCCACGCCCGCATCAGCTGCGCTTCGCTCATCACCTGGTGCGGACCAACCGCGGGATCGTGGAACAGCACGCGTCCATCACCCCACGCGAGGAGCACCACGTAGTGGTAGATGCCGGGACGGTCTTCGATCAGTGCGATGACCGGATCGCCGGCTGCGAGGAGCGCGCGCACGACGTCGCGCTGTCCCGTGAATGGTGTCGCCTCGAGTCCGCGCTCGCGTGCGGCATCCGTCAGGTCGGTCGTGCGAATGCCTTCGCCGGTCTCGACCACGAGGTGCGCGAAATCTTCGGCTTCCACACCGCGGATGCCATGATGCCGCAGCACCATCGCGAGCGCAGCACCACCGCACAGCGCCTCGCTCTGCGGCACGAACGGCATCTCCAGGAGCGACGGCGCCGCGGGTGTTGTACTGGCTGGGTCCTGCGCAGGAACGCGGTGCGGGAGCACGAGCACTGCAGTCAGCAGGACCGCGCTCCCGCAGAACGTCCGCCGCACGTCAGTCCACGATGAGTACGACGACGACGATGAGCAGCAGGATGATGATCAGTGTCGTCGCGTTGAACGTGATCGTCTGCCCACCCGCAAGCGCAACTTCGGCCGCCTGCAGGTGTGGTGCGATCCGCGCGAGTTGCTCCGCCGACAGTGTGCCCGCCGCATCACGCAGCTTCTCTGCGTCGAACGCGTTCGCCGCAGCAATCTCGCGCACCTCGTCCCGCTCGAGCAGCGCCTGCAGCCGCGTGCGGTTCTGCTCGGCATGCGCGGCGCGCTCGAGCACTGCGCTCTCGAGCACGTCCGGACCCGCCACGTGCGCTGGCTGCTGCGCCGCAGCCTCGCCGGCTCCGATCGCCAGCACGAACAGCACGACTCCCACTCTCCTGTGCAACACCCTCATGTTCACACCCCTGGCTCAATGGCTCCGCGGTCAACGCACGCGCGCACGCGCAAGGAGGGTGCCGACATGCGAAACGGCCGCCCACCTTGCGGTGAGCGGCCGTTCCTCGTGTTGACGAACGATCCGATCAGACCTTCGAAACGTTCTCGGCCTTGGGGCCCTTGGCCTCCTGCACGAGATCGAACTCGACCTGATCACCCTCGGCCAGCGAGCGGAAGCCCGAGCCCTGGATCGCGCTGTGGTGGACGAAGCAGTCCTTCGAGCCGTCCTCCGGCGTGATGAAGCCGAAGCCCTTGGTGTCGTTGAACCACTTCACAGTGCCACGTGTACGCATACCGTACTACTCCTCTTGGTGGATGAGGTCGAGCACGGTATACCCCGGACCGATCCATCATCACGTTCCCTGCAGCGGATACCTTTCCGCCGCTTACCGCGCCAACAACAACGGGGACAGGCACACGCCAAGTCCCCGTCGGTCATCAACGCAATCAAAAAGATAAACGCACTCGCGCCGCCGCACAAGAGGGAGGACCGGCCGCGACCCGGCGGCAAGGCGACCGATGGCGGGACGGGTCTGGTGCCGGCACGTCTCGATTCGACCCAACCCGATGCAGCGCATGGGAATGGGATATCTGGTGGGACGGCGGTCGGGCACACTCCTCGCAACCCGGTCAGGGCAGCAGTCCGTCCTGACCATAGCAGGGAGAACACCATGGATCCGGTTCCCTACGAAATCCGCGACGATGACATCGACGAGGTTCTTGCCGCCTACGAGCCGGCTGGCGGCTGGACGGATGAGGATCGCGCGGCCGCTCATGAGCGTGTCATGAGGCATGTGAACGACCTGAACGAGATCATCCGTACGGCTCCCGAGGGACCCGAGGGCAGACCGCTCGACCGGCGGACATCGGCGGTTGCCGGTCCGCTGAGCGCGCGACCGGGCGATGACTCGCCGGCCCGCCGGGAACTGGCCCTTGCCGCGATCGAGGAGCTACTCGTCGGTGAGGGCGTCATTGCGGCCGGGCCGAACGAGCCGCGCGTGTTCCCCGTGCTTCCGAAGGACGCCGGGTAGGCCGCGAGCTACTCCGGGATCGTGCGAACCTCGACGCGGTTCTGGTTGAACAGCGGCACGAGCACGCGGTTGCGCCGGGCATCGTAGCCGATGTCCGCGGGTGATTCGAGGTTTGCGGCGAAGACACTGACGTTGCCGCTCGCATCGATGCGATAGACGCTGCTGCTTCCCCAGCTCGAGACGAGCACCGCGCCGTCGTGTGTCTGGATCACGCCGTCGAGCTGCCCTCCCGGCAGTACGGCGAGGGTATCGGGCGCACTGCCGTCGAGCGGGACACGCATCACGGCGGCGCCGCCGAACGGCACCAGGATGATCGCGCCGTCCACGGCGACGATCCCGTTCGGGCTGTTCAGCCAGTCACCGCGTGCAAGCGCCGTCACGTTCTGCGCATCCACCTGGTAGATCGCCGCTCTGCCCATTGGCTGGAAGCTGGCATCGACGCCCGTGTCCGTAACGTAGAGCGTGCCGTCGGCAGCAGTTGCCAGGTCATTCAGGAACGTCGCGCCTTCGACGCCATACGCGCCGATTGGCTGGCCCGTCGTGCGGTGGAACGCGCGCACGGTATCGATGTCGGTGACCCACAGCGTGTCGCCGCGCGCGGCCATGCCCTTGGGCGCATGCAGCGTCACGTCGGCAGATGCGCCGTCGATCCACCGGGGCGTGTCGATCGTGCCGTCGGGCCGTACCCGTGTGATGAAGCCGTTGCCGTCCTTCTCGGCAGGCGCGCCGTTGATGTTCGACACGTAGTACATGTCAGCCTGCTCATCCCAGAACACGGATTCAGGCGTCGCGAAGACGCCGTCGGCGATCGCGAAATCGCCCTGCGCAACCGCGACGGCAGCCGTATCGGTCGCGCCGCCCTCCAGGCTGGCGGCGTCCGCGGCGTCGTCGCCCGGAGCGCATGCTGCGGCGATGGCGATGGCGATGGCGAGGCTCAGGATCGTGAGGCGATGCAGTCGTCTGTGCATGACGGCTCTCCATTGGAAGGTTGCCTGAATCTTATCGTGTCGATCCCGCGCCGGAAGTCGTTCATCCCGGATTGGTGGCATCGTTCGAACCAAATCGAGGCAGGCGAGCACGACGTTCCGCTTCACGCAGCTGCGCACGAATGCCGTGCTGCGATGGGAGTACCTGCCGGGTTCTACCGTGTACGTGGTATGGGCGCACGGACGCGAGGCGTTCGAGAACGACGTGGACCGGCAGTCGTGGCGGCGCGACTACCGCAGTCTGATGGACCCTGCATCCGGACAACACCTTCCTGGTAAAGGTGTCGTACTGGCTGAATCGGTGACGGGCAGGCCGTGCCCCCCGCATTGACTCCCCTGTCGAATGCGGTACTGTGAGGCGCACCGCACAGTGACCGGTGCCCGGGACGCGCGCATGGCGCGCGCCCGGGCACGGTACTGAACGGGACGTCACGTCCATTCCGGATCCACCTGACGGAGGGGTTGGATGCTTCGCACCGAGTTCATCAGTACAGGGTTTCACGTACCCGAACGGGTGCTGACGAACGACGAGCTCCGCCAGTGGTGGGACACGTCGGATGAATGGATCCGGGAGCGGAGCGGCATCGAGCAGCGCCACTGGGTAGAGCCCGGGCAGGAGGCCGGTTCCGATCTCGCGCTGAAGGCGACGCACATAGCGCTCGAGCGGGCCGGGATGGATGCGCAGGAGATCGACTGCATCATCTACGCGACGCTGAGCCCGGACTACTTCTTCCCCGGAAGTGGCGTCTACCTGCAGGCGAAGCTGGGCATCCCGGGAGTGCCAGCGCTCGATATTCGTAACCAGTGCACCGGCTTCCTCTACGGTCTGTCCGTCGCCGACGCCTGGATCCGGAGCGGCCAGTACCGCCGCATACTGCTGGTAGGTGCCGAGGTCCACTCGACGGGTCTCGACTTCGGGCCGGGCGGTCGTGATGTCGGCGTGCTGTTCGGCGACGGCGCCGGGGTCGCGATCCTCGGACCGACGGCTGACCCCGGCCGTGGGGTGCTGTCCACGCACCTCTACGCCGACGGCCGGCACGCGGAAATGCTCTGGTGTGAGTCCGACGCCTCGGCGCGCTTCCCGCGTATCTCGCACGAGGACCTCGACGCCGGTCGCCAGTACCCGCGGATGCAGGGTCGGCAGGTGTTCCGCAATGCGGTGGCGCGCATGCCCGAGTCCGTGCAGGAAGCACTCGCCTCGCACGACCTGACGGTGGCGGACGTGGACCTGCTCATCGCGCACCAGGCGAACCTGCGCATCAATGAGGCGGTCGCCCAGCAGCTCGGGCTGGACGCAGATCGGGTCTACAACAACATACAGCGCTTCGGCAACACCACCGCGGCCACGATCCCGATCGCGCTCGACGAGTGCGTGCAGGCGGGTCGGCTGAAGCGCGGCGATCTGCTCGTGCTGACCGGGTTCGGGAGCGGCTTCACCTGGGGCAGCGCCGTCATTCGCTGGTAGCGTCGCGCCTGCCCCGCGCGTGGCCGCTGAACGCGAAACGTCCCGCCCGCGCACTTCGCGGACGGGACGTCGTTCACTCGCGCCCTGCGGCGCGGTCCAGCCCCTCAGTCCATCACCCGCACCGACTGCGGGATGACGTACTCGCCTGCGCCGTAGCCCTGCGCGATCAGTTCCAGCCCGGGCGTGACGGACGAGCGCAGCACGGGAATGCCGCGCAGGAAATCCCAGAACAGCTGACCGCACTGCACGAGGACCAAATCAGCCGCATCCGCTCGCCCGACGTGTTCCGCGGACTGCGGCAGCATCCGCGCTTCGTAACGCTTCTCCGCCAGCTCGACTCGGGCACCGGGCAGTAACCAGCGACATCCGGCAGTGCGCGCGCCACGAGCACACATCACGACGCGAGCGCCGGAAGCACGATGCGCGGCAGCGAAAGAGGTTCGCTGCCGCGCATCCGTGTTACCCTGCTGCGTCACTGCCGCCTAGCTGCCGGGCTTGCCCTTCGGCTTCTTCCCCGACTTGCCGAGTGCATCGACGAACGCGTGACTCGCGTCGACAACGGCCGTCGTCATGCGCTGGTCCTTGTCGATGTGTACCCACTCCCAATCGAGATTGTAGCTGCTCGCCACGTACTCACCGAAACGATTCGCATCCGCCGCGTTACGCCACGCACCCCAGCGACGGGCGGTGCTGTCGTCGGCGCTGTCCGCAGGCAGGAGCGGAAGGCCGGCGTCCTCGAGTGCGATCGCGAGCATCCCGGCGCGCCGGACTTCGGCAGGCGCTGAGGAGTCCCAGGCTACGCGCACCGTGAACAGGCGCCCGCGCACGTACGTGCTGTCTTCGACAACCGGCTCCGGCTCCGGCGTCGGCTCCGGTGTCGGTGTCGGCTCCGGTGTCGGCGTCGGCTCCGGTGTCGGTGTCGGCTGCACGACCGGGATCTGCGGCTTCGGCGTCCCCGGATTCGTCACGGGTGGAGCGACGACGTTCGGATCCGGATGCGGCCCGCTCGGCACCGTCACCGGCGGCGCAGGGCGCGTGACGTCGGGGACGTCGTCGTCCACGCTCGGCGTGGTCTGCGGCGGCGCGGGTCGCGGCTGTGGGCGGGGCGCGGGCCGTGGCGATACCGGACGCGGCCGCGGCGCAGGACTGATCGCGACCGGTCGTGGCTCCGGACGCGGCGGCAGGCCGAGACTGCCTCCGCGCAGGCTCAGGCCGAACGTCAGCACGACGTGCTGCACCGCACCATAACGGTCGCCGTCTGCGTTCGTCACCGGCGAAGACAGCCCGATGATGTCGCTCAGCTCGAGACGTACGGCGACCGGACCGCGCCCCAGGTCCGTCCCGATGCCCACGACGACACTTCCGCGCGTCGCCGGATCTTCGGCCCACTGCTCCGCGCCGATCACGTCCGCGTCGTCATGCAGCTGGTAACGGACAAGGCCGCCGCCGAGCACTGCATACGGCTGGAAGAAGGTGTTCGGATATGGACGCCGCAGTCGCCAGACGAGGTCGGCGTCACCGGTCATCAGCGTAAGACCGGTCGATGCGTCGTTCTCGAGGGACGGGCGCGCGTAACCGCCGCCCAGGCGCAGGCCGAGACGACCGAAAAACAGCTCGGCGTGTGCACCGGCGAAGGCGCCGGGCTCGAGTACGAGCTCGTCAGCAGCGCCCGCGGCCAGGCCACTGTACGCGGCGCTGCCGAGAAAGCCCGTGAATGAAGCGCGGTGATCCTGCGCGGATGCCGTCGTGACACCGAACAGGACCGCGCCTGCGGCGAGTACCATCATGCGTGCGAACACTGCGCCTCCCGGGTGCTTCGTCGCACCGCAGCGTCGCCCTCTTGACGACGCGAGCGGAGTGCTGCCGAACACGCCAGCGGCGGCCGCCCTGGTCACAGGGCAACCGCCGCGCTGACGGTTTCCGCCTGCCATGCTTCGTCGCATTTCGCGGCCGCCTCGTCACGTCCGCATCGTCAGGCGGCCTCCCCTATGACAAGGTCCGCACCACTGGACCACGCTCCTGCTAAGTCGTTATCACACACACGGTTGCGTTACGGACCATCGAGCGGACAGCCCGGCGGGTGCCGCGCAAAACGCGAGAGTCCTTGCGCACTGCGGCATTCTGCAGCGACACTCGCGGCACAATGCGAGTAAAACGGCCGAGCGGAGGATCGATGAGGATGTCACGGCGGTTCCGAACCGCAGCAGTCGCTGCGTTACTGCTGCTGCCCGTTCCTGCCATCGGGCAGACGTCCGCGGTGGTGCTGCCCGCCGAGGCGGGCGTGTCTGGCGCGGCGCTCGACCGTCTCACGCGCACGCTCGGCGAACAGGTGAGCGCGGGGCTGTTGCCTGGCGGCGTGCTGCTGGTCATGCGAGAGGGCGATACGGTGCTCGAGCACGCCTTCGGCTGGCGCGATATCGAGGCGGACGACCTGATGCGTGCGGACGCGATCTTCCGCATCGCGTCGATGACGAAGCCGGTCACCTCGGTTGGTGTGCTGATGCTGCAGGAGGAAGGCAGGCTGCTGCTGAGCGATCCGGTGTCGAAGTACATCCCGGAGTTCGCGCGTACGACGGTCGCGGTCGCGCGTGAAGGTGGCGGCTACGACGTGGTCGATGCCGCACGTCCGATCACCGTACGCGACCTGCTGACGCAGACCTCCGGCATTGGCTACGGCTATGGCATTGCGCGTGACCGATGGGAGGGAGCGGCGATCACGGGCTGGTACCTGGCGAATCGTGAAGAACCGATCGCCGCTACCGTGGCGCGCATGGCGGCACTGCCGTTCGATGCGCAGCCCGGAGAGCAGTTCGTGTACGGCTACTCAACGGACATCCTCGGTGTCGTGATCGAGCGTGCCTCGGGCCAGCCGCTCGACGCGTTCCTGCGCGAACGCATCTTCCTGCCGCTCCGCATGCCCGACACGTCGTTCTTCCTGCAGCCGTCGCGGCGCGATCGACTCGCCACCGTCTACGGCATGAGCGCGGAACGCGAACTGATGCGTGCACCGGACGCGAGCACGAATCTCGGGCAGGGCGACTACGTGACGGGACCGCGCATGAGTTTTTCCGGCGGCGCAGGACTGCTCTCCACGGCGCACGACTACGCGCGCTTCCTGCAGATGCTGCTGCACGGCGGTGCGCTCGACGGTGTGCGCATCCTCTCGCCCAAGTCGGTGCAGCTCATGACCGTCAATCACATCGGCGACCTGTACCCGTGGGAGGAAGGTGTCGGGTTCGGTCTCGGTGTAGTCGTGGTCGGTGACCTGGGCGAGCGTGGCAAGCCCGGCAGTGTGGGTGAGTTCGGCTGGAACGGCGCCTACCACACGGCGGCGTGGGTCGATCCCCAGGAGCAGCTCGTGGTCGTGTACCTGACGCAGGTTATCCCCGCCACCGGCCTGGTCGACTTCGACCTCGTGCGCGCCGGCGTGTACGGCGCGATCACGCATGCTTACGGACCGACGCCGCGACCGTGATCAGGAGCGGCCCGGATGCTTTCAACCACGGAGAACACAGAGTGGTTGAATGGATGTTGGCGGCGGCTCGTCAGTTACTCGCCACGTCCGCGATCCAGCGCTCCACGTTTCCTGCCAGCACGTCCAGCGGCACCTCGCCGCTGCCGAGGACGACGTCGTGGAACGCGCGCACGTCGAATGCCTCGCCGAGCCGGCGCTCCGCCTGCGCACGCAGGTCACGTATCGCCAGCTCGCCCATCTTGTAACCGAGCGCCTGGCCGGGCCATGAGATGTAGCGATCGACTTCGGCGGTGATGTTGTGGAGCGCGAGCGCGGAGTTCGCCGCCATGAAATCGATCGCCTGCTGGCGGGACCAGCCCTTCCAGTGTATGCCCGTATCCACTGCGAGTCGTAGTGCACGCCACATCTCGTAGGAGAGGCGACCGAAGTTAGAATACGGGTCCGTGTAGAAACCCGCCTCCAGGCCGAGCCGCTCCGAATACAGTGCCCAGCCCTCGCCGTACGCCGTGAAACCTGCGAAACGCCGGAACTGCGGCCCGGTGCCGAGCTCCATCGCGATTGCGTTCTGCAGATGGTGGCCGGGCACCGCCTCGTGGAATGACAGTGCCTCGACCTCGTAGAGCGGGCGGCTCTTCAGATCATGGGTGTTCACATAGTAAAAGCCTGCGGTCGAGCCGTCGCCGGCCGGCGATCGGTAGTACGCCGTCGTCATCTTCGGCGCCATGTAGTCGGGGATGGGTCGCAAGCCGTATGGTGTGCGCGGCAACGTGCCGAAGAGCCGCGGCAGCTCGCCGTCCATACGCTTCAGCACGAAGGAATACGCCTCGAGCAGCTCCTGCTCGGTCTCCGCGTAGAAGCGCGGGTCCGTACGCAGGAAAGCCAGGAACTCCTCGAAACTGCCTTCGAACCCGGTCTGCTCGATGACCGCCTGCATCTCGTCGCGGATGCGACGCACTTCCGCGAGTCCACGCTCATGCACCTCGTCCGGCGTAATGTCGAGCGTCGTGTACATGCGCACGCGATGCTCGTAGAACGCGCGCCCGTCCGGCAGTGACGATGCGCCAATGGCGGCACGCGCGTTCGGGATGTACTCGCTCGCCATGAAGTCGCGAAATGCGCGGTAGCCCGGCAGTACCGACGTGCGGATCGCTTCCGCCGCATCGCGCCGTAGCCGTGCCTGCTCGGACGCCGTTATGCGCTCGGGCATCGCGGTGAACGGGGTATAGAAGCGGCTCTGTTCCGGATCCGCGACGAGCTGCGCATCCAGATCGTCGACTACGCCTTCCAGTACGACGCGGGGAATCGTGATGCCTGTCTGAAGGCCCGTGCGCATCAGCTCGATGTAGGCATTGAAGTGCGCGCGCAGCCCGCGCAGGCGGGCCAGGTAGTTTTCGTAACCGGCCACCGACTCGAGCGGCATGAACTCCGCCATCTCGGGCAGCGACGAGTAGAACGGCACGAACGTCGTGAACGGCATGAGATAGGCACGCAGCTCGATCTCGCCGGCAGCCGTCTCGCTCAGTCGCCGGAAGATGTCCGCGTTGATCTGCTCGTTGCGCGGCAATGCACTGCGGTCGATCGCGTCGAGCCGCGCCAGGCGGGCGCGCAGGCGCGCCAGGCGCTCGCGGTCCGCCTGCTCGGACGGATCCGGGAGCAGAGCGTCGTAATCACGCACGCCGACCTGGCTGGCGAAGAGCGGGTTCGCGCGCAGGTCCTCCGCCCATGCGTCCTCGAACAGGCGGTGCAGCGCCGCG
>Ga0079224_100014673_pt1 | contig 10955 bp, 7 predicted proteins | sample Stecom2015_FD_80414 | JGI IMG/M metagenome (GOLD analysis project Ga0079224, IMG submission 80414) | Agricultural soil microbial communities from Utah to study Nitrogen management - Steer compost 2015 | ecosystem: Environmental > Terrestrial > Soil > Agricultural land | place: USA: Utah...
AGCTCCTCGAGCAGCTCCTTGCGCCGGGCCATCGAGAACGACGCCGCCACCCCGACGTGGTGCAGCGTGCCGGCGTCGTCGTAGAGGCCCAGCAGGAGCGAACCGAGCACGGGGCCCGACTTGTGCCACCGGAACCCGGCGACGACGCAGTCGGCCGTCCGTTCGTGCTTGACCTTGTACATCGCGCGCTTGTTCGGCTGGTACGGGCCGTCGAGCGGTTTCGCGATGACGCCGTCCAGTCCGGCCCCCTCGAAGGTGTCGAACCACTCGCGGGCCTCGCCCAGGTCGGCCGTGGCGCGGGTGAGATGCACGGGGGCGTCCGCCGGCGCGAGCGCCTCGACGAGCCGGTCGCGCCGCCGGCCGAACGGCTGTGCGGTGAGGTCCTCGCCGCCCAGCGCGAGCAGGTCGAACGCGACGAACGAGACCGGGGTCCGCTCGGCTAGCATCTCCACGCGGGACTGCGCCGGGTGGATACGCTGCTGGAGCGCCTCGAAATCGAGCCGCTCGCCGGTGATCACGACGATCTCACCGTCGAGGACGCACCGAGCCGGCAGATGCTCCCGCACGGCGTCCACGAGCTCCGGGAAATAGCGCGTCATCGGTCGCTCGTTCCGGCTGCCGAGGACGACGTCGTCGCCGTCCCGGAAGATGATCGTGCGGAACCCGTCCCACTTCGGTTCGACGTGTCCGACGTCGGGGATCTTCTTGACCGACTTGGCCAGCATGGGCGAGACCGGCGGCATCACGGGAAGGTCCATGCCGTGAACCTACCGGCCCGGTCCGGAGGTGGTGTCCACTTCTGCCGATCGCCGGGACGTGCCCGGGCGAAAGCTCAATACTCGTCGTCCTCGCGTCGTTTCCTCGACGGCTGCACCCGGGGCGGCTCGCCCGGCATCTTCGGGTACTCCGGCGGGAAGGGCAGTTCCCCGAGCCCGTCCGCGACGTCGCGGTTCCACAGGTCCAGCGCGGCGTCGATACGTCCCAGGGCGGCCGGATCGTCCATCGCGGCCCAGGCGTCACCCTCGGTGGCCAGCAGGTCCGGCACGGTGTGCACCGTGAAGTCGGCTGGCCCTGCCTCCTCCAGGCGCTCCCAGCTCACGGGCATGGAGACGGGCGCCCCGGGGAGCGGACGTGGACTGTACGCGGAGGCGATGGTGCGGTCCCGGTTCGCCTGGTTGAAATCGACAAACACCTTCTCGCCTCGCTCTTCCTTCCACCACGCCGTCGTCACCAGGTCGGGCAGACGGCGCTCCAGCTCGCGCGCGATACCGATCACCCCATGGCGCACGTCGAGGAACTCGTGCGTGGGCCGGATCCGGGCGTAGACGTGGACGCCCCTGTTGCCGGACGTCTTCACGAACGGCGTCAGGCCGAGCTCGGCCATGAGATCCCGCAGTGCCCGCGCCGCCGTGACGACGTCGGCGAAGTCCCGGCCCGGTTGCGGGTCGAGATCGATCCGGAGCTCGTCGGGATTGTCGGTGTCGGCCGTGCGTACCGGCCACGGGTGGAAGGTGATGGTGGACATCTGGACCGCCCACACCGCGGTGGCGATCTCGTCGATGACCAGCTGCGGGTGTCTGCGGCCGGACGGGTAGGTGCAGTCGACGGTGCGTGCCCACGCCGGGACGCCTTTGGGTGGGTTCTTGGAGAAGAACTCCTCACCGTCGATGCCACCGCGGAACCGTTGCAGCGTCACCGGCCGGTCGCCGACGGCGCGCAGGAAGGCCTCAGCCACGCCGGCCACGTAGGCGGCGAGGTCCCACTTCGTGACCGGGCCGCGGCCGGCGTCGGGCCACATCACCCGGTCGGGGCTGGAGATCCGGACCTCTCGGGCCTCGTCCGCACTACCGTGGCCCGGGATCTGCATGACCTTCGCGTCGGTCGCCATGCTGGTGAGCCTAGAGCGACGGGGACCGTGGCGTGGCGTCACGGCGGCAGGACGGGAAGTTCCCGGGCCGCACCAGATGTGAGTGATCTCAAACGGGCACGGGTCGACGTGCCCGATCGCGGCGTCCTTCCGTACTCTTGGCACGGTGAAGCAGCCCGGCAACTCGACCTTCCGCTACCGCGACAGCGCCATCGTGGGCCTGGCCCACATCGAGGCGCCGCGTGTCGTGACCTCGGCGGAGTTCGAAGAACGCCTTGCCGGCGCGCGCAAGCGGCTCCGGCTGCCCGGCAACCTGCTCGAGCGGGTTAGCGGGGTGCGTGAGCGGCGGTGGTGGGCGCCGGACACCGACTTCGAGGACATGGCCGCCGAGGCCGGGTCCAAAGCGCTGGCCGAGGCCGGTGTGGACCCCGGCGACGTGGGCCTGCTCATCAACACCTCCGTCTCGCGCAACCATCTCGAGCCGTCCGTGGCCGTGCGCATTCACGACCGGATGGGGCTGTCGAGCCGTGCCCTCAACTTCGACATCACCAACGCCTGCCTTGGATTCGTCAACGGGATCCAGATGGCCTCGTCGATGATCGACGCCGGCCAGATCGATCACGCCGTGATCGTCAACGCGGAGGACGTCCGGCGCACCCAGGAGGACACGCTCGCTCGGCTCGCGGAGGACGGCGTGACCCGCCAGGACTTCGCCGACCAGTTCGCCTCGCTCACCCTCGGTGACGGCGCAGCGGCCGCCGTCGTCGGACGCGCGTCGGACCGCTCGGACGGACACCGCATCCTCGGTGGCGTGTCCCGGGCCGGGACCGAGCACCACAACCTGTGCGTCGGCTCGTTCGGCAAGATGACCACGGACACGAAGAACCTGCTCGCCAAGGGACTGAAGCTGGTCGTCGACGCCTGGCGCGAGGCCGAGGCCGACGGGTGGGACTGGTCCGCGATGGACCGGTACGTCACGCACCAGATCTCCACGCCCTACACCCAGGCGATCATCGACGCGGTCGACCTCGACCCGGACGCCGTGCCGATCACCTTCGACCGGTGGGGCAACGTGGGACCCGCCGCCATCGCCATGACGCTGTCCGAGCAGGCCGACAGTCTTGAGCCGGGCAACCGCGTGATGTGCCTCGGCGTGGGGTCCGGGCTGAACACGGCCATGCTGGAGCTGGCCTGGTGATCGCGGAGCGGTGGCCGGGCGTCCCGGTCACCTGGTCCAGACGGGTCACGGCCGCCGGGCACGCGTGGCACTACCTTGACAACGCCGAGGCCATCCCGGCCGGAACCCGGCCCCGGGGAACGGTGCTGGCCGTGCACGGCAACCCAACGTGGTCCTTCCTCTGGCGCCACGTGCTCGCCGAGGCGGCCGGACACGGATGGCGCGTCGTCGCGCTCGACCAGCTCGAGATGGGCTTCTCCGAGCGCACCGGCGCCCTGCACCGCCTCGCGGACCGGGTGCGCCAGCTCGGCGAGTTCACCGATGCCGTCGGCCTCTCCGGGCCGGACTGGGACGGTCGCGGCGTGGTGACGCTCGGGCACGACTGGGGCGGGATCGTCTCGGCCGGCTGGGCGCTGGACCACCCTCGCGAACTCGCCGGCCTCGCCCTGACGAACACCGCCGTGCACCAGCCGCCGGGCCATGCCGTCCCGGTGCTTCTGCGGCTGGTACGGCACCGGCGCCTGCACGAGGGCGCCACGACGCGCACCCCGGCCTTCCTCGAGACCACCTTGGCGCTCTCCCGGGGCATGTCCGGACCGGTGCGAGCCGCATACCGGGCGCCTTACCGGTCCGCGGTGGAGCGCAACGGCATCGGCGGCTTCGTCGAGGACATCCCCGCCACGCCGAGCCACCCCAGCCGCGCCGAGCTCGACCGGATCGCCGAGGGCCTGACCACCTTGGATGTGCCGGCCCTGGTCATGTGGGGACCGCAGGACCCGGTCTTCTACGAACGCTACTTCCGCGACCTCATGGGGCGGTTGCCGCACGCGGACGTCCACCGCTTCGACGGCGCGGGCCACCTGCTGCCCGAGGACGCCGACGTCGCCGGCACCCTGGTGGCCTGGCTGGACCGGCGGGTGGGACGCGCGGAGCAAGCGCAGGCCACCGGTGCCGCCCCCGGCGAGGATCGCGACGGTCCCGCCACGCCGTACCGCCCGGTGTGGTCCGCACTGACCGAACTCGGCGCACCGGGAACGACCAGCGCCGACCGGACCGCCGTCGTCGCTCTCGGTGCGACCGGCGCGAGCGAACTGAGCTGGGGCGATCTCGACCGGCGGGTGCGCCATCTCGCCCTCGGGCTGGCCGACAGCGGGGTACGGGCCGGGCACCGGGTCGCGTTGCTCGTCCCACCGGGCATCGACCTGACGACCGCCCTGTTCGCCTGCCTCCGGCTCGGTGCCGTCGTCGTGGTCGCCGACGCCGGTCTCGGCCTGCGCGGCCTGTCCCGCGCCGTGCGCAGCGCGGCGCCGGACCACATCATCGGGATCGAGAAGGCGCTGGCCGCCGCGCAGGTGCTGCGCTGGCCCGGACAGAAATTCGTCGTCGTCCCGACGGCGCATCAGGTGGGCTACACACCGCCCCGTACGGCGCACCGTCGCCGGCGCACCATCGGCATCTCCGGATCGCTGCGCGAACTGCTCGCCCGCGGTGTCGCCCTCGCCGAGCGTGACGCCGCGCTCCCACCCGCGCCCGGGCCGGAGGACGAGGCCGCGGTCCTGTTCACCTCCGGCTCCACCGGCCCGGCGAAGGGTGTCGTCTACACGCACCGGGGTCTCGCGGGCATGCGTGACGTCGTGTCGAGCACCTACGGGCTCTCGCCCGACCGGGCCTTCGTCGCCGGGTTCGCACCGTTCGCACTGCTCGGCACGGCCACCGGCGCCACCAGTGTGACGCCGGCGATGGACGTCACGGCGCCGGCGACGCTCACCGCCACCGCACTGGCCGACGCCGTCGCCGCCGTGGACGCGCAAGCCGTGTTCGCCTCGCCGTCGGCGCTGGCCAACGTGGTACGCACCGCCCGCGACCTGACCGAGGACCGCCGCCACACCCTGGGCCTGGTCGAGTTGTTCCTCTCCGCCGGCGCGCCGATCACCTCCGAGCAGCTTGCCCGCGCCACCGAGGTGATGCCGCACGCCGACCTGCACACCCCGTACGGGATGACCGAGGTCCTCCCCGTCACGGACGTCTCCCTCGAGGAGATCGAGGCCGCCGAGGCCGAGGCGGTGACCGGATCCGTCCGCGGGGCCGGTGGCGGTGCCTGCGTCGGACGCCCGGTCCGCGGCGCCCGGGTCCGACTCGTGCCGCTGACGCAGGACGGCGCCGCCACCGGTGAACCCACCACCGAGCCCGGCGTCACCGGGGAGATCCTTGTCTCCGCGCCACACCTGAAGGACCGTTACGACCGGCGATGGGCGACCGAGGCCCACTCGACCACCTGGCCCGGCTGGCACCGCACCGGCGACGTCGGACACCTCGACGGCGCCGGACGGCTGTGGGTCGAGGGCCGGCTGGCACACGTGCTCCGTACCGCGGCCGGGGTGCTCACACCGGTCGCCGCCGAGAACGCCGCCCTGACCGTGCCGGGGGTGGTCCGCGCGGCCGTCGTCGGTGTCGGGCCGGCGGGCAGCCAGCAGGTCGCCGTGGTGGTAGAGACGGACCCGGCCGTCCATCGCGGCGCTCGCGCCCGTGGCAGCCTGGCCCCTGAGGGGCTGAGCCGCGCCGTGCGCCACGCCTGCGGTGACATCGGCGTGCCGGTCGCCGCCGTGCTGCGGGTACCCGAGATCCCCACGGACGTGCGCCACAACTCCAAGGTCGACCGGCCCCGGGTGGCGCTCTGGGCCGAGCGACTGCTCTCCGGAGACCGGGCGGGCGCGCCGTGAGGGTGCTCGTCACCGGCGCCAGCGGCCTGCTGGGCCGCGGCGTGGCACAGGCCCTCGCCGAGCGGGGCGAGCACGTCACCGTGCTGCAACGCCGGGCGGCCGGCCTGGACGGCGTGCGCGAGATCCGCGGATCCGTCGAGGACGCCGATGCCGTCGAGCGCGCCGCCACCGGCCAGGACGCGGTGGTCCACCTCGCGGCGAAGGTGTCCTTCACCGGCTCCGTCGAGGAGTTCGAGCGCGTCAATGTCGGCGGTACGCGGGTCCTGCTGGACGCCGCCCGGCGCGCCGGCGCCACCCGATTCGTCCAGGTCTCCTCTCCCTCGGTGGCTCATCTGGGCTCCTCGATCGTCGGCGCCGGCGCCGGCCCGGCGGATCCGCGGCGGGCGCGCGGGAACTACGCCCGGACCAAGGCGGCCGCCGAGGTCGAGGCACTCGGAGCTGACCGATCGGGCTTCGCGGTCGTGGCAGTCCGGCCGCATATCGTCTGGGGTCCGGGCGACACCCAACTCGTCCAGCGCGTGGTCGACCGTGCGGCGGCCGGGCGACTGCCCGTGCTGGGCAGCGGCGCCGCACTCGTCGACACCACCTATATCGACAATGCCGTGGCCGCGCTGGTGGCGGCCGTGGACCGGGCCGAGGCCGTCCACGGCGAGGCCTTCGTGGTCACCAACGGCGAACCGCGCCCGATCGCGGATATCATGCGCGCCTGGTGCCGTGCCGCGGGGGTGTCCCCGCCGGCCTGGTCCATACCGCCGGGGCTCGCCCGCGCCGCCGGCGCCGTTGTCGAGGCCGCCTGGACTGTCCTGCCCTCGCGGTTGACTCGGGACGAGCCGCCGATGACGCGGTTCCTCGCCGAACAGCTGTCGACGGCTCATTGGTTCGATCAGCGCCGCACCCGCGAGGTCCTGGGCGTGACGCCCACCGTGTCCTTCGACGAGGGCGTGGCACGACTGGCACGCCACTACGCCGGCTGAGCCGTCAGGCTTCGGCCATGCGCGGTGCGCAGTGCATAATCGCACCGAGAGCCGGGCCACCCGCCCGGACTCCGTTTCCGCCGCGTTTCGTCGCGCCAGCCGCCCACGACCTGTCCCGGTCCGCCCGGACCCGAGAAGGAGACCCATGACGGCTCATGCCCTGATCGCCTTCGACCTGGACGACACGCTCGCCCCGTCGAAGTCCCCCATGCCCCCGCGGATGGCGGACGCGCTGGCGGATCTGCTCGACATCTCCCCGGTGTGCGTCATCTCCGGCGGGCACTTCGGCCAGTTCAGCGACCAGGTCCTCGCTTATCTGCACGCGACCGAGGAGCAGCTGTCCCGGCTGCACCTCATGCCCACCTGCGGCACCCGGTACCTGCGTCACGAGGGCGGGCAGTGGCGCACCATCTACGCCCACGACCTGACCACCGAGGAGCGTACGGCCGCCTTTGCCGCCCTCGAGGGAGAGGCCCGACGCCTCGGCCTGTGGGAGGCGCAGGCGTGGGGCGAGGTCCTCGAGGACCGCGGTTCGCAGGTGACGTTCTCCGCGTTGGGCCAGCAGGCCCCGTTGGAGGCGAAGAAGGCGTGGGACCCGACGGGGGAGAAGAAGGAGGCGCTGCGTGCCGCCGTCGCCGCCCTACTGCCGGATCTCGAGGTCCGCTCGGGCGGGTCCACGTCGGTGGACATCACTCGCGAGGGCGTCGACAAGGCGTACGGCATGGAGCGCCTCGCCGAGCAGACCGGGATCCCGGTCACGGACATGCTGTTCGTCGGGGACCGCCTCGATCCCGGCGGCAACGACTATCCGGTGGTCCGCCTCGGCATGCCGACCCACGCCGTCGGCGGCTGGGAGGACACGGCGGCCTTCGTCGAGCACCTCGTGGCCGAGCGCCATCGTGCGCTGCGGCCGTGACGGGCCGCCGACGGCCACGGACGCCACGCGGACCACAGGCCCGTGCCGGCGGCACGCCCGCCTCGTAGCCTGGACGCGGTCTCGGTGACCAGGAGGTGCCCATGAGCCGCTGGACCGTTCGCGCCGCGAGTGTTGTCGCCGCCGCCCTGGTGGCCACGAGCTGCGCCCCGACGGGTCCACGGCACGGCGAGCCGGTCGAGCGTCCCGAACCGGTGGTCAGCGAGCCCGTCGCCCCCACGGAGACGGTTGTCCTGAGCGGAGGGTCCCCGGCTGCGCTCGCGGGGCAGAGCGCCGCCACCTTCTTCGACTCGGCACCGCTGGCCGTCGTCGCGACGCCGGAGACGGCAGTGCGAGCCGGCTCGGTCGGCGTGGCGCTCGGCGTGCCGGTCCTCACCGCCGACAGCGGCGAAGTGGTGAGCCGGGAACTCGCCCGGCTCGGGACCGAGACCGTGCTCGCGGTCGGCGGCCCGGACCTGCCGCGAGGCCAGGACGAGGTGGACGTGGTCGAGGCTCCTGCGGACCCCGACGCTCTCGCCGACCTGACACGGCTCGACGCCGGCACGGACGAGATCGCCCCCAGAGACGCGGTGGACACGCTCGCCGGCCTCGACCCGTCGCGGCCCGTCCTGCTCGACGTCGGGGGCAGCGATGGTCCCGGCGGTGCGGCCGGTGCCGGGAACTCGGGCGATGCCGACCCGACCCTGCCCGCGACGCGCCGGCCCGACCCACCGGCCGGCGATGTCGTCGTCATGTCGACCGGCGAGCCCGAACAGGCCGCCGCCGTGGCGACCGCCCGCGCCGCCGGCGCATCGGTCCAGGTGGTGCCCGGCGGCGACCCCCGGGCGAGTGGGGCCACCGTGGAGCAGACCGCCGAGCACGACCCGGAGGCGGTGGTGGGACTCGGGCGGGCCTTCGGGGATGACGAGACGCTGTCCTGGCGGGCACAGGCCGCGGCCACCGGCGCGCAGCTCCCCGGCGGCGGTCAGCTCGCCCTGCCCGGCCGGACGTACGTGGCGCTCTACGGCAGTCCCGGAAGCCCGGAGCTCGGCGTCCTCGGAGAACAGGGGACCGAGGAGACGATCTCGCGCGCCCGGGAAGTCGCCGAGGACTATGAGGACCTCACGGACGACGAGGTGGTCCCCACCCTCGAGGTCATCGCGACCGTGGCGAGCTCCGCATCCGGGGACGACGGCGACTACTCGCACGAGATCCCCGTGGACCAGCTCCGGCCGCTGGTGGAGGCGGCCGGCGAGTCAGGTCAGTACGTGGTCCTCGACCTGCAGCCCGGCCGGACCGACTTCCTTACTCAGGCGCAGCGGTACGAGGAGCTGCTCGCTTTGCCGCACGTGGGCCTGGCGCTGGATCCGGAGTGGCGGCTGGGACCCGACGAGGAACATCTCGAGCAGATTGGGCACGTCGACGCCGCGGAGGTCGAGGAGGTGGCCACCTGGCTCGCGGACCTCACGCGCGAGGAGGCGTTGCCGCAGAAGCTCTTCGTCCTGCACGCCTTCCGGACGTCGATGCTGCCGGACCTGGAGCAGGCCGACCTCGACCGGTCCGAGCTCGCGGTCCTCCTGCACGCCGACGGTCAGGGGAGCCAGTCCGACAAGGAGAGCACCTGGAACGCGCTGCACCGGCACGCGCCCGGCATCGCGTGGTGGGGCTGGAAGAACTTCCTCGACGAGGACTCGCCGGTCCTCTCCCCGGAGCAGACCATGCGGGTTGCCCCCACGCCGCAGTTCATCAGTTACCAGTGACCACGAGCGGGTTGTGGCCCGGCGTGACCTCCTCGCCCGGTCGGACCGGCCCCGGTGCGGTCCCGTCGCCGAACGGCCGCCCGCCGAGCGACTCGCGCCCGTGCGGCGTCAGCCACCCCGACAGGTCCGGTCCCTGGGGGACGATCTGGGTCGGATTGATGTCGGTATGCACGATGTAGTAGTGCTGCTTGATCTGCGCGAAGTCGATCGTGTCGCCAAAACCCGGCGTCTGGAACAGGTCCCGTGCGTAGCCCCATAGTGCCGGCATCTCGGAGAGCTTGTTGCGGTTGCACTTGAAGTGTCCGTGATAGACGGCGTCGAACCGCACCAGCGTGGTGAACAGCCGCACGTCCGCCTCGGTCAGGGTCTCGCCCACGAGGTACCGCTGACCGCTCAGCCGTTCCTCGAGCCAGTCGAGCGCGGCGAAGAGTCGGCCGTAGGCCTTGTCGTAGGCCTCCTGCGAACCGGCGAACCCGCACCGGTACACCCCGTTGTTGACCTCGCGGAAGACTCGATCGTTGACGGCGTCGATCTCCTCCCGGTGCCGCTGCGGGTAGAGGTCGGGTGCGCCGGGACGGTGGTGCTCACGCCACTGACCCGAGAAGTCGAGCGTGATCTGGGCGAAGTCGTTGGTCACCACCGCACCGGTGGGCACGTCGACCATGGCGGGCACCGTGATGCCGCGCGAATAGTCCGGGTCTCGCCTGAAGTACGCCTCCTGCAGCCGGTGGATGCCCAGCACGGGATCCTTGCCGTCCGGGTCCAGATCGAACGTCCAGGAGCGGGCGTCGTGCGTGGGTCCGGGCAGGCCGAGCGATATCGCATCCTCGAGCCCGAGCAGCCGTCGCACGATGATCGCCCGATTCGCCCACGGGCAGGCCCGGGCTGCGACGAGTCGGTACCGGCCGGGTTCTACCGGGTAGCCGTCGGCACCGTCGGCGGTGATCCGGGTGGTGATATACCGCGTATCCCGGACGAACTCCTTGCCCTTGGTCGTGTACCTGCCGCCCTCGGCGTGCTCGGGCCGCTCGCCGGAATCGTTCGTCGTCGTCACGCCCCGAGCGTACGTCGGCGGCGGACGGCACGCGCGGCACCCGGCACGTCGCGCCGGGTGCCGCGCGCACCAGCAGACTCAGTCGATCCGGTGCGAGCGCTCTACCGCGCCGGTCTCCGAGGAGTAGACCTCGACCCCGGAGATGTAGACCTGTTCGACGTGGGAGTACACGTCGAGCGGGTCGCCGGACCACAGCACCACGTCGCCGTCCAGGCCCGGACGCAACGCCCCGACCCGGTCGTCCAGGCCGAGGATCTCCGCCGGGTTGACGGTCAGCGCCCGAAGGGCGACGTCCCGGTCCAGCCCCTCCTTCACGGCGAACGAGGCCTGGTGGACGAGGAAGTTGATCGGCACGACGGGCGCGTCGGTGGTGATCGCGACCTTGACGCCGGCCGCGGCGATCGCAGCCAGGTTGGCGATCGCGCGGTCCCGCAGCTCCCACTTCGTCCGCGCGGTGATCATCGGCCCGAAGATGACGGGGATGTCCTTC
>Ga0079224_100014675_pt1 | contig 10953 bp, 8 predicted proteins | sample Stecom2015_FD_80414 | JGI IMG/M metagenome (GOLD analysis project Ga0079224, IMG submission 80414) | Agricultural soil microbial communities from Utah to study Nitrogen management - Steer compost 2015 | ecosystem: Environmental > Terrestrial > Soil > Agricultural land | place: USA: Utah...
ACCGCCGGCGGCTTGATCGCGTTCAGGGTACGGATGTACGACAGCGCCTCCCGGGCCCCGTCGAGCCGGTCCATCCCCGCGTCCTCCCATTCGATGGAGATGGGCCCGTCGTAGCCGATGGAGTTGAGCGCCCGGAAGCAGTCCTCCCACGGCACGTCGCCGCGCCCGGTGGAGACGAAGTCCCAGCCGCGCCGCGTGTCCGCCCAGGGCAGGTGCGACGAGAGCCGTCCGCGGCGGCCGTCGCCGACGCGGACGCGGGTGTCCTTGCAGTCGACGTGGTAGATGCGGTCGGCGAAGTCGAGGATGAACCCGACCGGGTCGAGGTCCTGCCACACCATGTGGGACGGGTCCCAGTTGAGCCCGAACGCGGGCCGGTGGCCGATGGCCTCCAGGGTGCGGACGGTGGTGTGGTAGTCGTAGGCGATCTCGCTGGGGTGGACTTCGAGGGCGAACCGTACGCCGACCTCGTCGAACACGTCCATGATGGGGTTCCACCGGTCGGCGAAGTCCTGGTAGCCGGCGTCCACCATGGAGGCGGGCACGGGCGGGAACATGGCGACGGTGTGCCAGATGGACGAGCCGGTGAAGCCGACGACGGTGTTGACGCCGAGCGCGGCGGCGGCCCGTGCGGTGTCCTTCATCTCTTCGGCGGCGCGCCGGCGGACGCCTTCGGGGTCTCCGTCGCCCCAGATGCGGGCGGGCAGGATGCCCTTGTGGCGTGCGTCGATGGGGTTGTCGCAGACGGCCTGGCCCACGAGGTGGTTGGAGATGGTCCACACCTTCAGGCCGTGCTTGTCGAGCTGGGCGCGCTTCTGTTCGACGTACGAGGGGTCGGAGACGGCCTGGGCGACGTCGAAGTGGTCGCCTGAGCAGGCGATCTCCAGGCCGTCGTAGCCCCATTCGGAAGCCAGCCGGCACACTTCCTCGAACGGCATGTCGGCCCACTGGCCGGTGAACAGCGTGATGGGTCTCATCAGTCCTCCACGGTGGTGTAGCGGCTGCCTTCGGCGGCGCTGCGTTCGACGGCGGCGAGCACGCGCTGGACGCGCAGCCCGTCGGCGAAGGACGGCGTGGGGTCGGTCCCCTGGCCGATGGCCTCCAGGAAGTCCTTGATCTCGTGGGTGAACGTGTGCTCGTACCCGAGGCCGTGGCCGGGCGGCCACCAGGCGCCGACGTACGGGTGGTCGGGTTCGGTGACGAGGATGCGTTCGAAGCCGCGCCCGCCGTCGCTGACCCACAGTTCGTTCATGGCCTCGAAGTCGAAGGCGACGCTGCCGAGCGAGCCGTTGAGCTCGATCCGCAGGGCGTTCTTGCGGCCGGTGGCGAAGCGGGTGGCTTCGAAGGTGCCGAGCGCCCCGCCGGACAGCCGCCCGATGAACAGGGCGGCGTCGTCGACGGTGACGGGCCCGGTGCCGGTGCCGCCGCTGGCGGCGAGGCCGGTGGAGCCTTCGGCGAGCGGGCGTTCCTTGATGAAGGTCTCGGTGAGGGCGGACACGCCGACGAGGTGCTGCCCGGCGATGAACTGGGCGGCGTCGATGATGTGGGCGCCGATGTCGCCGAGCGCGCCCGATCCGGCCTTGTCCTTCTGGAGCCGCCACACCAGGGGGAAGTCGGGGTCGACGATCCAGTCCTGGAGGTATTGGGCGCGGACGTGGCGGATCTCGCCGAGGCGTCCTTCTTCCACGAGGCGGCGGGCGAGCGCGATGGCGGGCACCCGGCGGTAGTTGAACGCCACCATGCTCTTGCCGGTGGCGCCGGCCGCGGCCGCCGTCATGGCCTCGGCCTCTTCGACGGTGTTGGCGAGCGGTTTCTCGCAGATGACGTGTTTGCCGGCTTGGAGTGCGGCGATGGCGATCTCGGCGTGGGTGTCGCCGGGGGTGCAGATGTCGACGACGTCGACGTCATCCCGGGCGATCACCTCCCGCCAGTCGGTGACTGCTTCGTCCCAGCCGAGTTGTTCGGCGGCGGCCTCGGTGGCCTCCTTCGAGCGGCCCGCGATGACCCGCATGCGCGGTTTGACGGGCAGGTCGAAGAAGGCGGAGACGCTCCGCCATGCCTGGGAATGGACGCGGCCCATGAAGGCGTAGCCGATCATGCCGACGCCGACTGTTCTGTCTGACATGCAACCCCCGATCAGGATTCGAAGCCGAGAGGCAGGTACTGCTCGACGTTCTCCTTGGTGATGGTCTCGGACGCGAGAGTGATGGACTGGGGAACCTGGTTCTCCACCAGGTCGCTCATGCCCTTCCCCTGGGCGATCAGACGGGCGATCTTGATCGCGGAGGAGGCCATGGTGGGGCTGTAGGTGACGGTGGCCTTCAGGACGGTGTTGTCGTCCTTGATGGCGCGCATGGCGTTGGCCGAGCCGGCGCCGCCGACCATGATGAACTCGTCGCGCCCCGCCTCGCTGATGGCGGCGAGCACGCCGATGCCCTGGTCGTCGTCGTGGTTCCACATCGCGTCGATCTTGCTGTGCGCCTGCAGCAGCGAGGTGGCGACCTCGTTGCCGGTCTCCACGGTGAACTGCGCATCCTGCTGGGCGGTGACGCTGAACCCGTACGTCTTGAGCGCGTCGGCGAAGCCCTTGCTGCGGTCCTGGGTGAGCGGGAGGGTGGCGATGCCCTGGATCTCGACGATGACCGGGTTGGAGACGTTCTTCTCCTTGAGCGCGGTGCCGATGTAGTGGCCGGCGGCCACGCCCATGCCGTAGTTGTCGCCGCCGATCCAGGTCCGGTAGGCGAGCTTGTCGGGGAAGATCCGGTCCAGGTTGACGACGGGGATGCCGGCCTCGCTGGCCCGCAGCGCGATCTGGTTCAGCTGCTCGCCGTCGTTGGGCAGGATGACCAGGGCGTCGACCTTGGCGGCGATGAGCGACTCGACGGCGGAGATCTGCTGGTTGATGTCGTTGGTCGGCTCGACGGGCTTGAACTCGATGTCGGAGTACTGCTGGGCGGTGGCCTCGGCGTTCTTGGCGATGGCCGCGATCCAGCCGTGGTCGGCGGCGGGGGCGGAGAAGCCGATGGTCACCTTGGTGCCGGGCTCGTCGTTGCCGCCGGCCGCCGCCTGGGTGGCGGCGGGTGCGGCCTCGGAGGTGGGCGCGGCGGACGGCTCGTTGCTGGTGCAGCCGGCCGCGAGCAGGGCGGCTCCGCCGAGTCCTCCGATGAGGAATCCCCTGCGTGCGACGTTTTCACTCATGGTGCTCTCTCCTTAAGACTCCGCCGCTGGAGAAGGACGGCGACGACGATGATCAGGCCCTTGGCGATCAGCTGGTCGCTGGTGTTGAGGCCGTTGAGGATGAACAGGTTGGTGATGAGCGTGAAGATGAGCAGGCCGAGGATCGATCCGATGATCGTGCCTCGGCCGCCGGTGAGCAGGGTGCCGCCGATGATGACGGCGGCGATGGCGTCCAGCTCGTACAGGTCGCCGTGGGTGGACGAACCGGTGGTGGTGCGGGCCATGATGAGGATGGCGGCGATGCCGCAGCACAGCCCCGACAGCGCGTAGAGAAGCATGGTGTGGCGGCGCACGTCGATGCCGGCCAGCCGGGCCGCCTCCGGGTTGCCGCCGACGGCGTAGGTGCGGCGGCCGAAGGTGGTCCGGTTGAGCAGGATCCAGCCGAGCGCCACGACCAGCGCGAAGACGTAGACCAGCAGCGGGACGCCGAGCACCCGGGTGGTCGACAGCTCGACGATGGCGGAGTTCTCCGGCTGGATGAGCTGGGTCTTGCGGTCGGACATGCGCTGGGCGAGGCCGCGGGCGGCGACCAGCATGGCGAGGGTGGCGATGAACGGCACCAGCCGCCCGTAGGCGATGAGGATGCCGTTGACGAGCCCGGTGCCGGTGCCGACGAGGATGGCGCAGATCGCCATGACGACCGGGCCGAACTCCTGAGTGGCCACCGTCGTCGCCCATACGGAGGACAGGGCCATGACCGCGCCGACCGACAGGTCGATGCCGCCGCCGATGATGACGAACGTGGCGCCGACGGTGATGACGCCGATGGTGGCGGCCAGCGACAGGATGCTGATCAGGTTCGACGTAGTGCCGAAGGCGTCGGGCCTGGTGACGAGGCCGACGACGACGAGCAGCGCGATCGCCACCAGCAGGCCCACATGGCCGCCCTCGATCAGCCTGCCGAGGGGGTTGGCGACGGCCTGGCGGGCCGTCGCGAGCCCTGGTGGCCCGGTGTCCGTCCGTGGTTTCGTGGGGTCGCTCATCAGGCAGCCCTCCCGTTCATGATCATGTCCAGTACGAGGTGCTCGTCGAGTTCGCGGGCGTCGCCCTCGTGGATGACGGATCCCTCGCGCACCACCAGCACGCGGTCGGCCAGGCCGAGCACCTCCGGCACCTCGCTGGAGACCAGCAGCACGCCGATGCCGCTGTCGGCCAGTTCGCGGATGACCGCGTACAGCTCGGCCCTGGCGCCCACGTCGACGCCCCGGGTCGGCTCGTCGAGCAGGAGCAGCTTGCGGCTGCCGAGCAGCCAGCGGGCGAGCACGGCCTTCTGCTGGTTGCCGCCCGACAGGGTCTTGACGGCGCGTTCGGGGTCGGGCGGGCGGATGTCGAGCGCCTTCACCAGCCGCTCGGCCTCGGCTCTTTCGCGCGTACGGTCCAGCCAGCCGAGTCTGGCGAAGGCGGGGAGGCTGCCGAGGGAGATGTTGGCCGTGACGCTCTGGTCGAGCAGCAGCGCCTGGGCCTTGCGCTCTTCGGGTGCCAGGCCCATGCCCCGGCGCACGTTGCCGACGACGCTCTTCCGGACCGGTTTGCCGGAGAGCACCACCTTGCCGGTGGACGGGCGCGCCCCGTACACGGCTTCGAGGATCTCCGAGCGGCCGGAGCCGACCAGGCCGGCCAGCCCGAGGATCTCGCCGGCCCGTACCGAGAACGACACGTCGCGGAACGCGCCCGGGGAGGTGAGCCCCTCGACCCGCAGCACCTCCTCGCCGGGCGGCTCGGTCGGCCGGGGCGGGAAGACGTACTCGACGTCCCGGCCGGTCATGAGCGAGACGATCTGGGAGGTGGGGGTGTCGCCGGCGGGCAGGCCGACCGCGACGGTGCGGCCGTCCTTCAGTACGGTGACGCGGTCGCCGATCTCGCGGATCTCCTCCAGCCGGTGGGAGATGTAGACCACGGCGACGCCCTGGGCGGTCACCTCGCGGATGATGCGGAAGAGGTTGGCGACCTCGTCGTGGGCGAGCGCGGCCGACGGCTCGTCCATGATGATCAGGCGGGCGTCGTGGGAGAGCGCCCGGGCCATCGAGACGACCTGCTTGGCGGCCGGTGACAGCCGGCCGACCTCGGTGGTGGGGCGGATCTCGGGGTGGCCGAGCCGTTCCAGCACCTGGCGGGCGGCCCGGTTGCCCGCGGCGCGGTTGACGAAGCCGAGCTTGGCGTGCTCGTGGCCGAGGTAGATGTTGTCGGTGACGCTGAGCCCGTCGACGAGGTCGAGCTCCTGGTAGATGGTGGCGAAGCCGAGCCGGATGGCGTCGTTCGGGCCGGACGGGCGGATCCGCTTCCCGTTGAACTCGACCGTGCCTTCGTCCGGCTGGTGGACGCCCGCCAGGACCTTGATGAGCGTGGACTTGCCGGCGCCGTTCTGGCCCAGCAGGCAGTGCACCTCGCCCGCTCGCACGTCGAGATCGACCCCGTCCAGCGCGCGTACCCCGGGGAACTGCTTGACGATCCCCCTCATGACGAGCATGGGGCTCCCTTTCAGGCGTTGACGATCTTGTTGATGTTGTCCGGGGACAGGTAGTGCTCGATCGCCAGGATTCCGGCGCCCACGGCGGCGGCGTCGACTCCCATGCGGGTCGGCACGATCGACAGGTGGTTGGTGGCCAGCGGCAGCGAGCGGCGGTAGATCGTCTCCCTGATGCCGGCGAGCAGGTGCTCGTGGACCCGGGAGAGCGCGCCCCCTATGACGATGGCCTCGGGGTTGAAGAAGTTGACCAGGCCGGCCAGCACCCCGCCGATGAGCCGTCCGGCCTCGCGGACCAGCCGCAGCGCCTGGGTGTTGCCGGCCTGGACGAGGGCGACGACGTCGGCGCCGGTCTCCGCGGGGACGCCCAGCTCGGTGAGCCGCCGCGCCACTGCCGCGCCGCCGGCCACGGCCTCCAGGCAGGCGCTGTTGCCGCAGCGGCAGCCGGACTCCTCGTAGCCGCTGACGCGGATGTGGCCGATGTCGCCGGCCGAGCCCTGGGCTCCCCTGTGGAGCTTGCCGTTGGCCACGATGCCGCAGCCGATGCCGGTGCCGACCTTGACGAACAGCAGGTGGCGGGCGTCGGGGAAGACGTCGCGGTGCTCGCCGAGCGCCATGACGTTGACGTCGTTGTCGACGAGGACGTCGACGCCGGGAAAGTAGTCGGGGATCGGGTAGTCGTTCCAGCCGGGCATGATCGGCGGGTTGTTGGGCCGGCCGGTGGCGAACTCGACCGGTCCCGGCACGCCTATGCCGATCACGCGCAGCGCCGCCCTGGGCCGTCCCGCCGCGGCGAGCAGCCGGTCGATCCGCTCGTCGACGTGGGCCAGGATCCGCTCCGGCCCTTCGGCGATGAGCAGCGGGTCCTCGCACTGGGCGAGCACCACGCCGGTCATGTCCATGAGCGCGATACGGCAGTGGGTGGCCCCCAGGTCGACGCCGGCGAACGCGTGCTCCTCGGTGTGCAGGCGGAGCTGGCGGGGCGGCCGGCCGCCGGTCGACTCGCCGCTCTCGGTCTCCTCGACCAGCCCGCGCTCGATCAGCGCGTCGACGCGCTGGGAGATCGTGGAGCGGGCCAGCCCGGTGAGCCGGGCGAGATCGGAACGGGTCGTGGCCGAGCCTGCGCTAATGAGCGTCAGGACGTCGCCCGGCGAGCCCGGGGTGGGGGTCATGCCGAGACAATAAGATCACGCAAGTCGTAATTCAAGAGTGTGAGCGACATAACTCCCGACACTTACGCCGATCATCGAACAAAGTCGAATTTGTCAAGACACAGAGAAGGCCGGACGAGGGCTCCCCATCCGGCCTTGACCTGCGCGTTCGTGGTCAGAGCATGCGCTGCATGGACTCCGTGGCCGTCTGGACGTACGGCTGCTCGGCCATGATCTGGTCCCAGTTCTCCGCGATGGCCTCGGGGGTGAGGTCGTCGTCCTTCCAGCCGGGGCCCTCGGCGACGAACACCCTCGCCACCCGGCCGGCACCCACGCTGAACACCTCCCCGCTCACCTCGCACGACTCGTGGACCAGGTAGGCCACCAGGGCGCTGATCCGCTCGGGGGTGAACTTGGCCTCGAACTCGGCGGGCAGCAGCGACTCGGTCATCCGGGTCCACGCTATGGGGGCGATGGCGTTGGCCTTGATGCCGTTGCGCGCCCCCTCGATGCCGACGGTCTTGGTCAGGCCGACCAGTCCCATCTTGGCGGTGGAGTAGTTGGCCTGGCCGAAGTTGCCGAACAGCCCGGCCGGGCTGGAGGTGTTGACGACGCGGCCGTAGCCGGCCTCCTTCATGTGCGGGTAGGCGGCCTGGGTGACCAGGAAGGAGCCGCGCACGTGCACGGCGATCACGTTGTCGAAGTCCTCGACCGACATCTTGCCCAGCGACTTGTCCCGCAGGATGCCCGCGTTGTTGATCACGATGTCGACCTTGCCGAAGGCCTCGACCGCGGCGGCGACGATCGCGCGGGCGCCCTCGGGGGTGGCGACGTTGTCGGTGCTGGCTATCGCCTGCCCGCCGTTCTTGTTGATCAGCTCCGCCACGTCGGCGGCGGGACCGGCCGAGGCGCCGGTGCCGTCGAGCGCGCCGCCGAGGTCGTTGACGACCACCTTGGCGCCCCGCTCGGCCAGCAGCAGCGCGTGTGAGCGGCCGAGGCCGTGACCGGCCCCCGTGACGATCGCGACCCTGTCATCGAACCGCAGCATCGAACCTCCAGCGCAGGAGAATAAAATTCTGTCAGCTGCACGATAACTCAGGGTCCGCGATCAGTCCCGGGTCCAGAGCTCCGGCTCTCCCGGCACCCGGCGGGCCCGGCCGCGCGACTCCAGCCACACCAGGTGGGCGAGCGTCTCGTTGCAGGCCGCGCGGCGCATGAACGGCTCGATCGACTCCCAGGGCCGCGACCAGGTCAGCTTGGTTGTCACGTCCCAGCAGGTGACCCCGTCGCCGACGATGACCCGCTCGATCTCCTCCAGCCGCTCCCGGTGGTGCGCCATCACGTAGTCGACCCGCCCGGCCAGCTCCAGGAACCGGTACTCGTGCGCGGGCAGCACCTCGTCCACGTCGAAGGCGCGCACGGCGTCCAGCGCGTCCAGGTAGTCGGCCAGCGGGTTCGGCGACGACTGCGGGTGCACGGCCACGGCGGAGGTGATCCGGGGCAGCACGTGGTCACCGGTGAACAGCACCTTCCTGGACGGTTCGGCGAAGCACAGGTGGCCGGGCGAGTGCCCGGGGGTCCAGACGGCGCGCAGGTCCCAGCCGGGCAGGTCGAGCCGGTCGCCGTCCTCGACGAGCCGGTCGGGCGGGGCCATCGTGACGAAGTCGCGGATCATCATGGAGGCGCCCGCCAGCTCGTCCACCACGGAGCCGGGCACGCCGCAGCGCAGGAGCTGGGCGCGCTCCTTGGCGACGAGCCCGTCGATGTACGGGTCGTCGTAGCGCTCGCGCAGCAGCCCGGCGTCGGCGGGGTGCAGGCCGATCCACGCGCCCGACGCCTCCCGGACCCGCCCGGCGAGCCCGTAGTGGTCGGGGTGGATGTGGGTGACGAGCACGGCCTTGACGTCGCCGATCGTGTAACCGGCCACGCCGAGCCCGGCCGAGAGCGCCTCGAACGCCTCGTCGGTGTCCCACCCGGCATCGATGATCGCCACGCCGTCGGCCAGTTCCAGCGCGTAGACGAGCACGTACCGCAGCGGGTTGATAGGAATGGGCACCGGAATCGACCAGAGACCCGGCCGGACCCGCTCGACCTCGGGGATGCCCCCGCCGGTCCACGCCGCACGCTGTCTCTCACTGGAGGGAGTCACCACGAACTTCGCCATGTCCCCGATTCTGCCCGCACCTCCCGAATCATGTTCTACTGGGGTCATGGACGCGGTACGAGACGGACGCTGGATCAGGCAGCCGAACGCCTTCACCGAGCCGCTGGGCCCGCCGGAGCCGGGCCGCTACCGGCTCTACGCCTCCTACGCCTGCCCGTGGGCGCAGCGGGTGCTGATCGTCCGCGAGCTCCTCGGCATCCAGGACCTGCTGGAGGCCGTGATCGTCGACCCGCTCCGCGACGAGCGGGGCTGGCGGGTGCCCGGCGGCGCGTTCCTGTCGGAGCTGTACCTGGCCACCGACCCCGATTTCCGAGGCCGCTACACCGTGCCGTGCGTCTGGGACGTCAAGGAAGAGCGCATCGTCACCAACGACTTCCCGCGGATCACCCTCGACCTGGAGACGCGCTGGGGCGGCGCCCTCGACCTCTACCCCGAGGAGCTGCGCGGCGAGATCGACGCCCTGAACGACCGCCTCTACCACGGCCTCAACAACGCGGTCTACGAGGCGGGCTTCGCCCGGAGCCAGGAGGCGTACGAGGAGGCGGTGCGGAAGGTCTTCGCCACGCTGGACTTCCTGGAGGAGCGGCTGTCGGGGCGGGAGTTCCTGTTCGACCGGCTGACCGAGAGCGACGTGCGCGCGTACACCACGCTGGTCCGCTTCGACACGGTGTACCACACCCACTTCAAGTGCTCGCTCCGGCGGCTGACGGACTATCCGGCGCTCTGGTCGTACACCAGGAGGTTGTACGCGATCCCGGCCTTCCGCGAGACCACGGACTTCGACCACATCAAGCGCCACTACTACCTGACCCAGACGAACCTCAACCCGAGCCGGCTCGTACCGCTGGGCCCGGAGCTCGACTGGAGCCTGTGACCGGCATCCGGACGAACAGCAGCGCCGAGGCCAGCACCACGACGGCGCTCAGCCCCCAGGCGGCGGCCACCCCGGCCTGCGCCGCCAGCGCGCCGAGCGTCAGGTTGGCCAGGATGCCGCCCGACTGCAGGGAGAGTGAGGACACGGAGGCGACGGTCGTGCGTTCGGCGGCGGTGACGGCGTTGTGGGTCATCTCCAGGCAGAGCAGCCCGGTCACCGAGACCCCGGCGAACAGCGTGACGTAGACCGCGCCCGCCGTCGCGAGCCCCGCCGCGCCGCCCAGCCCCGCGGTGGCGGCCAGCGTCCCGACCGAGACCGCGGCCATCACGACACCGGCGATCGCCCCGCGGGCCGAGCTCCCGGCCAGCCGCGCCGCGCGGGGCGCGAGCGCGCTGCCCGCCGCGCTCCCGGCGAACCCCAGCGCGGCCACCACCGCGTACGCGGTGCTGCCCGGCTCGGCCGTCCCCGCGAGCCCGGCCAGGCGTCCCGGCGTGAGCAGCTCGATCGACACCAGCAGTACGCCCGAGCAGGCGGCGGCGAGCATCAGGCGGCGCAGCACGGGCCCGCCGGCCGTCAGCCGTATCCCGGAGACGACCGTGGCGGGCACGTCGCGCAGCACCCCGCCGGGCGACACGCGGGCGCGGGGCGGCTCGGGCAGCGCGAGCAGCACGGCCACCAGCAGGACCGCCGCCGCCACCGCGCCCGCCAGGCTCGGCGCGGCCAGCGGGAAGACAGCCCCCGGCGGCACGACCAGCGGCAGGACGCCCCCGGCCAGCACGCCGAGGCAGAGCGCCGCGGACTCCACGGCGGCGCCCCGGGACAGCCCCGGCTTGAGATCGGCGCCGCGCCCTTCGATGCGGTGCAGCGTGTCGACGTACCAGGAGGTGGCCGGCCCGCTGGACAGCGCCCGGGCCACGCCCTTGAGCGCGTAACCCGCCAGGAACATCCAGAACGTGGCCGACACGGCGGTCAGCACGAGCGCCACGGTCAGGATCGCGGCGGAGACGGCCGCCATGACGCGCCGCCCCAGCACGTCGGACAGGCCGCCGGTGGGCAGCTCCAGAGT
>Ga0079224_100014676_pt1 | contig 10952 bp, 7 predicted proteins | sample Stecom2015_FD_80414 | JGI IMG/M metagenome (GOLD analysis project Ga0079224, IMG submission 80414) | Agricultural soil microbial communities from Utah to study Nitrogen management - Steer compost 2015 | ecosystem: Environmental > Terrestrial > Soil > Agricultural land | place: USA: Utah...
ATAAACTATAAATTCATCATAACCATCGCCGTCTGTATCTGCAACCTGATAATTGAATCCAATAGGTAAAGTTTGATTGGTATATATTTGATCATTTTCTAAATCAATGATTTCCAAAGTAGTACTATATTGATTATATGTGTTATCAACATAATTTTTTGGATGTTCCGTTCGGATTATTTCTGAAATACCATCTCCATTAAAATCAGCACTTATAAAGTAATCTCTAATTTGATGATTTCCATCATGATAATTTCTTAAATTAAAAGACTTCGATGATATTTGGGCCATTTGCCCCCAATAATCAGGCATAAAAATAAAACTCTCAAATTTAAAATTTATGTTTCCAGTACCGAGATCAGTAGATGTTTTAGTAATCGTAGTAAATCCTTGATTAGGTAATAAAATATTTTGATAATTTAAAGTTTTTGTTGCAACAACCTCATTAAAAGGTGTCGAAAATGTTCTACTATATAGTGAATTTGAGCCTGGATCAAATATTCGAAGTACATCTCCTTCTGTATATTGATGATTATCATTATAAGTTGTATGGTACATTAAGTAACCTAGTTTACCTGCACCACTAAAATCACCCGGAATTGTCTGGGTATTACGGGCAGTAAGTTGACTTAATGAAATTCCACTACCCGTGACGTCAACAGATGGTTGTACAGCTAAAAGATTTGTAGCAGCATCTGCTCCATAGGTGAATGTAACAGGAACTTTTGTTTGGGTTCCATCCCCAGATGTTTCTGTAATTTTTTGCAATTGCTCATATCCTAATGATGTAGTTTTATAGGTTAACTGATAGGTTCTAAACATTTCTGTAAATCCTCTTACTGTAATCTTGTCAAGGATTTTAGTCAATTTTATTGCATCGGTATGAATGTATCCATTTTCGGATCTCTCCCTATCTTTATATAGAAAGCTAATATAGTTATTATTGTTTCTAAGGTTTAGCTCATTTAGCGGATTAGAACTTCTATAACCATAACTTATACCAGAAATTAATAAATTCCCATTATCATTAATATATGTAAATTTAATAATAACATTTTGGGGATTAGTGATATATGTTAATGCGTATGTATTATTATTTTTCGTTGCAGAAGGACTTAATCCACCATAAGCTTGCCCATAATAAGCTACTGAGCCATCAGGATATTCAATCTTAAAATAATCATGATTATGATTGTAGGTTTCACCAACACCAGAAATTTTTAAATTGCTGTAATTTTCAGTTTCATAGATTACATCTTGTCCAACTACTCCATATGCACCTGACTTTATAATTAAACGCTGTCCATCGAACATAAATTGATCATCGTCACCATAGGTTATTGTACTAGCTTTACCATCAAGATATTTATTGGAACCTGTTTTACTAATAGCACTTAAACCCGAAATATTCCAGCCATATCCAGCAAGCCCGTTACCAGCATTACTGGAATATGCGATTCCTATATTTGGCATGATACCTTTTATTCCAACGGGAACTTCTATAGGAAAATTATACGTAGCTTGCCCAGACAAAGACACAGAAAATTCTCCTTTTGATGCACCAGTAAAATCAACATCTTCAAATAATATAGGATCTTTAGGAATAGTAATAGCTTGTTGCTCTTGTATATTTTGATCGTATCCATTGAATACAGTGTTATCAACGATTGTTGGCTCTTTCACTAAACCATCAACCGGAATCCCAACTTCGCTAATGTGGTGTTGTTGAGCAAAAGTCGATGATATTCCCAACAATAAAATTAATGAAAAGTAGAAATGTTTCATAGTGTTTATTTTTTTATGATTTTAAAGGATTTACTTTGTTGAGAAGCATCAAAAAGGCGTACATAGTACATCCCGGAAGAATAAGTTGATAGATTAAAAGTCTCTGTTGTTGTCCCTTCATTTACTTTTTTCAACTGCAGCATCTTCCCCGCGCCGTCAAAAAGCATTATCTCTGTAATTTGTAAATTACTTTGCCATTCAACATTCAATAAATCTACTATAGGGTTTGGATATAGTTCAATTACGGTAGCATTATCATTAATAGAATTAGATTTTGGCAAAAGTGTTTCTTCTTCCTGTTCGGTTTCTTCTGTACTATTGGTACTTAAGAGAGAATTAACAGAAATGGTAACCAGTTCACGCTGAATCTGGTTACCTGCCGGATCATAAGTGAATTCGAGTGTTTGTGCATTTGTAGCGTTTATTACACAAAGTGTGAAAATAAAAAGTAGTAGATGCTTCATAAATTTAATGATTTTATTTAAATGCTAATTTCCAAAGCTTTCAGACAGTTTCACGATACCTAAAATATCGATATTGTTAAAATTAGCTTGTAAAAAAAATAATTTTTATTATTAAATCAACCATCTCTGAAATTATATCTGTTAATTTTATTTTCATTGGTGGTGAAAGCAGTAGATCGTTGTAGCTAAGGGATCTCCTACTATAAGATATTGTAATACAGCCACATATCTGACGGCACACGGAAAAGAAATGTTTCTACTAAATTTAAACAAATATTTTATGGAGAGGCAAACAGATAATGCTGAAATATTTACTCGAAGATGTACTTCAGAAAAGCTAAAAAACAATAATCATTTAACAGAAAAATTGGAATTTCATCTTCTTTTAAGTGGTTTTTTAATTCTGACTTTTTTTCGATATTATTTCTTAAACCTATGCTACGTTATTATAGTACTTGAAACCATTTTATTTATCTATTGAAAATCTTCATATTGAAAATGTACTACCACCATATGCATACTACTCCAGATAATAAAAGTTTAAAAAACAAGGTAGTTTAACTGCCTTAATAAGTTATTTTAAATTCTGATATTGGCCCAAAAATGAAACCTCATAAAAATGAAAAAAATAATTATTCCTCTGTTTATTTTTAGTAGCTTACATACCGTTGGGCAAAATAATCCATCAAAAGTCTTTAGCGACAGTATAAGCAACACTACTATTGATGAAAATGAAATTGCTGATGAAATATTAGATGAAATCGTTGTTGAGTTTAAAAGACAAATACAGCTAAAACAAAATGGATCTAAATATGAAATCAATCTTGAAGGAACGAATTTTAAACAATTTCCTGATACTTGGGAAGGAATGAAAAGTCTTCCACTCCTCCAAACACGGGATCGAGAACCTTTAAAGATAAACGGAAAAACAGCTATTATAGAAATCGATGGTATTAGAACAGAATTAAGCGGAGAACAACTTGAAAATTATTTAAGAAGTCTTAATCCAGAAAATTTAAAGAAAATAGAATTAATTTCTAATCCTGGTGCAATGTATGATTCATCTGTGGGAGCAGTTGTAAATATTGTATTGAAAAAAAAAGATGAGCAGTACCAATTCTCTGTGAGTGAAAATGGTGGAATCCGTACTAAACCATTTTCATATACGAATGTGAATTATTCTCAAAATTTTAAAAAGCTATATCTATATGCCAGCTATAATTTTGGATACAGCAGGCTGACTTCTGAATCCAAAACAAATATTTATACACCGCAAAATGGAAATCAGAATTATATTTTAAATTCAGATAATATAGGAAGATCACACAATTTTCAATTAAATTTGGTTTATCAGCTTAATGAAAAAAACAACATCTATTTTTCTGGGTTCTATACTGCAGGAAACGTTGATGAAATGGGACTAATGAATGGTGACATACCCTCTAGAGCTTCTCATAATAAATCCAATTCCGATTTTTATAGATTTTCGCAAGTATGGAAATCTCAAATATCTGACAAGTTTAATTTAAAACTTGGAAGTTATCAACTTATTAATAGTACAAATTCTAATTTTTCTGCCGTTCAAAACAACGAAGACCTTAGCCAAAAATTAAATAATGACACACCGATTATTATTGGTTTTGCAGATGCAAGTTTAAATTCGAAATTAGGAACAACCGAATTTGGAACCCGATTCCACTCAATTAACCAGAAAAATGAAAATCAAAGTTTTGTTACAAATCAATTAGAAAATGCGCCTTTTACCTACAATGAAAAAGTACTTTCGTTCTATTTAAATCATTCATATCAGTTCAGTGATAGGAAATCCTTTGTCGTTGGAATGCGAACCGAAAGCACTTTCTCGGATTATTCGTTTAAAAATAATTTAATTGAAGGGGAGTTTAGCGGAAACCAAGAATACACCAACTTTCTGTATAAAATCGGATATTATTGGAATAATGAAAAAGTTTATCAATCACTTTCATTCAGAAAGCAAATATCCCGTCCAAATTATGCGTACATTAATCCGTTTAGAAATCTAGGCGGTGACATTACACAATCTGCAGGCGATATGAATATCACTCCAGCATTACACTATAGTTTGAACTATGAAATATTAGTAAACAAGTTTGTATTTTCATTGTCTGGAAGTTATGTAGACAATTACATCACTTCATTTATGGAGGATAATAATGGTACTATTTTAACTACCTATAAGAATTTTGATCAGGTGTATTTATTCAATGGAGGTGTTGAGTATAATGAATCATTCTTTAATAAGAAATGGAACTTAAAACCAGCACTGTACGTTACGTTCCCTAAGATGATTGATAGTCAATATGATATTAAGAAACCTAGTCCGATTACCTCATTTAGTTTACAGAATGTGGTTGATTTAGGACGTGACTATATGTTTACGCTTTATTTTAATTATACTTCGACTTTTAAAGATGGTTTATTAAAACACAGACATAACGAAATGGTTAATGCGTCTTTTTCAAAACGGATTAAGAATTTCAATCTTACTTTGTATGCCAATGATATTTTTAAAACTTATAAATCTGGAAGTCAAACGTTGTTAGAGGACTATTCTTTTAATTCACATTCTTATAACGATATTAGAAGTATTGGACTATCCATACGTTACACAATATCCGGAAAGAATTTTAGAGCTAAACAAGTTGAAGATATTAACGATAAAACAATGAACAGATTGTAAAATAATATTTTCCAAATAAGGAGGAAGCTGTACCTAAATGATGCAGTTTTCTAAAGTGATATGGTTACTCAAAATTTATCCTCTATGTTTTCAAAACTTTTAATTTAATCTTTTTGATAAATATGATTTATTTTATTCATGATAAAAGTAATTGCTACATGATTGGAATTCTATTTAAGATTAAAAAAAATTGAAACGATAAGTTTTTAGTATTAGAAAAGCAAATAGATAAAATAATAAAATGAAACATTTTGTGATAATTTAAGAAGACTGACCTAAATATATAGAACCTCACAGGAGATGTTTATAATGTTTTGTTAAGAAACATTTAACAAAATAGGTAGTTGTGCTGTAAGGCATTCAACTTAAAAACTTCTTCATTTGTGTTTTTAATCAAACCTTATCTAATGAATGTTTTATTAATTGATGACCATCCTATGATTATGGAAGGTTATATTTCTATTTTAAATCAACCTACGTTCAAATATTACAAGATTACATCTTGCGAACAATTTTCCAAATGGATTCATAAAGGGATTATACCAGACATTGCTGTTGTGGATTACAGTATGCCCGCATTTACTCAACAGAATTTACATTCAGGCATTGATTGCGCCGTACTTTTAAAAAAGTACGCACCCAATTGCAAAATTATAATGATTACAGGTCACGAAGAATCTATAATGTTGTATAATATATATGAACAAATTAGTCTTGATGCTCTCATTGCAAAGTCAGATTTTACACCAGCTAATTTTAAGCAATTGATTTTTCACAATATCTTCGAATTACCTTATTTTAGCCCGGTTGTTAAAAAAGCAATTAAAACTATAAGAGGAACTCTTCTTGATTCTAAAAACAGAGAAATCCTCTCGTATTTATCGCATGGTTTTAAGATTATCGAGTTACAAAACTTTGTTTCATTATCTACAAGTGGGGTACAAAAACGGATTATTAAGATGCTACAAGAATTTAATGTTTCTGACTATCAAGAATTGATTGTAGTTGCAAAAAAAGAAGGTTTTTTGTAATCAACATTAATTAAGGTAGTTCAACTACCTTTTTTATAAAAATTCATATATTAAATTTGATATTATTAATAATTAAAATATCTAAAAATGAAAAAAAAGTTAAAATTTCAAAAGAAGATTATTGCAAACCTTAATCATGACCAAATGAGCAGTGTAAACGGTGGAGATGCTAGCGGACAAATGATGTGTATTGATCCTCCAAAACAAACTGTAGGCGGATTACCTTGTGATGTACAATCAAATGCAACTTTATGCAAATCTGTAAATTTTTGTCACAGTGTACAATGGTGTAGCGGTGTTGGTTTCGAATAGATAATTTACATAAAAAATAATTATGAAATAAGAGGTAAGTCTTCCCGTAAAGACTTACCTCTATTTAATTTACCATATATGAAATTTACATTAATTACTTTTTCTAAAATAATCCTGTTTTTACTTTGCGTATCAGGATTTGCCCAGCGACCTGCCAATTTTAGCTTTGAAGTTCTTTCTCCAACAGACGCAATGCCACAGTATTGGCAAGCAATGGGAACAGATTATAAAGTTTTCCCGGATTCCATTCATAAAATGTCAGGAAAGTATTCTGTATCTGTAAAATATGTGTCAGACGAAGGTAAATTTGGAAGCATTATCAATCAGTTTCCAAATAAATACAACGGAAAAAAAATCACTTTAGAAGGTTATATAAAAACAAAAGAAGAAAAAAATCTTACTGCTGGACTCTTTATCCGTTTAAACAAAGAGGAAACAATGGTTGCTGTGGATACCATGGCAGGACGAGAAGTCAAAGGAAGTACGGATTGGCAAAAATATACAACAACTATTGATCTTAAAGAGGCTGATTATATTTACATTGCCGGTTTTGTAAAAGGACGAGGTCAGGCCTGGTTTGATGATTTTAGGGTTTTGATCGACGATCAACCACTTCTTGATTTTGAGTCGATGCCCAAAGATTCATTTAAATCAAATACAGATCATGAATTTGATGAAAATTCTAAGTTTAGTATTAAAGATATAAATACGAAAGAAATTGATAATTTATACACATTGTGCAAAGCGTGGGGGCAATTGAAGTACACCAATACCAAAGTAGCTGAAGGCGAATACAACTGGGATTATGAATTATTTAGAGCTTTACCTATGATTAAGGAAAAGGATTTTAAAAACAATTTAAGTCACTGGGTTACAAGTTACGGCGAAATGCAAAATATTATCCCCGTAAACAATTATTATCTTGATTTTGTTGAATATGTAAACAATCCTATATTTCAAAATGAAAAGGAATATAAGCAAATGAAATTTACCGATGATGGCTACCGCCTTTTGGCGTTGTTTCGTTATTGGAATATGATTGAGTACTTTTTTCCTTACAAACACCTTATTAAAAAAGATTGGAGTGAGGTTTTAAAACAGTACATTCCTGAAATTTTAGAAGCAGACAGTGAACTTTCTTATCAATTAACACTGATGAAACTACTGGCAGAAGTAGAGGACTCTCACGCTGGAATATATAATCCATCTATAGCTGCGTTGAATAATAGAGGAAGAAAAGTAACTCCATTACGAATTAAATTTATTGAAAATAAAGCAGTTGTTACTGAAATTCCCGATTCTTTTCCACAATTGTCAAATATAAAGGTCGGTGACGAGTTACTTACAATTGATGGAAAAAAGACAGAAGAACGCATAGATGAAATTGAAAAATATATTTCGGCATCCAATTTTCCGACAAAACTTAGAGACATCACATACCAACTTTTGGCAACTAATAAGGAGGAACTAAAACTGACGTTGTCAAATGAAAAGGGACAATATGAAATGACCGTACCTACTATTCCTGCAAAAGACATGTACGTTTTGTTTCCTACAGACCAACCTTCACACAAGGAACTAGATAAAAATATAGGATACATTTATCCAGGAACTTTAAAACAAGGAGAAATTTCAGATATAATGACTTCTTTTATGAACAAAAAGGGAATTGTGGTGGATTTACGTTGTTATCCTTCAGAATTTATTGTGTTTAGCATGGGGAATTTTTTAATGCCAAAACCAACCGCTTTTGTAAAATTTAAAAATCATAATCGAAAAGAATTAGATGGTTTTTATATGACAGAACCTTTAGAAGTAGGTATTGATTTTCCGGATTATTACGAAGGTAAAATTGCCATTTTGGTGAATGAAGAAACACAAAGTAATGCCGAATATACCGCAATGGCATTTCAGGTAGCTCCCAAAGCTAAAGTGTTTGGTAGCCAAACAGCTGGGGCTGATGGCAATGTTTCTGAAATTGTTTTGCCGGGTGGGTTCAGAACCTACATGACAGGAATTGGTGTTTATTATCCAGACGGTACAGAAACCCAGCAAATTGGAATTAAGATTGATGAAAAGATTACTCCAACTATTCAATCTGTTAGAGAAGGAAGAGATATTATACTTGAAAAAGCATTGGAATATTTAAAATAACGATCGTGGATAGTAATATAGAACGTTTAAATTCAACACTGAGGAATATCTACAATTCTTTAAATAATAAAATTGATGAGAATAAGAACATTGGAATTTTGACAGGAACAAGTGGCATAGCTTTATTTTACTTTAAATATTCTGAGTATATAAATTCTTCTGAGCCCTTCGACAAAGGCATAGAACTAATTGAAAAAAATATTGACTTAATAAATGAAGGATATATTATGCCAACATATTGCTCAGGACTTGCGGGCTATGGTTGGTTAATGAATTTTTTAAAGGAACAGCAATATATCGATGTAGATAACGGGGATTTATTTGACAAAACAGATGAATTATTATATCAGAAGATGATAGCGGATATTAAAGATAATAATTATGATTTTTTACATGGTTCTATAGGATATGCGTTTCATTTTTTACACCAATTTGAGAATAGTATTTCTATAGACAAGAAAAATAAGTATAAAAAATATATACTAGACTTTTTGTATTATTTAAAGCATTATTCCGTTAAATCTGCAAATGGGATTAAATGGAAATCCTATACAAACCAACAGAAAGAGGAATTAGAATACAATATTAGCCTATCTCATGGCATCTCCAGTATCATTAACTTTTTATCCAGACTATACGCTCATGATTGTTTTAAAAATGAAACAAAGGACATGCTCCAAAATGCTGTGAGTTTTGTAAGATCTTATAAAGGGAAAGATAAGAAATCGATTTCATTATTCCCGAACAAGATAAATAGCAAAGGGGATGTTTTATGGAATAGTAGATTGGCATGGTGTTATGGGGATCTAGGAGTTGCTTTATCTCTATGGAATTATTCTAAAGTGATGAATGATGTGTCATTACAAAAAGAAGTTATTGATATCGTCAAATTCTCAGCGAAGAGAAGAAGTAGAGAAACTACATTAGTATTTGACTCCACTATCTGTCATGGGGCTTTTGGGAATGCCCAAATATTTAACAATTTTTATAACGAAACTAAAATTTCTGAATTTCTTGAAACTGCAAATTTTTGGATTAATGATGGTATGTCCAGAGTTGTTAATAGTAAAGACTATGCCGGCTTCAGAAAATGGGAATCACCAAACAAATGGACTGGCGATTTATCATTACTTGAAGGAATTAGTGGAATAGGATTAAGTATTCTAAGTCATATAACAAGGGATAACTCTTGGGATAAAAGCCTGATGATCAGTTTATAAATTCATAGAATATGGATGTGTGAAAATTGACAAAGAGGGTAGTTTAACTACCCTCTTTGTCAATTTTCATGTATTATATTTGTGAGTGTTGGGGTTCTATTAAGAGAGCTATTACCGTAATTAATTGCATTTATATAGATTCCTTTTGTACTAAAACATTACTAAAATACACATGTCATCAATTTTACCTTTTTCAAATTTCGTTATCCGTACTCCTCTTTATCCAATAAACACGGTATTGGAAGATTTAGATATTGATAAATTAAGAATTCTTTGTAAAAACTCAATTATTCAGGAAGCTATTTATTTAGCATCTAAACCGCTGTTTTCAGAAATGATAAAGTTTTGTAAAGATGATGACTTTAAAGATGAAAAGGTTATTCTATCTATATTAAAATATATAACCCGATTAAGTACTAGATGTACGCCTTTCGGATTATTTAGCGGATGTACTATTGGCAGTTTATCAAATGAAACTCGATTAAACAGAATTCCTTTAAGTATTCAGAGAAAAACCACAATTGATAATTTATTATTAGGTGAATTAATAATGAAATACGAAGCTGGGAATAAGAATAAAATACTTTATTTTCCTAATAATTCAAAGTACATATTGGCTGACCAACTGAGGTATACGGAATATCGTTATGAAAATAATTCAAAGCTACATTTTTTATCAGCAGTTGAAAATACGGAGTTATTAAATAGTGTTTTTGATTTTTGTCGTGATGGGAAAAATATGGATGAAATTATTGAATTTATTTATCAAATGATAAAAGATGATGAGGAAGACGAAGTAACTAAAGAAGATGTTGAAAACTATGTTTCTGAACTAATAAATAATCAAATATTAGTTTCCAATCTGTCGCCAATTGTAGTGGGCAAAAAAAACACTTTAGAACATTTAATTGATCAAATTAATTCTGGAGCTTTTCGTAACCTATTAGACGAAATTAAAACCACTTTAAATAAAATAGACGTTTGTTTAAACGAGGAAGAACAGATGTATCATTACACATCTTTAGAAGATAAGATAAAAAGTTACGAGAAAACAGATAAAAATAGGAATTATACATTTCAATCAGATATATTGATTGATTTTAATAATACGACAATAGCGTATGATGATTATCGCACAAACCTTTCAGAAGCGTTAAAGATTCTAAATAAACTATCTAATGTTTATACTGTTGATAAGATGAAATCTTTTAAAGAGCGTTTCTATCAAAAATATGAAGATAAAATGGTTCCATTAGCTGTGGCTTTA
>Ga0079224_100014678_pt1 | contig 10952 bp, 5 predicted proteins | sample Stecom2015_FD_80414 | JGI IMG/M metagenome (GOLD analysis project Ga0079224, IMG submission 80414) | Agricultural soil microbial communities from Utah to study Nitrogen management - Steer compost 2015 | ecosystem: Environmental > Terrestrial > Soil > Agricultural land | place: USA: Utah...
ATGTTCTGCGCCTCGAAGTCCGGCGCGTCGATGCGACGGAACATGCCGCCCCAGCGGCTTTGTGGGTTGCTGAGCGTACCGTCGGGGTTGACGCCGCTCGTTGTGAAGTTGTAGGGTCCGCGAAGGGTGGGGTAGAAGGCTAGGTCAAGCGTCGACAGGAACATGGGTAGGCCGGTCGTGGGCTCGCGGTAGGGGAACACCTCCTGTTCCATCACCTCCCTAACGCGGTGCTGCGATAGCTCCTGGGCCGATATGTTGGTGGGCGTGATGCTGATCTTTCGATAAAACACCGGATCGATGTTGTAAAATGCAAACCGCGCCCGGTTGAATCCGTATTGCAGGTCGTCGTGCAGCTGTGCCTCGGGAAACAATTGGGGCGTACCCGATATCTGCCAGCTGTAGGCGCCTTTCAGGTCGATAAAGCTACGGCTGTTTTCGAAGTCGTCGACGTAAGAGATACCGGTTTTGGTACCTGCGAAGTTCAATGCCCGGGGATGTCCGGGGCGCAGCTGGGCAAATTCCCCGTAGAAGGAAATCGAGGATTCTTCCTGCGTATCGATAAACGGGATTTTGTCGACCATGCGGGTGAGCCAGCGCGAGGCGCTGTTGTAGGATAGGTCAAGGCCCCACATGGTATTGGAGATCGGCTCTTCGCCGATGTTTACTTTCTGCGTTAGCGGGCGCTCCGTCAGGTTCATCAACGTGCCGCCCAGGCGCAGGTTGTTGTTGACTTCGTAATCCAGCCGGGTGCCCATGACCGTGCGTTGCTGCAGGCCAAAAAGTTCGTTGTTTTCCATTTTGATCCGGATGGGCTGGCCCGACATCAATAGCGCTTCGTTGATGATGCGCAGGCGGCCGATGTCGTAGTCGACCATGAAGTCTACGCCTTCCTGCAAGGGCGCGGGGCCCGCGAATACCTGAACCGACCCGCGCGGCACGTTGATGGCTCCCAGCTGGAATTCCGTACCCACTTCAGACTCGTAGCTGCCTTTGATCAGGTAGCGGTTCTGGTTGGGGAAGTACTGCTGCGCAAGCACCTTGGTCGAGTCATAAAGCGCTTGGTAGGTGTATTTATGGATCAGTTCCTCTTCGGATCCGGCGATGAACTGGCGCGCCAGGTCCGCCCCGAAGGGCTCGACGACGGGGAACATGATCCGCCCGCGGTCGGGGTCAATCGTGAGCCCGGGCAGGAAGTCGAAGAATCCGTCGGGCTGCTGGGACTGCTGGGGGTTAAGCCGATCCAGCCCGGTGAGCTGTATCCAGAGTTTGTTTTGCGTATTTTGACCTTCGGCCATCACGGGCCTTTCCACACCCGACTCGTCCTCCACCCGGTAGATGTTGAACCGGAAGTTATGCTGGCCGACTCCATATGCGCCGATGGAATAGATGTTCTTCATCATCAGGTCCCAAAGGGGCAAACTGGGCTTCAATATTTCGTTTTTCAGCAACTTGGCGTACAGCACTTGCGGCTGCGAAGGCGCCACGGGGATATCCGTCGAAAATTCACCCACTTGGTATTCGCGTCCGTTGGCGGTGTAGCGATAGGCTACGGCCAGTACTTGGTCGCCATTGAGCGGCATGTTGAGCGAAATGAAACCCAACCGCCGATTCACGGTATATTCGGATCCCTCGCGCAGCTTGCGGGCGTAGGTCAATTTCGCGTAGTTGTCGTTACCGCCTGACGACTGGAACAGCGTCTGTACGAAGTTGGATGAGGTAAGGCGGGCGTCAGTGCCTAGGAGGTCCAGCAAGTTGTTGGACTGCAGGCCGTTTGGCTCACCGGGCAGGCCCGTGGACGGCAGGGCCGAAGCGCCCCGGGTGATGATGGGGTTGTACGGGTTCTGTTCGCCTAAGTCCATCAGTGCCAGTACGTCGCGCGCATCCTCGTACGAGTTGTTGCGGTTGCTTACCCACACCTCGATTTGCGTAATGTTGATATCCGTCGATATAATCGGGGCTAAGGCCAGTGCCCGATTGAAATTATCCCGGAAATATTGCGATAGAAAATAGTGCTGGTTGTCTTCGTAGTCGTCGGCTCGCAACTCAAACTCACTTTCCTGCGCACCGTTGCGGATGACGATTTCGCGCTGCTGCGAACGCTGTTGCGAGAAGATACCCGTGACGTTGAGACGCCCAAACTGCAATTGCGTTTTCAGGCCAAACAGCGATTGCGTACCGTTAATGAGTGTCGTGTTTAGTGGCAAGTTTACATTTCCAAGCTCCACACGCTGCACGATATCGTCATCCTTGCCTACGTAATCCAGCCGGATTTGGTTTTCGAAATCAAAGTGCGCCTCCGTATTGTAGTTGGTTGTCAAGCGCAGACGGTCGCCGATTTGGCCCGTCACGTTCATCTGGATGCGCTGGTCGAAGTCAAATCCCCACTGGCGGCGTTGGCGCTCGTTAAACATGGGATTGTCATTGCGATGGTGCTGCCCCATGATGGAAATGTCCGCACTTCCCCGCGGGATGATGTCAATCGTATTGCCCCCGAATAGCCGCTCAAACGCTTCGCTCTGGATGTAGATAGTGGGGATAAAACGGTCGCTCCGCGCGGCCTGCATTTGCCGGTCCGACAGCGTCCGCCAGTAATCGCGCTTCAGGAGGGAATCCTGGTAGCGGCCAAATTCGCCAATAGTCAAGTAGTGAGGGGGACGATACAGGCGTTCGCCCAGTCTTTCGCGGATGATGTATTGCTGGGTTTCGGGGTCGAATACGATTTCGCGGCTAATGTTAGCCGGATCGCCTAGCCCGATGCCCTGCTGGCGTGGATACAGATTTGAAAACGGGCGATCCCGGACGGGGTAGCGGAGCTTGATGCTGTCCCTTTCGCTATTCGCAACAACCTCCTGTCCGGCAGCAGTGGGCATCCACGCCGGGAACGTCAGGAGAAAAAATAGGTAAACAAAAAAGTACTGTGTTTTCAACGATATGGGCTGCCTGATTAGTGTTGATGAGTAATTTTCCGTTCCATAACAAAATTAAGACCAATTAATCGCCGGGCGGTACGCTATAGGCGTTTCAGCGCTTCCTTGATTAATGTTTCCACCGTGCTTTCGGGCTGGGCCTGCATAATCGCGTTCAACACCTTTTCGGCTTGCTGCCGCTGGAACCCTAGCATGACCAAGGCGCTGAGGGCCTCGTCTGGCACACTTTGCCGTAGCGGAGCGGCCGTGAGCGCGTCCGGGCCTTGTTTTTTTAGCTTGTCTTGCAGTTCCAATACGAGGCGTTGGGCGGTCTTTGGCCCGATTCCCTTAATGCTTTTCAATAAAGGCACGTTGCCGTTTGCGATGGCGGCGCGTACATCGTCCGGTGCCAGCGACGACAAAATCATCCGGCCCGTGCTCGGCCCGATTCCCGACACCGAGATCAGGTGCTCGAAGAGCCGGCGCTCGCCCTCTTCCGAAAAACCGTACAACGTATGCGAGTCTTCCTTCACTTGGAAGCTCACGAATAGCCTGCACTGCTCGTCATCCTTTATTTGCGAGTAGGTGTGCAGGGAGATATGGAGGAAGTACCCTATGCCTCCCACATCCATCACGACGTGGGTAGGATGCTTCTGCACCAATTTTCCATTCAAGTATTCGTACATGTCCTATGGCTGTCCTTAATCCGCTCCGTTTACTTCTTTACTTTCTTGCCAGCCGACGTTGTCCTGGATTTGGATATCGCATCCACTACCGCAATGGTCGTCATGTCGACGATTTCCCTTACCGACGCATCCAGCTGCAGGACGTGTATAGGCTTATTCATGCCGAGTAAAATAGGGCCTACAGCCTCTGCGTTGCCAATCTCCTGCAATAACTTATAGGCGATGTTTCCCGACTCCAGGTTGGGGAATATCAACGTGTTCGCCGGACTCCCATTGAGCGTGCTGAAGGGGAAGTTGGCCTTCAGCAGATCACTATTCATGGCGAAGTTAGCCTGCATTTCGCCATCGACCACCACGTGTGGGTGCTTTTCATGCAAGATAGCCACGGCTTCCCGCACTTTCGACGGTACATTCCCTTCTGTCGAACCGAAGTTCGTATAGGACAGCATCGCGATTCGAGGCTTGATGCCGAATTTCTGGACGGCGTCGTGCAGGAGCAAGGTGATGTCCACGAGCTCCTCCACGCCCGGGTCCGCATTGACGGTGGTGTCGCCAAAAAAGACCGGGCCTTTGGCGGTAAGCATCATATACATGCCCGCAAGGCGGCTTCCGGGCTGCGTGCCTATGACATGCAATGCCGGCCGGATACTGGTTGCGTAATTTTTAGTCATGCCCGATATCAGCGTGTCGGCCTCCCCAAACTCTACCATGCAAGATCCGAAGTAGTTGCGGTCGAGCAAAAGCTTATGCGCGTCCCGGAGCGTGACGCCCCGGCGTTGCCTTTTTTGATAGAGCAGGTCCGCGTAGCGCGCATGCCTTTCGGTGCCCACTTCCTCCGCAGGATCCACGATTTCCACGTCCATAAGCTCGAGTAAGTTATCGTGGATAAGCTTTTCAATAAGCACGCGCTTGCCCAGCAGGATGGGGGTGGCGATGCCCTCGTCCCGCACGATTTGTGCCGCGCGGAGGGTCTTGAAGTTATCCGCCTCGGTGAATACCACCTTCTTGGGGTTCTCCTTGGCTATTTCGCTTAGCTGGCGCATGATGCGGTCGTCTTCGCCCAGGCGTCGCCGCAACCCCTCAATGTAGGCATCCCAATCTTCGATGGGGAAGCGGGCCACGCCCGACTCCATCGCCGCACGGGCGACGGCAGGCGCCACCTCCGTAATGAGGCGGGGATCCGTCGGCTTGGGGATGATGTATTTGGGGCCGAATTTCAGGTTGTTGGTGTCGTACGCCTGGTTTACGGCTTCGGGTACCGGTTTCTTGGCCAAGTCGGCAATCGCTTTCACGGCCGCAATTTTCATGGGCTCGTTAATGGCCGTGGCCCTCACGTCCAAGGCACCGCGGAAAATGAAAGGGAAACCAATAACGTTGTTCACTTGGTTGGGATAGTCCGAGCGTCCTGTCGCCATGATGATATCCTTGCGCGTCTTCATGGCCAAGGGATAGGCAATTTCCGGGTCGGGATTGGCCATCGCAAAAACGATCGGGTTCTTGGCCATGCTCTTCAGCATTTCGGGCGTGAGCACGTCAGCGGCCGACAGTCCGATAAATACATCGGCGCCTTTGACCGCGTCTTCCAGCGTCTGCACGTCGGCCGAGGTGGCAAATTCGGCTTTTAGAGCGTCAAGGTCCGGCCGGTCCGCACGAATGCAGCCCATGCGGTCGATCATGACCACGTTTTCTTTCTTAGCGCCTAGTGCAATATACATCCGGGTGCAGGAGATGGCGGCGGCACCCGCTCCCATCACCACGATTTTGACCTTCTCTATCTTTTTCTTCTGCAGCTCGCAGGCATTGAGCAATGCCGCACCCGAAATAATAGCCGTACCATGCTGGTCGTCATGCATGACCGGAATCTTCATTTCCTCCTTGAGGCGGCGTTCAATCTCAAAACACTCGGGAGCTTTGATATCTTCCAGGTTGATACCGCCGAAGGTCGGCTCCAGCGCCTTCACGATCCGCACGATGTCATCCACCTCGGTGGCGTTGATTTCAATGTCGAATACGTCGATGTCCGCAAAGATCTTGAAAAGCAATCCCTTGCCCTCCATGACCGGCTTGCCGGCCTCCGGGCCGATGTCTCCCAAGCCCAGCACTGCCGTGCCGTTGCTGATTACGCCCACAAGGTTACCCTTGGCGGTGTATTTGTATACGTCATTGACGTTTTCGGCGATCCGGAGACACGGTTCGGCAACGCCCGGGGAGTACGCCAGCGAGAGGTCGCGCTGCGAATTGGTGGGCTTGGTTGGCACGACGGCAATCTTTCCCGGCCTTCCTGATGCGTGGTAGTTTAGGGCTTCTTGCTTTTGGTTCCTTTTGCTCATTTGTGATATGCTCCCAGTACAGGTTTTGTTCGTGGTACCGATGCTACAAAGGTATGATTCTTTTCCGATTAGTGCTGCCCCATGGTGGGGCCGGCCGTAAGATAAATAGAAAATGTGCGCATATGGTTACGGAAATTGATTTCGTTGCCAATTCAGGGCCGGCGTCGGCCAATCTCATTCTTTGAGGGTATCCAACAAGCGGAACATCCGGTTGCGCATAGCTTGGGCGGGGCCTTCGTAGTTATTCACGAGCAACGCAAACACCAGCGGCGTGCCGTCCTTGGCCGTATGGTAGCCCGCATAGCCCAAGACACCCCCGATGGTGCCGCTCTTCATGGTGATGCCATGGATAGTCGGAAGGCTTTCGTGAAAGCTGGCAAACCAGGGCTCTTGCCGCAGTGATGCCAGTATCCGTGCCATCGCCCGGGTCGTCACCCGATTGCCAGGCGAAAGGCCTGATCCGTCCTGTATGCGCAGTTCACCGGGTGCGAGCTGTAGTTTGTCCGCCCAAAAATCACGCATGAACGTGGTGGCGTCCAGGTCGTCGCCGGCTGATTTGGCCACGGCCAGAAGCAGTGCTTCGCCATAGAGGTTGATGCTTTTTTGGTTAAACCAATACACGATCTCTGCCAGTTGCGGTGAGTGGTGTACATGCAAGGAGGTGCCGGTGTCCGGCACGTCCACGGACGCCAATCGCAATGTTTGGGCGGTAGTGGGCGCGGCTGTGGGCGCCATACCGGCTGCGCCGAGCGCATGGTGCAACTGATAAGCGGCATGGTAAGCGGCATCGGGCAGGGCGATACGGATCGTCTTCCGCAGGTCGATGCCGTGGGTGCCGCGTAGGTAAATACGGGTAGAGTAGGGTGCGGCAAAGGCGTACACGTTGTCGCCGCTGCCCGCCGGACCGGTCGTCGTCTCATTGGCCAGTTCCAAGTAGGAGAGGTCCGAGGTGGTGGACCGAACCGTGGTTGGGTCGCCAACCCGGCGGCCCACGGCGAATTCGATGCCTACGGCGTTTTCCTGCCAGTTCAGGGCCGATACCCCCGCTCCGTAATAATTTCCCAAATCCCGCCATGGCCAACCGTGCGGGGCGGTCATGCCACCGTAATGCCGATCATTGCCGATGACGCGTCCCTCAATTGAGCGAATGCCCGAAGCGCGGACGGCATCTACCCACGCCTGGATAACATTCTCGTCCAGTGTATTCGGATAGCGATCGCTCCCTAGGGTAGGGTCGCCGGTGCCCTTGATGATCAGATCGCCCTGCAGCACGCCATCGCTCCCGAGCGTGCCGGTGTAATACAACTCCGTTTCGAACGTGTGCATAGGGCCAAGCACATGGTAGGCGGTGGCCGCCGTGATGTTTTTGAGTGTCGACGCCGTAGCCAGGCCGACTTGCTCGTTTTTGGCGAATATCACGTCTCCAGTACCTCCATGGAGTACCGTCAACGAGGCGATGCCGTGCGCCAGGCTTTGGTGCGTTGCGAAGGTGCGGTAGGCGGACTCCAGGCGCTGGTTCAATGGCTGAGCCTCAACATTGGCCACGATAAGCCAGCAAGCAAACACGAAAATAGAACGGCAGTAACGGAATGGGTACATCGCAGAAAGGGATTGGTCCTGAGTGTCCAAATATCGGAAAAATAGACGGGGCGGCAAGCATGGCGGGCACGAAACAGTGCACCCGCAGCGGCAAGTCGCGTCATTTTTTTATCTTGCACCGACAAATCCGTACTTGACATGACACATTCCGAAAAACTGGCCAAACTGCGCCTTGCGATGCAAGCCCAAGGAGTTGATGCCTATATCATTCCGTCTTCCGATCCCCATATCAGTGAGTATCTGCCTGAGCGCTACAAATGCATTGCCTGGGCGTCTGGCTTTACGGGTTCTGCCGGCACGCTAGTCATTACGCAGGGCTTTGCCGGCCTGTGGACCGACGGACGTTATTTTGTGCAGGCCGACGAACAGCTGGCGGGGAGCGGCTTCGTGCTCGTGAAGCTGAAGATGCAAGGTGCCGCCGAATACGCCGATTGGCTGGCCAACGAGCTGGCCGAGGGTTCGGTGGTGGCGTTTGACGGCAAGTTGGCATCCGTCGCCATCGCCCAAACCGTGTTAGATACCCTGCTTCCCAAGGGCATGACGGTGCGAGGCGACGTCGATTTGCTCGAGGAACTTTGGGACAGCCGCCCCGCGCTGCCTACCGCGCCCGCTTACCTCATTGATGAGTCGACCACCGGTGAGCCCGCCGTGTCAAAGCTGCGACGCGTACGCGACGCGATGACGCGCAAGGGGGCGCAGGCGCACTTGGTTTCCTCACTCGATGATGTTGCCTGGCTGTTGAATATCCGGGGAAGCGATGTTCCGTGCAATCCGGTAGTGCTCGCTTTCCTCTTGTTTGAGGCCGAGCGCGTCAGCCTTTACATTGACGGACAAAAGTTGTCGGAGGGCGACAAGGAACGCCTAGCCGAGGCGGGCGTCCTCGTCGCACCATACGGACGTGTGGAAGCCGCTCTAGCAAACTTGCCCGCCGGAACGGCTATACTGATGGATCCGCGACGCACCTGCTATGCCCTGTACGACGCGGTGCCGGATACCGTGGCCGTGGTGGAAGACACCAACCCGTCCACGAATTATAAAGCCGTAAAGAACGCAGTGGAGGTCGCCCATATGCGCGAGACCATGGTAAAGGATGGCGTGGCGATGACGCGTTTCTTTAAGTGGCTGGAAGAAAATGTCGGCGTGGAACCCATTACCGAGCTGTCATTGGCCGCTAAACTGCGCGAAATCCGTGCGATGGGAGAAGGGTTCGTGGGTGAGAGCTTCACTACGATCGGCGGTTATAAAGCTAATGGCGCCTTGCCGCACTATATGGCGACGCCCGAAAGCCACGCGGTATTGGAACGCGATGGCTTGCTGCTCGTGGATTCGGGCGGGCAGTACACGACCGGTACGACGGACATTACCCGCGTGGTTTCACTCGGCAACATAAGCGAGGCCCAACGCAAGGACTATACGTTGGTGCTGAAGGCCATGATCGAAGGTAGCTCCACGACCTTTACGCATGGCACAAAAGGCTACCAGATCGATGCCATTACCCGCAGGCCCCTTTGGGAACACCTGCGCAATTACGGACACGGAACCGGGCACGGTATCGGCTTTTTCCTGAACGTGCACGAAGGGCCCCACGTGTTCAACGCGGCCAACGTCAACGTAGCCATCGAGCCCGGGATGATTACCTCGATCGAGCCCGGGTTGTACCGGGAAGGGGAGTACGGCATCCGGATCGAAAACCTGGTGTTGAGCCGGGTGGCGGCGGAAAACCAATTCGGCACATTCCTGGATTTCGAAACACTCACCCTCTGCTATATCGATACGGATTTGATAGACAAGTCCCTCCTTGATGCTCGGCATATCGAATGGCTCAATGCCTACCATGCCACCGTTTTCGAACGCCTTGGACCGCACCTGTCCGAAAAGGAACGGAGCTGGCTAGCCGAAAAAACCAAGTCTATATAGTACGTCTCTTTCCCGAAAGATCCAAAAAAACAGCCCCCTGCTTCCGAAGCAGGGGGCTGTTTTGTGCATGTCGGCGATCCGACTAGTAAAGGGTGAACTCTACCCGACGATTTTGCTGGCGTCCGGCCGCCGTATTGTTGTCGGCGATCGGCTGTGTCGGTCCATATCCTGTGGCTTCGATACGCGAAGCATTTGCCCCTTTGCTAACCAAGTACGCCTTGACCGCTTCGGCGCGCTCCTTCGAAAGCCGCATATTCGTTTGCATGGAGCCCGTATTGTCCGTATGCCCGGCTAACTTCAAGCTGAAGTTTTTCTCGATGAGCAACGCAGCGACTTTATTGAGGCTACTATGCGACGTTGGGCGGATGGTGGCCTTGCCCAGATCGAACTCCAGATTCTGGATCGCCTCGTCGACCACCCGACGGTCCTCATCCGTTACGACAATCTTCTGGATCACCGGTTCCTTGACTTCTGGCAGGGCACATCCCGCACCGTCTACCTTGGTGCCCTTGGGCGTGCCCGGGCACTGGTCAAAGCGGTTGGCTACGCCATCCCCATCATCATCCGCTAGGTCTGCGTTCAACTTGTCAAGCTCGGCTTTCACGGCGCTGTTTTCTGCATTCTGGCGTGCGATCGTTTCATTTTGCGCATCAATCAACGCTTTCTGTTCCAATAGCTCGTCGTATAAGGTGCTGACGGGGTTACTGTTGCCCAAAAACGGCTTGGCCTTGTCTCCAAGGGCGAATTCTATACCGACGTGGGCATACGAGAATATGTCTTTCGATCCGGAGCCCGCAGCATCAAACTTGCTGGACTGCACCATGTTCATCGTATAGCCCAGGTCGAGCAACATGTCGGGCGCTACCGCGAACTTCAATCCAAGTCCGGCGGGGACGAACATCTTGGCTTCGGAGTCCCGGTTGGTCACCTTGCCGTTAATGTTTGACGAGGCCTCGAATCCCATGACGCCTAGTCCCGCTGTCAAATAAGGCTTCACCACACCCTGGTGCTGGCGCCAGTTGATATTGGCTAGCGTCACGTTACCCGAAAGTGCCACGGACCAAGGCATCTTGGTTTCGAACGAATTGTTGTTATCCTTATACGAACCCGCTACCTTGCCGCCCAGGAAATCGAGCTGCACGCCAAAGCCGGGCAGTATTTGTTTTTTGATGTAGGCGCCGTATCCCAGGCGGTGTTCCACTTTGTCAAACTGCCGGCGGATACCGATGAGATTGGACTGGTTTAGCGTACCGAGACGCACGCCGATGGACCACGTGTTATAGTCTGTTTCGGGCGCGAACGTCTTGACCGGGTTGACGGGGGAAGTCTGCGCATACAGGCTGGCAGAGGCACACAATGCGAGCGCGAGCGCTGCTCCTTTCTTGGTAAAATTAATTTTCATTTTGTCGGTTTTAAATACGCGGTCAGCACTGCAAAAGTTAAGCCAGTATTTGGCGAAGGGCGGCCTATTGTATCACTGAGGCGAGTAATATCTTGGACCACTGGGCGATATC
>Ga0079224_100014679_pt1 | contig 10951 bp, 13 predicted proteins | sample Stecom2015_FD_80414 | JGI IMG/M metagenome (GOLD analysis project Ga0079224, IMG submission 80414) | Agricultural soil microbial communities from Utah to study Nitrogen management - Steer compost 2015 | ecosystem: Environmental > Terrestrial > Soil > Agricultural land | place: USA: Utah...
AGCTCGTGCTCGATGGCGCGGAGGGTGTCGGTGACGATGGTGCCGCCGATGGGGTCGAGGGTGAGGCGCCCGAACCACAGGCCCCCGAAGGACTGGTTCAGGTGGAGCTCGCGGGCGTCGTGGTCGTCGCGGGCGCGGTCTTCGGCGCCGTCGGGGTCGCGGAAGAACCCCCAGGTGTCGCAGTGCCGCTTGAAGTCCACGAACCCCCGCGCCTTCGCAGAGTCGAGGAGGTCTTCGTGCTCGTCGTCGAACGCCGCCTGGGTGCGGGCGGTGCGGCACCCGAACAACGTGACGAGGTGGGTGCGGTCCAGCGCACCGGTGGCCCACGCCTCATGGACCTTCGGGTACTGGCGGGTCAGTCGGGCGTGGCGGAGCCGGCGGCGCGCCTCGGCGATCGGGAGGCGCTGCCGCCACGCCAACCAGGCGGCTGCGGTCTTCGCGCCGCTGGCCCGCCAGGTGCGGCGCCGGTCCCACTCCGCCAGCACCCGCGCCTCGGCCGCCTCGAGCGCGCCGCGCAGCGCCTGCGCGCCCATCACGAGCTCCGTCAGGTCCCCGTCGCCCAGCCCGTCCAGGTCCATCTGCCCGAGCGCGGCCAGCGCCTCGCGGGCCCGGTCGAGCAGCGCTGCCGCATCGGCCGCGTCGTCGGTGATCGGCTCGTCGACGGTGCGCACGCGCCTCCCTCCGGGACCCGGGCGAACCGCACCACCCACCTGGGTGGGGTTCGCTGCAGCTGGTTCGACGGGGACCGTCACCTCGGTCCCGAGAGGAGAACTCCCTATCCTACACGAACGCACGTTCGTAGGTCAAGCACCCGTCGCTGCAACAGCCCGTCACCACCGCCCCCACACGCCCGTGTGCCGCCCGCACCCCTGCCCGTGGGCAGGAGGTGGCGACCGTCGGATCGGCCGGCGCCAGGGCGGCTCAGCCGACGCGGCGGAGCGCGTCTCGCCGGAGGGAGGCGATGTCGGGGTAGCCGTCGACGGCCATGATGAGGTCGGTCTCGGCGAGCAGGCAGCGCAGCACGTGCTCGATGCCGCGCTGGCCGCCCACCGCGAGCCCGTAGGCGTAGGGCCGACCGATCCCGACGGCGCTGGCCCCGAGGGCGAGCGCCTTCACGACCTCGGCGCCGCTGCGGATCCCGGAGTCGAACACCACCGGCGCGTCGCCTGCCGCCTCCACCACCTCGGGCAGGCAGTCGATGGCTGGCAGGCCGCCGTTGGCCTGCCGGCCGCCGTGGTTGGAGCAGTAGATGCCGTCTACCCCGTGGTCCAGGGCCCGCCGCACGTCCTCGCCCGAGCAGATCCCCTTCAGGAGGAGCGGCAGGTCGGTCAGCGACCGCAGCCACGCCAGGTCGTCCCACGACAGGCCCGGGTTGCCGAAGGTGAGCGCCCAGTGCCCGGTGGCCGCCTCCAGGTCCTCCTCGGGCGGCACCGCCAGGCGGGACCGGAACACGGGGTCGCTGAAGTAGTTGGCCAGGCACAGCCCCTTCAGCTGCGGGAACGAGCCGAGGGCGAGATCACGGGGCCGCCAGCCCAGCGTGAGGGTGTCGAGGGTGACGACGATGGCCTGCCACCCCGACGCTTCGGCCCGGCGCACGAAGCTCTCGCAGACCTCACGGTCGCTCGGCGGGTACAGCTGGAACCAGCCCGGCGTGTCGCCGAGCGCCGCTGCCACGTCCTCCATCGGGTCCTGCATGAGCGTGGACGCCACCATCGGCACGCCCGTGGCGGCAGCCGCCCGGGCCGTGGTGAGGTCGCCGTGGCCAGCCTCCTCGCAGATGCCGATCACCCCCACCGGGGCGAGCATCAGCGGCGTCTCGAACCGCTGCCCGAACAGCTCGACCGACAGGTCCCGCTCGGCGGCGCCGGCCAGCATCCGGGGCACGAGGCCCCACCGCTGGAAGGCGGCGACGTTGGCGTCCTGGGTGTGCTCGTCGCCGGCGCCGCCGGCCACGTAGGACCACAGCTCGGGCGACATCGCCGCCTCCGCCGCCTCGGCCAGCGCGGCGTACGACATGGGCAGGTCCGGTCGCACGCCCTGCAGGCCGTCCAGGTAGATGCCGAGCTGCCAGTCCCCGAAGTTCCCCATGCGCCGCACCCTGCCACAGGGGCCGACCCGTGTCGTGCCGACCGGTCGCCCCTCGAGCGAGACGGCGTCGCCGGGCCGCTCCCGGGCGGTTCGATCTCGGACGTCCAGGCCTCCGGGGACGCCATCGCCGGTCGGACTTCAGGCGGGCCGGCACCGGCCCCTACCGTGGCGGGCATGTCCCAGAAGCGACCGTCGAAGCAGAAGCGCGCGGCGCGGAACCGCCAGCAGCGGGCCGCGCTCGAGGCGCGCAAGGCGGCGGCCCGACGCGAGGCCGCCGCGCAGGCCCAGGCCGGCGACGGCGGGGGCCGCGGCGGCCGCTTCAGCCGGCGTCGGGCCGGAGGCGCCACCCCCGCCTCCACCAGCCGGCGACCCACCCTGGCCGAGGCCCGGGCCCTGCAGCCCCCGGGCTACCGGGCGGCGCTGGCGGCGATCTTCACGGCCGTGGTGGCCATCATCATGCTCACCACCGTCCTGACGGTGCCGAGCGACGGGTCGGGCAACCCGTACACGTCCTACACGCTCGCCGCCGACTGGGTGGCGAGCGCGATCGACACCGCGCAGGACCAGCCCGGGCTCACCGCGGCCGAGCTCGCCGACGCCGTGAACGACTGGACCCCCCATCGCGAGGAGAAGCCCTTCGCCGTCGTCCAGTGGCCGCTCTCGATCACGCTCGTCCTGCCGCTGATCGGCGCCGGCCTCGCCTTCCACGCCGTGCGCCGCCGGGCCAGCAGCCGGGCCCTCACCCGAGCGCTCTACACCACGCTGTTCGGGTCGATCCTCGCCCTCGGCGCCGTCATGCTGTTCATCCCGACGATCCTCGCCGTGGGCGTGGCCATGTTCCAGGTCCGCAAGGTCGAGATGCAGGCCCAGGCGGAGGCCCGCGCCGACGGCGTGATCGACGTCGACAGCGAAGAGGTCGACGACGACGAGGACGACGAGGCGGCGGCCGACGACCTGGACGTCCAGCTCCTCGACGAGGCTGCCCTCGACGACGAGGACGACGAAGACGACGAGCCCGTCGCCGAGCGCGACGGGGCCGACGACGCCCAGCGCTGAGCGCTCGCGCGCCTAGCGCAGCGTCTGGGCCAGCTCGCCGAGGATCCGGGCGATCTCGGCGCGCGCCTCGGCCGACGCGTCGGGGCCGCCGCGATCGGTGACCTGCTCGGCGAGCCGGCGCAGCGTGAGCGCCACCTGATCGGCCTCGGCCTGGGTCACGTCGATGCGGTCGCTGCGCAGCCGGTCGGTGATCTGGTCGCGCTGCATCGACAGGGTCGCGGCGCCGTCGTGCGGGTCCAGCCGCCCGTCGAGCACGGCGCGGGCCGTCTCGGTCACGATGCGCAGCCGCTGCTCCGGGTGCACTAGAGGTCCGCTCCGCCGTGGCCCACGGTGGGGCACGCTACTGCCGCGGCCGCCCGTCAGCGGCCATAGGTGCCGGTGAGGACGGCGACCGCGCTGGCCGCCTGCTCCACCTGGATCACCAGCGCCTCCGGGGCCTCGTCCGGGTCGCCGACCACGAGCGGCTCCGGCAGCGCGTAGAGCGCCAGCTCGTAGGTGTGCACCTCGCCCTCGGGCGGGCACGGGCCCCGCCAGCCGACCGTGCCGAAGCCGTTGGCGTGCTCCACCGCCCCCTCGGGCACGCCGCCGGCGCCGAAGCCCTGCACGAGCGGGTCGATGCCGGTGACGACCCAGTGCACGAACCCGTCGGCGTCGGGGTCGCGCACCACGATCGCCAGCTCGGCGGCCGGCGGGGCCGACGCCCAGGCCAGCGGCGGGGGCACGTCGGCGCCGTCGCAGGTGTGCTCGACGGGGATCTCGGTGCCCCCGGCGAAGGCCTCGCTGAACAGCGAGAACACCTCGACCGCCCCCTGGCCCACCGACCCGTCGCCCGGGTCGCCGGCGACGGTGGTGGAGGTGGTGGTGGTCGTCTGGTCGGGCCGGGGCGGGGGCAGCACCCGGCCGTCCTCGGACGAGCAGGCGCCGCCGACGAGCGCGACGGCGGCGAGGAGGAGGAGGGGTCGGCGCACGGCGCCCAGTGTGGACCACCCGGGCCCGAGCCGGCGCGCACCGAGACGGCCCGCCGAGGGGTCGGCCAGGGCCTATCGTGGGGCGGACCGTCTATGGACGCCAGACCTCGAAACCTCCGGGCCATGCTCGCGGAGGCGAAAGACCTCTCCGAGCTCATGGTCGATCTCGCGTACGCCGCCCTCTACTTCGGCGACCCGGACATGGCCGAGGAGGTGGACGAGCTGGAGGCCCGCATGTCGGACCTGGTCCACGACATGCGGGCCGTGTCGGTTCTGGCCGCCCGGCACCCGAAGGAGGCCGAGGCCATGGCCTCGGTGCTGCAGGTGATCAGCTGCATCGAGCGGATCGGCAACTCGGCGGTGGACATCGCCCGGATCGTCACCCACCGCCTCGGCATCCCCCGGGAGCTGGTCGCCGACCTGTCGAACGCCGAGGAGGTGTCCCACCGGGTCCGGGGGCGGGAGGGCAGCCACCTGTCCCGCCGCCCGCTGGCCGGCCTCGAGCTGCCGGTGCAGACCGGCATGCGGGTGGTGGCCATCCGGCGGGACCGGGAGTGGATCACCGACGTGCACGGCGACGTCATCTGCCTGCCGGGCGACGTGCTGTTCCTGCGGGGCTCGCCGGCCGGCATCCCCCGGCTGCGGGAGCTGGCCGCCGCCCCCTACTGGGAGCCGCCGGTGCCGCCCGAGGACGGCAGCCTGTCGGACCTCGATCGGGCCATCGACGTGCTCGTCGAGATGAAGAACATCTCCGAGGCGGCGGTGGGCCTGGCCTACTCCGCGCTCGTGCTGCGCGACCAGGGCCTCGCCGCCGAGGTCCGCCAGCTCGAGGACCGCCTCGACGAGATGAAGGACCGCCTCGAGCTGTGGGTGCTGCGGGCCAGCACCGACCGCATCGACCCGGCGCCGCTGCGGGGGCTGCTGCACCTGTCGCAGGCCGCCGAGGACCTGGGCGACTCGGCCCAGCAGATGGTGTGGCTCATCGAGGAGAAGGAGGAGCTGCACCCGATCCTGTCGATCGCCCTCGGCGACTCCGACGAGGTCGTCGTGCGGGTCCCGGTGGCGGCCGGCTCGGAGGCCGACGGCGAGACGCTGGCCGAGCTGCAGCTCGACATCGAGCCCGGCTTCCACATCCTGGCCGTGCGCCGCGGCGGCCGGTACCTGTACCGGCCCCGGGGCCACGTCCGCCTCCAGCCCGAGGACGAGCTGATCGCCTCGGGCCCGGCTGAGGGCCACGCGCTCCTCGCCGAGCGCTGCGGCTGGCACCTCACCGAGGACGAGGACACCGGCTCCCACGACCTCAGCCCGCTGCGCGGCGCCCCCGCCTGACGCCGCGAGCCGCCGGACGGTCAGCCGCCCGTCGCGTCGGTCGGTGGGACGGCCACGAGCAGGGCCCGGGGCCGCTTGGCGATGTGGAGGTCCTCGCCGGCGTCGAAGGTCTCGCCGTCGGCGGCCAGGCGCAGCGGCCCCTCGAGCGAGCGCACCCGCAGCGCCGTCACCGTGCGCTCCTCATACACCGGGCAGGTGGCGAGGCGCCCGGTGAGCGCGTGGAGCAGGAACCGGGTGCGGGAGCGACGCCGCCGGCCGTGCACGAAGCGCACGTCGAGCAGCCCGTCCTCGAGCGACTCCCGCCACGCCGGGGCCAACCCGGGCGGGTCGTACCGGCAGTTGCCGATCCAGGCCAGCCACACCCGCATCTCCTCGCCGTCCACCTCCACCCGCAGCGGCCGCATCCGCGGCAGCTCCAGCAGCAGCGCCACGGCCAGGGCCGGCCACTTCCCGATGCGGGACTCGAGCGCCTCGCGCCGGTCCACGAGGTCCGTGTAGCCGCCGAAGGTGAGCGTGTTCACGAAGCACCGGTCGCCGACCGCGCCCAGGTCCATGTGGGCGAAGGTGCCGGCCCGCACGGCGGCGGCGACGTCGTCCACGGATTCGAGCCCGAGGTCCCGGGCGAGGTGGTTCAGCGTGCCCGCCGGGACGGCCACGAACGGCAGGTCCCGCTCGGCGGCCAGCACGGCCACCGCGCCGAGCGTGCCGTCGCCGCCGGCGGCGCCGAGCGCGATCAGCTCACCGTCGTCCACCACCGTCTCGAGGTCCTCGTCGGGGGCCAGCTCGTGTACGTCCGCGCCGGGCAGCGCGGCTCGCAGCGCCTCGGTGGGGGAGGTGCGCCAGGCCGGCCCCGAGGTCGGGTTGACGACGATCCGCACGCCCGTGCCGTCGGGCGACGGCCGGGCGCCCGGGTCGGGGATGCGGCGCGGGACGGGGTAGGCGGCGTGGTCGGGACGGCGCGGCAGGACCACCGTGCGCGCCCACCCGGCCGCCAGTCCGAGCGCCCCGGCGGTGGCGATCCACCGACGGAGCCGCACCTCAGCTGGTCTCGCCGCTGTCGGAGGTGATCTTCACGGCCTCGGTGATGCCGGCGATCGTGCCGGCCAGGCCCGACAGCTCGGCCGGGAGGATGATCTTCGTGGCCTGCCCGTCGGCGATCGCGGCCAGCGCCTCGAGGTACTTGATGGCGATCAGGCCGCTGTCGGGGTTGCCCTCGTGGATCGCCGCGTACACGGTGCGGATGGCCTCCGCCTCGCCCTCGGCGATCGTGATCTGGCGGAACCGCTCGGCCTCGGCCACCTGGCGGATGGCCTCCGCCTCGCCCTCGGCCTGGAGGATGGCCTGCTGCTTCTGGCCCTCGGCGGCGAGGATGGCGGCCTGGCGCTCGCCGTCGGCGGTGGTGACCGCCGCGGTGCGGCGACCCTCGGCCTCGGTGACCACGGCCCGGCGGGTCCGCTCCGCCTTCATCTGCTCGTGCATGGACGTCATGACGTCCGGCGGCGGATCGATCCGCTGGATCTCCACCCGCACGACCCGCACGCCCCACTTGTCGGTGGCGTCGTCGAGGATCTGGCGGAGGTTGGTGTTGATCGAGTCGCGGCTGGTCAGCGCCTCGTCGAGCTGCATGTCGCCGATCAGGTTCCGGAGGTTGGTCTGGGCCAGCTTGGTGACGGCGAGGATGAAGTTGCCGACGTTGTAGATGAGTCGCTGCGGGTCGGTGGGCTCGTAGTAGACGACCGCGTCGACGGACACGACGACGTTGTCCTTGGTGATCACCTCTTGCGGCGGGACGTCGATCACCTGCTCGCGCATGTCCACGAGGCGCACCGTCTGGATGAACGGGATGATCAGCTGGAGGCCCGGGTCGACGGTCTCCTTGTACTTGCCGAGCTGCTCGATCACGCCCCGCTGGTACGGCCGCACGATGCGGACGCCGCTGGCGACGTAGACGAAGAGGAAGAAGGCGATGACCGCCAGCAGGATGACGAGGGGGCTCACGAGGTGTGCTCCTTAGTGGGGATGACGATGACGCGGGTGCCCTCGACCTCGGTTACCCGCACCGAGGTGCCCGCGGCGATGGTGCCCCGGTCAGCGGCCTCGGCGCGCCACTCCTCGTGGTCGACCCGCACGAGGCCGGTGGTGGTGGGCGTGATCTCCTCGAGGACGACCGCCACCCGGCCGATCAGCCGGCGGGCGCCGACGCCGGTGGGCTCCTGCTCGGCGTTGAGCCGGCGGGCCAGCGGCCGCAGGGCCATGAAGGCGCCGAGCGAGACCACCACGAACGCGATCCACTCCCAGGCGATGTCGACGCCGAGGAAGGCGAGGACCGCCGCGAGCGCGGCGCCGATGGCGAAGGGCGCGAGGAAGAACGAGCCCGGCGTGGCCATCTCCCCGATGCCGAAGAGGACGGCGACGCCCAGCCAGATCCACCGCCACTGCTCTGGTTCGTCCATGGGCGGGCAGGCTACCCGGCGGACCGGGCGCGATCCGGGAGGATCCGGTCAGAGCTCGAAGGTGCCGGCGGGGACCGTGTCGCTGTAGGCGTCGGCCACGCGGCGCTCCCCGCCCACCTCGACGAGCAGCTGGGCGCCGTCGGGTCCCACGCAGATCGTGTCCGCCGTCGCGTCGCCGGCGCGGTGCGTGGCGATCAGGCAGGTGGTCGCCACCCCGGCGATCGTGCGCTCCTCCACCTCGAGGTCGACAGCGTCGAGGCTCGCCGCCAGCTCGTCGGCGAAGGCCTCGAGCGCCTCGGGGGTGAAGGCGCCGGTGCCGGGGAGGGCGGCGCTCGTGCGCTGGCACCGCAGCGCGTCGCCGGGCCGCCCGCCGTCGGGCAGCTCGCAGCGGTAGGCGACGCCGTCGACGAGCACCTGGCTCTCGACGACGAGGCCGGCCTCGAGGGCGTCGATCCGGCGGTTCGGCGGCTCCTGGGCCACGACCAGGGAGGTGCCGTCGGGGCCCGGGTAGCTGATCTGGAACGTGGCGCTCACCCCCCGGGCGGCGACGGCCAGCACCTCGGCGGCGTCGGCCGGCAGCCCGGCGTCGATCGCCACCTGGCGGACCTGCTCGGCCCGCTCGTCCGCGGCGTCGGGCTCGTCGGGCCCGCAGGCGGCGGCCGTCGCCACCAGCGCCGCGGCCACGCCGGCGGCCGCCGTGCGAAGCCAGCCGGGCGAGGGACGGAGGGAGGGCACGGGGGCGGAGCGTACCCAGCGGGTGGCGCCGCTCCGGTCGCGGGGGAGCGGTACGATCCGGACATGGGCGCCCCCCGTCGGAGCGAGCCGCTGCGGGCCGAGACGCACGGGTCGTCCGATCCGGCGCCGGAGACGCCGTCGCCGACCCGGTCGGTGGCGCTCGGCGTGGCCGTGGGCCTGACCATCGCCGTGGCCGGCATCGCCATCGCCTTCTCGATCGTGGCGATCCCGCTGTTCGTCGTGGCGTCCACCGAGCCCAGCTCCGGGCTCGACCGCTCGCTCGTGCGCACCGGGCTCTTCCGGGTCGCCCTGCCCTTCGGGGTCGTGAGCGGCCTGCTGGCCGGGGTGGCCGTGGGCGTCTGGTACGGCCGTGGCGGCCGGCTGCCCCGGGATCGCACCCCGCTCGAGCTCTGACCGCCCGGCCGGCGGCGTCGGTATCGTGACCCGGATGGACACCGCCCCCCTGTGCCTGCTGACGGTGCACGCCCACCCCGATGACGAGTCGTCGAAGGGGCCGGGCACGGTCGCCAAGTACAAGGCCGAGGGGGTGCGCACCGTCCTCGTGTGCTGCACCGGCGGCGAGGCCGGCGACATCCTCAACCCGGCGATGGACCGCGACGAGGTGCGCGAGGACATCGCCGCCGTGCGGCGGGCCGAGCTGGCCAAGGCGGCCGAGATCATCGGCTACGACGTCGTCGAGATGCTCGGCTACCGCGACTCGGGCATGCCCGACAGCGAGGCCAACGCCCACCCGGACGCCTTCGTCAACGCCCCCTTCGAGGAGCCGGTGGAGCGGCTGGCCCGGATCCTGCGGCGGGAGCGCCCGCAGGTCGTCATCACGTACCCCGACGACCAGCGCGGGTACCCGCACCCCGACCACCTGCGGGTCCACGACATCACGATGCCGGCGGTGGAGCGGGCCGCCGACCCCGCCTGGGGCGAAGGGGAGCCCTGGCAGGTGGCGAAGGTCTACTACTCGGTCTGGTCGAAGCGCCGGATCCAGCTCCTCCACGAGAAGTACCTGGAGCTGCAGCTCGAGTCGCCCTACAGCCAGGAGTGGCTCGACCGGCCCTGGCAGGACCACCGGATCACCACGATGATCGACATCGAGGGCTACGCCGACGTGCGCTTCGACGCCCTGCTGGCCCACGCCACCCAGATCGACCCCGAGTCGCCGTTCTGGTTCGGCCTGCCCCGCGACGTGCAGGCCGCCATCCACCCCTACGACGACTACATCCTCGCCTACTCGACGGTCGGCCCGATCCCCGAGCCCGATCCCGAGGCGCTCGAGACCGACCTGTACGAGGGGCTCCGGTGACGGTGCGCCACCTCACCCAGGAGTGGCTCGACCGCTACCTCGAGCTCGCTGCCGACCTGCCCGAGGAGGAGGGCGCGTCGGCCGTGCTCGAGCACGTGGTGGCGAAGACTCCCGACGGCGACGTCACCTACGTCGTGCGCTGGGAGGACGGGCGCCCGGTCGAGGCCCGCCTCGGCCCGGCCGACGGCGCCGACCCCGACGAGGTGCTGCGCCTGTCGATCGCCTACCCCGAGGCCCAGGCCATGGCCCGCGGCGAGCTCGACCTGCCCACCGGGTTCATGCAGGGCCGGGTGAAGCTGGTCGGCTCCACCGGCCGGTTCCTGGCGCTGCAGGGTGCGCTGCAGAGCGACGCCCACCGCGCGGCGCTGGCCGCCCTCGCCGCCGACACCGAGGTCTGACCACCGCGCCACCGGCTCCGGCCGCTGCGGCTCAGTCGTCGGCGGGGAGGATCACGAGGAGCCCGACGGCGTCGGACTCGAGGTCGCGATAGGGGATCTCGCCCGGCTCCGACAGCGCCAGCGTGACCTCCTCTCCGGGGAGGAGGCGCCCGGTGTCGAAGCGCTCCTCGGCCGTGAAGGAGTGCTCCCCCTCCCCGTCGTTCACGAGCAGCACGATCTCGCCGGAGCGGATCTCGAGCTCGGCCGGGTGGAAGCCGTCCTCGTCCACGGTGATCGTGTGGTCCGGGGACAGGTCGATGGCGGCCAGGTCCTCGGGCGTGGGGGAGCTGGGCTTGGGGTCCACGCAGCCGGCCAGCGCCCCGGTCAGCACCAGGGCGGCGGCGAGGACCGAGCGACCGCGGGCCGCCACGTCAGCCGCCGGCCCGCTGCAGCTCGCGCAGCGGTCGGTAGCCGATGCGGACCACCCCGGCGCGGTCGAGCATGGCCCGCAGCGCCGAGTCCCGCGTGACGAGGTCGTGGTCGTCGCCCCGGTTCGCCCAGTCCGGCGCGAGGGCCCGCAGCTCGGGCGTGTCCACCGCCGGGTGCACGTACACCTCGGTCACCCCC
>Ga0079224_100014680_pt1 | contig 10951 bp, 12 predicted proteins | sample Stecom2015_FD_80414 | JGI IMG/M metagenome (GOLD analysis project Ga0079224, IMG submission 80414) | Agricultural soil microbial communities from Utah to study Nitrogen management - Steer compost 2015 | ecosystem: Environmental > Terrestrial > Soil > Agricultural land | place: USA: Utah...
CCCGACGTGTCGGTGCTGATCTACGACCAGACCTGCGCGGCCGAGAAGCGGCGACGGCGCAAGCGCGGCGAGTTCCCCGATCCGCCGCGGCGAGCGTTCATCAACGAGGCGGTCTGCGAAGGCTGCGGCGATTGCGGCATCAAGTCGAACTGCGTGTCGATCGAGCCGATCGACACCGAGTTCGGCCGCAAGCGCGCGATCAACCAGTCGTCGTGCAACAAGGACTTTTCCTGCGTCGAGGGGTTCTGCCCGAGTTTCGTGACCGTGCACGGCGGGCGGTTGCGTCGCAGGCCGGCGCCGGTGAAGGCGTCGTCGTCGCCGGCCGATGGGCTGCCTTCGCCGACGCTGCCCCCGATCCGCGGCGGTTACGGGCTTCTGGTAACCGGCATCGGCGGCACCGGCGTGGTCACGATCGGTCAGCTGCTCGGCATGGCCGCGCACCTCGAAGGCAAGGGCGTGACCGTGCTCGACGTCACCGGACTCGCGCAGAAGAACGGTGCGGTGATGAGTTTCGTGCGCTTCGCCGAGCCGGGCGAGCCGCTGTACGCGCCGCGCATCGGGACGGCAGCGGCCGATGCGGTGCTCGGCTGCGACGTCGTCGTCACCGCCGGGCGCGAGGCCCTGGCGCGGATGGGCGAGGGCCGCACGCGCGTGGTGGCCAACGTCGCGAGCACGCCGACCGCCGACTTCACGCGCAATCCCGACTGGACGTTCCCGCTCGGTGGCATGGCCTCTGCGATCGTCGACGCGGTCGGGGGGGGCAGCGCGTGGTTCGTCGATGGCACGCGGTTCGCCACGGCGCTGCTCGGCGATGCGATCGCGGCCAATCCATTCATGCTGGGCTACGCGTGGCAGCGCGGGCTGGTGCCGTTGTCGGCCGCGGCCATCGAGCGCGCGATCGAGTTGAACGACGTCGCGGTCGAACAGAACAAGGCGGCGTTCGCCTGGGGACGGGTCGCCGCGTTCGACCTGGCGCGCGTCGAGGCGGCCGTCGAGCCCGTGGACACGCCACCGGCGTCGCAGCGCCTGTCCGGTTCGCTCGACGAAATCGTCGCACGGCGCGTCGATGATCTCGTCGACTACCAGGACGAGCGCTACGCGCGCCGCTATGCGGCCGTCGTCGAGCGCGTCAAGGCCGCCGAGCACGCGCTGGTCGGCGACGCGCCTCTGGCGCTCACCGAGGCGGTAGCGCGCAACCTGTACAAGTTGATGGCGTTCAAGGACGAATACGAGGTGGCGCGGCTGTACACGAGCGGGCGGTTTCTCGAGCGGGTCGCAGCGCGTTTCGAAGGCGACTATCGCCTCGGCTTCCACCTCGCGCCCCCGCTGTTCGCGCGACGCAATGCACGGGGCGAGCTCGTCAAGCGTGAGTACGGGCCCTGGGTCTTCAAGGTTTTCGGACTGCTTGCGCGGCTACGCCGGCTGCGCGGGACTCCGCTCGATCCGTTCGGCCGCAGCGACGAGCGCCGCACGGAGCGGCGGCTGGTTGTCGACTACCAGGCCGATGTCGATCGGCTGCTCGCGTCGCTCGACCGCGAGCGCCTGCCGCGGGCGACGCGCATCGCGTCGATTCCCGAGGAGATTCGCGGTTTCGGCCACGTCAAGGCGGGGACACTCGAAGCGGCGATGGTGCGCCGGCAGCAACTTCTCGACGAGTACTTCGCCGACACTCGCGAGCCCGCCGGGGCGCACTGACAAGGTCGTGAATCCGGCGCGCCGCAGGCGTCAGCGGGAAGATGAAAGGCCCGGTCTCTCGACCGAAAAAAGAAAGGGCCCGGTCTTTCGACCGGGCCCGGGGCCCGCGGCAGGGAGGAGGAGGAGGCTGCCGGCGGGCCGCGCCTGATGCGGGCTTCGCTCAGGCGGCCTTGCGGGCGCGAGCGGCCGTCGTGGTCTTCGCCGCCGCCGCCATGTTGGCTTCGGCGACTTCCACGGCCTGCTTGGTCGCCTTGCTGACCTGGTCGAACGCGGTGTTCGCGGCCGACACGGCCTGCTTGACCAGCGTGACCATGCCTTCGGTCCCGGCCGGCGCGTTCTTGGCCATCGCGTCGATCGCTGCGTACAGCTGCTTGTTGCTCTCGGCGAACTGTTTCTCGAACAGCTTGGCGAGTTCGCTGCCGGTTTCGTTGGCGATCTCGTAGACGTGCTTGTAGTACGCCGTGACCTTGTCCGTGGCGGGCTGCACCGAGGTGGTGGCCATCTCGGCAAGCTGCTTGGCGTCCTTGACGTCGGTCATCGACTTCAGCGCATCGGTCGACTCGTCGATCGAGGCTTTGGCGGCCTGGACGTTGAGCGCGGCCAGCTTTTCGAGGCCTTCGATCGACGTGATCGTGGCGCTCTGGAAGACTTCGAGGGCGGCTTTCTGGATCTGCAGGAACTGTTCGGGCGTGGTGACCATTTCGACTCTCCGTGACCGTATGTGGGACTGGGCTGGGAAGGCTCTGCGCATTGATTTGTGCATCGCAACAATCCGGATTTTAAAGATGGTGGCCGCGATGTCAAGAATTTTTTGATGCGATGCAGCAAAAAACCGCGCTGCGTGCCGCGGAGTCTCATAACACATTGAAATAAAATGAAAATCCGTCGCCGCTCGGGCACCCGACGCTGACGGATGATGCAAGGATGCGGTGCCGACCGAGCCAGTCTCGTATCATTGGCCGCCTGCCTGACGCCCGGCACGGCGAACAGAGGGAGGCGAGGGTCGTGACCACTTCGGAACCATTGCAGGACGGCGCCACGGGTACCGGCGTCCGTGGCGGCGAGCGTCGCCCAGGCGAAGCGACCCGGCCGACTCCGCTGGTTCGCGGCGACTTTCGGCACTTCCTGCCAATCACCACGCGCTGGATGGACAACGACGTCTACGGCCACGTGAACAACGTCGTCTACTACTCGTACTTCGACACGGTGGTCAATCGTTACCTGATCGAGCGCGGCGTGCTCGACATCCACCGCGGCACGGTGATCGGGTTGGTGGTCGAGACCGGTTGCCACTACTTCGCGCCGCTGGCGTTCCCGGAAACCGTCCATGCGGGCTTGCGGGTCACGCGGCTCGGTCAGAGCAGCGTGCGCTACGAGGTTGCGCTGTTCGGAGGCGAGTCGACGCTCGCGGCCGCGCAGGGGCACTTCGTGCACGTTTACGTCGATCGCGAGAGCCGGCGGCCGACGGCGCTGCCGTCGCCGCTGCGGGTCGCGCTTCAGGCGCTGTCGGCGTAGCGGCGATGCGCTACCCGCACGCCTACCGCCACGTCGACGACGCCATCCTGTCGCGCCGCTCGACCCGCGCCTTCCTGGACCGGCCGGTGCCGCGCGCGGTCGTCGAGGACATCCTCGAAGTTGCCCGCCGCGCACCGTCGGGCACCAACACGCAGCCCTGGAAGGTCACGGTGCTCACCGGAGAGGCCCTGCAGCGGCTGAGCCGGAGCATTCTCGAGGCGTTCGACGATCCGGCGCGCGACGCGCAGCACGTCCCCGAATACCGCTACTACCCGCAACGCTGGACCTCGCCCTACCTGGAGCGCCGCCGCAAGGTGGGCTGGGACCTGTACGGCCTGCTCGGCATCGGTCGCGACGAGACGGCGCGGATGCACGCGCAGCACGGACGCAACTTCACGTTCTTCGACGCGCCGGTCGGGATGATCTTCACGATCGATCGGTCGCTCGAGCGCGGCAGCTGGCTGGACTACGGGATGTTCCTGCAGAACGTCATGATCGCAGCCCGCGCGCGCGGGCTCGACACATGCCCGCAGGCCGCGTTCGTGCCGTACCACCGGATCATTGCCGATGCGTTGAGCCTGCCCGCCGGCGACATGGTGGTCTGCGGCATGGCGCTCGGCCATGCCGATCCGGCGGCGGTCGAGAACCGCCTTCGGACGGTCCGCGAGCCAGTCGTCGGGTTCGCCCGATTCGAAGGCTGGTCGTGACGACCTTGCGCCGCCTGTCGCAAAAACGCGACCGATCATCGAGATTTCGCGTGAACGACAACACGTAAGCGCCTCAATTTTCGCGCTTTTTCGTTACTATCCATGGCAGTCTGCCAATGGTTTCCGCTCGCGGGGGGAATGCGACGATGTCTTGCCTGGGTTCTGTCGGCTTTGCGCGCTGGGGCGTGTCGCTCGTCCTCGCGTGGGCTTGGGTTGCCGCGCTGCTGTTGCCCGGCGCCGATGTGCAGGCGCGCGAGGCGTCGAAACAGGGCAAGCAGGGCGTGGCCGCCGCCAAGGCCAAGCCGGTTGCGTCACCCCGGGCCACCGCGAAGTCGCCGGCGCGCGCCAGCGCGACCCGTAGCAAGGCGGTGGCACGCGTGGGCGCCAAGCGTGCGCGCGATGGTGCGACCGCGGTGCGCGGTGGCAGGCGTGCCGCTGCGGCGGTCGCCAGGGTGCGCCCGGCCGAACCGCCGAAACCCTCGCTCGGCCATGCAATCGGCCTGCACGCCGTCGACGACCCGCTGTCGCTGAAGTCGGCGGTCGCCCTCGTCGTCGACCAGCGCAGCGGCGAGGTGCTGTTCGAGAAGAACGCGCAGGCCGTACTGCCGATCGCGTCGATCAGCAAGCTGATGACGGCGATGGTCGTGCTCGACGCGCAACTACCGTTGTCGGAGATGCTCGACATCTCGCAGGCCGACGTCGACACCGAGCGCAACACACGCTCGCGGCTGCGCCCGGGCACGCGGCTTTCGCGCGGCGAGCTGATGCAGCTGGCGCTGATGTCCTCCGAGAACCGCGCCGCGCATGCGCTGGGCCGGCACTATCCCGGCGGCATGTCGAGCTTCGTCGAGCAGATGAACCGGAAGGCGCGCGAGATCGGCATGTCGAACTCCCACTTCGTCGAGCCGACCGGACTGTCGAGCGACAACGTTTCGAACGCGCGCGACCTGGCGACGCTGGTGCGCACGGCGTCGAACTACCCGCTGATCCGCGAGTACTCCACCGCGAGCGAGCTCACGGTCGACACCGGCTACCGGTCGGTCAGTTACCGGAACACCAACCGGCTGGTCGGCAAGCCCGACTGGGACATCGGGCTGCAGAAGACGGGCTACATTTCGGAAGCCGGCAATTGCGTCGTGATGCAGACTCGCATCGAGGGGCGGGCGGTCGTCATGGTGCTGCTCGACGCGCAGGCGCGGGTGGCCCGGATCGGCGACGCGCAACGCATCCGCAACTGGCTCGAGCGGACGCCGCGCACCGGAATCGACGCCGACGCACGCGGCCTGCGCACCATCAGCGACCAGCGCGCGGTTCAGGTTTCGCGCGACTCGTGACCGAGCGCCGCCGAGATCTCGGCGGCGGTCCTGCACAGCTGGTCGATCCACTCGTCCTGCACGAAGTCGGCCGGCGCCGAGATGGACAGCCCGGCAACCAGCTTGCCGCTGTCGTCACGAATGCCCGCGGCGATGCAGCGCACGCCCAGTTCGAGTTCCTCGTTGTCGCGCGCATAGCCGCGTGCCCGCACCAGCGCGAGTTCCCGCTCGAGGCGCGTCGGATCGGTGATGCTGTTCTTCGTGTGTCCCGCCAGTCCGGTCCGCGCGGCATAGGCGCGCACGTTGCGCGGGTCGTCGACCGCGAGGAACAGTTTGCCGACCGACGTCAGGTGCAACGGGGCGCGACCGCCCACCGCGCGCACGACCTGCATCCCCGAGCGCTCGGACACCGCGCGCTCGATGTAGACGATCTCGTCGCCCTGGCGGATCGACAGGTTGACCGGCTGCCCGGTCGCCCGGTGCAGTTCCCGCATCGGCCCGAGCGCCGCGTCGCGGACGTTGAGCCGCGCCTTGACCAGGTTGCCGAGCTCGAGGAGCCGGATCCCCAGTTGGTAGGCGCCCGGCTCGGCGCGATCGACGAAGCGCGCGGTGACCAGGTCGTTCAGGATCCGGTGCGCGGTCGACGGATGCAGCCCCGTGCGGCCGGACAGCTCCTTCAGGCTCACCGGGTCGGGCTGCTCGGCCAGCGCGTCGAGCAGCGACACCATCCGCTCGATCACCTGGATCGCGGTGCGGCCGTCTTCGTTCTTCGAGAGTCGGGGGCGTGGCATCGGCGGTGGGTCGCGTGGTGCTGCGCGATGGGTCGAATGCGTGGGATCTTATACCACCTTGTGAAAATACCCGCCAGACCCTACCGCGTTGGCCTGCCGAATCGCGCCTGCCGCTTCAGCGCCGCCCCGGGGCCGGACGGGCCCCGCAGGCCGCGTCGCATGAACGCCGGTCGCCCGTGCAGCCCGCTGGCTGCGTAGTCGGCCGACAGCAGGGCGTCGGCGGCATCGCGATCGCAGCGCCGGCTCGCGAGGAGCCAGGCGTGCACGGCCTCGAAGAGGTTCTCGGCCGACAGGCGCGCGCTGTCGTCGGTGCGGACCGCGAGCCAGTCGGAGAACGCCATGAAGCATTCGAAACGGGCGCCAGGGCGGGACGCGTCGGCGTCCTCGCGCCGGTCCGCGAGACCGAGCAGCACCGGCAGCGTCGAGCGGAAGCGCCCGGAGTTGGCGACGAGGTCCCAGTAGCGCGCGAAGCGCGCGATCCGCTGCATCGTGGCGAATGGCAGCCGATCGGTAGCCAGCACGTTGTACGGCGGGAAGGGGTTGAAGCGCATCCCGAACGACTCGGTGTGGCGCGCGATGGGAGCACCACGCAGGCGCTTGAGGATGCCGATCTGGATCTCGTGCGGCCCGAGTGCGTGCAGCCGGTCGAAGCCGGCCGCGAAACTCTGCAGGTCTTCGCCGGGCAGCCCGGCGATCAGGTCGACGTGCAGGTGGGCATGCGTGTGCGCGCGCAGCCACGCGATGTTCGCTTCGGCGCTGCGGTTGTCCTGCCGGCGACTGATCAGCACCTGTACCGTCGGGTTCCACGTCTGGATGCCGATCTCGAACTGCAGCGTGCCCGGCGGGAAGCGCGAGATCGGCGCACGCAACCGCTCGGGGAGGTGATCGGGGATCAACTCGAAACGCGCGTACGGCGGGTCGTCGGGCCGGGCCTCGATCCGTTCGAGGAAGAAGCTCAGGATGGCCTCGCCAGTCGCCGCCTTGAGGTTGAACGTGCGGTCGACGAACTTGAAGAGTCGAGCCCCGCGCGCATGCATCCGATCCATCGCATCGAGAAAGGTCCCGGTGTCGAACGCGACCGCGGTACGGTCGAGCGACGACAGGCAGAACTCACACCTGAACGGGCATCCGCGCGACGCCTCGACGTAGACGATGCGATGGCGCAGGTCTTCGTCGCCGTAGAACGGATACGGCGACTCCAGCGCGTCGGGCGCGACCGCCTCGCCGGCGATGACCCGCTGCGCCGGCCTGGTGCCCGCGAGCAGCTGGCCGCACAGCTTCGCGAAGGACACGTCGGCGGGTCCGGTGATCACGAAGTCGGCGTCGCGGCAGATCTGTTGCGATTCGGTCTCGTGGCTGACCTCGGGGCCGCCGACGACGAGCTGTACCTCGGGCGCGATGCGCGCCAGGACCGCGACCAGCCGCGCGGTCTCCTCGACGTTCCAGATGTAGACGCCGAAGCCGACGATCCGCGGCTGCCGCGCGAGGATGCGCTCGGCCAGCGATTCGGTGCGCGCGCCGATGACGAACTCGACGATCTCGCATCGCTGCCGAAGCGCGCCCATGTTCGCGTACAGGTAGCGCAGGCCGAGCGAGGCGTGGCTGTAGCGGGCGTTGAGCGTGACGAGAAGGATGTCGGACACGGCGCGGGTGCGGCAACGGTGGCCGGTGCGGGCGGCCGGAGGCAGCTGCGACCGCTCCGGAGCGGGCCGATCGCGCACTGGACTGCGCAGCGTAGCATCGCAGCCGCGGGGCCAGTAAACTGCGACGGTCACGTCCTCGTCGAACGGAGCCACGCCGCTTGAGCGGAACCCACGCGAACCTTTCCGAACTCGATGCGCGCGTGCGCGCGATCGAATCGCTGCTGGTGGCGAAGGGCTACGTCGATCCGGTCGCCCTCGACGCGCTGATCGAGACCTACGAGCACCGCGTCGGGCCGCACAATGGCGCGCGCGTCGTTGCCCGTGCGTGGACCGATCCGGCGTTCCTCGACTGGCTCCGTCGCGACGCCACCGCGGCGATCGCGTCGATGGGCTACAGCGGGCGGCAGGGCGAGCACATGATCGCGCTGGAGAACTCGCCGAAGACCCACCACCTCGTCGTCTGCACGCTCTGCTCGTGCTATCCGTGGCCCGTGCTCGGCTTGCCCCCGGTCTGGTACAAGTCCGCGCCGTACCGTTCGCGCGCGGTGATCGATCCACGCGGCGTGCTCGCGGATTTCGGGGTCAGGCTGCCCGAGACGACCGCGATCAGCGTGCACGACTCGACTGCCGAGTTGCGCTACCTGGTAATCCCGATGCGCCCCGCCGGTACCGATGGTTGGGACGCGCAGCGGCTGGCGACGCTGGTGACCCGTGACGCGATGATCGGCACCGGGCTCGCGCTGGACCCGCCGGCTCCCGACGGAGGCGCGGCATGAACGGCGCGCAGGACCTGGGCGGCATGCACGGCTTCGGTCCGGTACAGCCGGAGGACGACGAGCCGGCGTTTCACGCCGAGTGGGAGCGTCGCGCATTCGCGCTGACGCTCGCGATGGGCGCGACCGGCAGCTGGACCCTCGACCAGGCGCGCGCTGCGCGCGAGTCGCTCGCGCCGGCCACCTATCTCGCGTCGAGCTACTACGAAATCTGGCTCGCGGGCCTCGAGGCGCTGATGCGCGAGCGCGGACTGGTGCACGACGACGAGCTCGCCGACGGGCGCGTTCACGCGCCGGGGCAGCCGCTGGCGAAGCGGCTCGCCGCCGAAGACGTCGCCGCGGCGCTGGCGCGCGGCGCTCCGACCGAGCGTGCCGCCCCGGGGCCGGCACGGTTCGCGACCGGCGATCGCGTGCTGACGCGGCAGATCAACCCCGCGGGCCACACGAGGCTTCCGCGCTATGCGCGGGGTCGCCGCGGCACGGTCGTCGCGGTGCACGGCGCGCACGTCTTCCCGGACACCAGCGGCACCGGCGGCGGCGAGCACCCCGCGTGGCTCTACACGGTGCGTTTCGACGCGGCCGAACTGTGGGGGCCGGACACCAGCGCGGCCGACGTCCTTGTCGACTGCTGGGAGCCGTACCTCGAACCGCTCGGAGGGCCGGCCCGATGAGCGGCGCCGCGCACGCGGTCGCGCAGTTGCCGTCGCTGCCCTGCGACGCGAGCGGGCCGGTGTTCGCCGAGCCGTGGCAGGCGCAGGCGTTTGCGATCACGGTCGCGCTGCACGAGCGGGGCGTCTTCGAATGGAGCGAGTGGGCTGCGCAATTGTCCCAGGCGATCCGCGATGCGCAGCGCGCCGGCGATCCCGACACCGGCGACACCTACTACCGGCACTGGCTCGTCGCGCTCGAGCGGATGCTGCTGCGCAAGGGGCTGGCCGAGCCGTTGTCGCTCGCGTCGCTGCGCCAGTCCTGGCAGGTCGCGGCCGAACTGACGCCGCACGGCGAACCGATCAGGCTGCCGCGCAGCGCGCTGGCGCGCGCCGGGCTCGTCGACGGGGCGGCATGATCCGGCGCTCGGTGGCACTCGCGCTGTGGCGCTCGCTGGCGATCGCGTGCGTCGCGCTGGCCTTGCTCGGCACGGTGCTGCCGGTATTGCCGACGGTGCCGTTCCTGCTGGTCGCCGCGTGGGCCGGCAGCCGGGGCTGGCCGCGTCTCGAAACCTGGCTGCTCGAGCATCCGAAGCACGGACCGTCGATCCGGCGCTGGCGCGACCACGGCGCGGTGCCGCGCCGTGCGAAATGGTTCGCCTCGACGATGATGGTGGCCAGCGCGGCGATGCTCGCACTGTCGGGCGCGCCGCTCTGGTTGAAGATCGGCGTGCCCTGCGTGATGGCCAGTGTGGCGGCCTGGCTGTGGCTGCGGCCCGAGGTCTGAACCCCTCGCAGGGGGCGCGTCAGCCGAGCAGGTAGCGCAGCGCGCCGAGCGGGTGATGCGCGCGCGCGATCGAGTACATCGCCCCGAAGCACGCCAGCGCTGCGACGAACCACGCGATGCGGGCGATCGGCGAGCGCGCGCGCCGCAGCGCCATGACACCGAGGACGACGTAGGCGGGCAGCAGCGCGAGCTTCACCGCCAGCCAGCCCTCCGCCAGCGGGTTGATCCGCAGCATCGCCAGCAACAGCAGCGCGGCAGCCAGCAGCGCCGTGTCGATCAGGTAGCTTGCGTAGCGCAGTGGCGCGAGGTTGGCCCAGCGCGCACCGGCGATTGCGGCCGCGCCGCGCAGCGCGAACAGCGTGCCGCTGACGGAAACCAGGCCGATGTGCGCGAGGCGCGTCTGCGGATAGAGGTCGATCAGGGACATGGTCGGAACGCGCACGGCGGCGCCGCCGGGCTGCTCGCCGGGGCGGCGCCGCGCGCACGCCGCGCGGTTCGGAACAGCCGGATCGTGCAGGACGCAGGGGCGCGCGGCAAGTCCGGTGCGCGTTCTCAGCGCACGTGGAAGTCGATGACGATCTCGCCGGGGTTGCGGCTGACGTAGCTGATCTCGACCTGCTCGCCGAAATGCCCGGCGATCTGGTTGAGCAGCGGCAGCGGGTCGTGATCGTTCATGAAGCGCATCGTCTCGCCCGGGTGCAGCGCGGACAGGGCCCCGAAGATCGCGGCGTGCCGGAAGCGCTTGGCGATGCCGCGCGCGTCGAAGCCATGGACGTCCTGACCGAGGATGTGGAGGGCGTTGTCGTGCATGGTGCTGCTCCGGAAGACGTATCGGTGGGAAAGGGGCGAAAGAATAAGATGACTATAGAATATATGTTTATCTGCGTCAACTTGCCTGCGTCAACCCCGCAGCAGCGTCCCGCACGCGGCGCGCGAGTGCCCGCGCGCACTGTCCGACCAGCGCCGGGCCTCGGTAGACCAGCCCCGTATAGAGCTGCACCAGCGTCGCGCCGGCGGCGATCTTGGCGACCGCGTCGTCGGCGCTCATGATGCCGCCGACGCCGATGATCGGATAGTCGC
>Ga0079224_100014681_pt1 | contig 10951 bp, 5 predicted proteins | sample Stecom2015_FD_80414 | JGI IMG/M metagenome (GOLD analysis project Ga0079224, IMG submission 80414) | Agricultural soil microbial communities from Utah to study Nitrogen management - Steer compost 2015 | ecosystem: Environmental > Terrestrial > Soil > Agricultural land | place: USA: Utah...
AGTCGCGCGAAGCCGTCGTCGACTACATGACGCCGCTCGGCTTGCACCATTTGATGGGACGCGGACATCACTACGGTCCCGGCCCTTGGGTCGAGGGTGGACCGCGGGCCGACTGGACCTCGGTCTATTACCACCGCGCGACCAAGAAGGGCGTCGGCTTCGATCGCACGAAGACGGGCAGCAATGCGGTCGCTCAATACGCACCCGAGGTCGCGAAAGTATTCGGCGATCGCGAACGGATCCCGGAGAAGTTCCTGCTGTGGTTCCACCATGTGCCGTGGGACTACAAGATGAAATCCGGGCGCACGCTCTGGGACGAGCTCGTACATGCGTACACGCGCGGCGTCTCGACCGTCAAAGAGATGCGGCAGACGTGGGACGGACTGGAGGAATTCGTCGACGCCGAGCGTCACTCGCAAGTCGCGGCGTTCCTGGCGATTCAAGAAAAGGAAGCGAAATGGTGGCGCGATGCGAGCATCGCGTACTTCCAAACGTTCAGCGGCATGCCCATACCGGACGGCTACGAGCCGCCCGAGCACTCGCTCGAATACTACATGTCGCTCGAGTTCCCGTACGCGCCGGGGCACCACTGAGGGCGCGCTTCGCGCCCCGGCTGGAGGCTGGGGCTAGAGAAAGAGCGCTGGGCGCAAGTTGGTGCGCCAGCGGATGCCGCGCAGTCGACTGTGACGAGGAAGAGCGCCGCACCGCGGCGCTTTCTGGCTCCAGCCTGGTAGCGCGGCCGCGCTACCAATCCCACATCGACCCGTCTTCGAGCCGCGCGATAGGCAATTGCTTCGGTACGTACGGGTACTTCGCCGCGAGCTTCTCGTCGATGTCCACGCCGTGACCCGGCTTCTCGCCGCAGTCGAGACGACCGTCGCGAAACGTATAGTCGTGCGGGAACACATCGTTGGTCTCGGGCGAATGCTGCATGTATTCCTGGATGCCGAAGTTCGGCACCCACGTGTTGAAGTGCAGCGCAGCGCCCATGCAAACCGGCGACAGGTCGGTCGCACCGTGAAAGCCCGTGCGCACCTGATACAGAGACGCGAAATCCGCGACGCGGCGCACGTGCGTAATGCCGCCCGTATGCACGATCGTCGCGCGGATGTAGTCGATGAGCTGGTTCTCGATCAGGTGCTTGCAGTCCCAAATCGAATTGAAGACCTCTCCGACCGCGAGCGGCGTCACCGAGTGTCTCCGGATCAGCTCGAACGATGCTTGGTTGTCGGCGGGCGTCGCATCCTCCAGCCAGAACAAGCGATAGGGCTCCAAATCCCGCGCGAGACGCGCCGCTTCGATCGGCGTCATGCGGTGATGCCCGTCGTGTAGGAGCTCGATCTGCGGCCCATGTGCGGCGCGCAGCTTCTCGAACAGCTTTGGCACGACGTTCAAGTATTTCGTCGTGTTCCACACCGTCTCGAGAGGCAGCTCGCTTTCGGCCGGTTCATAGGCGTTCTTGAGATCCGAAACGCCGTACGCCCTCTTCAAACCGGGAACGCCGCTCTGAGCGCGCACGGCGAGATACCCTTTTTCGATGTACTTGCCGACTTCGTCGACCGTCTCTTCGATATCTCGCCCGTTCGCGTGGCCGTACACGAGCACGCCTTCGCGCGAGCGTCCGCCCAGCATCTGATAGAGCGGCAGACCGGCGAGCTTCGAGACGATATCCCACAGGGCGACGTCGACTGCGGCGATCGCAGTCATGGTCACCGGTCCGCGCCGCCAATAGGCGCCGCGGTAGAGGAACTGCCATGTATCTTCTATACGTCCGGCATCGCGACCGATCAGATTCGGAATGACGTGGTCCTGTAGATAAGAAGCGACCGCGAGCTCCCGGCCATTGAGCGTCGCATCGCCGAGACCGTACACGCCGGAGCGCGTCTCGATCCGCAGCGTGACGAAGTTGCGCCCCGGACACGTTACGATGACGCGCGCAGCGACGATCTCTCGATCGCGCACCGATCCTTCCGTAGGAAGTTGAGAGTTGGTTTGAGTCATCGCCGCTGCTCCTCGAGAGATATGTGATAGCGCATTCGTTGGCGGAAAATGTTGCCGCTCGGTTCTTCGAAACAAATTGAACAGGTTCTACATCGATGCGTCGTGGGAGATACTATCAACGTGCCGATTGACTCGCATTTCCGAAGTCGGAATCTATGCGGCACGACGTGCTCGAATACCTTCTCTGCAATCCACTCCGGACGAGGCCAGAATGAAACACGTGCGCGACAGACTTCACAGCGATCGCCTTTTTCCGGCCGACCCGACGGTGCGCGCCATCGCCCGCAGGCTGTACGCCGAAGTAAAAGATTTGCCGATCATCAGCCCTCACGGGCACACGGATCCCCAATGGTTTGCGGACAACGAGCCGTTTCCGGATCCGGCAACGCTGCTGTTGATCCCGGATCACTACGTGTTTCGCATGCTCTACAGCCAGGGCGTTCGGCTCGAGGATTTCGGCGTGCGCGCGCTCGACGGCACCGAAGTGGAACGGGATTCGCGCAAGATCTGGCGCTTGTTCGCTTCGCACTACTTCCTCTTTCGGGGTACGCCGACGCGGATGTGGTTCGATTGGGTACTCGCGAACGTCTTCGAGCTCGACGTTCCGCTGACGCCGGAGAATGCCGAGCGCGCCTACGACACCATCGCGGCGAAGCTGCAGGAAGACGCGTTCCGTCCGCGCGCGTTGTTCGAACGCTTCGAAATCGAGGCACTCGCCACGACGGAATCGCCGCTCGACGACTTGCGGCATCACGCCAAGCTCGCAAACAGCGGGTGGAAAGGCCGCGTGGTTACCGCCTATCGTCCGGATCCGGTCGTCGACCCGGACGCCGTCGGCTTTCGTGAGAACCTCGAGAAGTTCGGTGAACTGTCGGGCGAAGATACGATGACTTGGCGCGGCTATTTGAACGCCCATCGCGAACGTCGCGCATTCTTCGCGAAGATGGGCGCCACATCGACCGATCACGGGCACCCGAGCGCGAACACCGCGGATCTTTCGCCTGCCGAAGCGGCAGCGCTGTTCAATCGCATCGTGCATGGAAAAGCGGAACCGGGCGATGCGGAGTTGTTCCGCGGACAAATGCTGACCGAAATGGCGCGCATGAGCCTCGACGATCAACTCGTGCTGCAAATTCATCCGGGCTCGTGGCGCAATCACAATACGTCGCTCTTCGAGCGCTTCGGCCCGAACGTGGGCGCGGACATCCCGATGGCGACGGATTACGTGCGAGCGCTGCATCCGCTGCTCAATCGCTTCGGCAACGACCCGTCTCTCTCGATCATCGTGTTCACGCTCGATGAGAGCAGCTATAGCCGCGAGCTCGCGCCGCTCGCGGGTCATTATCCCGCGCTCAAGCTCGGGCCGGCGTGGTGGTTCCATGATAGTCCCGAAGGAATGATGCGCTTTCGCGAGCAGACCACCGAAACGGCCGGCTTCTACAACACCGTCGGCTTCAATGACGATACGCGCGCGTTCTTGTCGATCCCTGCGCGTCACGACGTCGCTCGGCGAATCGACTGTGCGTTTCTCGCGCGCCTCGTGGCCGAGCATCGCATGAACGAAGATGAAGCCGTCGAAGTCGCGCGCGACCTCGCCTACCGTTTGCCGAAGCAAGCCTATCGCTTGTAACGGTTTGCTCGCTCGATGGTGAGTCAGGTGCAGCGGGCGTTGACGTCCGCTGCACTTCGGCAACGACTGTCCGCAAGTGCCGCTCAAGCCGTAACGACGCCTCCCTTTTGCGGCATGCCCGCGTAGATCAGCATCAAGCCGATCAGGCCGACCCCGGCTGCGGCCGTCACCGCCGTTGCGGCGCCCGACAACGTCGCCGCCGCGACGCACAGCTCCCAATTGGCGACGATCAGCCCGACGAGGGCAAGGCCGAGCAGCGTAATCAACGCACCGCTCGCGACGAGCGTCGAATGCGTTCGCGACAGATCTCCCGCCTGCGCCAGATCGACTTGGTCGAAACGACCCCGCAGCCAAAGCCAAAAGATCAGCAGGCTCAGCGGATGCATGAGACCGGCGACGATGAACACGATTTGTTGATTGCCGGTCCACTGCACGGCCAGCGCGGCGAGCAGCGTCATGAACATGCCGCCTATGCCGCCCGTCGTGGCGCCGAGCCCCACGACCGAGCCCGAAACCTTCTGCGGGAACATGTCAGTCGCGGACGTGAACAGGTTTGCCGACCACGCCTGGTGACAGGCGGTCGCGAGCGTGATGAAGCCGACGCTGAGCGCAAAGCTGTCGGTGTAGTACGCGATGATCGATCCCGGCATGCACGCGGCAGCGATGAACATCGTCGCCATGCGCGCTTTGCCGACGTGCCAGCCGCGCTTGATCAGATATCCGGAGAGCCAGCCGCCTGCGATCGATCCGACCGTCGCGCCGGTGTAGATGAGCGCGAGGAGCGATGCGCTTTGCAGCGGATTCTGGCCGCGCTCGCGCTCGAGGTACGAAGGCAGCCAGAACAGGAAGAACCACCAGACCGGATCGGTGATGAGCTTGCCGATCAAGAAGGGCCAAATCTGACGATACCTGAGGAGCTGCGTCCACGGCAGACGCAAGACTTCCTGCGCCGGAGGCTGCCCTGCTTGGATGTATTGCAGCTCATCGCGCGACAGTCGCGGGTGATCCTCCGGTGCGAAGAACGATCGCTGCCAGAAGACCAGCCACACGAGTCCGATCGCGCCGATCGCAACGAACGCGGCCTGCCAGCCGAACGTAGTTGCGAGCCACACCGTCACGAACGAGAGGATCACGCCGACGTTCGTGCCCGAATTGAACAAGCCCGTGGCGAAGGCGCGCTCCTTCTGCGGGAACCACATCGCGACGGCCTTGATCGAAGCTGGGAAGTTCGCCGCTTCGGCGACGCCGAGGAAGAAGCGCACGAGCACGAACCCGAGGACGGTGCCGACGAGGCCGTGCGCCGCCGCCATCAGCGACCACAGTATCAGCGCGGCGGCCAGGCTTTTCTTCACGCCCCATCGATCGATCACTCGCCCGGTGATCGATGGGAATGCGGCATAGGCAACCGTGAACGCGAAGGTGATCCACCCGTAGTCGACGTCGCTCCAACCGAGATCGGCCTGCAACGTCGTCTTTAGAACGGACAGCGCGTTGCGGTCGATGTAGTTGATGGTCGTCGCGAAAAAGAGCAGCCCGCAGACGACCCAGCGATAGCGTCCGATCGTCGAAGACGACGCGGCGGCAGCAGTGGATGTCATAGTCTCACCCGTGTTTAACGTTGTTATGAGCTCGCCGCAGCGAGCGGTGTAGCGCGTCGCTCAATTCGCCCCCGGGCCGCGCTGTCCCACCTTAGCAGCTTTGTGCCGGCTCGCGCGGGCTGTCGCGGAGCGCAATCGTGGTCGGCCTTGCCGTCGGCTGCTGACGGTGCCGAGGCCACTGAGCTCCTCATTCCTTGTGGCCAGACCAGTTCAGAGTACCGCGTCGACCCCCGCCCTTGCAACAACGCTAGGTGATTGGATGTGATCGATTTTTCTCGATCCTGTAGCCATTTTGCGCCATCGCACGACTTCTGACCTTGTTGACAGCTCATCTGCGATCACATCAGAATCATTTGGTCAGACCAAAAATAACATGCCGCCCGCGGGCGGCTATCAGGGGGCTTCCATGTCGAAGGGAACCGCTTCGCCCACGTCGCGCATCGTGGCCAACCCTCTTTCGCCGCACCTCGTCCTTCTTCTCTTCCCATCGCCAGGCCTTGCGTGCGCGGCGCTGATTCCGAATGCGGCTCATTCATGCCCGGCTGGCTGAGCAAGCGCTTGTCCATCTGCAATTGTCTTGGAGACACGATCATGAGAACTAGGCGACTCGTTTCGATCGGCAGCATGGGGCTGCTCGGCGTATGCGTCGGGGCCGGCGCATATGCGCAGAACTCACAAGAGGGGGATGCCCCGCTCGAAGAGGTGATCGTCACCGGCTTCAGAGGCAGCCTCGAGCTCGCCTTGGAGGCAAAACGCGAGTCGGTCAACTTCACCGACTCGATCTCTGCAGAGGACGTCGGCAAGCTGCCGGACAACAACCTCGCGGAAGCGCTGCAGCGAGTGCCTGGCGTGCAGATCTCGCGCACGAACGGCGAGGGACAGCAGCTCTCGTTGCGCGGCATGGGCCCGAGCTTCACGCGCGTGCTGCTCGACGGCATGCCGATCTCGGCGGCCTCCGAGGGCAGCGTCGACCAACAAGCCCGCAACCGCGAGTTCGATTTCGATCTGCTGCCCTCCGAAATTTTCAGCAAGCTGGAAGTCTCCAAGACGCCTCAAGCGAGCCTCGTCGAAGGCGGCTTGTCGGGCACCGTCAATCTGCACACGCCGCGCCCATTCGACTACCCGGGCTTTACTGCGAGCTATCAGCTACAGGGCGCCTATCAAGAGACGTCCGAGGAAATCGATCCGCGCGCGAGCTTTCTCATCAGCAACACCTGGGGGAATCGCTTCGGCGCTTTGGTCAGCTTCTCGATGTCCGAGCGTACCTATCGCACCGACGGTTGGAGCTCGCAAGGCTGGACGTCCGGACTCGTGCCGGGCAATCCGCCCGATCCGGGTTACGCAAAGGGATTCGATTGGAATCTGCCGAGTGTGTTCGCGGACCCGGCCAATCAGGCGCCGGACTTCATCAACGAGTCGGGCCTAACGAACGCGGAGCTCGCGAACGCGCAAGTCCCGCGGCTCGGACGTCCTGAAGTGCAAGTCGGCGGGCGCGATCGCGTTGGCGGGACGCTCGCGCTGCAATGGCTCGCGACGGACACCCTGAGCTTCAACTTGGACGTCCTTTATTCCAAGCTCGAAGCGGACTTCGATCGCTATACCAACAACCTGCTCGTGCGAAACACGGGCGTCGGCACAAACACGCCGACCGGCTTCGGTTACATCACACCCAGCAACTTCGCGCTCGACGAGAATAGAACGCTGCGCAGCGGTACGCTGCGAGGCGCGAAATTCTGGTCCGAGAATCGTCTGTTCCAGCAGGAATCGGACTTCCTCCACCTCGGACTCGGGGGCAGCTGGCAGGTCACCGACAACCTCGAGGTCGAACTCAAAGCGACACGCGCCGAATCCGACTTCCGCTGGCGCATGACCACTTACTTGTTTACTTCCGACCCGGGCGACGTCGACATCACCGTACGCGGCGGCATCCCCGAAATCAGGCCGTCGGTCGATCTCGCGGATTCGAGCAACTGGATCTTCGACACGCTGCGCGTGCAACCGCGCACGCGCGAGGAAGAGAACGAGAATCTCGCGCTCGACTTCACGCTCGGCGACGAAGAGCGCAACATCAAGGTCGGCGCGCTCTACAACAAGTTCTTCCGCGAGCGTTTGACGTACAGCTCGTCGATCGGCGTGACCCAGGGTGCGGCGCTGCAGCCGCTCGGCTTCACCGGAGGGAACGACCTCTCGACCTTCGACATCGCGAGCTTCGCGCGCGTCGTTCCCGTGAACTACGGCAAGAACTTCGACGATAACCCGGGCTACCGCGCTTGGACCGTCGCGGATCTTCGCGCCTTCAGCGCGATGATGGATCCGGGCGCGCTCGATGCGGCCGCGAACCTCGACTTTCAGAACTCCGGCAGCTTCGAAGAGGACAACCTCTCCGCGTATATCGAAGCAAACGCTGCGTTCGACCTCGGCGGTCGCACGCTGCGCGCCAACGTCGGACTGCGTTACGTGAAGACCGAGCAGGAGATGATCGGCTTCATCCGCATTCCGAGCACGCCGCCGGCGGCCGACAATCTATTCAACCTGCGGGCGGAGGATTTCGGTCGCAACACGATCGAGGGCGAGTACTCGGAAGTGCTGCCGTCGCTCAACCTCGCCTACGATCTCGCCGATGACCTGATCGTACGCTTCGCGGCGTCGCAGGCCATGACGCGGCCGAATCCGGCTGATATCCAGCCGTTCACGAACATCAGCACTGCGGGCGTCGTCTCGCAAGGTAACCCGAACCTCGACCCTTACCTTTCCGATCAACTGGACCTCGGTCTCGAGTGGTACTTCAGCCAGGGCGGCGTGATCGGCGGCAACGTCTTCTACAAGGAAATCACGGGTTTCGTGCAGCGTACGCTCGTGCCGCAGCCGTTCAGGAACGCAGGCATCCCGCTCGATACGATCACGGACCCGACGATCATCGCGCTCCTGCCGAACGGCTTGGACACCGTGCTGCTGTTCAATACGCCGGTGAACATCGATACGACGACGTATCTGAAAGGTGTCGAGCTCTTGTATCAGCAGCGGCTCGACGCGATCTTGGACGGGCTTGGCGCCTCAGTGAACTTCACGCGCCTCGATTCCGGCGACGAAGTCATCGTCGGTCTCGCCGACTACAACTACAACGCGGTCGTCTATTACGAGCAGGACCGCTTCGCGGTGCGCCTCTCGTACAACTTCCGCGACAATTACGTGGAGTGCACTCAGAACTGCGGCTCGACGTCTCCCGAGGTCGGCTATCGCAAGGAAGCGGGCTACTTGGACTTGTCCAGCAGCTTCAATTTCACGGCGTTCGATCAGAGCCTGACGCTCAGCTTCGAGGCACTCAACCTGACGGACGAGGAGGAATACTCCTTCTACGGCTATGAGAATCGCGCCAATACGCTGAACCGTCCGGGGCGGCAGTACATCATCGGCATCCGCGGCCAGTTCTGACGGGAGCGAGGCGCGCTGGTCTGCAGCGCGCCTCGCCACTGTCTAGCCGCCGGGGGAGGAATTTCCGGCACGTCGCACTCGCCCCTCCCGGCCTGTCGATCGCCTCCCGAGCGCGGGATGCTCGATCGATGATTGATTCATGCACACTCAGCGAAGCCGAGGCGCGCTAAAATACGACGCGCGCTTAGCGGCAGGGAACGACTAGCTTGGGCCTCCAATATCGCTTGCAGTATCTCTTTGCGAATAATCGGTATTTTGCCGCACGCCAATAAGAAACGTACGATCATGCCGGAGCACGGCTCTTCTCCATAAGATCAACGCCGCGCGCGTCTTTATATATTTTTTGGTGCACGCATGAGCGAGAACAAACCCAAACGTCGCAGCCACGCTTGGTTCCTGCGCAACGATCGCGATGGTTTCATGCATCGCAGCTGGCTCAAGAATCAAGGCTATCCGCACGACCTGCTCGATGGCCGTCCGGTCATCGGGATCTGCAATACGTGGTCCGAGCTCACACCGTGCAATGGGCATTTCCGCGAGCTTGCGGAGTTCGTCAAGCGCGGCGTGTACGAGGCGGGCGGATTCCCGCTGGAATTTCCCGTCATGTCTCTAGGTGAAACGCAGCTGCGCCCCACGGCCATGCTGTTCCGCAACCTCGCCAGCATGGACGTCGAGGAGTCGATCCGCGGCAACCCGATCGATGGTGTCGTGCTGTTGATGGGGTGCGACAAGACGACCCCATCGCTTCTCATGGGTGCGGCAAGTTGCGACTTGCCGACGATCGGCTTGTCGGGCGGTGCGATGCTGAACGGCCGCTTCCGCGGCAAGGCGATCGGATCGGGCACCGGCGTGTGGGAGATGTCGGAGAAGGTGCGGGCGGGCGAGATGTCGATGGAAGAGTTCACCGCGGCCGAGTCGTGCATGCATCGCTCCCAAGGACATTGCATGACGATGGGTACCGCGTCGACCATGGCCTGTATGGTGGAGTCGCTCGGGATGTCCTTGCCGGAAAACGCGGCGATCCCGGCACCCGATACGCGCCGCAAACGGCTCGCGCAGCTCACCGGTCGCCGCATCGTGCAGATGGTCCACGAGGATCTTCGCATGTCGAAAGTGCTGACGCGCAAGGCTTTCGAGAATGCGATCCGCACGAATGCCGCGATCGGCGGCTCGACGAACGCCGTGATTCACCTCCTCGCACTCGCAGGACGCATCGGCGTGCCGCTCACGCTGGAAGACTTCGATCGGCTGGCTTCGCACGTGTCCTGCCTCGTGAACTTGCAGCCTTCGGGCGAGTACCTGATGGAGGACTTCTACTACGCAGGCGGGCTGCCGGCGGTGCTGCGCGAGATCTCCTCGCTCCTTCATCTCGATGCGCTGACGGTGAACGGCAAGACGATGGGCGAGAACATCCAATCCGCCCCCTGCTATAACCGCGAAGTCATTCGCTCGCGCGACAACCCCTTCAAGCCCGAAGCCGGCATCGCCGTGCTGCACGGAAATCTCGCGCCCGATGGCGCCGTGATCAAACCTTCGGCAGCCTCGCCTCATTTGATGAAGCATCGCGGGCGCGCCGTCGTATTCGAGAACATCGAAGACTTCCATGCCCGCATCGACAGCGAAGATCTCGATGTCGACGAGAGCTGCGTGCTCGTGTTGAAGAACTGCGGCCCGAAGGGGTATCCGGGCATGCCCGAGGTCGGCAACATGCCGCTGCCGCCGAAGATCTTGAAGAAGGGCGTCACGGACATGGTGCGAATCTCGGATGCCCGCATGAGCGGCACCGCTTACGGCACCGTCGTGCTACACGTATCGCCGGAAGCGGCGGCGGGCGGACCGCTTGCGCTCGTCAGAAACGGGGACATGATCGAGCTCGATGTCGCCGCGCGAAAGATTCATCTCGACGTGAGCGAGGAAGAGCTTCAGCAGCGCAAGCTCGAGTGGAAGCCACTGCCGAAACCGACACGCGGATGGTATCGACTGTACGTCGAGCACGTGCAGCAAGCGCACCAAGGCTGCGACCTCGACATTTTGGTCGGCGGCAGCGGTGCGGACGTCCCGCGCGACTCGCACTGAGTAGGTCACACGAGCCGCGCCCAGCGCGGCTCGTCTACGCGCAAGCGCCCTGCTGTCCGGGGAAAAATCACGGACGCAACGATTGACGCGAAGACTCGCGAAGAATCCGGGCGCTTTGAATGTGGTGAGCCCTAAGTACGTTGAATGTGGCGAGACTCAAGTACGTTGTCGTCCCGGCGTAGGCCGGGATCCAGGCAAAAAGCGGCGCGCCATG
>Ga0079224_100014682_pt1 | contig 10951 bp, 4 predicted proteins | sample Stecom2015_FD_80414 | JGI IMG/M metagenome (GOLD analysis project Ga0079224, IMG submission 80414) | Agricultural soil microbial communities from Utah to study Nitrogen management - Steer compost 2015 | ecosystem: Environmental > Terrestrial > Soil > Agricultural land | place: USA: Utah...
AAAGATTCTTGTGAAATTCTCCAAGCCGCAGAGAAGGAAGGAAATACTCCAGAACGATTATTGCTGTTAAAACGAGAAGACATATCATGACGAACGTTAGCCTCTAACAAGTACCTCCCATCATAACTATAATTTATTCTACCAAATTCAGACATAAAAGCTTCTTCTTCCAACAAACCAGCATTCCCTAAATTTTCAGCTGAATTGGACCCGCCGTTAATGCTACCCAATTCATTTGAAGGGAAAGATTTTCTAGAAGCTTCCAAAAATTCATAATCAGAATCCTCATACTGAACCCCAGCCATAGCTTTTACATAATGCTTTCCAAAATCCTTTTCGTAGGTTGCAAATGCTTGCAACATCAAAGTATTACTACGTTCCCAACGCGCGGTCAGCTGGTTAGGTGTAATGCGCGTAGAACTAATAGGTTCTTTGGTTAGGAAGTTTGTGATGGGATCCACCTCATTATTAAAAGTATTCTGTTGATAATTATAGGATTTATATGAACCAATCCCACGAATACTCAAATCATCACTAATCTTAAAACTAGCGTTAAGTGCTCCAATAAACGTCTCCCGTTGTTTGTTTTGCCAACCGTATTCTGCAATTCTACGCAGTGGATTGTTTTCAGCAAGTACACTACTTACCTTACCTCCTGTAATACTACCCCAACTTCCGTCAGAATGTCTAGCCACAGTAAGTGGTGTCATACGATTAAGATCCGTCGTTGAAAATGCACCCGCACTTTCTATATCCTCACGAACAAAGGAAACATTGGTACCAACAGTAAGTCGCTCGCCAAAATCCCGCTCAGTATTGGCACGGAAACTATAGCGATCCAACTCCGTCCCAGGAATCAAAGAACTTTGATCAAAGAAAGTTCCACTCAAAAAATAACGAGTCTCACCACCACCAGAAACACTAATATTGTGTTCTGTCATCGGTGCAGAATTACGATACACCAAATCATACCAATCATTATTAGGATACAAATCAGGTTGTGATCCACTTTTTATGATCGCCATTTCTTCAGGTGAATAAACCGCTGACTTACCAGCGTTCATATTCGCCTCATTGATTAGGGTAGCATAATCAACTGAACCAAGTTTATTAGGCAAATACGTTGGTGCCTGTACTCCAAAGTAGGTGTTATAGCTAATGGCAGCTTTGCCATCTTTTCCTTTTTTAGTAGTTACTAAAAGCACACCATATGCCGCTCTTGAACCATATATCGCAGAAGCCGCAGCATCCTTCAATACACTAATACTAGCAACATCAGAAGGGTTTATACGTTGAAAATCAGAAGCGCTCACTGGAATTCCATCCACCACAAATAATGGGGATGAAGTACCCAGGTTTCCACGCCCTCTAACGTTTATAGATCCCAAATCACTCCCCACATTACCAGGACGAGAAATAACGGTCAATCCAGGACTAACCCCTTGAAGCGCATTAGTTAGTGAAGTCGTTGCTTTCCCTTCAATTTCGGCTGTTTTAATTTGGTTTACGGATCCCGTCAAATTTTCTTTTTTCTGAGTTCCATAACCCACAACGACCACCTCTTCCAATTCAGAGGCCGATACGACTAACTGTATATTGATCACAGCATTCGATTCGACAACAACCTGCTGTTCTTTATATCCTATATATGAAAAGAGTAATACCTCTCCACTACCAACCTCAATAGAATAGTTTCCATCGAAATCAGTTACAACCCCACGGGTTGTATTCTGTATTGTAACATTTGCACCAGGAATAGGTACCCCGGTTTCTTGATCAGTAACTACACCACTTATTGTTTGGTTTTGCCCAAAGGACATCCAAGCAAAAAATAGGCAGCATACCAAAATTAAATTAGTCTTCATAAAAGTTGTGCTTATTAAATTAAATAGATTAAGAAAACAAAAATTGTTTCATTTAGCGGATAAAATTATAAAATACTTCATGTAAACAAAATTAAACAATCATAAAATTTACATTTAGATAACATATTTAATCAATTAGAAAAGCTATTGAAAGTTAAATGAAACATTACATAAGTGTAACTAATTACGTTTAGCTGATTTTCATAAAAAATTAAGAAATATTTATTTTAAACTATTATATATAAGTAATTATTCAATAAAGAAACGAAAAGAAACAAATATCACTACTCATAATGCTAAAATTCAACTAAAAGACCCACTCAGAATTTCAGACCTTAGAAAGCAGAATCAAACTTCAATTGTTGCAAAAAAATTCAAAAACACTTCTTAATTGTAAAAAATTATTTTGAAGGTATTTAACGCGCGCTCCACCGTGATCCCATTGCGGTTACGGCTATTTTCACACCCAATATTCAGGTGTAAATAAAGCCAATCAAAAAATAATAAATTTCATTATTCACAATCATAATTACCTAATAATAAGCTATTTACATTCAAAAAATCCAAAACTGTTAATAAAATGTTGAGAACATAAATCGAGGACTATAGTTTTGTGCGTAAATTATTCTGACCTTTACACTACTCGTATTGAAATCAATTTTTTATCCATTCAGTTATGACAATTACCCGCATTATTAAGAGGGATTTTACTCAAAAACCCTTCGAACTCAACAAAATAAGCAAGGCGATCCTCAAGGCCATGGAAGCCATTGGTCATGGTCAGGAAGATGATGCGAATCGCATAGCCGAGAGTGTAAATCAGGCGTTGCTAGACAGAGGTCAGCAACATAGTGATTATATCCCCACAGTTGAAGAGGTTCAAGATGTGGTGGAAGAAAGATTAATGGCAAGTGAATTTCACGATGTCGCCAAGGCGTATATTTTATATAGAAACAAGCAGGCTCAGAGTAGAAAAAGTAATATTTTCGAAAAGCGCGTGAATTTGAAACCTTATGAATATCCGCAACTGTACGAATACGTTCCAGCAATACGTCATTCCTATTGGATACATACGGAATTCAACTTTACCAGTGATATTCAAGATTTCAAATCAAATTTAACTCCTGTTGAACAAAGTGTCATTAAAAACACCATGTTGGCCATCTCACAGATTGAGGTTGCCGTAAAAACCTTCTGGGGTGATATTTACCATAGAATGCCTAAACCAGAAATAGGATCTGTAGGAGCTACTTTTGCAGAAAGTGAGGTTAGACATCACGATGCCTATTCCCACCTATTGGAAATTTTAGGACTTAATAAAGAATTTGAAGAGTTAAAGAAAAAGCCCGTCATCATGAGAAGGGTTCAATACTTGGAATCGGCTCTTAAAAATTCAAAAAGCGAAGACAGCAAACAGTACACAGAATCTATTTTATTGTTTTCTCTATTTATAGAACACGTTTCGCTGTTCTCTCAATTCTTGATTATTATGGCCTTTAACAAGCATAAGAATATGCTTAAAGGTATTTCTAATGTCGTGGAAGCGACTTCAAAAGAAGAACAAATCCACGGAGACTTTGGTATTGACATCATTAACATTATCAAAGAGGAACAACCAGAATGGTTTGACAAACCATATGAACTACTTATTCAGCAATTATGCGAGGACGCATTTACCGCTGAGAGTAAAATTGTAGATTGGATATTCGAAGAAGGTGAACTCGATTTCTTACCTAAGGACGTCGTTAATGAATTCATCAAAAATCGTTTCAACAAATCCCTAGCAAGTATCGGCATCAAAGAAGTTTTTGAAGTTGATGAGAAACTGTTAGCAGAGACAGAGTGGTTTGACGATGAGATCATAGGCACCAAACACGGTGACTTCTTCGTAAAACGATCTATCAATTATAGCAAAAGAACGCAAAGTATAACCAGTGACGATTTATTTTAGTATATGGAAAAGAAAACACTCAATCATCAGCCCCAAACCGAAACTCTAGACAATAATGCGCAACAATTGATCGATGCACGTAAAGGCTTTTTAGCTGGAACGGCAAAGTCAAATGACGAAAGTTTTAAGTGGCTGAATGAACACAGCCAACAATTCTTGGCTTCCGGTTATTTAACCGAGGGTGTTACTCCTAAAGCTAGGATACGTGAAATCGCAGAGCGGGCAGAACAAATTTTAAAAATTGACGGTTACGCCGATAAGTTTTATAATTATATGTCCGAAGGTTTCTTTTCCTTGGCCTCCCCTGTTTGGTCAAATTTCGGAAAAGAAAGAGGACTACCGATCAGCTGTTTTGGATCTCATATCGATGACGATATGGGGAACATCCTATATACACAATCTGAGGTTGGGATGATGTCCAAACTCGGTGGTGGAACATCTGGTTACTTTGGTAAAATCAGACATCGTGGAGCTCCGGTTAAGAATAACGGAGAAGCTTCTGGTGCTGTTCATATTATGCAATTATTTGAATCGATGGTAGATGTGGTAAGTCAAGGTTCGGTACGTAGAGGCCGTTTCTCACCATACTTACCTATTGATCATAAGGATATAAAAGAATTTCTTGAAATAGGAACTGAAGGAAACCCAATCCAACAATTGACTCATGGTGTTACTGTGAGCAATCAGTGGATGCAAGAAATGATTGAAGGTGATGTTGATAAGAGAACGACCTGGGCTAAAGTATTACAAAGCCGTGGAGAAATGGGATATCCATATATCTTCTTCTCAGACAATGCTAACAATGGTAGTGTAGATGCGTATAAGGACAAAAACCACCGTATCTATGCCAGTAACCTTTGTACAGAAATCATGTTGCCTTCTAATGACAACTGGTCTTTTGTATGTGTACTTTCTAGTGTTAATGTATTACACTATGACAAATGGAAAGATACCGATGCGGTAGAAACCATGATTTATTTCTTGGATGCTGTGATCACTGAGTTTATTGAAAAACTTGATGTGTACAAAGACTCTGAAGACAGAGAAGATCGTCAGACTTTCTTATTCATGGAAAGAGCTTATAATTTCGCTAAAGAAAACCGTGCATTAGGATTAGGGGTATTAGGATGGCATTCACTTTTACAATCTAGAATGTTGCCTTTTAATTCAAAAGAGGCGTTCGATCTAAACTTCCAGATCTTTAAAACCATACAGGAACGTTCTTATAAAGCTTCAAAAGAGCTTGCAGAATTGTTTGGTGAGCCAGAAGTATTAAAAGGATATGGCAGACGTAACGCCACCTTAAATGCTATCGCCCCTACAACCTCTTCTGCTTTTATCTTAGGACAAGTATCACAAGGTATTGAGCCTATTTGGTCCAATATCTATGTAAAAGATATCGCCAAGATCAAAACCACAATCAAAAATCCATTCTTAGAAGAATTGTTGGAGTCTAAAGGACAAAACAACTTGGAGGTTTGGAGAAGCATTAGAGATATGGATGGTTCTGTACAACATTTAGAATTCCTAACGGATCTAGAGAAAGAAGTATTTAAAACCTATTCTGAGATTGATCAACTGGATATTATATATCAAGCAGCTGGGCGTCAACCATTCATTGACCAAGGACAATCTGTAAATATCATTGTCCATCCAGAGATGCCAGTGAAAGAGATCAACAACATTCACGTTACTGCATGGAAACTAGGACTTAAATCCTTGTACTATCAACACAGTATGAATGCGGCTCAGAAATTTAAACAGAAAAAAGAATGTGCAAGCTGTGAAGCATAGCCATTAAAATAATGCGGTTATTACAATACAGCCATTTCGCTGATTAACGCTGTTTTAAAATTAATTTAATTTTCTCAGGAGCCTTTAGTACTCAATTTGCTAAAGGCTCTATTTTTTCCCCTACCTCGATAAGAATTAAATATCTTTGAATGTTTTACATCTATTCAAATGACACTACTTCAATTATTTAAAAATGTTTGGCCGTTTGTCAAACCCTACGGTTGGCTGGTATTTGCGGCTCTATTCCTGACGCTGATCGGTTCCTTTACCGCCCAGGTCAATGCACTTACGCTAAAGTATACCGTAGATGAAGTTAATGCTCTAATACAGGAAGGTGCAGGCTTAAAAGAAGGACTTGATATTTTAATTATCATCTCCATCATCCTATTGAGCAAAGAGCTTATCAATGTCTTTATCACCTTCGGACAAAAATATTTCGGAGAGAAATTACGAATCTATGTCACCAGAGATTTGGCAGAAACCATAGTCGATAAAATCCTGACCTATCGCATGTCGTTCTACACCTCCACCTTGAATGAATCTGGTAAGTTGCAAACCAGAATTGACCGTGGAATTGGCAGTCTCACACAGTTGGTCCAGAATTTCTTTATCAACATCCTACCTCTGTTCGCCAACTCCTTCATCGCATTAGTACTTATGTTCAATGCAAATTTCTGGGTAGGTTTAGTAGGCTTATGCATCGTACCCATTTACATTTTTATCACCATAAAGCAAGCTAGGACTCTGAGTGGATGGCGTAGAAATATGCGCGAATTCAGAGAGCGAAAAAGTCAAGGCATTGTCAATATCATCCAATCGATAACCGTGATAAAATCCTTTAATCGCGAAACCATTGAATCCGACAAACAAAATACGATTCAAATCGAGATGACAGACAACCAACTCAAAACCCAGCGTACAGGGTTTCTTTTTAATGGCATCAAAACCTTTGTAGAACAAATAGGAACAGTGATCATTATTATATTAACCGCCTATCTCGTTTTACAAGGTTATATGAGCATAGGAATGATCATGTTCCACATCCTATTGTTTAACAATGTTACAGCGCCCATTGGACAACTTCATCGCATTTTTGATCAAATGAATGATGCCATGATCTATTCCGAAAGTTACTTTGAGATCATGAATGCTGAAGAGGAAGTAGAAAGTTCAGGGACTTATATACCCAAATCCATTAGAGGGAAATTTGAAGTCAAAAACGTAGACTTCTCCTACCCTAACGGTACCAAGGCCCTTAAGGGAATCAACATTACCATTCAGCCCAATAAGATTACAGCACTTGTTGGACTCAGTGGGGCGGGAAAAAGCACAGTTATTAATTTGCTGGATAAATTTTACCAACCGACAAGTGGTGAGATCTACCTAGACGATATCCCTTTAAAGGAGTACGACACTCAATTCATCAGGGACAATATTGGGTTAGTGCTTCAAAAAAACCACATATTCAGTGGATCCATAGCCGAAAACATTCGCTATGGCAATCCCAAAGCTACCATGGAAGAGGTAGAATATGCCGCGAAACAAGCTTATATACACCAGCAAGTCATGGAACTTCCTGAACAATTTGACAGCAATGCCCTTTTACTCTCTGGAGGACAGCAACAACGTATTGCTATCGCGAGAATGTTTCTGAAAAACCCACCTATTATCTTCCTAGACGAGCCCACAGCAAGTTTGGATGCCATTGCTACCGAACAGATAAAAAACAGCTTAGATGCTATCAAAAAAGATCGCACCGTAGTTATCATCTCTCATAGCATCTCTCAGATTATAGATGCTGATAGTATTTATGTAATGGAAAATGGTCATGTCGTAGAATCCGGGACTCATGAAGAAATATATGCTATTGAAGGTGTGTATAGAAACATCTTTGACGCCATGGCCAGGAGTTTAAATATCGGAAAAATAGCCAAAACTTTTGATGATGGAGAGGAGCACTATTAAGGCATCTTTAAAGCCCAAATCACCTTTTCTCACACTCCGATAGTATCGTATCAAAAGGAAAAATTTCCCGCCCACTGGAACCAGTCCATGAACGGGAAATTAACCACTAGATAATTCTAGTAAATCAATTTAAATTTAACAACAATCTATAGTATACTTTTTAGCATTTATGCCAACAGTATTACCAACCTGGATTCTGCTCTATGGTTTTATCACTTAAGACAATTTGCTCTGTTGGGATTGCTGCCAGATAATCTCTATTAGGATCAAATCCAAAACCATTTGGAATGATGTTCATATAAGGATCGATATAGCCATCCGCATTTACTAGAATTGCACTTCCGATCAATTCAGAAAATTCCGTTTCCATATCACTTCCTACAATTTTGAACCCTAAGAATCTTTTGTTTAGGAAAAGATCATGAGCTCTCCAACGCATCAAATCGTCAAATCGCTTTCCTTCCAAGGCCAACTCTACTCTACGCTCTCTTCGTACTTCGTTTATAATATCGCTCAACTCTGGAAATAATTTATTAGGATCAGCAGTTGGAATTATAGTCATCGGAGGCATTCCGACTCTACCCCTTAATAAGTTGATAGATTTGTCCAAATCTGCCTGTGTAAGGTTCCCTAATTCTGCTTTTGCTTCTGCAAAGTTTAGTAAAACCTCAGCATATCTATAAATAATAGCACCAGTGGAGGATTCAACTTTTTCGCTCTCATCAGCAGAGCCACCTTTGTAAATTTGATACCCTGTTGTTGAAACCGTCTCTGCGTTTTCTCTAAAGGCAGGATACTGAAAATAGATATCATCTTGCGACGCTCTTTCCGTAATCAATGCCCCTGGGGTACAAATGGTTTGAACAAGTCTTGGGTCTCTATTTTCTGTGATAGCAGTTAAACTAGTTTCACTACTAGGGCCGTATAATGGACTTAATGAAATAGGCAAACCATCCTTACATAAATAAGACTCAACTAAGGATTTAGTCAATCCTGTCCCTGCACCATTCTGTGGAATATAATGACTTACACGGTGGGCTACACCATCTGCTACATTATACTTCTTCCAGAAAATCACTTCGTCAACATTACTGTAATCATAACGGTTAAACAACAGTCTATAGGTGTCATCAGTCCCGTCATTAAACAGATTATACTGTCCTTCTGAAATCATTGTTTCAGCAGCTTGTGCTGCTATAGTTAGAAACTTCTCACTCTCATTTACAGGAGCACCAAAAGCTGTTCCATCATGGTATTTCTCCCAAGTTCCTTCATATAGAGCAACCTCAGATTTAAATGTAAGCGCCAATCCTCTGTGCACTCTAAAGCTTTCAACACCACTCTTTGGCAACAACAAGGCTAAGGCACGATCCAAATCTTCTATAATTTTAGTCGCCAATTCATTTCTGGGAAGCCTTGGAGTCAATAGTTCTGGAGAATCCACATTAAGGGTTTTATCAATGTAAGGAACCCCACCAAACCTTTTTAGGAGTCTAAAATAGAAATACGCTCTAAAGAAATAGGCCTCTCCATTATAATGATTGATTAAATCTTCAGGCCCCTGAGCATTTACAGCATTCTCCAAATAATAGTTCACATCACGAATACTACTGTAGTTCCATGAGTTATCAGAACTAGGAGCGATATTATTATTCCCGACAAATCGTTCATTGATGTTCTGAGACAACAAATTATCACTATTGTTATCGAATTCGAATATCCCTCCATTCCATCCGTTATGAACGGGAAAGGCCGTATAAAATTGATTCAAAAACAACTTGAGATCATTATCAGTTTTCCAGTATTGTTCGGGAGATATTTCATCTTCCGGAAGCCTATTTAAAAAGTCATTACTACAAGAAGTAATAAACAAGGCTATGAGAACAATAGATAGTATATTATATTTTTTCATTTGAGCTAGTATTAAAATTCAACATTTAGACCAATTGCAATCGATTTTTGAAGCGGGTAAATTTTCCCATTCCCCCATCGTCCGCCAGTGGCTTCAGGATCAAAAACATCAGAAATATCAGTAAAGGTTAGCAAGTTTTCTGCTGATATATATACTCTGATACGTTCCATACGCAAATTCTCAAGAACAGTATCGGAGAAGCTATAACCCAAAGTCACATTTTTCAAACGCAAATACGAAGCATCCTGTAAATAACGTGTTTGTGCCTGTTGATTTCGCTCACCATTGTTGAAGGTTGGCCTTGGATAAAATCCATTTGGATTGTCTTCTGACCAGTGATTTAAATGATCTTTCAATCCTGCAGATTGCCATTGATTTCCAACAGCACCAAAAGTATAAGCACCACCAGTCCATATATCACGTTTACCAACACCCTGCCAGAACATGGAGAAATCAATTCCTTTATAGTTTATACCTCCATTAATGGAATAGGTATAACGAGGGGTTGAGTTACCAATAATCACACGATCACCTGGGTTATCTAGTGTACTATCTCCATAGTCAATGACATTATCTCCATTTTGATCGCGGTATTGAACATCTCCCATTTGCCAATCACCACCCCAAATAGCGGATTGGTCTGGACCGTTGTCTATCTCCGCCTGTGACTGATATAAACCAACAGTTTCAAAGCCCCAAATCTCTCCTAACTTCTCTCCTACTCTATAGGTATTCAACAAATTGTTAGGATTCGAATACTCGGTAACCTCTGTAACGGCATCAGCAACAATAAAACCAATGTTATACCCAAAGTCCCCGATATTATCTCTCCAATTTGCACTCAATTCAAAACCTTTAGTTTCTATTGAAGCATTGTTGGATTGTGGAGCACTTGTTCCTAACAAGGCAGGGTAACGTTCGGCAGGACCAAACATATCCTCTGTAGTTCTATTAAAGACTTCGAAAGTAAGATCTAACCTTTGATTAAACGCAGTAATATCTAAACCATAGTTATCAGTAGAAACTGTTTCCCATGTAATATCAGGGCTAATCAGTCCTGGTGTCAATGTATAATTTGGTCTTCCGTTATCGGTTAACCACCATAAGTTTGTACGAATAGGCATACGACCTATATACAGGTAATTTGCAACATTTTGGTTACCAATACTACCTGTTGAATAACGGAGTTTAAAGGTGCTGATCGCATCGATATTCCAAAACCCTTCTTTGGCAATGTTGTACCCTACAGAAATTGAAGGGAAGAAATCCCATTTCATATCCTCAGCAAACCGAGACGAGGCATCATAACGACCGTTAACTTCCAACAAGTATTTTTCTTTATAGTTATAACCAATACGTCCAAAATACCCACGTGTAACATAGGATCCTACGGTAGCATCAACATAACCTTCTCCAACAGAGGTTCGAATTGAAGGAACACTTTCGGTGATCAAATCATCCTTA
>Ga0079224_100014683_pt1 | contig 10951 bp, 12 predicted proteins | sample Stecom2015_FD_80414 | JGI IMG/M metagenome (GOLD analysis project Ga0079224, IMG submission 80414) | Agricultural soil microbial communities from Utah to study Nitrogen management - Steer compost 2015 | ecosystem: Environmental > Terrestrial > Soil > Agricultural land | place: USA: Utah...
AAGGCATTGAATAGACGTAGTTGACTCAACCCCTGACAACTTTCTGGATCAGGGTGCACGGAGGCATAGCATGAGATCGTACAAGCACTTCCTTACCCGTTGCCTGGTGTTTGCGGGGCTGTGTGCGCTGCCGCTCAGCAGCTCCAGCTACAGCACCGAGCCAGCCGCGCCCTTTGTCTGGGAACAGATAGCCCCCGACCAGACAGCCACGGCAATGACCAGCCGCCTGCCCTTGCAGGCCCCCCTGACCGATATCCACGGCCGCACGCTGACCTTGCAGCAGGTCCTGAGTGGCCGCCCGGCGGTGCTGGTGTTTATGGACGATGCCTGCGCGACGGACTGCACAACGCCCTTACGCCTGGTCACCCAAACCATGGAGCGCGCCGGACAGTCTGATCTCTTTTCGTCGCCTCTGAGCCAGTATCGCCGGATCGTCGTGAGTAACCGGCCCGCCGAGCCCCAGCAAACCGCCGCGATTTCGCCAGTCCAGGGAGCGCTGGCGGGGCATCAGTCATGGCAGTTCCTGTGGGCACCGACGGCGTCCACCATCGCCCAGCTCCAGATTCAAGCAGGCCTGAACCCTGGTAGCCAGCCTGCGGCCACCAGTGGCTTGGTGTTTCTCTCGGCGGAAGGGGAAGTGGTCAGTCGGGTGCAGACGGATGACCTGTCGCCACCCGCCATCGAACAGGCTCTGAAGCTGGCCGAGGAATCCCAGCAGCCACATCTGCTGACGGGCTCACTGGTACAGGCTTTCGATGCGATTAAGCAATACGGACAGTACTATCCCGCCGTGCCCATGCTGGCCAAGATGCTGGGCGTCCTGGCGTTGGTGCTGCTGGTCTGGGGCCGCTGCCGGCCGGCCCGTTCACAGGCCATGGGTGGCCAGCCGCTGAACGCACAGCCACGTTAGAGGGTGCGTTCAGCCTCGGGCGGTTAATTCAAACCCGGTTTCAGGAAATTTCGCCGACAGGCGCTTGCGACGGCTGGCCCCGGCCCGCAGTCTGGCACAGCTGCTGGAACTGCTCCTGCTGGACAACCAGGGGAACCGACGCGCTGGTGCCTTGTGCCGCGCCGGGAACTTCCACATCGATGCCCAGGTCTATCCAGCCAGCGGAAGCAGGCTGCTGATTGTTACCAGTCAAGGCCAGCCGATAGCGGGGGCTGGCATTTTCGCACACCAGATTCTGGATCTGCTGCCCGCCCTGATAATTGGCGTTCAAATGCTGAATCAACTGCATGGCATCAAGCCCCTTGGCCTGATCCACGGAGTCTTGCGCCTGGGAAACGGCTGTGACCATGCCCTGCAGATTGGTCACAGTCTCAGGATTGACCGCCTCACTGGCAGCGTCCTTGGCGGCCATGGTTGCGCTCGCCGTACCGACCACGGCATGGACCAGGGTGTTGGCCAGGAAAGTATTGGTCTGGTTATAAATCGCCAACACCGGCATCGCCACATCGAGCACACCTTCGACAACACGGCGCCCCAGCGAGACTTTTTCTTCGGCAGGAGCGGTGGGCTGGAGCGTGAGACGCATATTGCCCGCACTCTCTGCTGGGCCGCTCGGGACCGAAGTGGTCACCTGCAATGCTGAATTCGTTGCGACCTGCCCGCCCGTGCTGACGGGATGATTGGCGCAAGCGGAGATGGACAGGACAACAATGCTCAGGGCTATATATTTGAAGTTATATTTCATCGATTCACTATTTAGAAATTAAGCAGGCTCAAGTAGGTTTCAATACAAATAACGGCAAAACCATATTGCGCTGCCAGAATTTAAAATACGGATAAAACAAAACTCCGCCCGTTCATTCATTCCATTGCGCTGTCTTTTACATCTCCTCAATTTCTTCACAATTCTTACAGCCAGATGACCTCCTGGCAACCGAACAGGCCTAACCCTAATAAAGCTTAATTTGTAAGGTTATTTGTACTTTGTAAGTTTATTTATCCGACGCCAAAAAATATTAAACGGGGCCAGACACCTAGCTCTCATGGCGAGGGATATAAAGCGCTATTTTTGCAAAAGGATGACTGTGGAATAGAAGCGTGCGACGCTAAGTAACTTGAGATAGTTACGAAGGAGGGATTTTCCGCTTCCGGTGGTCCGGTCAGCGGTAACATCAGTGGTAACAACAGCGGCAGCTTATCGGCCAGTCGCCAGGTGTCAGTTAGAACACATACTGCACGCGGGCGGAGATTGCATTGCCATCCTGCTTGCGGCCTGCGGCGGCGTCCGCAGCAGAGACGATGTTCTTGGTGTCCGCAATCAAGTAATTCAGTGCGACTTTCACAGAGTCATTGGCATACCAGTTGACACCCAGGGTGTGAATGGTCGCTTCACGATCCGCAACCGCCCGCTCATCCACGCTCAAGTCTTCGTAGCGGTAGAACAGCTCCCAGGCGCCCAGGCTTGAGTTCGCCGGTTTGATGCTGTCGAAACGGCCGCCATCGAGACGATAGCCGCGTGCTTCGCCGGTCAGGGTATAGGCTGCCTGCACATAGAAAGCCGTGGCATCGCGATCCGCCTGTCCATTGTCACCGCCCAAGTTGCGTTGCAGGTACTCGCCCTGGATGGAGGCTGGGCCAAACTGGTAAGCCGCTTCCAGCAGCCAGACCTGATCACCGTCGAAGCCATCCGCCACACTGCCGCCGAACGACGCCCGCGCGCCATTGATGGTGTCTTCCGTGGTGCCACGAACACCCAGGCGGCTGCTGAGAGAGCCGGTATCGTTGGCGGTGTTTTCAATACTGCGCTCCGCGAAACTTCCACCGAGATGCAACACATGGCCTTTGGTATTGATCGGCGCGACCACGCCGCGGACCAGAAAGGTGTTCTTATTGCGGCCGCTGACTTCATCCTCGTTGCCTTTCTGACGGAAGATGCCGGCACTGGCAAACGCCAGATCGCCAGCCGTTCCGCTCACCTGCAGGCCGAAGCCGTCTTTCTTGTCCTGGGCCCAGTCGGCGATTTCATAGATGGCGGAACGCTCGATGGCGGTGGTCCAGTTGGAGCTGGTGGCCCGTTCCAGGCCCGGCAGCAGGTCGAAGCGGCCGAACTTGATATCGACCAGATCAAAGCCGGTGTAGATCACGGACAGTTCGTCCCAACGGCTGGTGCCGCTGTCGCCGAAATCGACACTCACCACGTAGTTCCAGTCGGTGAAGGCGTAACCCGTCAGCGTCAGAAACGCCCGGCGGAAGTAGAACTCGTCGGCGCTCTGGCCATTTTTGGTATAGACCCCGTCGAAATTGTCATAGTCCGCGTGAATACGGCCGCCGAGCTTGAAGCCAAAGGCCTTGTCGCTCGTATTCACCTCGAGTCCACCCTTGGTCTTGATGACCAGATCGGGGCCATCGGTCGTCACCGAACCAGCCTGCACCTGTGCGGAAATGGCCAGCGCCAGTGCTGCTACAGACTTCAGGGCAAAAGAATAACGCTGAGACATACATACTCCTCAATAAAGAATCACTGGATGTTTAAGTTCGGACGGGGTACCGCCAGAATCAGGGCGATGCCAGGCATCGCCAGTGCGGGTTCGGATGGCGCTGTGATGCAGATCCACGACGGACACCGGCACAAGGTCGTCTCCCCGTGGTACACGGGCTTCCGGTAGGTCCGGTCAGGCGGGCGACTTCTATTTCTTACAATTGGCACTGCTTACAACGGGTACTGCTTACAACAGGCACTGCTTACGCTGGCCCTTTAACGGTTGGGCTGAGGCGTCAACCGCAAATAAGGTGTTACCGCCCGATAGCCTTTCGGGAACCGTTGCTCGATCTCTTTCGGATCCTGCAGAGAAGGCACGATCACGACCTCGTCGCCATCCTGCCAGTTGCCGGGGGTGGCCACCTTGTGGTTGTCCGTCAGCTGCAGGGAATCCACAACCCGCAGAATCTCATTGAAGTTGCGGCCCGTGCTGGCGGGATAGGTGATGATCAGCCGCACCTTCTTGTTCGGATCGATGATGAACAGCGAACGCACGGTCAGCGTGTCGTTGGCATTGGGGTGAATCAGGTCGTAGAGCTCCGAGACCTTGCGATCCGCATCGGCAATGATGGGAAAGTTCACCCGGGTGTTCTGGGTTTCGTTGATGTCCTGAATCCAGCGCTGGTGGGAATCCACCGGGTCCACGCTCAGGGCCAGCACCTTGACGCCGCGCTTGGCGAACTCGTCCTTGAGCTTGGCGGTCAGGCCCAGTTCGGTGGTGCACACGGGGGTAAAGTCCGCCGGATGGGAAAACAGAATGCCCCAGGCGTTGCCCAGCCATTCATGAAATTGGATGGGGCCCTCGGAAGAATCCTGGGTGAAGTCGGGAGCGATATCGCCAAGGCGCAGTGTCATGTTGTTGTCTCCTATGGGTTCTAAATATGACGCTCTGAAAACGATGAACCGGAAAAAGATAAGTCGTTAAAAAGGGGGCGCTAAGGCGCCCCAAAACTGGCCCTGCTAGGCCCCGTAAGCCTGAATGCGGCAAGCCGCAATCAAAGTTTTGCCAGTGCCACCTCCGTGGATTTCACGAAGGCGATGACCTCGGAGCCCACCGTCAGCTCCAGCTCTTTCAAGGAACGGGTGGTGATGACCGAGGTCACGATGCCCGCTGGCGTCTGCACGTCGATCTCCGACAGCACCGGACCTGTGATGATTTCCTTGATGGCGCCACGGAACTGGTTGCGGGCGTTGATGGATTTAATCGTCATGTCATTGCTCCTTTTTCGGTTTGATATCGGGTTTGGGTTCAGGGGTAAAAAAGTGCCGCTTACACGGCAATCCGGTAAATGGGTAAAGGCGTCGCCACCTCCTGCGGCGATTCCGGCGCATAGGGGTGCTGATCGTCCATGATTCTTCGCAGCACGCGATCCTCCAGCTCCGCCACCGCCGACGACGTCCGCTGCCGCGGTCTGGGCAGCTCCACCGGCAGATCGAGCCCGATCCGCCCGTCCTCCACCACCAGGATGCGGTCCGCCAGCGCGACGGCTTCCGACACATCGTGAGTCACCAGCAGGACCGTGAACCGATGCTCCTGCCACAGCCGCTCGATCAATTGCTGCATTTCCAGCCGGGTAAGCGCATCGAGCGCCCCCAGGGGTTCGTCGAGCAACAGCAGTTGGGGCCGATGCACCAGGGCGCGGGCCAGCGCCACCCGCTGCTTTTGACCGCCGGACAGACGGCTGGGCCATTCGTCCCGGCGGTCCCAAAGCCCGACTTCTTCCAAGGCATAGCGGGCCACATTGAGACCCCGAAACCCCAGCAGCACGTTGTCTAGCACGCCTTTCCAGGGCAGCAGGCGGGCCTCCTGGAACATCAGGCGCAGGTGTGAGCGGGATTCCTGTGCATCGCTGAACTGGAGACCGATAAATCCTTCCGAGGCCTCTTCCAGGCCGGCAATCAGCCGCAACAACGTGCTCTTGCCGCAGCCGCTACGGCCGACAATGGCGACAAACTGGCCCTCGGGAATGGTGAGATTGACCTCATCCAATACCCGTCGCTCACCGAAGTTCTTGGAAACCTGGCGTAACTGGATCTGATGTTCAGAAAAAACAAAGGGGGCAATCATTTCCACGTCTCCTTTTGGTAGGCCGGGTGCCATTGCAGCCAGAGCCGCTTTAGTAGCCGTGCGCCAAGGTCCGCCGCCTTACCCAGCAGGGCATACAACAGGATGGCCAGGAGCACGACATCGGTCCGCAGAAACTCCCGGGCGTCCATGGCGAGATAGCCAATGCCGTCGGTGGCCGCGATGGTTTCCGCGACGATCAGCGTCAACCAAGTGAAGCCAAGGGCGAACCGCACGCCCACCAGGATGGACGGCAAGGCGCCGGGCAACAGCACATGCCAGAACAGCGCCACGCCTTTGAGCCCATAGCTGCGGGCCATCTCGATCAGGCCCGCGTCCACATTGCGAATGCCGTGATAGGTGTTGAGATAGATCGGGAATAGCGTGCCCAGGGCCACCAGGAAGATCTTGGCGGTCTCATCGATGCCGAACCAGAGGATCACCAATGGAATCAGCGCCAGGTGCGGCACGTTGCGGATCATCTGCAGGCTGCTGTCCAGCAGTTGTGCGCCCAGGCGGGAGAGACCCGTGACAAAGCCCAGGATCAACCCCAGGCTGCCACCGATCACAAAGCCGATGGCGGCCCGCTCGAAACTGGCCCAAAGGTGTTGTCCCAGTTCCCCGGACATAAACAGCTCCCAACCCGCCGCGACCACAGCCGTGGGTGCCGGCAGTACCCGTGCGGATAACCAGCCGAAACTCGCGGAGATCTGCCAGACTGCCAGCAAAAGGATTGGAACCAGCCAGGGCAATCCCCACCGAGACAGCTGTCGTAGAGACAGCCACGCCTGGTTCGGTCGCGCTTGTTGTTTCATTCCCGTGTCCTCAGGAAGCGGATACCGCTGGCGGACGGTATTCGTTGGCAACCAGTTCCCCGAAGGGGCCGATGTACTGTGTTTGCGCCTTGGGCTGAGCACTGTTCAGCGACAGCTGCGGAAACAGCAGCTCGGCGGTCCGATAGGCCTCCTCCAGGTGCGGGTAACCCGACAGAATGAAGGTCTCGATCCCCAGCGCCTCGTACTCCCGCATGCGCTCGGCCACCGTTTGCGGATCGCCCACCAGGGCCGTACCCGCCCCACCCCGCACCAGTCCAACGCCAGCCCACAGGTTCGGGCTCACTTCCAGGTTCTCCCGTTTGCCCTGGTGCAAGGCGGCCATCCGCCGCTGGCCTTCGGAATCGAACCGGGAAAACGCGGACTGGGCGCGGGCGATGGTGTCGTCATCCAGATGCTCGATCAGCTCTTCGGCCGCCTGCCAGGCCTGTTGTTCGGTTTCCCGCACAATCACGTGAAGACGGATGCCGAAGCGCACGGTCCGTCCCTTGCTGGCGGCACGGGCCCGGATGTCTGCAATCTTCTCCGCCACCTGGGCGGGCGGTTCGCCCCAGGTCAGATACACATCCACCTGCTCGGCCGCCAGCTCGTGGGCGGCCTGGGAGGATCCGCCGAAATACAGCGGCGGATGGGGCTGCTGCACGGGCGGATACAGCAACTTGGCGCCTTCGACCCGCAGGTGCTCCCCTTTGAAATCCACCGTTTCACCGGCCAAGACCTCGCGCCAGATCCGCAGGAATTCGTCGGTCAGGGCATAGCGGTCGGCGTGGCTGAAGAACAAGCCGTCACCCGCAGCCTCCTGGGGATCGCCACCGGTCACCACGTTGATCAGCAGGCGTCCGCCGGACAACCGGTCGAGAGTGGCGGTCATGCGGGCGGATGCCGTGGGCGAGATGACGCCGGGGCGCACCGCGACCAGATATTTCAAGCGCTCGGTCAGCGGCGCCAGGGCGGCGGCCACCAGCCAGGGATCCTCGCAGGAGCGGCCGGTCGGGATCAGCACGCCTTCATAGCCAAGCTGGTCGGCGGCCTGGGCGATCTGCTTCAGATAACCCAGGTCGACGGTGCGCGCCCCCTTGGCCGTGCCGAGATAATGTCCGTCGCCGTGGGTCGGCAAAAACCAGAATATCTTCATGATCAACTCCCTCTCTGTTCGAGACCGCGCTAGTTTTTCGAGACCGTGACCGGATTCCAGACGACGCTGCCGATCTGGATGCCCTTGGGAATCAGTTTGAGTTCATAAAACACATCGGCGATTTGCTGCTGGGCACTGGCGACTTCCGGGGTCAACAACTTGGCGCCATAGCTGTAACGCTCCACCGCCTTGCGCACGGCCGGTTCCGGCAAGCCCAGCACCGGTGTCAGCGCGGCGGTTACGGCATCAGGATTGGCTTTGCCCCACTGGTCGATGGCGTTGATCTCGTCCACCACCAGCTTGACGATGTCCGGGTACCGGGTCGCGAAGGCGCGGGACGCAAGATAGAACTGATGGTTATGGACGAGGCCGGTGCCATCCCGCAGCACCCGGGCCTGGGAAGCATGCTCAACCGCCGCCAGGAACGGATCCCAGATCACCCAGGCATCGACGCTGCCCCGGTCGAAGGCGGCGCGGGCATCGGAAGGCTGGAGGTAGACCGACTGCACGTCACGAATGCCAAGCCCTGCTTCCTCCAGTGCCTTGACCAGCAGGTAATGCACGTTGGAGCCTTTGTTGAGCGCGACCTTTTTCCCCTTGAGATCGGCCACACTCTTAATAGGTGAATCCTTGTGCACCACGATTGCCTCCCCCAGCGGTGCGGGCGGTTCGTGGGCGATGTAGAGCAGATCGGCATTGGCCGCCTGGGCGAACACGGGAGGGGTTTCGCCGGTGGTCGCCAGGTCGATGCTGCCGACATTCAGCCCTTCCAGCATTTGCGGGCCGGCGGGGAATTCAACCCATTCCACCTTGAAGCCGAGCGGTTCAAGCCGCTGTTCAAGCTGGCCCTTGGCCTTGAGGATGATCAGGGTGCCGTACTTCTGGTAACCCACACGCACCGTGTTTTCTTTCACGTCGGCGTGGGCCGATAGCACCGACAGGGAGAGGACGGTGGCCGCCAGGCCACGCCAGAGATGGGACAATTTCATGCAATGCTCCTTTTGTGTTGTTGTCTACATCAAGCTCTCCTTCTCCCCGTATGGCGGTGGAGTCAGGGTGGTTACAGGGTTGGGAAACTCAGATACTCAATTGCGCGCTGCGAACACGCTCGTATAACAGGTGCGGATCCGTGTGCGGCAACGCCCCGGGCAAACTGTCCGCAAACAAATGAATCGCCCGGTCCAGCCGCTCCCGCAGGCGGGCTTCCAGATTCAGGTCCCCCCGCTCGCCAACGGTGACCTGACGGTCGGTGGCATAAACCGCGTTGAAGATCTGCTTCGCTTTCAGGCCGGACAACACCGGCTGCAGGGCGTAATCGACCGCCAGCTGATGGCCTTCCGAGCCGCCGGTGACCAGCGGGAACACGATCTTGTTGGTCAGGATCCGTTCCGGCAGCAGATCCAGCATCACCTTGAGGGCGCCGGCAAAGGAACCCTTATAGACCGGTGTCGCCAAGATCAGCCCGGCGGAATCCCGGATGCTGCGGACGTAGTCCACCACGGCCTGGCTATCGACGCGGGCCTGGAGGAGATCCTCGGCATTGAAATGACGCACCCGAATCAGGTTGGTGTTGATGCCCCGTTGCTCCAGCAGCACCTGGCTATATTCAGCCAGCGCACTGGAGCGGGAATACAGGCTGGGACTGCCCAGCAACAAGGTCACGAGCATGGGTTAGTCCTGTCTTTCGGCGGTGGAATAAATCGGATTGAACGACGCTGCCAATTGCTGGGGCGCCTGGTCAGCGTCGGCACCTGCGGCAATGGATGTTGGATCCAGGTACGGAGCGACCGGCCCAATAGAGGAGCCGAGGGCCTGCGGGTGACTTGATTCGGGACTGGTTTGGAAATGAAGCATGGAAGCCTCCGTCTAATGATTCCGGTTCGGCTTCCGTCTGTTCGGTCAGCGCTGCTGCTCATCAGTGATTTGTATGAGCGTCTTGTGGGGAAATCTTAAAGGGGACGAACTACAGATAGAAGGAATAAAAAATTAATAATTTATTCTATTTAGAAATATATGAATCAGCGTACAACCGGGAGGGATCTGATAAACCTGTCGACTCTGGTTGGCGAGCCAGAGACGGCCGTATGGAAAAGAACGCCGCTTATTCGTCGCGGCGTAATTCATCGGGGATGGCAAACTCGCCCAGTTTACCCGGACGCTGCCCCTGCCCTTTGCGGAACTGGCGCAACTGGAACACGTAGGCCAGCACTTGGGCAACGGCCATATAGAGGCCGGCAGGTACTTCCTCACCGATATCGGTGCTGTGGTAAATGGCCCGCGCCAGCGCCGGTGAGCTCAAGATCTCAACCTTGTGGGCCTGAGCGATTTCTCGAATCTTCAAAGCAGTCTGGTCGGTGCCGCTGGCCACCACCAGGGGCGCGGCCATGGTTTTGCCATCATACTTGAGCGCGACCGCATAGTGGGTCGGGTTGGTAATGATGACATCGGCCTGGGGCACGTCCTGCATCATCCGGCGGAACGCCATCTCTCGCTGCAACTGGCGAATACGACCTTTGACCTCGGGTTTGCCTTCCGTGTCCTTGTATTCGTCCTTGACCTGCTGCTTGGTCATTTTCATGTTCTTGGCGTGATCGAAAATCTGGAACGGCACATCCACCGCCGCAATCAGAATCATCGCCGACGACATCAACAGGAAGGCCCAGGCCACGGTTTCCGTGGAGTGCTGCATGGCACGCTCGATGGGCTCCTGCCCCATTTTTAGCAGGTCCGGGGTCCAGGCCTTGAGGACCAGCACGGATATGGTCGCCACCACCAGCACTTTGGCAATGGCCTTGACCAGTTCCACCAGGGATTTCATGGAGAACATCCGCTTCAGGCCCTTCAGCGGATTCATGCGGCTGAGCTTGGGCATGGCGGCCTTGCCGGAAAACAGCCAGCCACCGAGGCCGATGGGGCCGATAATGGCAACGACCAGCATGATTGCCATGAAGGGTCCCAGGGCCAGCCCGGCCTCTGCGGTTGCCCGCGCCAGGTAGATGACCATCTGCTTGGAATCGAAAATCGCTTCGCGAGGCAGCTGAAAGCTGGCTTTCATGATGCCTTCCAAAGACTGGGCAATCATGTTGCCGAACATCAGCAGCCCCGCCGCCCCGCCCATGAGCACGGCCATGGTGGCCAGTTCCTTGGAACGCGGCAGCTGGCCCTCCTCCCTGGCCTTTTCAAGCCTTCGGGGGGTGGCCTCTTCGGTTTTATCCTGACTGCTGTCGTTGTCTTCGGCCACGGCCTAGACTCCTCGGTTGCGGTGGATGCCAGGTCTCTGACTCAGGGCGAGCCGATGACACCCTTGAGCAAGGCGAACATCTCTTCCGTCAGTTGCTGGAACTGCGGCAGGAACCCGGAAAAACTGACCCAGACGATGAACAGACCGAACACCAGGGTGAAAGGAAAGCCCAGGCTGAAGATATTCATC
>Ga0079224_100014684_pt1 | contig 10951 bp, 9 predicted proteins | sample Stecom2015_FD_80414 | JGI IMG/M metagenome (GOLD analysis project Ga0079224, IMG submission 80414) | Agricultural soil microbial communities from Utah to study Nitrogen management - Steer compost 2015 | ecosystem: Environmental > Terrestrial > Soil > Agricultural land | place: USA: Utah...
CCGCTTGCACGGTGATGGAGTCGGTATACAGGGTTTTGGTGCTGTCGGGGACGCCATTCATAGTGTAATAAATGGCCGCGCCGGGGGTCAGGGTCGAAAGGGCTATCTTCCGCGGCACAGGCAGGGTTTCGCCCAGCGGCGACGCCTCGGGAGTGGCCACGGAGGGAACGGTGTTTTCCATCACCAGGCTGGTCGTGATGACGCAATTCGAACCGCTCGTCCGCCTTTCGGCGAAGAACAAATCCAGCGGATACACCTCGCCGCTGTCCAGTCCCAATTCGACCAAATGGACAATGCCTTCCTCTGCCTGATGCAGCCCCCCGAGATCGAGAACCAGTTTGCCGTTCATGTACACCCATAGGTCATCGTCGCCGACGAATTGGAAAATCTGATCGCGGCCCTTATGATATTGAAACGTGGTATGGAGCTCCATGGTGAAACCGTAATTGTGCTGGGTGAGATCCACGCCTTCGAGTTCGCCCACCTGCAAATGCCCGAAAGGATCGGGGTCCGTGGAACGGAATTTCGAAAAGGAACGCCCGCTGTCGATGGGGAAAAAGGCATTGCTGGTGTACTTGTACATGCCGGAGGCCGTGTCCAGGATAAAGCGCAGCTCGATTTGGAAGGCGCGGTTGGTATCCGGCCCCCTGTCCTGGAACCAGTCGGAAAACCTTTCCTGGGGTTCAAAGCAGCCTTTCAATTCCGGCGGCAAGGAGTCGACCAGGCGAGGTCCGCGATTGTCTCCCGGGTAAAGGTCGCCATCGGGGGAATCGGAAGTGCTTATGTCCGGGGCCACCGACGCCAGTCCCGTAAAATGGGCGCTGCAAGGGCCTTCCTTGCTATTGAAATGGGGGTGCATATTCACCGTATCCACCGTGTTGAACTCCCGGAAGTCCCGGATCTTCGCTTTCATTACGAGATGGCTGGGGGTGGAGTTCTGGCTCCATGCGACGCTGAAAGCGGCCAATGCGCAAAGCGAGAGAGGTGCTTTACCGTTCATAAGTATTTCTCCTGGTGGAGTGGGCAACCCCGACTCTCCGTGATACCGAGGCAAGACGTGAAATTCGCGCTAGATTCGAGTACTTCCAAATGTAAATAATCCCAACATTGAAGGATGGACAAAGATTCCCGATCCCCGGTGTCTCATCCGTTTTGCCACGGAATCGCCGCTTTTTCGCTTGGCAAATCCCGTCATGATCGTCATGTAAAGCATTTTTGCCGCCTATACAGCGAATCCCCTAGGTTTCGGCCGCCAATCCCGGATCTTCCCGTGGCCAATCGGAAATCAGGGAAAAAGCCTTCCCTGCCGGCCGCTTCCGTCCCGTCCGGCGGCCGCGGCTTGCATACCAGGTGCGCCGGATGGTAAAATCCGCGCAAGTTCCGATGCCATTCTTGAATCTCGAACCCTCCACCCGCATTCTGGCTCTGTTCAGCGTGGTCCTGGGAATCCTGCTGGTGACCTTGTTCCCGTCCGACGCGGGCCTGGCATCTTGCCTCGATCGGGGGTGCGCTCCCTTTTCGGCCGCGGACTTCGTCGCCAATCTGCGTCATGTCACGGTTCTGGACGTGGTCCAGAATGTTCTCCTGTTCCTTCCCTTCGGTTTTCTGGCCGTGTCTTTCATTCCCGTCGGAGCATGGGGAATCCGGCCGCCGGTGTGGATCTGTCTGGCGGGAATTAGCCTTAGCGCAGGCGTGGAAGCCCTTCAGACCTGGATTCCGGGACGGTATCCCTCCTTGTCCGATGTGCTTCTCAACGGGGCGGGCGCGCTGTGCGGCGCGCTTTGGGCGGGGAACGGCGTTTCCGTTTCCCGACGCCGGTAAAATTGCTACGATGGGAACATTTTCCAACCCGGGCGAAAGTGTCCGCGGAGGGACCGCTTGATCGAGATGTTACAGGAACGGACGAAGGCTTCTTACGAGGCCTTTCTCGACGGATGCGCCAAAGCCAATTATTGCCATGATCCAGCCTGGCCCGCCGTTTTCCGGGAAGCCTACGGTAAAAAGGGCTTCATCCTGCTCTGGCGGGATCCTGCCAATGGAAATATCGGCGGAGCCGCGCCCGCCTGCGAGGTGAGCAGCCTGCTTTTCGGCCGGAATCTGGTATGCATGCCCTTTCTCGACTATGGAGGCATCGCCGCGCCCGATCCGGAGGTGGAGTCGCAATTGCGGAAGGCGCTTCTCGCGGAAGCCTCGGCGCGCAGGGCCGACCTCGAGATCCGTTGCTTCGAGCCGCTTGCGGGATTGGATCAGACCCCGAACGTCAAAGTGGCAATGATGCTTTCCCTGGGCGCCGAGGGAACCGATGCATATTGGAAAAGCCTGGATGCGAAAGTCCGGAACCAGGTGCGCAAGGCGGAAAAATCGTCGGTAACTGTAAGGTGGGGCCGGGATGAATATCTGGACGATTTCTATCGCGTATTCTGCGTGAATATGAGGGATCTGGGTTCGCCTACCCACTCCAAAGCCTTTTTCAAAAGCGTTCTCAAGCATTTTCCGGGCGCCGAGGTGGGCGCGGCCTACAGAGAAGGGCGCTGCATCGGAGGGCTGTTCAGGATCCTGTGGCGGGGAACGCTCGTCATCCCCTGGGCCTCCACTCTGAAGGAAGAACGGGTGCATTGTCCCAACAATGCTTTATATTGGGAAAGTATCCGGCATGCTTTCGAGCGCGGATGCCGGTCGGTGGATTTCGGCCGCAGCTCCAGGGACGAGGGCACCTATCGTTTCAAAAAGCAATGGCTGGCGGCGGAATCGCCGCTTCACTGGTACCAATTCGACGTCTCGGGCGCGGCGCGCAAGGAAGTGCGGCATGCGGCTTCGGGCAAGCTGGGCTTGATGAAAAACGTCTGGGCCAAGCTGCCTCTGGCCGTGGCGAACGTCGCAGGTCCGATTCTGAGAGGGAAAATTTCGGCGTGAGCGGAAGCGTGTAACGGAACCGGGTTCCGAGATGTCAAATGCGCATGAAGATATTATGGATTTACCATAGCTGCGGCGGGATGTTAAAATAATTAACTTGTTATTTTTCGGGATTTCTCCGACAATTGAAACTGTGAAACGCGAGCCATCATGGAATTGACGTCCGAAGCCGAATCAATGTCGGATTCCGATAAGAAAAAGATCCACATTCTTACGGTATCGGTGGAAGATTATTTCCATGTCGGAGCCTTCCAGAACGCGCTCACCCGCAAGCATTGGGACAGGCTGGAATCCCGTCTCGAGCACAATATCGAGCAGGTCCTGGCGCTTCTGGAAACCTACGGCGTCCGCGCCACCTTCTTCGTATCCGGGTGGGTGGCGGAGCGCAGTCCCACCCTGGTAAAAAGCATTGTGGCCAAGGATCATGAGATCGGCAGCGCGGGATATTGGCCCAATGGCGTGCGCTCCAAGCTTCCCCAGGATTTCCGGGACGATTTGCGGCGCGCGCGGCAAGTGCTGGAATGGGCCGGCGCGCATCATGTCATCGGCTACCGCTCGCCGCGGAACTGGCTGACCGAACGCGAACTCTGGATGCTGGACGTGCTGGCGGATGAAGGTTATGTCTACGACTCCAGCATCAACCCGGTGCTGCGCCGCTTCGCCGGACAGCCGGAAAAGTTCGAGGTGCACCGCCACCAGCCCAAGAACGGCGCGCCGGGCATTTGGGAGTTCCCCATTTCGACCGCCGGGTTACTGGGCGTCCGCTACGCCATATCGGGCGGGAACTATATCCGGCAATTGCCGCACCGCCTTCTGGAGCATGGCGTGGAAAAATGGAGCCGCAGCCGCAAGGCTCCGGCCGTGTTCTATTTCATGCCTTGGGAGCTCGACAAAAAGCAGCCCCAGATCCAGATCTCGAGCCGGCTGAACCGCATCCGCCATTACCGGAACCTGGAGAAGACCACCTGGGTGCTGGACATGTACATGCAGAAATACGGCTTCCAGCCGATCATCGAATACCTCGGCCTTCCCAAAGAGCCGGGACGGGCCTGGGTGCCTTCGGACGGGCCGGCTTTCGGGGACGTCCCCAAGCGGCAGGTGAATCAGGACTCGCTGCCTTCCATCACCCTGGTGGTGCCGATCTACAACGAAGAGCAGAGCATCGCCTACCTGTACAAGACCTTGCGGGATTTCCGGGCGCGCCTCGAAGAGAAATACCGCGTGATTTTCTGCCTTGTCGACGACGGCAGCCGCGACGATACCTGGAACCGCCTGTCGACCCGTTTCGACGGCCTCCGGGATTGCCGCCTGGTGCGGCACGCCAAGAATCAGGGCGTGGCCGCCGCCATTCTGACGGGCATCCTGAACGCGGAAACCGAAACCGTATGCTCGATCGACTGCGATTGCTCCTACGACCCCGCCGTGCTGGAGGCGATGATTCCCAAGCTGGAAAACGCCGACATGGTCACCGCATCCCCTTACCATCCCAAGGGGCGCGTGGTCAATGTTCCCGGCTGGCGTCTTTTCCTTTCGCGCACCCTCTGCCTCATGTACAGCATTCTCCTGCGCGAGCGCTTCCACACCTATACCAGCTGCTGCCGCGTGTACCGCCGCGAGTCGATGCTCGATCTGCCCCTGCACAACACCGGTTTCCTCGGGGTCGCCGAGATGCTGGTGCGGCTCAAGCTCCGCGGACGGCGCATCGTCGAGCATCCCGCGGTCCTGGAATCGCGCATTCTCGGGGAATCGAAAATGAAGATCGTGCGGACCATCACTCAGCACCTGCGCTTCATCGCGGATCTGACGTTCAACCGCAAGGCGATGCAGGCCGAGACCAGGGCGGTGCGCACCCGGGAGAAAGTGGCGGCATGAAAGAGACGAACAAGCCCGGCATGAGCGTGTCCCTGGACATGGACAACCTTTGGTCCTACCAGAAAACCCACGGCGACGCGGGTTGGGACGCCTATCCGACCTACCTGGATCCGTTGGTCGAAGTGGTTCTGGAAAGGCTGCGCAAGCACCGGATGACCATCACCTTTTTCGTGGTGGGGCAGGACGCGGCCCTGGAAAAGAACGCCGGGGCCTTCCGCTCCCTGGGCGCCGAGGGCCACGAGATCGGCAGCCATTCCTTCCGCCACGAGCCCTGGCTGCACCTTTACAGCCGCCCGGAACTGGAAGAAGAACTCGCCTCGGCGGAGGAGCATATCGAGCGGGCCACGGGCAAGCGCCCCATCGGGTTCCGCGGGCCCGGGTTCAGCTACAGCCGCGAAACCCTGGACATACTGTCGCGCCGGGGTTACCTGTACGACGCATCCACCTTTCCCACCTTCATCGGCGCCCTTGCCAGGGCCTATTATTTCTGGAAAAGCGACAACCTCACGGAAGAGGAGAAGGAAAAGCGCAAAGGCCTCTTCGGCAAGTTCAGCGACGGCTTCCAGCCCCTCAAGCCTTACCGCTGGGGCGGATCCGGCGGCATCCTGGAAATCCCCGTGACCACCATGCCGGTTTTCCGCACCCCGATCCACCTGAGCTATGTCCTTTACCTGTCGCGTTTCTCCAAGGCCGCGGCCGAACTCTATTTCCGCACGGCCTTGGGACTGTGCCGCCTGCGCGGCGTGCAGCCCTCCCTGCTGCTGCATCCCCTGGATTTCCTGGGCAAGGACAAGGTTCCGCAGCTTTCCTTCTTTCCCGGCATGGATATGGAAACGGCCGAAAAGCTGGAGTTCTTCGACACTCTGGTCGGATTCATCAAGAACAGCTTCGAGCCCATCACCATGGAACAGCACGCCCGCGCATCCCTGGGCGGAACCGGCCTGCGGACCAGGCCCATGCCCCAGCCCTCGGCCGCGGCTGCCTCCCCCGAGCGGGTGGCCGCTTGAAGGTCGGCATAGTCGGAGCGGGCATGCTGGGTCTCACCTTGGGGCATCGGCTGGCCCGGGCGGGCCATACCGTGGAGATTTTCGAAAGCGGCGGCCAATCCGGCGGTTTGGCAGCCCCGCATGATTACGGATCTTTCGTCTGGGACCGCTATTACCATTGCATCCTGCCCCAGGATCAGAACCTGATCCGTCTGCTGGCCGAACTGGGCCTGGAAGATGATTTGCGCTGGCGCACCACCGGGACGGGTTATTACGGCAAGGGCGTATTCCACAATATGAGCGGGAACAAGGATTTCCTGGCTTTTCCCCTGCTGTCCCTGGCGGACAAGTTCCGCTTGGGGGCGACCATCTTCTACGCCACCCGCTTCGCCGACCCGTACAAGCTGTACCGGGTAACGGCCAAGGATTGGCTCACCCGCACCTGCGGCCGCAAGGTTTACGAGGTGTTCTGGCTGCCTTTGCTCAAGGCCAAGTTCGGACCTTTCCACGATCAAATCGCGGCCGTGTTCATCTGGGCCACCCTCACGCGCCTGTTCGGGGCCCGCAAGGGCGGGGCCAACAAGGAAAACCTCGGCTATGTGCGCGGAGGCTACCGCGCCGTTCTCGGCAAACTGGAAGCCTCGCTGGCCAGCCACGGGGCCAAGCTCCGCCTGGATTCGCCCATCGCGGCCGCCCGGCCGGGTCGCGACGGAGAGGCCGCCTGCGTCCTGGAGACATCCGGACCGGAGGGCGAGTGCAAAACTTTCGGTTTCGACCAGGTCTTTTTCACCGCGCCCACATCCCTGGCCGCCAAGGTTTCCGCGCCGGAGTTCCAGCCGCATATCCGGCGCATGGCTACGGACTATCCCACCTCCGGAGCGTATCTGGGCGTGATATGCCTGGTGCTCGTTCTCAAAAAGCCGCTCACGCCCTATTATGTCCTGAACATAGGCGAGGACCTGGGGCTGACCGGCGTCATCGAAATGACCAACCTCATCGACGCGGCCGGGGAAACCGGAGGGTCGGGCCTGGTGTACCTTCCCCGTTACCTGGACAGCGCCGATCCCGCCTTCTCCGACTCCGACGAGAAGGTCTTCCGGGAGGCCGTGGACGGCGGCCTCAAGCGCCTGTTCCCGGACTTTTCCGAAAAGAACGACATCGTGAGCTATGCCGTGCACCGCGCTCCCTTCGTGCAGCCCCTCCCGCTCGCCCGCGACGGAGCCGCCGGCGTGCGCGGATTGCCGGGCCTGGAAGGCCCGTTCCAGATTCTCAATACCTCGATGCTGCAATGCGCCACACTCAACAACAACGAGGTCGTGGGCATGGTGGAGGAATTCATGAAGGCGAACGGAGAGAAAATCCGGGCCTAAGCCGGATTTCCCGGAAACCTTTTCAACGGCCCACCCGGCGGGAGCGGAGACAACCATGGAATTCTGCGATTTGAAGGTCCAGTACGCGGCTTATAAGGGTGAAATCGACGCCGCCATCCAATCCGTGCTGGCGTCTTCGGCCTTCATCAACGGCCCGGAGGTCAAGGCCCTGGAGGGGGAACTGGCCGCCTTCTCCGGCGCCGCGCATGTCGTGGCCTGCGCCAACGGCACCGATGCCATCCACGCCGCCCTTCTGGCCCTGGGCATAAAGCCCGGCGACGAAGTCATCGTGCCCGACTTCACTTTTTTCGCGACCGCCGAAATGGTGGCGCTGACCGGCGCCATTCCGATCTTCGCGGACATCGATCCCGATTCCTACAATGTCACCCCCGCATCCATCGAGCGGAAAATCACGCCGCGGACCAAGGGCGTGATTCCGGTTTCCATGTTCGGACGCATGCCCGATTTGGAGGGCATCGGCGAGCTGGCGCGCGCGAAGGGGATTTGGGTCATGGAGGACGGGGCGCAATCCTTCGGCGCGGAGCGCGGCGGGCGGCGCTCCTGCTCGATCACGCAGGTGGCCACCACGTCCTTTTTCCCCGTCAAGCCCTTGGGATGCTACGGGGACGGCGGCGCGATTTTCACGTCCGACGCCGGGCTGGCCGCCACCCTGCGGTCCCTGGTCAATCACGGTTCGGCCAAGCGTTACCAGCACGATGCGGTGGGCATGAACAGCCGCCTGGACAGCATCCAGGCCGCCGTGCTGAGGGTGAAGCTGCGGCATTTCGGGGACGAACTCAAGAGCCGCGACCGCGCGGCGAAAATGTACACCGAACGCCTAAAGGGCAAGGTGGGCAAGGTCGCGGTGCCTACCGCCGGAGAAGGCGGGTTTTCATCCTGGGCGCAATATACCATCAGGGTGGCGGACCGGGAAAAGGTCCAGGCGCATCTGCAAGGCCGGGGCATTCCCACGGCGGTGCATTATCCCATCCCCATGCACGCGCAGAAAGCCTTCGCCCATCTGGGGGGCCGGGACGCCGACTGCCCGGAGGCCTCGCGCGCCGCCCGGGAAGTGATATCCCTGCCCATGCACGGGATGATGACCGAAGACCAGATCGACGGAATCTGCCGCGCCGTGAACGAGGTTATCTGAGCATGCGCATCGCCATAGTGGGCCTGGGATCCATGGGCCGGAACCATTACCGCATCGCCAAGAAAATCCCCGAACTCAGGATCGCGGCCCTGTGCGACTCCATGTCTTCGGAAGAATACCCCGAGCCCCTTTTCCGGGACGTGGACGAGATGCTGCTCAAGGTGAAAATGGACGCGGCGGTCATATGCGTGCCCACCTCGCTCCATTTCGAAGTCGCGATCAAGTTCCTCGATCGGGGCATTTCGATCCTGATCGAAAAGCCCATCTCGTCCACCGCCGAGCAAGGGCGCGCCTTGATGGAAAGGGCCGGGCAGACCGGCGCCCGCATCGCGGTCGGGCATGTGGAGCGGTTCAACCCGGTCGTCAACGCCCTCATCAACGAGCTGGAAGGCAAGGACCTGTTCAGCATCCAGATCACCCGGGTGGGGCCTTTTCCGCCGCGCATCGCCGACGTGGGGGTGCTCACCGATCTTTCCGTGCACGACATAGACCTCATCCGCTACATCTCGAAGCGCGAAATCGTCGGGTCGCGCATCTTCAAGTCCCGCAAGCTCGTCGATCACCACGAAGACAACGCCATCCTTTCCTTTTCCCTGGAAAACGAGGTGGTGGCCGGGATCACGACCAATTGGCTGACGCCTTTCAAGAAGCGGAAGGTGGAGGTGGCCTGCGCCGAGGCCTATTACGAAGCGGATCTCATGACCCAGACCCTGGTCGAGTATTCCGCTTACAAAATGAACAACTCCTATATCCATCGCGATTGCTACGTGCCCAAGGCGGAGCCCCTCCTCAGCGAGGTGACCGCCTTTCTGGAATACGTGCGATCCGGCAAGCCGGGCCAGCTCGCCACTGCCGTGGACGGGATCCGCACCCTGGAAATCATCGAAAGAAGCCAAAGAGGTTCCTGACATGCCGCCGACCGACGTCTATATCCATCCCAGCGCCAACGTCTCTCCGAAAGCCAGCCTGGGGGACGGCACCAAAGTATGGATCAACGTGCAAATCCGCGAAGACGCCTCCATCGGCGCCGGCTGCATCCTATCCAAGGACGTTTACATCGATCATGCCGTAAGGATAGGAGCCAGGTGCAAAATCCAGAACAGCGTATCGGTCTATAACGGCGTGACCCTGGAAGACGATGTATTCGTGGGGCCGAACGTGGCTTTCACCAACGACAAGATTCCCAGGGCCTTCAACGTGGAATGGAAAATCACCCCCACCCTGGTGCGGGAAGGCGCCAGCATAGGCGCCAATGCCACCATAATCTGCGGCGTCGAGCTGGGGGAATACTGCATGGTCGCGTCGGGAGCCGTGGTCACTCGCAGCGTGGCGCCCTACACCCTGGTCATGGGCAATCCCGCCCGTCCGGTGGCCAGAATCGACCGCATGGGCAACCGCCTCCCGGACCGCTGATGAAAACCCTGATGACCGTGATCGGGACCCGGCCCGAGATCATCAAGATGTCGCCGCTCATCCCTTTGTTCGACGCGGAATTCCGGCACGTATTGGTGCATTCCGGGCAGCACTATTCCCCCAATATGGACCGGATTTTCTTCGAAGAGCTGCGCCTGCGCCAGCCCGACGCGGTGCTGGATTGCGGGGGAATGCCTCCCGCCGGCCAGGTAGGGGCGATCATGGGACGTCTGGAGGCGCTGATCGTTGCCCATAAGCCCGACGCCGTGGTGGTGCATGGAGATACCAACACCACGCTGGCCGCGGCCTTGGCGGCCGCCAAGTACAAGGAGTCCGGCGTCAAAGTCATCCATGTGGAAGCGGGCTGCCGATCCCACAACCCCGTGCAGACCGAGGAGATCAACCGGCTGGTGGTGGACAGGATCAGCGATTTGATGTTCGCCTCCACCGCCGAAGACGCGCTGAATCTTGCCCGCGAAGGCATAAGCGCTGAGACCTTTGCCGTGACCGGCAATACCGTGATCGACAGTTGCAGGCGGACGGCGGAACTGGCGCGGGACGACGGGATTCTCGGCCGCCTGGGCCTTTCGGCCCGGGAGTTCTGTCTGGCGACCATGCACCGCCAGGAAACCGTGGACCATGCGGACAGGCTGTCCGGAGTGCTGGCCGCGCTGGAATCGATTTCCGAAAAGACCCGGATTGTCCTGCCCCTGCATCCGCGTACGGCGAATAAAATGCGGGAATTCGGACTGGCGTTCCGGAGCCCGGGAATCCAAGTCATAGATCCAGTAGGCTACATCGAAATGATCGGTCTGATGAAGAACGCCCGTTTCTGCATCACGGATTCGGGCGGAATGCAGGAGGAAGTCGCCGTGCTGCGGATTCCTGCCATCGTGATCCGGAACGAGACGGAGTACATGCATTACGTGAAAGCCGGCGTTTTGAGGCTGACCGGCACGGAGACATCCGCCATCCTGGCCGCCGCCGCGCCCTTGATCGTCGATTTGGAGGAGTACCGCCGGGTCAAGAGTCTGGAAATCGATCTGCCCGCCGCGGCCTCGCGGGAAATCGTCCGCCGCATCGCGGCTTTTCTGGGCTGAGGCTTTCCCCGCCCGTCCTCGCCGGCATCCCCACGCGCCCGGCGCGGCGGCTCGCGCCGCCGCCCAGGCATCTCAGCGAGTCAGGTACAGGAACGCCTTGGGTATGGTCCGCGCGACTCCGTTCACGGTCACCACCACATCTTC
>Ga0079224_100014686_pt1 | contig 10951 bp, 8 predicted proteins | sample Stecom2015_FD_80414 | JGI IMG/M metagenome (GOLD analysis project Ga0079224, IMG submission 80414) | Agricultural soil microbial communities from Utah to study Nitrogen management - Steer compost 2015 | ecosystem: Environmental > Terrestrial > Soil > Agricultural land | place: USA: Utah...
CGGTGGCTTCCAGCCCTCGGGCGCCCTGATGGCGTCGATGTCGACCTCGGTGTAGTTCTCCGGTGTGATGGCGACGTTCGGAACGGCGATCTCGGTCTCGTCCGGCTCGTCGCCGGCGCGCAGAGCCACCGCCAGCCGGACGGCTTCGCGCCCGATCAGCACCGGCTGCAACGCGACGTCGTAGTCGACACAGTCTTCGGCCATGAGCTGTTCGACCTGCGGGCCGAACACGGCCGTCAGCACCTGGGTCCGGTCGCACTGGTTGGCCGCCTGAACCGCTCGAGCCCCGCCCACCCCGACGGTGTCGTCAGCGCCGTAGATCAGATCGAGGTCGGGGTGGCGCTGGAGGAAGTCGGTGGCCGTCGCCAGCCCGGCTGCCACGTCGGGATCGGTCGTCTGTTCGGCGACGATCTCGATGCCCGAACCGTCGATCTCGTCCTTGAAGCACTTCAGTCTTTCGGTCGACCAGAAGGCTCCGGCTGGACCGGCCAGGACGCCGATCTTCCCGCCGTCGGGCAGGAGTTCCTGCGCCCCCGCCGCCAGGTCTTGGCCGACGTCGCAGTGGCTGGCCGATGCCGACCCGTCGGCGCCCGGCGCCGGGTCACCAGCGCCGACGACGGTGATCCCTTGCGCGACCGCTTGAGTGATCGGTCCCTCGGTGACGCTCGGGTCGGCCGGGTCGACGAGCATGATGTCGACGTTCTGGGTCGTCAGCGTCTCGATCTGGCTCACCTGCGTGTCGACCTCGCCATAGCCGCCGGCCGAGAGGATCGAGACGTCGTACCCCTCGGCCTCGGCCTCGTCGAGAATGCCGTAGAGCATGGCGGTGAAGAACGGCCCCTCGACCGTCGGCACGGAGACGCCGATGGTCCCGCCCGATTCGCCGTCGCCGGTCGTCTGCGCTTCGTCCGTGCCGTCACTGCACGCCGACATGGTGAGTACGGCGCCGCCCAGAGCACACGACACGAGCGCGATCTTGTTGCGGTGTTTCATGATGTCCCTCCGGTGGTGTGTCTGGGTGGTCGGTGGGGGTGGGTGTGGGAGCTGGTGTGGGGAGTCGGTGCGGTCAGACTTCGCCGCGAATGCGCCACCGACGGTTGAGATACTGATCCCAGGCGATGGCGATGATCATGGCCGCGCCGATGACCATGAGCTGCGTGTACGACGAGACGCTGAGCAGGTTGAGGCCGTTGGTGAGGATGGTGACGAAAGCCACGCCGACGGCGACGCCGACGAGTCCGCCGCGTCCGCCGAACAGTGAGACGCCGCCCAGCACCACAGCCGCCACCGACTGCAGCGCCAGGTCAGCGCCGAGAGACGGCTGCCCAGAGGCGACCCGGGCAGTCAGGATCAGCCCACCGAGCGCGGCCAGGACCGAACAGATGATGTAGGCGGCCATGATCGTGGACTTCACGTTGATGCCGGACAACCGCGCTGCTTCGGCATTGCCGCCGGTCGCGTAGATGTTGCGGCCCAACCGCGTCGCTCGCAGGATGAACATGGCGATGGCGAACACCACCACGGCGACGATGACCGGAGCGGGCACGCCGAGCACGCGGGTGTAGGCCAGCGACGTGAAGCTCTTGGGCAATCCCGTGATCGGCGTGCCACCGCTGAGGTTGAGCGCCAGACCCGAGGCGATCGAGAGCATGGCCAGCGTCGCGACGAAGGGGGCCACTCGCAGCCGGGTGACGACGACGCCGTTGACCAGGCCCACGGCGATGCCGGCCCCGATGGCGATCAGCACTGCCGCCGCGACGCCGTAACTCATCGTCAGCGCAGCGGACACGCTGGCCAGCGCAACCATCGATCCGACCGACAGGTCGATGCCCGCGGTCAGGACCACGAAAGCTTGACCGAACGACACGCAGGCCACTGCGGCGGCCTGGAGACCGACGTTCTGCCAGTTCGACACGGTGAAGAAGACGTCGGAGCGCATCGCGAAGAAGACGATCATCGCGAGGACAGCGAGCGGGAGGCCGATCTTGCGCGCGTCCAGCCGCGACAGGGCATGGCCCACGCCGGACCCGGCGTCAGCTTCCACCGGACGGTCCCGACCGGTGTCGGTCAACTGAGACGTGTTCTGCTCATGGTTCATGATCCACCGGTGTCTCTCGTGTGGTGTGTGCAGCGAACGCGTCGGCGAGGATGGTGGCCTCGTCGTAGTCCGGCCAGTCGTAACGGCCCTGCACGCGGCCTCCCGACATCACCACCATCCGGTGGCTGACGCTCATCACCTCGGGCAGTTCCGAGGACACGACGATGACCGCGGCGCCCCGGGCGGCGAGGTCCTGGATCAGTGCGTGTACCTCGTACTTGGTACCGACGTCGATGCCGCGGGTCGGCTCGTCGAAGATCAGCACACGCGACTCGGAGATGAGCGCCTTGGCCAGCACGACCTTCTGTTGGTTGCCGCCGGACAGGTTCGCCACCGGGGTGTCGGCGCGACCACGTAGGCGCAGGTTTGTCGCCACGCCGGTGCAGGCCGACGCGATCCGCTGCCGGTTGACGATGCCGAGGCGACTGAACTTCGGCAGCGTGGACATCACCATGTTGTCGCGTACCGGGAGGTTCAGGACGAGCCCTTGGGTCTTGCGATCTTCCGGGAGGTAGGCAATGCCGGCTGCCAGGGCGTCGCGCGGATTCTTCACCGTCAGCGTTGTGCCGGCCAGTTCGATGCGGCCCTCGTCGTACGGGTCGGCGCCGTAGAGCGCGCGCATGACCTCCGAGCGCCCGGCGCCGATCAGTCCGGCGAAGCCGAGCACCTCGCCGGCGCGGACGTCGAAGGAGACGTCGGAGAACACGCCGGTGCGGCTGAGACCGTCCACGCGCAGCACGACCTCGCCGATCTTCTCGTTGCGCGGGGGAAACAGCTCCCCGACCTCGCGGCCGGTCATCAGCTCGATCATCGACGTCGTGCTCATCTCGCCGATGGGCCTGGTCGCCACGCGTCGGCCCTCGCGCAGCACGGTGACATCGTCGGCGATCTCACGTACCTCGTTCAGCCGGTGCGAGACGAACAGGATGCTGGTGCCCTCGTCACGTAGTTGCCGGACGACGTCGAGCAACCGGGCGGCGTCGCGGTCGGGCAGCGACGACGTCGGTTCGTCCATGATCAACAGCCGGGCATCGACCGTGAGCGCCCGCGCGATCTCCACCAGCTGTTTCTGGCCGGCGGAGAGCTGGTCCGCGGTGGCCCGTAACGGAATGTCGCCGGCACCGATCCGGGCCAGGGCGCGAGCGGCGATCTGTTCGGCCCTCCGGGACGACAGCACCTGGCGACCAGGACCGATGCACGGCTCGTTGCCCAAGACGACGTTGGCCGTCACGCTCAGCCACGGCTCGATGGACAATTCCTGGAAGATCGTGGCGATGCCCAGCTTGCGCGCCGTGATCGGGCTGTCCAGCCGCACCGGCTCACCGTCGAGGAAGACCGTGCCCGATGTCGGTGCCATGGCCCCAGCGAGCACGCTGATCAGCGTGGACTTGCCGGCGCCGTTCTCGCCGATGAGGGCGTGAACGCGGCCAGGCGACAGGTCGAGGTCGACCGAGTCCAGGGCCTGGACGCCGGGGAATGTCCGGCTGATGTTGTGCGCGCTGAGCATGACGGACATGGCGACCTCTCAGCCCCGCGTTTGCGGGATGTAGGCCGTGGCCTGGACTTCGATGCGGGTCAGCTCGTTCGGCAGCAGCTCGAGCACGCGGACACAGGTGCTGGCCGGCGGCACCGGGAAGAACTCGGTGCGGATGCGGTTGTAGACCGGGAAGTCGCGTAGATCGGTGAAGTACTGCGTGAGGTTGACGACGTCGTCGAGCGTCCCGCCGGCCGTCGCCACCGTCCGCTCTAGTGCTTCCATGACGTACCAGGTCTGCGCTGCGATGGGGCCGTCCTTGGTGTCCACCGACATCTCGCCGGTCTCGCCGGCCTTCTCCCGCACCTCGGCGGGCAGGTCGGCGTACGACGTCACGACCTTCTTCGCGGCCGGGTCCACGGCGATGATGCCGGCGAAGTAGACCAGGTCACCAGCTCGGCGGAACGGTGCGTAGCGAGCCAGGGGAGCTGCGACATCCTGCGGTGCGGTGGTGTTCATCGAGGCCTCCAGGTGCCTGACCGCTCAACGGCGTTGAGCTCGAGAATAGTGCGATCATGCATGTTATACAATGTATGATTTCGTTACGTTCGCTGGTAATCGACTCCGAGGGCCGCAGGTGGGCGCATCGCCCGCAGGAAACCGGCCAGCGCCAGCACCGTCACGATGTAGGGCAGCGCGATCAGCAACTGGTAAGGCAGATCGATCCCGAGTACCTGGGAGCGGACCTGGATCGCCTCGGTCACCGCGAACAGCAACACAGCGCCGAGCGTGCCGACCGGTCGCCAGCGACCGAACACCACCGCGGCCAGTGCGATGAATCCGCGCCCAGCGGTCACGTGCTCGGTGAACAACCCCAGGCCCGCGAGCACCAGCTGGCCCCCGCCGATCCCGGCCAGGGCCCCACAGACGATCAGCGCCGACCACCGGACCCGTCGTACCGACAGCCCCAGAGCCGCCGCCGCGGCGGGTCGTTCACCGGCCGCGATGAGCGCCAACCCGACCGTCGTGCGCCGGCGGATCACCACGATGACGGGGACCAGCAGGTAGGCGACGTACACCATGAGGTTGTGGTTGAACAGCGCCGGACCCACGACCGGGATGTCGGACAACAGCGGGATCTCGACGGCGGACATCGTCGGCGCCGGCATCGACAACCGTTCGAACTGCACCGAGCCGAAGAGGAAACCCGTCCCGCCCAGTGCGAGAATGTTGAGCACGACGCCGCTGACCACCTGATTGGCGCCGAACACGAAGCTGAGTAGGCCATGAAGAGCCGCGAGCAGCGTGCCTGCCACGGCCGCGCCGGCGAATCCCACGACGACGCTCCCGCTCGATGCGGCACACCAGACCCCCGCCAGCGCACCGCACAGCATCATGCCCTCGAGCTGGATGTTGATGACGCCGGCGGTCTCGGAGATCAACTCACCCAACGCCGCGTACAACAGCGGCGCGGCCAGGGCGATCGCCGCCGCAGCGGCCAGGGTCGCCGTGTTCATCGTGACACCTCCGACGTGGTCGGCTCGGGGTGCGCCTCTGCCGCGTCGAGGGCTGCGCGCGCCTTGCTCCGGCGTGCATGGATCTCACGTAGCCCCAGCGCAGCCAGGAGGTAGATCACCGCCAGACCGGCCGTGACCTGGACGAGAGTGGACGACATTCCGCTGCCCGAGGCCTGCAGACCAGCGCCTCCGGCGTCGAGGGCGCCGAACAGAAGGGCCGCCGCGACGATGCCGCCCACGCGGAGCCGGCCCAGCAACGCGACGGCAATGCCCTCGAAGCCGTAACCAGGCGAGAAGCCCTCCACCAGGCGGCCCCGGCTGCCGAGCACTTCCAGCCCGCCGGCAAGTCCGGCCAGCGCGCCGCTCAGGCACAGCGCCACCACCACGACACGCGGGACGTTCAGACCCAGGGCCGACGAGGCGGACGCGTTCCCGCCGATGGCGCGCAACCGGACACCCAGCGTCGTACGGTCCAGGAGCAACCAGACCACGACCGCGACGGCCAGTCCGATCAGCACTCCGGCGTTCAGCACCGTGCCGGTGCCCAGCAACGGCAGCCGGGCGGTCTCCGGCACCGGCTCGGTCGCCGGGAAGCTCGCCCCCGCAATGCCCCACGGACCGGTGATGAGGTAGCTGGCCAGCTGGATGGCGACGTACACGAGCATCAGCGTCGTGATCACCTCGCTGATGCCGCGGTAGGCGCGGAGGAAGGCCGGCAGCGCTGCCCAGAGCGCTCCGCCCAGCGCCGACATCAACAGGATGAGCAGGGGGCTCATGCCGCCGAGGGCGGGACCGAACAGGGCAACTCCCGCCGCACACACCGCCCCGACGTAGATCTGTCCCTCGGCGCCGATGTTCCACAGCCCGGCTCGCAGCGCGAACGCGACCGCGAGACCGGCCAAGAGCCGAGGCAACGCCTTGACCACCGAGGTGCTGGCCGCATAGCCGCTGCCCAGTGCAGCCGACCACATGTCGCCAAGAGCCTGGCCCGGGTTGGCGCCGGCCAGGCGCAGGAGAATCGCCGACGTCGCGATCGCCAGGGTGACGGCCACCAGTGGGAGCAACAGCGGGACCACCCGGACCCGGGCCAGGGCACCGGTGATCATGCGGCCCACCTCCCGCCCATCATAGCGCCCAGGCGCTCGGTGCTCGCCTCGTGGCGGCGCAGTTCGCCGACCACCCGGCCGGTGTTCATGACGACGATCCGGTCGGACAGTTCCAACAGTTCTTCGAGATCGACGGAGGCGTACAGCACCGCGGCACCGGCGTCGCGCGCGGCGACGACCTGGCGCCGGACAGCTTCGGTGGCGGCGAAGTCGAGGCCGCGCGTGGCGTAACAGCAGATCAGCACGGTCGGTTCACGGGAGAGCTCGCGGGCCAGCACCACCTTCTGCTGATTGCCGCCGGACAGGTCGCCGGCCGGGGTGTCGGGTCCGCGCCCACGCACGTCGAACTCACTCATCAGCTGCGCGGTGTGAGCGGCGATCGCTTTGCGGGCCAGGAGTCCGCGTCGCGAGAACGCCCGCGTGTCCAGGACCGGCAGCAGCATGTTCTCCGCCACCGTCAGCGATTCCACCAAGCCGGAGGCGTGCCGGTCGGCCGGAACGTGCCCGATCCCGAGCCGCTGGCGCTGCCGGATGTCCGTGCGCGTGATGTCGTTGCCGGCCAACGCGATGGTCCCGCGCGCCGGAACGCGGATGCCGACGAGCGCCTCGGTCAACTCGACCTGTCCGCTGCCCTCTACACCGGCCAGCCCGACGATCTCGCCGGCGGCCAGGTCCAGATCGACCCCGGTGAGCGCAGGAGCGCCCGCTCCGGCGATCTCCAGATCGCGCACTCGCAACCGGACCGGCCCGGTGCTCTCTTGTCGGGTGATCTCAGTCGGGGTGGGCAATGTTCCCACCATCAGCGCACCCAGCCGGGCCACGTCGATGTCGGTCACCAGCTCGGAGGCGACCACCCGGCCGCGACGCAGGACGCTGACCCGGTCCGCGAGCCGCATCACGTCGTCGAGTTTGTGGCTGATGAGCACGATCGCGGTCCCAGCATCGGCGAGACGGCGAAGCACCCCGGACAACTCGTCCCATTCAGCCGGCGTCAGGAGTGCGTTCGGCTCGTCCAAGGCGAGGATGCGGACGTCGGCGGCCAGCGCCTTGAGCACTTCGGCCCGCTGCTGCTCGGAGATGGACAACCGCTCGACCGGGACGTCGGGCGGCACGGTGAAGCCGAACGTGGCGCACAGGTCGGCCAACAGGCGCCGTGCCTGGGCCGGGTTGGCTGCGCGGCCCGTACCGCGCAGCGCCAGTACCAGGTTCTGCGCCGGGCTCAGCGTGGGGATCAGCGAGAAGTGCTGCTGAACCAGCCCGATGCCCAGCGAGCGGGCGTGCCGAGGGGTCGGGATGCTCGTCGGCACGCCGTCGATCAGCACCCGGCCCTCGTCCGGGCGGAGCAGACCGTAGAGAATCCCCACGAGCGTCGACTTCCCCGCGCCGTTCTCCCCGACCAGTGCGTGGATCTCGCCTGGGTGCAGATCGAGGGTCACGTTGTCGTTCGCCACGACACCCGGGAAGGCCTTGCTGACCCCGTCGACGCGCAGGACCGGGCCGGAGCCGGACGGAGGATCTACTCGCATGTCTCGTCGTGTTCCACGTCGATCTCGCCGCTGGCGATCTTGGCCTGGACCTCGAGCGCCTCCTCGTACAGCTCGTCCGGAAGCAACTCGGTGTCGGAGAGGATCGGCCCCCAGTCCTCGGGCAGCGGGTGGAAGAGTGCCTCGCCGGCGAACGTGCCGTCCTGGACCGTCTCGACCGCCTCACCCACGAACCGCACCAGCGACTTCAGCACCGAGGACACGATCACGTCCGGCGCGATCTCGTGGTTGTCCGCCCACTCGGTGATGACCAGGACGTCACCGGCGGACCGGGCGGCGTCGAAGACGCCGGGATAGGCGTTGTTGAGGTTGCCGCTGAGCACGTCCGCGCCGGATTCGATCATCGCCGTCGCGGCCTGGCGGGCCTTCGTCGGGTCCTCGAAGTCGCCGGTGAACGTCGAGTGAATGGTGATGTCGGGGTCGGCGTACTCCGCGCCCTGCTCGGTGCCGTGCTGTCCCGCGGCCGTCGCCGGGAAGCACTGCGCGCCGATCCAGCCGATCACCCCGGTCTTGGAGAGCTTGGCTTGCAGCCAGCCCACCATGAAATGCCAGTCCTCGATCGCGTGGTCCAGCGAGCCGAGGTTGGAGCCGTTCTCGACGTTCGAGTTCACGACGAGGAAGGTGACGTCGGGGAACTCTGCTGAGACTTCCACCGCGCCGTCGCTGTACTGGCCGCCCCAGCCGATGACGAGGTCATAGCCCTGCTGGGCGAACTGCCGGTAGACATCGGCCTGATTCGGCACGGGCACCGACTCGCTCACGGCGACTTCCGCCCCGTGTTCCTCGGCGATGTAGTCGGCGGCTCGCTGAGCGTCGGCGTTGTAGCCGTTGTCGTTCACCGGGCCGGAGGTCAGCACCGCGACCCGGAAGTCGTCTTCCGCGCCCTGCTGCGCCGTATCGTCCGACGACGACCCGGAGCAGCCGGCGCTGATCAGGACGGCGGCACTCAGTGCCGTGACGATGGCCCTGCTTCTGGCTCCCCGCATCATTCGACTCCATCTCGTGTGTGCCGCCAGTGCTGGTGGACCCGGTCGGTCAGGCCGGCGCGGTCGATGACCGCGTGTGCGCGCTCGGTCGCCTCGGCCAGCACCTCGGCTTCGGACCCGAAGTTGGTGAGCTTCCCTTCGCGCAGCACGACCCGGCCGTCCACGAGGACCATGTCGACGTCGGTGCCGTGCGCGGAGAAGACCAGGGCAGCGACCGGGCGGTTGCCGACCACGCTGTGTGCATGCCCGAGGTCGAACACCGCGATGTCGGCTCTCTTGCCGACTTCGAGCGAGCCGACCAGGTGGTCGATCCCCAGCGCCTTGGCGCTGTTGATGGTGGCCATCTCGATGGCCCGCTCAGCCGTCATGAGGTTCGGGTCGTAGTGGGTGACGTTCTGGATCAGCACGGCGAACTTCATCTGTTCGACCATGTCGAGCGAGCAATTGACGTAGGCGCCGTCGGAACCGAGCCCGACGTTGACGCCGGCAGCGAACATCTGCTTCAGCGGTGCGATTCCGTCGCAGCTGTAGGCATTACTGACCGGGTTGGAGACGAAGCTGGCCCCGGCGCGGGCGACCGCGTCGATCTCGCGGTCCTTGAGGTGCAGCGCGTGGATCAGCACCCAGTTGTCGGTCAGCGCGCCCAGCCGGACCAGGTAGTCGACGTCGCCGCCGCCGGTCATCTGCTCGAACTCCTTGACCGAGAGCCACGGCGTGCCGGCCGAGCAATGGTTGCTGATCTTCAAGCCGCGGCGTTGTGCGAGCCGGACGCCTTCGATGATCAGCTCGTCCGAGGTCGCGTTGTGCAGCATCCAGTTGGCGCCGGTCTCGATCACCAACCCCATGTGCACCAGGCCGCCGGCACCGTCCCAGCGATCGACGATCGCCTCGGCGAGTGCCAGTTCCTCCGCGCGGTCGCGTACGTGCGGGTTGGCCGGATACATGGTGGAGAACGCCGGTTCGGGGGTGTCGCGCAGCTCTTTGGCCACCAGTTGCCGTACGCCGACGTCGACGACCGGTTCCACGATCGCCCGGACGCTGTCCTCGTCGTTCACGTTGACCAGGTGGTTCAGTGAGCACGTCGTGCCCGTGCGCAGTTGCTCGATCGCGCCCAGATAGGCCGCCGTGCGCAGATCGTCGTTGGTCAGGTTGACCATCAGCGGGATCGTGACCTGATCGAGCCATTCCTCGAGGAGCAGGCCCTCGCCGGTGTTCTTGAACAGGCTCGCCCAATGATGGTTGTGCCCGTTGATCAGCCCGGGCATGACGAGCTTGCCACCGACGTCGATCGTCTCGTCAGCTTCGGGGACCGCGCCGTCGCCGTGGGCACCGATAGCTCTGATCTCGGATCCATCGACCAGCAGCCAACCGTCCGGAATCACCCGGCGGTCGCGATCGACGGTGACCACGTATCCGTGTTCGAGCAAGATCGACATGGTGCATATCCCTTCCTGGGGCTACGCTATCGTCCGATAGTGCATCATATACAATGTCGTAGCAAGGCCGCGCGACGAGGAAAGTCCTTGCGCAGCGCGCCGCACACCCCAGATCGCGAGTAGAGATGAGGACGGCATGCAGCTCCGGACTGGCCCGCGACGGTGGCACGAGCAACGCTGGGTGATCGATTCGATCCTGCGCACAGACGGGCTGGAATGGGACCAGCCCCGCATCGCCTACACCCAGCGGCCGATGGGCGTGGACGCCACACCCGACTTCACGATGGCCCGTGCTCGCATCCACAAGTTCGCCGACCTGACCCCCGTTTTCACCGACCTGGCCCAGCGCCGTGAACGCCTGGCCCGTACCGCCGAGGACGAGGGTCGGCTGGTCGCCGCACGCGAGCACTACTTCTTCGCCGCGCTGCACTACGTGTCGGCGGAATGGCCGATCTGGGAGACCACGGACCAGCTCGTCGAGCTCGACGACGCCAAGAACCGTGCCTACCTGGCTTATGCGCGCCTCGCCGATCACCCGGTGGAACGGGTGGAGATCCCGTTCGGCGACGGATTCATCTCCGGCTGGTGGCACCTACCGCCTGGCTACTCCGGCGGTGCCGTCCCGACAGTGATCGCCTGCGGCGGCATGGATGCGCCGAAGGAGCTGAACGTCAACCTGTACGGCGACAAGCTGCTGCAGCGTGGTTTCGGCGTGCTCAGCTTCGACGGCCCGGGCCAGGGAGAGTCTCCGATCCGTGGCGTGCACTTCACCCCGACCGCGTGGATCGAC
>Ga0079224_100014687_pt1 | contig 10951 bp, 12 predicted proteins | sample Stecom2015_FD_80414 | JGI IMG/M metagenome (GOLD analysis project Ga0079224, IMG submission 80414) | Agricultural soil microbial communities from Utah to study Nitrogen management - Steer compost 2015 | ecosystem: Environmental > Terrestrial > Soil > Agricultural land | place: USA: Utah...
GCATCGGGGGAACCTCATTTCGGTGTACAAGCACAATGCGGAACTCTTGAAAAAAGTTGGTACATTTGTTAACGCAGGTGAAATCGTCGCGATAGTTGGCAATAGTGGTGAGATGACCGATGGACCCCACCTCCACTTCGAGTTGTGGAACAACGGAAATTCATTAAACCCCGAAGAATTTGTCACTTTTTAACCATTAACTATCATGTTCACGACAAAAGAACAGAAACGCGTGGCCGATGAAATCAGCAACTCGAGCAACAACATCGGCAAAGGCACTTTTTTGGAAGGCACGATTGAAACCTTTGGCAACATCAGGATTGAAGGGCGTGTCAAGGGCGATGTGAAATCCAAATCGAAGATCGCCCTGGGCGAATCTGCACAGATCGAAGGGAACATTATCGCACAAAATGCCGACATCGAAGGCGAAGTGAAGGGCCGCGTTGAAGTTGCCGAGCTGCTTGTGCTCAAGGCAACGGCAGTCGTACACGGCGACATCCAGACAGGAAAAATGGTTGTTGAGACCGGCGCGGTCTTTAACGGCTCCTGCAAGATGGGCGCCCCCGTAAAGGAAATCAAGATCGGCGAAACCGGGCTGACCGCCCAGGCGAACGCTGTACGCCCATCAGAAGCCAAAGCCAACTGACACCCGCAGCCTGCGGATCATGAACGACAATGACAACAGTGTCCGCAGGCGTCGTCAGAATCCTGTCCTCCGCTACGGGGGGTTGGGCATGCAAATGCTCCTGACTATTGGTGTGGCCGGATGGTTGGGCCACAAACTGGACGAATACCTGTCGCTCGAATTCCCCGCCTTTTTACTTTTGTTCGTGATGGTTGCGCTGGGAGGCACGGTGTATAAGCTGTACCGAGCGGTTAATCAGGGAAAGTAATGATCCGGTTTCTTGCCGTCCTTATCTTACTCTCGCTTATGCTTGCCGGGGCCGTGCTGGGTGCCCGGCACCTGGGCTGGTTGACGGAGGCCCCTTCCTATTTTTTCGAAATCCTCGTCTTCGTATCCCTTACGACCCTTGTGCTATACAGCTACCTGCACAAAATGCCGTCAGGAAAGCAGTTCGTGCAGTTCTACCTGCTTACCATGGTTTTGAGGCTACTCGGCTACGGCGCCTTTGCTTTTGTGATCATCTTCCTTGACCGTCCTGGTGCCGAAGCCAACGCGCTCTTCTTCATCATCACCTACACGGCTTTCATGGCACTCGAAACCATTTTCCTGTACCGGAAGAGCCGGAACGCGTAGGGCCGAAAATTTTTCAAAAGATTTTTTTCTGGGTGTTTAATTGATACCTTTGCGGTCGGATTTTAAAAACCTGCAAAATAGCCCAAATGAGCGCCTTTTCGCACTATTTGAAGCCACTTTTCACGGTGGCTTTGGCGTTCCTTTTGGTGTCTGTTCCAGCCTTTGCACAGGAGCATGAGGCCTCCTCTCACGGGGAGGAACTCAACGTCGGAGACGTGATCATGAACCACGTCAAGGACGACCACGTCTGGCACTTCTGGGATGGTCACTACGGTACTCTGTACCTTCCTGTCATCGTGTATTCTTCGGAACGCGGTCTTGAGATATTCTCGTCGCGCAATCTTTTTGACGATCACCACAACTATGTTCCCTACAAGGGCTACCGGAAGGAAGGGAGCCGCATTGTTCACGAGTCGGGAGCTTCCGTAGTTGATCTTTCTATCACCAAGAACGTGGCGATGCTGTTCCTCAACGCCGCGTTGATGCTGTTTGTGTTCCTCACCGTGGCCGGACGGTATAAGAAGAATCCGGCGAAAGCGCCATCGGGATTGCAGTCTTTCATGGAGCCGGTGATCCTGTTTGTCCGCGATGAAATTGTGAAACCCAACATTGGTCCGAAGTATGAGAAGTACTTGCCGTACATGCTGACGCTGTTCTTCTTTATCCTCTTCGGAAACCTACTCGGTCTGCTGCCGGGCGCGGCTAACCTCACGGGAAATATCGCGGTGACGCTCACACTGGCATTCTTCACATTTCTGATCACCAACTTTAGCGGAAATCGGAACTACTGGAGTCACATATTCTGGACACCGGGCGTTCCCTTGCCGCTCCGGATCATTATTCTGCCGGTTGAGTTGATCGGAGTGTTCACCAAGCCCTTCGCCCTGCTGATACGTTTGTTTGCCGCGATTACAGCCGGTCACATTGTGATCCTGAGCCTGCTGTGTCTGGCGTTTGTGTTCAGGGCTTACTGGGTGGGTGGTGTCGCCTCAGCGTTCGTGGTGTTGATCAGCCTCATCGAGATACTGGTGGCGGGAATCCAGGCATATGTGTTCACGCTGTTCTCGTCGCTGTACATTGGTATGGCGATAGAAGAGCATGACCATCATTGATTACGAAAACGCAAGACCGGGCTGCGGTCCGGTGTTAACGATAAGTCGCGGGAATTGCCCGGACGTTGTTTCACTCTAAATACACATATATGTTGTTCGCTCTCTTAGTAGACATCAGCTATGCGATCATGGGTGCCGGCATCGGTGCTGGTCTGGCTGCAATTGGCGCCGGAATCGGTATCGGTAGAATCGGTGGTTCCGCCATGGAAGCAATGGCGCGCCAGCCCGAATCGGCTAACAAGCTGCAAGGCTCCATGCTGATCATCGCGGCGCTGGTAGAAGTTATTGCGCTCTTCGCGATTGTGATCTGTTTCCTTATCTCGATCCGCGAAGCTTAGCACGAATACCTGCCGCATGGCACTTGGCCACGGCAGGTATTCTTTTAACAACGACATTGATTTAACTGAAATAAACTATGGATCTGCTCACTCCGGGAATTGGCTTGATCTTCTGGCAGGCGCTGGTTTTCCTGCTCCTGGTGGTATTGCTGCGGAAGATGGCATGGAAACCCATCCTGAATTCATTGAAGGAGCGGGACCAATCGATCCAGGAAGCGCTTGAAACAGCCGAAAAGGCGCGCCAGGAAATGGCCACGCTGAAGGCAGATAATGAGATTCTTCTGAAGCAGGCGCGCGAAGAACGCGATAAGATTCTACGTGAATCGCGTGAAGTGGCCAATCGCATAAAAGAAGAAGCTCAGCTGGAAGCGCGTAGCCAGGCCGACAAGATCATAGCTGAGGCCCGCGCCGCGATCGATATTGAAAAGCAAGCCGCATTGCGTGAAGTGAAGATCCAGGTAGCAACGTTTGCGCTGGAGATCGCAGAGCGATTGCTGAAGAAGAATCTTTCGTCAGACGAAGCCCAGAAGAAACTGGTGAAAGAATACCTGGAAGACCTGAAACTGAACTAACCGATGGCCGCATCGAGAGTAGCATCACGTTATGTCAAATCCCTTCTGGACCTCGCGATAGAACGAGGACAACTGGAAGAGGTGCATCGCGACATGGTGCTGTTTGATTCGGTGTGCCGTGAAAACCGAAACTTCGTACTCATGCTGATGAACCCGATCATCAAGCATGACAAGAAGCGGGAAATCCTCAACCGGCTGTTCTCAGGCAAGGTGAGCGAACTCACGATGGCGATCTTCGACATCATCACAAGAAAAAATCGCGAACCGCTCCTTCCTGAAATCGCCCGTGGATTCCACCGCGCGTACAACAAGCACAAAGGGATCGGGAACGCGTCTGTTGTTACAGCCGTTCCGCTTGATAACGAGCTGCGCGAAACGTTCAACAAGATCGCGCGCAGCATCTCGGGTGAAAAGGAAGTGGAACTCGCCGAGCGTGTGGATGGCGACCTGATCGGAGGGTTTGTGCTGACGGTAGGCGACCAACAAGTAGATGCGTCGCTTCGGAGGAAACTCAAAGTACTGAGAACAGAACTCAGTAAGAATCCTTATATCAAGGAATTTTAATTGTTCAATAGCGAGAATACGAACGCGAATATATCATGGCAGAAATCAGACCGGAAGAAGTATCAGCCATCCTGCGTGAGCAACTGTCGAAAGCCCGGACGGATGCGGAACTTGAAGAAGTAGGAACCGTCCTCACCGTTGGTGACGGCGTTGCCCGCATATACGGACTCACACGCGCACAAGCGGGTGAACTCCTGGAGTTCGAGAACGGCCTGAAAGCGCTTGTCCTCAACCTGGAGGAAGACAACGTCGGAGCCGTGTTGCTCGGCGATTCAAAAGATATTCATGAAGGCGACACCGTACGCCGCACGGGCAAGATCGCGTCCGTTGCCGTTGGCGACGGCATGCTCGGCCGTGTCGTTGATACCCTTGGCCAACCTGTTGACGGTAAAGGCCCCATTACCGGCGAACTCTATGAAATGCCGCTCGAGCGCAAAGCTCCCGGCGTTATCTACCGTCAACCAGTGAATGAACCGCTGCAAACGGGTATCAAGGCTATCGACTCCATGATCCCCATCGGCCGCGGACAACGCGAGTTGATCATCGGAGACCGTCAAACCGGAAAAACGGCAGTTGCCATCGATACGATTATCAACCAGCGGGAATACTACGCTAAGGGACAGCCTGTTTACTGTATCTACGTCGCCGTAGGCCAGAAGGCATCGACGGTTGCAGGCGTTGCCGCCGCGCTGGAAAAAGCTGGCGCTATGCCGTACACGATCATTGTATCGGCTTCGGCATCTGATCCGGCACCTATGCAGTTCTTCGCACCCTTCACCGGTGCTGCTATCGGCGAATTCTTCCGTGACACGGGAAGACCAGCGCTGGTGGTTTACGATGACCTGTCGAAACAGGCTGTGGCGTATCGCGAAGTTTCACTGCTGCTTCGTCGTCCTCCCGGACGTGAAGCGTATCCGGGTGACGTGTTCTATCTGCACTCACGCCTTCTCGAGCGTGCAGCGAAGATCATCAACAACGATGAGATCGCACGCAAGATGAACGACCTGCCTCCTTCCATACGTCATATGGTTAAGGGTGGTGGTTCACTTACAGCGCTTCCGATCATCGAGACACAGGCGGGTGACGTATCGGCATACATTCCGACCAACGTGATCTCTATCACGGACGGACAGATATTCCTTGAAACCAACCTGTTCAACTCCGGTATTCGCCCTGCCATCAACGTTGGTATCTCCGTATCTCGTGTGGGTGGATCCGCGCAGATTAAGTCGATGAAGAAAGTTGCGGGTACGCTCAAGCTTGATCAGGCTCAATTCCGCGAGCTGGAAGCGTTCGCGAAATTCGGTTCCGACCTGGATGCTGCCACGAAACTTACTATCGAGCGCGGTCGCCGCAACGTGGAAATCCTCAAGCAGGATCAGTATTCGCCTGTACCGGTTGAAGAGCAGGTGGCTATCATCGCCGCTTCAACCCGTGGATATATGGACTCTGTTCCGGTTAACAAAGTGCGGGACTTCGAGCGCAATTTCCTCGAGATCATGCGCGCGCAGCACAAGGATGTCATGGACAACCTCCGCGCTGGTAAACTGGAGGACTCCGATTTGGATACGATAAAGAAAGTAGCGCTGGACCTAGCAGGAAGATATGCCTAGTTTAAAGGAAGTAAAGAACCGGATTGGGTCGGTAATATCGACGCAGCAGATCACCAAGGCCATGAAGATGGTGGCCGCTGCAAAGCTGCGCCGTTCGCAGGAGAAGGTGCTGCAAATGCGCCCTTTTGCTCAGAAGCTGACTGCAATCCTGCAGAACCTCTCCACGACAGATGGGGCGGAACCCGGATGGTACAACAAACCGCGTCCGGAACGCAACATCCTCATGATCGTGATCAGCTCCGACCGTGGACTGTGCGGCTCGTTCAACAGCAACGTATACAAAGAAGTAATGCGCGTCATCGACGAGCAGTACAGTGAACAGCGCAAGCAAAGGACCGTTACCATCCTGCCGCTCGGCAAGAGAGGATTGGAGTTCTTCCGCAAGCGCGACTTTCCGGTGGACGCGGCCTTTGTCAACGTGTTCCACGACCTGACCTTCGCGCATGTATCAGCTATCGCTGACCACGTAATGGATGCGTATCGTGCTGGCAAGTACGATAAGGTTATCCTGTTCTATAACGAATTCAAGAACGTCGCCACGCAAATCCTGCGCATCGAACAGTATCTTCCGGTGCTGCCGCCGGCATCCCAGGAAAAGAAAGTTGTTCCCATCGACTACATCTATCAACCGGATCAGGAAGAGATCATTTCCGGACTTATTCCAAAATCGCTTCGGGTACAGGTGTTCAAAGCTCTTCTCGACTCCAATGCCGCTGAAAATGGTGCTCGGATGACAGCCATGGACAAGGCCACGGAAAACGCGGGCGAACTGCTCAGGGAACTGCGTCTCACGTATAACCGCACGCGGCAGGCTGCCATCACGAAGGAAATCCTCGAGATCGTGGGTGGCGCAGAAGCGCTCAAGTCGTCCTAGCAGAAGAACCTTCGGTCTTCTGTGCTAGTTGATGTTTTATGTCCTATGCACTGAAGACATACCGCCTGCTCAATAGCCTTAGTATTGATGTCGCTGCCGGGGCAGTGATATGCGCGTTGTTTCTTGCCGACGTTCTCCGCTCCAGTCCCGGAGTTCCCGCGCTGATCATGCTGGGTCTTACGGTTTGGATCATCTACAGTGCTGATCATCTGCTCGATGCCAGACGTATCGAAAAGGAAGCGGTAACACATCGTCACAGTTTTTATCAACGTCATTTCAAGGTCATGGTCACCATAACCGCGGTGGCTGTGATTGCCGATGGTCTTCTCGCATTGAAGATTCGGCCAGCGGTTTTTCAGGCGGGACTAATCCTTGCTGCACCGGTTGCGATTTATCTGATCGCGCAGCGTTTTTTTATTTCGATAAAGGAATTGCTGGGTGCGATACTGTATACCGCCGGCGTCGGCCTGCCAGCTTACATATTTATGGGCGGCCGGCCTTTGACAGTCAATCAGGGAATCTTCATCATTGCTTTCTTTCTTGTCGCATGGTCTAACCTCCTGCTGTTCTCATACTTCGACTATGAGTCGGACATGGAGAACGCGCAGACTTCATTTGCAACCCGGTGGGGTCTTCGTGTTACGCATCATGTGATTGTTGCCGCGCTGATGACAGGTTTCGGCGTATGCGCCTATCTGATGATTGCAGATCGCTTTTTGCCCTCGCTCGTGCTATTGGTAATGAACGCGGTGTTGCTTATCCTGATGCGCTATCCGCAATACTTTTCGGAAAGCGATCGTTTCAGATTGCTGGGAGATTCGATTTTTCTGATACCGTTGGTTGCGGTACTGGCATGAAAGGCAAAGCGAACTTTGACAATGTCGCGTGGCTTTATGATCCACTCGTGCGCGTTGTTTTTGCCGATCGCATGAGGCAGTCGCAGGTTCGCTTTCTCGAGTCCATTGCACCTGGATCGACGGTTTTGATACTGGGTGGAGGCACCGGGTGGATATTGGATGAACTAAGCGTTCGCACACGCAATTGCACCGTATACTATGTCGAGTCCTCACGTGTCATGCTCGACAGGGCGAGGAAGCACGGGAAGGGCCTTGATGTGAGGTTTATCGAGGGAAGCTGGGAGCACGTACCCGATGTTGCGTTCGATGCAGTAATCACGCATTACTTCCTGGATTTGTTTACAAACGAGACACTGCAACGCGTTTGCGATGCTGTTGGCGAAAGGTTAAAGCGTGGTGGAACATGGCTGGTCAGTGATTTTGTGTGTTTGCGATCCTGGCACGGTGCGATGCTTTGGCTCATGTACCGCTTTTTTAGGATTCTGTGCGCCATTGAAGCGTCGAAATTGCCCGACTGGGAGGGATGTCTTGAACGAACGGGATTTGTTTTGCGGTCGTACGATTTTTTTTACGGTGGATTCATGAAAAGCGCGCGATTTGTGCTCGGAAATGATCGATAGAAGGATGAGCAGGTAGGCAATAGCTTCATTGTTTTGTGCTCGTTATGCGCTAAATTGCAAGGCTGAATACAACATCATGGGAGGCCGGATCAATCGTCGCAAACGAATCGTGCGTATCCGCCTTTAAATTTCCGGTTATTGGCGGCCAAATGGGGGATTTTTGGAGAGCCGCCCATCAACGCTGAGTAGCGGTGACGACATCCGGCATGTCGCTGTATTCACCTTCTTAAGAGAGCCAATTCAACGCCATCCATGCAGGATCTGATCGCGAACCTACCGGCGGTTATTTATGAGTATACCATCTTTCCTGATGGGAAACGGGCATTTACGTTTGTGAGCCCTTCCAGCGCGCGGATTCTGGGTGTGGAAGCGCAGGAGATTATGAATGACCCGGGTGTGATGGAACGCCTTGTCCACCCGGATGACCTTGAGTATCTCCAGCAAACTTCCTACGAAAGCGAACAGACAGGGAAAGGATGGTCATGGCAAGGACGCATGTTCGTGAGAGGCCATCAGCGCTGGATCGAGATCAATTCCAACCACGAAGAACTTTCTGACGGGACAATTATCCGACGCGGTATTCTTCAGGATATCACCGAGAGACGTCTGTCAGCCAAGGAAAGTGAAATCCGCTACCAGCTCATGGTGCGGAGAATTCCCATCGGCATTATCATCCTCGACAACGATGAAATCGTCTTTGCCAACGATATGGCTATGCAGATTTTCGGCGCACAGCGTGCTCGGGAACTCAACGATGCCGGTCGTTATTTCTTTGTTCCCGAAGCAGAACGCGAGGCGATGGTGCGACGCATGGAGTCTGTGCGTGATGGTATTCCGTCGAATGCGGTCGAACGAAAGTTCATTCGCCTGGATGGCACCGAAGTGGACGTGGAGGAGATGGCATTTCCGTTCATCTTCAGGGCGCGAAACACAGTTCAGGTGGTCTTCCGGGACATCACGGAGAAGAAACGCACCGAAGCGATGGTTCGAAAGAACGAAACGCTTTTTACCCAACTGTTCAACAGCATTCCGATGGCAACGGTCATGCTGGATGAGCGGGGAAAGGTGCAGCAGATCAACGAAGGCTTCCGGAAGATGTTTGGTTATGAACTGGAGGAACTCAAAGATCATAACCTGAATGAGTTTATCGTTCCTGAGGAATTGAGGAACGAGGGGATTGACCTGAACAATCTCATCACAGAGAATCGTATCATCAGTGTTGAAACGGTACGGCGACACAAGAATGGACAACTGGTGAACGTAATTCTCTATGGTGTTCCCGTTATGCAGGATTCTCAAACGATCGGCATCTTCGGTGTCTACGTTGATATTACCGATCGGATACGCGTTGAAGAAGAACTCAAAATCAGGAACGCAGAACTTGACAACTTCGTCTACAAGGTGTCGCACGATCTGAGGGCGCCACTTTCGTCTATACTGGGACTTGTCAATCTTTCCCGGGTGCCCGACAATCCAGATAACCTAATGGATTACATCAGTATTATCGGCGAAAAGGTTGAGCACCTGGATCATTTTATCAGCGACGTATTAAGCCACTCCAAGAACCTCAAGATGGAAGTCACCATCGGTAAGGTTGAACTGGCACAGATCATTGAAAACGCGTTCCGCGATCTGAACTATCTGCAGGGGGCGAAGGACATGGTTTGGAATGTGACCGTAGAGGGAGGAGTCGATTTTTACAGCGACCCGTGGCGTGTAGCAGAGATTTTCCGCAACCTTGTTTCGAATGCGATCAAATATCGCCACATGAAGGGCAACCGCATACCGGAAGTTGCCGTAAAGGTCCATGTCGATAACCTGCGGGCGGATATTACCTTTGCTGATAATGGTATTGGCATTTCTGAGGAGAACCTTACCCGCGTCTTCGAAATGTTCTTCCGGGCTACGGAACAATCCGATGGATCCGGAATCGGCTTGTACATTGTGAAGAACGCTGTTGAAAAACTTGGTGGTGAAATAAGCGTGGCCAGCAAACAGGGCGAGGGTACGAGGTTCCATATAGTATTGCCGAACCGGATTGCCAGTGGAATCGTTAAACCGTTTCCGATAGTGTATGACGAGCAGTCGAAATGAGAATTGTTGAGGTGAGCACGCCACGGGAGGTCAGGGACTTTCTGGACCTTCCTGTGAGCCTGTACAAGAAGGAACCCCACTGGATCAGGCCTCTCGACCAGGATATTGAAGCGGTATTCGATCCTAAGAAAAATCACGCCTTTCGTCACGGTGAATGCACGAGGTGGGTACTCTACGATGACGCAGGAAAGCCCATTGGGAGGGTAGCCGCGTTTGTGAACCGAAAGACGGTACACAAGGGCAACGATCAGCCTACTGGCGGTATGGGCTTTTTTGAATGCATTGACGACCAGACTGCTGCCTTTACGCTATTCGATCAGTGTAAATCATGGCTCCAGGCGCGAGGAATGGAGGCGATGGATGGCCCCATAAATTTCGGAAGTCGCGATCGATGGTGGGGACTGCTCGTGGAGGGTTTTGACCGCGAACCTGCTTATCAATGCAACTACAATTTCCCATACTATCAGAAGCTCTTTGAGGCCTACGGTTTCAAGGTGTACTTTTATCAGCTGACGTTCGGCAGGAAAGTCCTGGATCCCTTGTCGGAGCGACTTGCATACAAGGCAGAGCTCGTTGCCCGAGATCCGGATTACGAGTTCCGGTACCTCAGAAGGGATGAGTTGAAAAAATTACCCGAGTACATCGTCAGCGTCTATTCCAGAGCGTGGTCCAACCGCTCTGAGAATCCCGAAATTTCGCTGCCACAGGCTCAAAGGCTGGTAAAACAGATGAAGCCGATACTGGACAGAAAATTGTTGTACTTTGGCTTTTACAAAGGGGAGCCCGTGGCCATGTACCTGTCAGTACCTGAGGTCAATCAGATACTGAAGCATGTGAACGGGAAGCTGGACTGGATCGGCAAGCTGAAGTTCCTTTGGCACAGATATGTAAAAGGCAATACGAAGGCGCTGGGTGTACTGTTTGGTGTTGCGCCCGAACATCAGGGCAAAGGGTTAGATGGAGCGTTGGTAATGACTGCGGCGCAAGTGCTGCAGCATCAGCAAACGGCGTACAAGGAATACGAAATGAACTGGATCGGAGACTTCAAC
>Ga0079224_100014688_pt1 | contig 10950 bp, 8 predicted proteins | sample Stecom2015_FD_80414 | JGI IMG/M metagenome (GOLD analysis project Ga0079224, IMG submission 80414) | Agricultural soil microbial communities from Utah to study Nitrogen management - Steer compost 2015 | ecosystem: Environmental > Terrestrial > Soil > Agricultural land | place: USA: Utah...
CGTTTCTACTTCTGCTACTGAGGGCGGAAGGGTCGGAATCTCTTTTATGTACACGCCGGGGGTTTTAAATACATCTGCCATGATAGGAACTTTAACTGGTTAAATGGTTATAAGAATGTCCGAAAATGTATCAGAACCCTCTGTCCTTACCAGCATCAAGGATGGGTTAGGTAGGTGGGCAATGAGCACCTTGTCGGATTGGTCTCGAAGTTGGAGGCCGGCCACGGGATCTTCCCGCAGGGCTACAGGTTCGTTGGAAGCCACCACAATGTGGTCGGCAGGCGGATTAGGTATGACCGAAAAGGCTATAGCATTTCCATTCGTAGGGCTGATTGTTACGCCGGTCAAGGTTTTATTAAAGCGCTTATTAATGATATATCTCCACCGGGTCGCCCTATTGGTAAAAGGGATCTTGTAGGATTTGAACACAGGTGTGGCTAGGTCAGACTGAAATTGATAGGAGGGAGGCAAGTCATTTTTGTAATGAATTTCAACTACACCAAAAACGTCCGCTATTTCATCATCCGGCAACACATACAACTTTTCCTTCTCTGTTCCGTCGATGCTGAAAGTCGCCCTGCCTATCCCCATGCCTCTAAGATCATAACTAAAGTTAAAGACATTGTTGTGGTTGTTCAGGACTTGATGAAACTCCAAGCCGGCGTCAGTAAATAGAAGATCACTTTGTTGTATAGCAGCCGAACTCTCATGCGAATATGAAAAACTGCTTCGCACAAAATATAATAAGTCAGCATCTGAAACATTTTTGGTGTTTGTATTAGCTACCAACAAAGGGTCTCCCTCCGAGGAAAGATTTTCTACTAAATTATTAAAGTAGTAACGCTGATGCCTAGGCTTCAGCAGGTTGATAGCTGAAAAATTCCCGAATCTGGGGTTTTGCAGAATCATCAAAAAAGTAAAGACCAGACCGTGGAGGAGAGGCTGCATTAAACTATCATCAGCATTTACCTTGGCATATACCTGACCACCCGATGCTGTAGGCGAAAAATGTAGCCCAAACGCTCTTAAATGTCGCCTACAGACACTGCTAGGCACCAGTTGAAAGTCTGGAGATTTTCCCGTCCGGTAGAAGTCATGCAGAATTTCTACCTCAAACAGAAGCTTATACTTGATTTGGATCATCCTTTAGCCATAAAATAGTTGTCAATTTCCGTATTAACTGCCGGTAATGGTCACTTCTGTAATTGGCGGTGCCTGCATTTTTGGTTCGAGGTCTGTAAAGGTGATCGTCCTGATTTTATAGATCACATTGGGCATGTATTTAGCACCAAGTGCGGCCCACAGGTTATTCTGTTGCTCCAGGGTAGTGCCGTAGAGGGTAACCAATAGCTTTTCCAGTCTTTCCCAAGGTTTGTCTTCATCTACTTTTGCGTTGAGATGGGGGTATTTTTCTGTTGTGAAAACATGGTTGGATTGAAAAAAGGCAATTACATTAGAGAGCAGTCTTAAAGCAGTTAGATAATTAGTGGCATACACAGAGAATAGGACATATGCGTTGATATTTACCGGAGGGTTGATCAACTGTATATTGCCGTTGGCTTTCTGGTAACTTTTTTGTGATTCCGCCACACGGTCTTCTTCCAGATTTATGAGGGTGAGGATTACTTTAAAGCTGTCATTGCCCTGATCCATGGGGATTGCGAAGGTGCCATCGGGGTTCATCAAACCAGAAAGAATCACGCAATCCACGTTACCAAAATTGACTGGATCTTTGACCTTCATGTAGAGGTTGAGTTCATCCGCGATAAATTCAAGTGCCGTCCGTAACATACCTATGCCTTTTGAATAATCATCATGCTGTCTGCCAACGCTATTTTCCTGTAGGCTTCAGATGTCAGCACTTCGTCCACCAATGCTTTTACACCCGGATAGTAATCTGCATAGTCATGAAAGGCAACCAGTCCTCCTGTCACAACAAATGGGGAAAACTTCCAAAAATCCCTGGCTACATTGACATAATCATGGAGCCCGTCGATAAACAATAAAGAGATAGGATCCTGCCAATCTACTTGAAAAGAGTAGTCGCGGATCAAAGCAACATGTTGCTCAAGACCCGCATTATGGATGTTGGTCTTGAACCTGTCAAGGGTAGGTGTAACTTTTTCTAGCCCTTGGTCGGCAGCACCAATCACCCCCTCATGGGGGTCAATAGCAAATACTTTGGCTTCGGGGAAGAGCCTTTCAATCACCTTCCCCAGCACAATGGTGGATTTGCCCTGGAAGCTGCCTATTTCTACCAGGTAATGAGGCTTTGGCAAGCTGCAGCATGCTTTAAGCGCAGCGCCTATTAACGCGTCTGCTTCTCCATCTGAAAGCCAGCCCTCAATTTTTCTGACCTCCTCCAAAAGCAGTAAGGTCAGAAGTAGGCCTTCTTCACCAGACTTTTTCTTTTCAATTGGTATTACATAATGATTGAATTTATCCCGTGCCGCCTTTCTCACCGGATCATTGTATTCGCGACGAACCGGATGCATCCAGAAGGTATTTGCGTGCTTTTCTGCGTTTTGGAGATCACTTTGCGTATGCTGTTTTTGGTAGTTTACAAAGTCATGGCTACAGGGATTTTGCCCGATGGAGTAGCCTAACAAAGCGACCAGCGTAGGCAGAATGATTTCTTCCGTGGCCCATATCTGGGTTTTTTCCATGATTTCCTGTAAGGCGGCGTTTTCCCTGAAGAGTTGTAAAAGATCGACGATGGCATCTTTGGTGAATACCGTTGAAGGCCAAAAACTCCAATGCACAAATTTCTCTTCACCTTGCGGAAACTGGTTCAAAAGTGGTTTCCACAAGTCGTATTCCTTATATGCTTGTGTGGCTGTCCATACATCCGTATCCACAGCGGTAATTCTCCTCGGTCTGTTCGACAATAAGCCTGTATTGCTATGGGTTGATAAATACTGGCCTAACTGTTGACAATAGCCTTTCTTTATTGCCAGCTGATCAGAATCCACCATGGTGATTGTATCAAAATCAGCTTGGCTGAGCGCAAAGTCCATCGTTTTTAGCGCGAAGGGATGAAGGTATCCATGACGTACAGGAACGGGATCAGGGCATATTAAGCAGTTAAATTTATGGTAAGGAAAATTGGTCGAAAACAAGCTGTCATTTTCTCCTCCATTGCATAAAATAATGGTTGAGGCAGGGTCATGAAAGTGCAGGTTACGCACTAGATCAACGATGCACTCTTCCTTTTCATGGACGAGGCAGGCGTAGACATTCCGAACGGGAGATATGGTTTCAGTTTTTTGTTGCTGCGACGACAGTTGCACGCCTGGTTGGCTGGGGCGTGTGAATCTTCCGTTGCTGTAGGTATGCCAATCGTTTTGTAGGAGGCGTTGGATTTCTTCCACCGGATAGTTATGCCACCAATAACCAGTAGTGTTTTTGGGACTCACATTGTCTTCGTGGATCATATGAATAGCCATTTCTTTGTTGGAGAGGGGCTTTACAAGATCTGGTGATGTTGCCCATACAAAAAGGGCGTCCATTCCCACGTTAATAGGCGCAAATGGGTGCTGCTTCCATAGGGATTTTAGGTAACACAGGGAGCTGCCCAGTAGCCAAGTCCGTTCGTCGGGCGGATAAATGTACTGAAACGCAGCTTTTGTGTTGATGTCGAAGTAAAGCAGGTGATTGATGCCGCATACTGCCGCGTCAAATTTCCGGAGCGCCTCTACCTGATAGCTGATGCGCGAAGTATCATACCAATCGTCATCATCCCAGTGGACGATAATATCTCCCTTTGCCCATTCACAGGCTAGATTAAGTTTTTCGCCCAGTGATTTCTTATTTGGAAGTTGGTAGTAGCTAATGCCGGAATGTGCGGGAATAAGATCCCGCACGGGGTCCGTGCCGTCGTCAACAATAACTAATTCGCGGTTATTGTAGTCCTGTCTCAAATAATATTCTAATGCCAACGGCACAAAATTCCTTCTGTTAAAAGTCGGCATGATACAGGAAACTAAAGGACGCTCAAAATTGCTCATGGAGGCCGAACGTGGAAAAATCAGATGGTGTGTTGTCAGTGCTTCGCCACCTTACTCCCATATGACGAGTAAGAAACCTAAAATTACCGCTGCGTCGGAGCGATGACAATACCCAAGCTTTGGCATTTTAGCTTTAAGAAGTGTTGGGGAGGAAAACGGCAACACGGTATGTTAAAAAAATAGTTCGATGTATCGATGAACCTGAATCAAAAATACTGTCTGTGGTAGAAATACAAATCTTAACAGAAGAAAAATGGGAGACTGAACTTTTTTTAGCTAATTTTACTTCTATAACCTGTAGGAGTTCCCGGCTATGGAAATCACTTTTCGCATTATGTTTTTCTTTATAAAATTGGGAGTTTCCGACATTTATCCATCAAAACATTATAAAACTAAGATATATTGAGTTTCTCTAATTTTAACTTTGAACCATCGCTACAGGAAGGCCTGGACGCCATGGGCTTCAGCAAGCCCACCCCGATACAGGAGCAAGCCATTCCGGTGATTCAACAAGGAAAAGACCTTATCGCCACAGCCCAGACCGGGACAGGCAAGACGGCAGCATTTATCCTTCCCATTCTCAACAAGATCGCCCAAACCGGCGCTTCCAATCTTAACACCCTTATACTGGCCCCCACGCGGGAACTCGCCATTCAAATTGATCAGCAGATCCAGGGATTCGCTTATTTTCTAGGTATCAGCTCCATCCCCATTTATGGCGGTGGAGACGGGATTGTCTGGGAGCAACAAAAAAGAGCACTGGAAGAAGGGGCGGAAATCGTGGTCGCTACTCCAGGTAGATTGATCGCACTTCTCGCCGGAGGAAAAATCAATTTCAATTCGCTACAGCACCTGATTCTAGATGAGGCGGACAGGATGATGGACATGGGCTTCTCGGATGATATTTTAAAAATCGTTAATTATCTACCCAAAAACAGACAGACGGTTTTGTTTTCGGCGACGATGCCCCCGAAGATCCGCAAGTTTTCCCAACAGCTGCTTCAGAATCCAGAGGAAGTGAATATTGCTGTGGGGAAGACAGCCAAAGGCGTGGCCCAGTATTCCTATCTTGTCTACGACCATCAGAAAGAGGCACTGGTAAAGGATATCTTGAGTCAAAAAGACTACGAAGCGGTCATTATCTTCTGCTCTACCAAAGATAAGGTCAAATCGCTTTATAAAAAGCTAAACAAAGACTTTGAAGTGGAGGCTTTCCATTCGGATCTGGAACAGGTAGAACGGGAAAAAATCATGTCCGCCTTCAAAAACCGTTCGTTGAAGATATTGGTCGGGACGGATATCATTTCGAGAGGGATCGACGTCGTTGGAATTGAGCTGGTGATCAACTATGACACCCCCGGAGACCCTGAAGATTATGTTCATCGTGTGGGCCGTACCGCCAGAGCAGATAGCAGCGGCGTAGCCATTACCTTTGTCAATGACAAAGACAAGTTCAAATACGCCAACATCGAAAAACTGATTGGTATGGCTATTGAAAAAGTGGCGCTTCCGGAACATTTGGGAGAGGCGCCGTCCTTCTCCTCAGGCACTGACACCAGCGATAAGCACGCGCGTTCAAAAAACAAGAACAAAAAGAAAGGGTCGAAGTCGGGTACCGAAGGTAGAGTCGATAAAGAGGCTGCCGCCACTACCACCGCCGGTGGTGGAAACAATCAGGCCGCCAAAGGGCCCAAACCACGAAAGCAGCGACAATCTCCTTCCAAGCCAGCTGAACATCAGGCTAGCACCCAAGACGACAGACCGCAGGCTCCGGCCAGGCCTTCGAGCTCCAAATTTAGAAGCAGAAAAAATGTCCAAGAGACAGGTGAATAAGAGTTGATTATTTTGACCAGCGTTTAATTTGATGAAACATCTTATTTTTCAGAACAAAGACCAGATGCCTGCATTAGGCTTGGGTACCTGGAAATCTGCCCCTAATGATGCGTATGAGGCGGTACTTGAAGCAATTAGGATCGGATACAGACACATCGATTGTGCGCACATCTACAAAAACGAAAAGGAAATAGGGGAGGCGTTGGCCAAGGCACTTAAGGAAGGCTTGGTAAAGCGGGAAGAGCTTTGGATCACTTCCAAACTTTGGAACGACTGTCATGAAGAAGAGCATGTTCTTCCTGCCCTAAAGCAAACCTTGAGCGATCTTCAGTTGGACTATCTGGATCTTTATCTAGTACATTGGCCCGTTGCTGTTAAAAAAGGAGTGGACTTCGCGTCTAAGCGCGAAGATTTTCTAACACCGGAAGAAGCTCCGCTCACGAAAACATGGGCTGCAATGGAAAAAGGTGTTGACTTGGGTTTAACCAGGCATATTGGCGTATCTAACTTTAACATCGCCAAGCTGAAGGAAATAATGGCCTCTGCCCGTATCCAGCCGGAAATGAACCAGGTAGAGTTACATCCATTTTTGCAACAGAAAAACCTGTTAGAATTCTGCTTGGCGCACAACATTCGCCTTACCGCTTACGCACCTTTGGGTTCAGCTTACCGGGTCGAGGATAGAGAAGTGGATTTTCCCATCTTATTGGATAACGATATTATACATAAGATTGCTGCTAAGCATCAAGCCACTCCTGCACAAGTGGCGATTGCTTGGGGTATTCAAAGAGGAACAGCAGTGATTCCCAAATCAGTAAAAGCCTCAAGGATTGCAGAAAATTTTAACGCCATCAAACTTCGGTTGGACGAAGAAGATATCCGGGCAATAAATGCGCTGGAGGGACCTTATCGATATACGACCGGTAGAGGTTGGATCCGGGAAGGTAGTCCTTATGTCATGGAAGACCTTTGGGATTAAAAATTAAGAGGAAGGGTGCTGCCCTTCCTCTTTTGTTTTTTTATTTATTAGGAACGACTTTTACAATGCCTCGGCCCTCTAGGGCTGCGTAGATATGACCATCGGGACCGATTACCACGTTTCTCACTCTGCCTTCACCGTCCATCAGCTTTTCCCGCTTGACTACTTTGTTGTTTTGAAGTGTAAGCATCTCCACATAAGCAAATTTCAGGGAGCCTACAAGAAGTTTTCCTTCCCACTCAGGATAGACATTTCCAGTCACCACGGCAAAGCCGCTGGGCGCAATGGAAGGTAGCCAATAATATAAAGGCTGTTCCATTCCTTCTTTTTGCTCAAGCTCCGTCAGCGTGCTGCCATCGTAGTTGATCCCATAACTGATGACGGGCCAGCCATAGTTGGCCGCTTTTTTCACCACGTTGATCTCGTCACCGCCTCTTGGACCGTGCTCGTGCACCCAGATCTCGCCGGTTTTGGGATGTCTGATCATACCCTGAGGGTTTCTGTGGCCATAAGAATAGATGGCCTTTTTGGCATTGGCTTGATTGACAAAAGGATTGTCCGAAGGAATGCTGCCGTCATGATGTAATCGGTACACTTTTCCACCGTCTCTGGTAATATCTTGGGGATTGGTAGGGTGATCACCGCGGTCCCCAATGGTGAAGTACATATAGTCACCATCAAACACGATCCTAGAGCCAAAATGGACACCTCTGTCCGTGTTTGGGGTGGCTTTGTAGAGTACTTCCAGATTAGTCAATGTGGTACCGTCAAGTTTTGCTCTTGCAATGGCAGTATTAGCACCCTCTCCTTCACCTTCAGAAGAAGCATAGGAGAAATAGATTAAGCTGTTTTTCCGGTACTCTGGATGCACAACTACATCCATTAGTCCCCCTTGGCCTTGGACTGTGACTTTGGGCATCCCCTGAATAGAAGTTTTTTTGCCGTCTTTAAAAAGAATCATCTCTCCAGATTTTTCAGCGATTAACAGACCGCCATCAGGAAGAAACGCCATCCCCCAAGGGATGGTGAGGCCATCCACCACGGTTTCTACCGTATAACTTCGGGTTTCCGGCGTGATAATTTCTGGGCCTACCGTTTTGTCCTGGGCACAGGCGAAACCCATAGACGCCACAAGCAGTAAAACTGAATAAAAATGCTTTTTCATTTGTGAATTGTTTTTACCTTGTATAGTTGTAGCTGGACATGCGCCAGCTTAATGGCATTAAATATAAAACATGTTCATGACATTCACGGGCCTCGCCTGTCAAAATAGTTTAGGACTCACCATGGTTAGACAGACGGTGCGAAATTTCTTCTGGATTGTTGTTGTTTTGTCTGTTTTCTCCTGCGGGCAGGAGGATGCGACGTTCAAAGGCAGGCAGATAACTTATCCTTTATCCGCTGCAAACACGGATTACCTTTATGAGGGAACTGCTATATTTAAAGAGCTGGAGATGGGAGGGGTTGAGGTCACGCTGCAGCTGGCGGGGGACAGGGGAGAGGGAGCCTACTATTTTCCCGTCCACTTACATTATGGCGAATACGATATGCCAGAAGCCCCAATGGCTGCGATGCTTAATCCAGTTGACATCAGAACGCTCAAAAGCGTAACCATTGTCGATAAGCTGTCATCAGGAGAAGCGTTTAATTTTGATGATCTGGGAAATTTTGACGGCCATATAAAAGTGCATCTGGCTGATGACGGACCGGACTACCATGTCATTCTGGTCGCGGGAAATATCGGTAAAAATAGAAAAACTGAGGTTGTCGTCATGGACCAAGTCTCACTTTGCCGGCCTTTTTAGCAAAAAACCGCGAGGCTGACCCCCGCGGATTATTAGCTGTTAAAATTTTACCTGAAAGGTAATATCCAAATCAGATTCGCCCCCGGCTGTTTCGTAGTTTTCAAAACTAGGCTGATCGGCACCACTCAAGGATTTGTTTAATCCATGTCGCAACACTACCCTAAAAGATCCTGTGCTTACGGATTCATCGACCGTCACCAGCCCTTTCAAACCAATGGGTTTCCCATTTTCATCCCCGTCCAAATAGCTGTATTCCAGGAAAGCGGCATGACCGACAAAAGCTGACCCTAAAAAATAAAATTGGTGCTCATCGCCGTGTTCTGCAACCTCTTCCGTCATAACTTCCTTAGCAATATCATTATATAGCTCAATTGATAATTGGTAGGTCTTACCGGGTACCAGGTTCACAATATCCTCAATCTCGGGACTATTTCCTAAAGATATCCCTTCAGCATCTTTGGCAGTTACTTCAAATTTACTGTTGGGCACAACGTCGCCAGCTTCGTTTAATTCTTCAAATACGAGGGTGAGTTCGGTAATTAACTCCTGGTCAACCTCTGGTACCGGATCATCTTTTTCACAGGAGAAAATGAAGATGCTCAGTAACAGGAACAAACCGTTGAGTAATTTTGAATTGCAATTTTTCATAGGATATAAGGTTTAGAATTGGTATTTCAATCTTAAAGTCACGTTTCTGCCCATTTCGTGCGTGAAATAACGGAAACGGTTCATATAATCTTTGTATTGGGTATCAAGGAGATTAGTCACAGCGATACCAGCACTGATGTGTTGCTGCCCTATGGGAATTAGGGTATTTAGAGAGAGATTCCAAAGATGGTATCCTGAAGGGGAAGGAGCGAAGTCAAACCTTGGCTGACGGCTCTGATGGCCTACGGCCAAATGGCTCAGCGTCACTCGATTTTGAGAAAACACCCCAATGTTTGGGCTTTTATAAGTCAAGCCGGTCTCAATACGGTCGGTTGGAATTAGAGGTAAATAAGATTTCTTTTCCAAATCTTTGGCTCGAACCAATGAGCCCCGTACATACCATTCTAACTGAGGATGGATTTCATAAAGCGTGCTTACGTCCATTCCCCAGAGCCCCGCGTCGGTTTGCTCGTAACGAAAAACATTGAATGTGCCCCTTAGAGAAACAAACTGCTCTTCGGTCGGATTCAGATAAATGTAATTGTTGATTTGATTCAGATATCCCGTTAGCTCCACATTAAATTTATCTCCTGCATAGGAGAAGGTATTGATCCATTTGTAAGCTTGTTCACTTTCGAAGTCCGGATTGCCGTACTCATAGGATGCTGAGCCATGATGTAGTCCTTGGCTGAATTGTTCATTGATGTTCGGAGGCCGCCAGGCGGAACCCAGATTGGTACTGAAGGTGATGCTCGGGGTAAACGTATAAATCCCACCCAAGAAAGCCGTGAAATTGCTAAAGGTATAATCCCGTTCTACCAATTGTTGGTTTTGATCATACCGAGCAGCATCTACGTAACGGTAGTCGTATCGAAGTCCTGCTTCCAATTCGAGATGGCCTCTGGTATATTTTTCCAGTGCGAATAAGCCAAGATTATACATATCATAATTGGGAATCAGTGGAGTGACACCCGTGCCGGGAACGTTGTTGTTGACCTGTTGCAGAAGGTTTAGTCCGATGGAGCCGTTCCAATGTTTGTCGGTGGGGTGGTCATACGAAAGGTCCACGGTATGGGTAAATAATTCGAGATCCAAAGCCGGTTTGCTGTTCAAATCACCCCTTCGCTTGTCGAATTCCTGCCGTTGGTTGTGCTGAAATCCGTATTGGAAGTTCAGCTTGGAGCCATCCCGGAGGTGATAATGTGCTTTAACCTTCAACAAATTGTGTTGGACTTCCTGTTTAGGATTGGTAAGGTCGTAGCTAAAATCAGCTTTATTGAACGGGCTGCCGTGCTCGATGATGGCTTCTAAGTCGGAAAGGTTGCCGGTGTGCGCATCGGCAAGGATTCCAATAGTGGATTCGAATCGGCTATAAAAAAGTTCTGCGCCCAACCTGCTGGAGCTGTAGCCTGCTGCACCGGAAAAATTAAGCTCCCTGATACCGGTATTGGACTGGTAATAACGGGGTGAGGACACGTTGCCTCCATACTTTCCCGAAGATTGGATGCGGTATCCCAAGCCTTTTATTTTGTCTGAGCCCCCACTTAATTCGACAGCTGCCGAGCCGGACCTTCCATTAGTTGCCCCCACCAGGTTAACTATACCTGAAAGCCCACCAGTGGTTGGTAGGGATTTAGGGTTGACCACGATTACCCCGCCCATGGCTTCAGGGCCAAAC
>Ga0079224_100014689_pt1 | contig 10950 bp, 9 predicted proteins | sample Stecom2015_FD_80414 | JGI IMG/M metagenome (GOLD analysis project Ga0079224, IMG submission 80414) | Agricultural soil microbial communities from Utah to study Nitrogen management - Steer compost 2015 | ecosystem: Environmental > Terrestrial > Soil > Agricultural land | place: USA: Utah...
CCAATCAAATGAGCACGGTTATAGGTAGGGATAATGATAGAGACCAAAGGAAAATGTTCAATATTGACTTCCATACAACTAAGATACATAAGTCCTTAAAACAGACAAATTAAAGACGATTATAGTATGGTCCGTTAAGTTCAACATTCAAGACTAAGATTATAGTGTATTAAAATTATAAACAACTTTCCACTGTGCTTCCAAAACCTCAAGAGAAAAGTTTTGACGAATAAAATCCACCGCCTGATTTCCCATTTGCTCTCTCAATTCAACATCATTAATTAAGATTTCTATTTTTTGGGCCATCGCTTTATAATTGGCTTCTTCACATAAAAAGCCGGTTTGCCCATCTTTTAAAGTATATGGCACACCACCGCTGTTAAAGGCCACTACTGGCAAGCCACAAGCTTGTGCCTCACCAGTCACAACACCTTGGGTTTCGCGCCTACCTGTTTCGTCATAATAGGAAGTCATCAAGAAAATATCCGAATGCTGCATTTGTTGCCTTATCTCATCTTGGGTTTTCGCACCCAAGAGTTGAATTTGCTGCTTTAAACCAAGTTTGGTTATCAAGGCTTCCAATGAGTGGCGTTCAGGCCCTTCCCCAATAATGGTATAGCGTATTGGATACCCTTTTTGTAACAACTCATGCACAGCCAAGATACCCAACCGATGTCCTTTCCAACCAATCAACCGCCCTACGGAGAGTAACTCAATACAATCGTTGGTACTCGATGATGGGTTTTGTTTTGGAACAAAAAAATCAACATCAATGGGCAAGTGAAGGATTTTTAGCCTATCCTCAGGACAATACAAAGCCAAAAGTTGATTTCCTATATATGGGGTAATAGTCGTGAAAACATCGCCAATTTCAAACAAGTTTTTATAAAAATTAATTTGCTGCTTATGGGTGTCGTTAGTAAAATGAACATCATAACCTAAAAAGGTAGTAATTAATTTACTTTTTAAAAGTCCAGCTTTTTTAAATTTCGCTAAGGGCTTATAAGCATTCCCAAAAAGAACATGAATCGCATCTGCATCTTTTAAAAATTTATAGTAGCGACCATATTCAATATAAGCATTCCCATTCAAAGCACCTTTACCATATTTGACAGAGTTAAACAAGCTCAAACCCTTGAACCCGATCTTAAAAAATGTTTGAATAAGTAACTTTAACCGTTCTTGTTTTGTTTTTATTTTTATAGGCAGTATTTCATAAGTCTTATCCAATAGGCCATATGCTTCTAAAAGATTGGGTTGAGAAGTGGAGTTTATGCCACCCTTATTATCTACCAGTATAACCACCTCAAACCCCATACGAATGGCCATGGCTATTTGCCCCAACACAAAGGTCTCGGAAATAGCAGGAAAATTTTTGGTCCTAAAGACAATTTTCTTCATATCAAAACAACCATATTTTCATGGACTCGAAGTGCTTTCTATAACTGGAATAAGAAAAAAGCAAATGTCCCAGGTTCCTAAAATAAAACTTAGCCTGTTCTTTTTGCTCATAATCTCCCAACAACAAAAGCCTTAGTTTTTTTATACAGAGTAGCGGCATTCCTTTTAGCGCCTGCTTTAAAAAATCCTGCTGGGTTCTAGGGCTATCTTTCAACAAATCCAGATAGGCCCACAAGACAAAATCCGACTCATTAATGGCTTTTCTTAATCTGGAAAGATACTCAAGATGCAAACGCCCCGAAGTCATATAATGGGTAAAATACAAACGCTCGTCATACCAAATTTTATACCCTAACAACCTTAAAGCATAACTATACTCGGTATCACCACCAGAACTCAACGAAGTTCCTTTTCTACAAGTGAGCAAGTGCACAAACCCTCTTTGCTTCAATTCCAACCAGTGCGATTTCCGCAAAACCATACCTGCACCATACAAACAACCTTTTTTATTGGTAATATCACCACTTTCTTTTCCTTGTTTGGCTACAGCATAATAACGGGCATAACGGTCAAACCAACTAGGCTTCTCACTTTCAAAAGCCGCTTCACACCAGCCTCCCAACGCACCTATTTGCAAGTCACTTTCCATAACCTCATAAGAGGATTGCACATAGGTATCGCACAACCAATTATCATCATCGCACACCAATAAGTACTCATACTGTGCTTTTTCATAGCCCAAATCCTGGGCATAAGATTTTCCAGAAATGGGCTGCTCAAAGGAACGGTAACTTATCTTTGGGGTGCCGTGATGTTGCCACCAAGTATCAGCAAAAGTCTTAGTATCATCTGTCGAAGCATTGTCCACCAAAATAAGTTCACAAGGCACAGAAACCTGTTGTCTAGCCAAGTGACTTAAGGTAGCATCCAGCCTATTTTTGCCATTATAAGTGCATAAAATGATGGAAACGCCTTGGTTCATGTCCCTTATTCTTTCCCTAAAATTATCTTTACCATTCTCTTAAATAAATAAGCTACACGCTTAAACTTATTTGCAGTTGGCTTTTGAGATATTTTTTCACTCCCCGCCAATCTAGGTCTTTTACCAAAAACATAATCTATATTCTTTAAATCGTGATAAGCCGCCTCTTCTAAAGACAATTTATAATTTTTATAGATTGGAACTATATCATGTCTATTCTCTAAAGTAAAGTTAGTATTGTAAGACGCTACAATAGGCTCATTGCCTATTTTGTAATGACTGAAGTGAAAAAATCTCAAAGGAATGGTTTCAGTATTCACATACCATGTACCTGCTTTTTCCATTAAAACTCTTTCATGCAAGTTCCAGTTGGCCACATTATAACCCAAATGCCTCAACACATACACCTTGTCTAAAAAAGCTGGTGCATAACCTAGCCAGATCTGGTCATAAAAATAGCCTTTTTTTAAGTCATGGAAGCCGTAAGCAACCACCCGTTTATGCCACCATGCAAGAAATTCAAGGGTTTGTGGTGCTTTGTTCATAGCCAAAAAGCCCAAGTTATAAATGCCAGTGCGCATCAGGTCTTTATCAAGCGGATGCCCAACATCTCCTGTAGGACTGCATATATGCGGGGTCAAAACCACATCATAGGTCTCCAAAGCTTTAAAAACCTCTTTAAACTCAGAAAACACTTGAATATCTGGGTCTATATAAAGTACCGTTTCAAAGCCTTGATTATAAAAATACTCATACATCTTGGGTTTTACAACTGTACACAGTTCGGCAATACCATAAGTGTCGGACAACTCTTTAACCATACTTCCCAAAACTTCGTGCGCCCAAACAATGCCATCAGCCCCTAAACTGTTATAAGTAACCGTGTTGTTGGGCAAATCAAGAACAACTATAAAAAAATCAACAGCAGGGTGATATCGCTTAAAAGAGTTTGATAAGGTTTTAGCATGGGCCAGATAGTTATTGGCACAGATGGTGAAGGCTGTTTTTTTCAATGTTATTTTATTGATCAAAATACAATTTTATTTTCTCCAAATAAGCAGTTCCCCATTTCTCACAAGGTTCTAAATGATTACCCTCAGCCCACTCATTCATAGCATTAACAAAGATAAAGTTTTCATCTTCGGAATAAGGAACAAAACCCTTATTGATTGTCTCTAGCCAATCTCCAAATTTATCAGGAGTTGAGTCCTTGAGAATTAAAGTAGGGGTATCTTTTCTTCTTGCTGTATTATCCCATCCAGGAACAATACTAGGATAAAGCTTAAAATTATAATTTGACAAAGGCTTAATAACTTTACGCATCCAATCATAGTCCACGATATTATAACGAGAATTCTCATCCTTATTAATCCCAAAAACCCTTTTCTTTATTTTATCAAAGAAATTTAAAGTTTCTCTTTGTTCCTTTATATAAGTGAAAATATTTTGTCTTCTTATCCCAAAAGGTTCAAAATCTATTGCCGCATCAAACCCTTGATACACTTCCTGACAATCTTGATTATATGAAAAAACCATGTGGCATAAATAAAGTTCTATGCCATAACCTGCAGCAACTTCCCTCCATTTTTTTACAGTCTTTGTAATATCCGAAAAAAGAAATGGTTTATAAACAACAAACACAGGCTTCCCTTCAACTTTTATATACCGCTCGTCAGCAAATACAGTTTCACACAGCCATTGCATGTGTGCTACATCATCTTCTTCACTATAATCTTGTTGAATTAAAACTTCATTGTCTAAACCGTCCCAACGCCGTGTCCAGTTTTCATTGGCCCAACACAACATAAAAGGGAAGTCTTCTTTTGAATTAGACAGCTTTCCATCTATGGGCTCATGTAAGAGACGCTTTCCATTAAACCAATAATGGTAATAACAAAAACCATGGATTCCATAGGCTTTAGCAAGGGCTTCCTGCGCCAGTCTGGAGGCTTCCAAACGCAAATCGTAAAAGCCAAGATCAGTTGGCAATTGAGGTTGGTAATGTCCCTCAAACAAAGGTTTCGCCTTTGTAACATTCGTCCACTCAGTAAAGCCTTTCCCCCACCACATATCATTTTCGGGAATGGGGTGAAACTGCGGTAACACAAAAGCAATAGGTCTTAGTTTTTTTTCATCTTTCATAACATCCAATGGCTTAAATCTCTGTTTAAAAAAACCGACAATGCTTTTATTTCTTCTCCATACAGCGTTTTTAGTAAATCCTTGTCTCGTTGTTTCATTTTCGGTTTGCTATATACATAAGACCTTATATTAGAAGACATCAACCTGGTATAGTTTAGTTTTCCATCAAGTTTCTTTAAAAACTTATGAAAAGAGCGTATTTCTACACTATCATTTGTATTGTATTTCTTTTTAAAATCTGGCACAAAATTAGAATCCACCTCTAAATAGTCACATATTGACCGAAATGTCCCTACAGCATCCCGTCTAAGATCCTCATTAATTAAAACCAGCAGCTGATTTTCTCCAAACTTATCACGGTACGTTTTCAAGGACTCAAGATAGTGCCCTAAATAGATATATTGCTTGCCTTGTGGCAATTCCTTACCTTCTAATACATCCCGTAAAGCCCTTGAAAAACTTCGGGTTTCTTCACCCCAGCGTACATACATAAGATAATTGGAAAAAGCCCTCTCTATGGGGTTTCTAAGAATGGCTATCAGTTTCATTTTGGGGTTAAAGTCGTAAATGTTCTCAGCACAATAGGGATTGGCTAAATAAGAGGTAGAAAACTCGCCTGCTGCTTTAAAATTTTCACTACCTTCAAACAGTTTAGCATACGAAGTTTTGGTTTTAATTACTTTTTGAGCTCTAAATTCACCATCTTCCCCTTCACTTAAATAGTGATTAAAAAACATAGGTTCTTTAATTGCAGGCTTAAAAACTTCAGGATGCGCTGTTAAATAATGATATAAAGAGGTTGTCCCCCCTTTGTTGGCACCTATGACAAGAAAATTGGGCTTCATCTTTTCTATAAAAACTTTTTTAATTTATTCAATCCTGTTCGATTATTATCAAATTTATATCCCAAAGCTTTTATATCTTGCATATATTTTTTTGCAACTAAATTTTCCATTGAACAAGTATAAAAATTTGCATAATTAGTTTTGCGCTTACTTTTATTAATGTGAATATCAAATTTCTTTAGAATGTTTAAATCTTTTAAAATTTCATAAATATCCTCATGAAAATTCTCGAAAGACCCAACATAATCTAACTGATATTTGCCTTCTAAATCAAAAAATGAAGTTTGAGGCAGTAGATGATCCCCAAGATAATTTTGACTATTACTATTATTTAATATCTCAGAAAAAGGTCCTGTTTTATTAATATAGTCAGAAAAACTTCCTGTTATGCCTGAAAATTTTTGAATAAATTTATAGTCAGAGTATGCCCTATCCCATGGATTTCTCACAAAAGTAAATTTGTAATAAGTTTTCCATTGTTCCTCAGTCACCAACTCTGTTTCCAGTAATTGTTTCACTGTTGCATGCTGCATATGTAATTTCCTCTTCGGGCACCACCCGAATAATCGTTCATAATCGGGATTTTTAAAACGAAACTTAACATCTGGATGAAAAAAGCTATTAATGCTAGTTCCAGCTGTTTTAGGAATATGGATAAAAATACATTGATGTTCGTGGGAAATCATAAAATAGGCTTTCTTTTTAATACCGCTTTCACATACCAAACATCGGTTCTGGATTCATAAATTTTTCTTTGGATTGTTTGAAAAACAATTTCAAAACCACAAGCTTGCAGTTCCTTTTTAAAACTATCCATTGTACCGTGAATTTCTTGAGGTTCTACCAGTTTACCTTCGGAATAATTCCAAATATTCTCTGTATTAGGGGCAATGTCAATTGTCAATAAAAGTTCACCATTTTGCCTTAACAACTTAGAAGCTCTTTTTAGCATCTTAAGCCTGATTGATTGAGGCATATGTTCAATAACAGAAATGGAATAAATACAGTCAAACCTTTTAAAGGTCTTAACTTTTGTAAAATCTTTATGAATAGATTTAATACGTGTCTTTATAGTTCCATAATCCAAAAAGCCCCATTCATTCCATGACTCTTTATCCTTGGCAAGCCTAACTGTTGGGTGCAAATCAACCGTAGTTACTTGCATACCCATATCATCTAGACATAACGGAACCGGACAAACCCCAGCGCCAATATCCAAAACTCTAGAAAAAGGCTTGTTTTCAAATTGTTCCAATATCCATGTGTACTCAAACACTCTGGGGTAATGCGCTGTGTAAAACCCAAAATGGTGGCGAGATACATCTACTAAATACTGTAATAAGTCTGGACGCTGAACCTCTTTAAAAGCTCTATTTAGCTTTTTTGAAATTAAATCTCTTTGGTGACTATTTTGATGCACCGTTCCTACCAGAACCGAAACATCACGATATGTTTTCACTAGGGCAAGCTCATCAAACTTTTTATACTGTTCTACCTCATCAAAAATACCATTGTAAAAATGTGTTATGGTAGAACTGTGTGACGGCAATGAATTATAGGCCCCTATAATAATCCGCTTATTAGCCTTATCATCCAATCCTTTAACAATAGACTCAAAAGAGTTTTTATTACTTTGATGAATTAAAACATCAAAACACATGGTGATGTCCTTTTGCTCTATGGAATCGTCATTAATTGACAATGTCTTAAACTCCCAATCTGGGCGTTTTTGCTTCGCTAGTTCTGTAGCTTCTTTTGAGACATCTAAACCCAAATAATTCTTAAATGGCATCTCTTTCATTAATTCCAAATCTCCACAACCAACATCTACAATAGTATTTTCATGCTTTCCGTAGGTCAATCGCTTTAATAACGTCCTCTTCAACATAAGTACATCTCCTCTAGACCCAACACCACTTCCTAAATCAGGGCACGTATGATACCTAAAGTTCCAAAACAATGAATTGCTGAGGTGCTTTCCCAAATCATGGTTAATCCTTGAATTTATTAGTTCAATAACTTTATTTGAAACAACACCCTTATTTGGCTTTATCTGCATATGTTCATTTATCTGATTATGAAAGTGAACAATTTTTGGAGTTACTTCCTCTGAATTGGGAACATGTATAGGATAATTCCATTGAATACCTAAGTGATTAACCTTTTCCTTTAAAACTCCCATGGCTAAAGCAAATCCTACTTGGTCGGCATGTTTGTCATATTCTTTTCCAAAAAGATTTGCATTATCAATACACCATAAAGCATATTTCTCCCATAAGGGCTTTAACTGTTTTAAAAAGTCTTTGGAAATAATATAGACTCCACCATTACAATTATTCCAATCGGTCACTTGCTCATTCTTGTGTGAAAACGTAGTCAAAGCTTCAGTAACTTGTAGTTGGTTAGCCTCAAAGATTTTTTGAAGAATTGCTAATGGCGGATTAGGAAAATCTACTATTTTGGCGTAAACATCTTCTCCTAAAGTAAGCCCTTCTAGTTCAACAACAGCCGTATCACAGTCCATTAAAAATACATACTCATAATCTTCTAGTTGACTAAAAGTATCTAATTGAACCAACTTGTTACAGTATTTGTTTCTAGAATCAAAAGGAGCTTTTTTAATAACGTTTATGCCATAGCCTTTTAGCAGATCAAGAAAATCATCTGGCACCTCACTTACCAAGTGGACATATATTTGATTAGGATTAACATTGTTCGCTAATAAGTTTGATAGCCATATATAAACCTGAACAGCCATAACAGATGAATAATCCAGTACACATGAAAAAAGCAACTTCTTATTCAAACTATTCTTCATAAAGGTATTTTTTATGCGGTATTTGAGAGTAAAAAAAATCTAAATCTTCTTCAGAAAAAAGCTTCTCCCAGCTATTTATTTTTGCTGCATTTGGTTTTAATCCTACTTTATTTTTTATTGGGTCAAACCTTTTAACTCCAAATAATCTATTCTTATAATACTTAAAAGGAAAGAATTTTTTGGTTATATCCTGATAAGCTTTTTTAGGATTGTTTTTCATATCCTCAAATCTCAATATAAAAATATCCTCATCATTACAGTTAACCCAGGAGTCTACATGATTAAACCAATGCTGTACTATATTTACTTTTGGCAAAGCTTTTTGTCCAGTGCCTCCATACCAATCAATCTCCTTTCTCAGAAACTCAGAGAAAGAAATACCAAACCAATCCTTTTGATAAAACTTAGAATTCCAAAGTGATGCTATTACATCCCTACCATCCCTATAAATATAAATGGCGTTGAAAAGTTTTTTGTGCTGCTCAGGAAACAAATGTGAACCAAACAACTTATGATAAGGCTCACCTTCTTCTAACAAAATCTTATTTGACCAATGCCCAAAATAAATGCTTCCTTCAGATGACAAATCTTGATTTCTGTAAAAATTCTTAGCTAAAAATGCTTCTAAAAAGTGGGTACCACTTCTAGGGTGAGAATATATCTTAATATAATTATCCTTCATTTGCTTCCATTAAATTCCATTCACCAACAAATTGAATTGGTGCATGACCTGTTTGGATACCTGATACACTTATAGAGGCTATATTTGAATCAAAATAATAAATATCACCTCTGGATTTATCTGGTCTTACCTCATTAATAGATACTCCTACAGTATAAGCACCTTGTCCTAATATCAAATTTTCTATTTTGCTTTTTATAGATACTTGCCCTTTATCTTTAAAAATACTCTTTGAAAACAAAGAAAAGAAATTAGCAACCTGTTTTGCATCTTTATCAATAAAAGAATAGTTAACCCAATACTTGCTCACTTTATCATCTATATCTAATTTAATTTCAAAACTATACGCTTCATTATGTATTAATTCAACAAAACCATTGGTGTTTACAATCTCTTTGCTTTCATTATCTAATATTTTGATGCTTTTTAACTTAACCAAACCATTACCTCCAACAATTTTATCGGTATTTTGAAAAGATTGATAATACTGCTGGATTCCCTCTGAGACGTCATCACCTCTTACAAGCTCTTTTCCATGGTCCATTAACAATATTTTATTAGCTATCCTTGCCACTTGAGGCATAGTATGAGATACAAAAATAACCGCTGTACTTTGCAGCAACTCACCTATCCTAGTTAAGCATTTCATCCTAAAACCAATATCCCCCACAGCCAAGACCTCATCAATAATCAAGACATCGGGTTCCATTTGGGCGGCCACGGCAAAGCCTAATCGCACTTTCATCCCGCTGCTGTAATGCTGTACGGGCATATCAATAAACTCTTCCAGTTCGGCAAAAGCTATAATCTCCTGTAACTTGGCATCAATCTCTTTACGCGTAAAACCCAAAACAGCACCGTTGTTATAAATATTCTCACGGCCTGTCAAGATGGGGTTAAAACCAGCGCCCAGCTCTATCAAAGCACCTACGCGACCTTTAATAGTCACTTTTCCTGCATCGGGGTTTATCAAACCGTTCAATATTTTTAGCAAGGTACTCTTCCCTGCTCCATTATGGCCTATCAAGCCCAAGCACTCCCCACGGCGCAACTCAAAACTCACATCTTTTACAGCCCAAAACTCTTTGGGGCGTAAGGTACGTTCGTGAGCATTACCACTTACCCCACTCATCAAATCCTTCACACCATACCACAAACTAGTCTTCAGGTCTTTGCAAAATTTTTTGCTAAGCCCCTCTACTTTTACAAGTACTTCGTTGTTGGTCTGTATGTTATCTTGTGCTTCGATCATGTATTTTTGTGACGCAATCTTTTTATCAGTCATCCTTTACTTTTTTCCAACTTCGGCCTTCCGTCGTCTCACCTCGTCTCCCTTCCCTTTGGGGAGGGCTGGGGTGGGGCCTACGCACTCAACCTTTCCACAATAATTGGGATTGAAACCCTATAAAAAACCAATCCTAAAAACAGTAATGGCAAACTGGCTCCCAATACTATAAAATAATATCCTAAAGAATCAGGGAATACTCCAGTTAACAAGCCCCTAGGCACCAAAACAAGCGGCGTTAAAGGGTTAAACTCCATAAAAGATTTCATAACGCCGTTTTTCGGAATAGCATACACCACAGGCGTAACATACATCACAAACTGCAAGCCAAACGAAATAATTTTACCTATATCTTGATAGAGCAAACCCAAAGGGGTAATAAGCAAACCTATTGCGGTACCAAATAACACAACGCCCAAAACAGACAGAGGAAACAACAGCATTTGCCAATGCAAATCCATACCATAAAAAATGACAAAAACCACCAGCAACAACAGTTTAATAGCACTGTTAAACAGCAATTTATAAATACCCGAAACCACAAGGGCTTCTTTTGGGAAGTTAATTTTTGTCAAGATGCCTTTAGCTGCATTGGTACTGGCCATCGGCGAGTTGATAGACTCCACCAAAATAGACCAAACCAAAGTACCTGTAAACACATATACAGGATAAGGAATACCAGTATCCGACAACTGGACAGCTCTCGATTGCTGCAACATAATCCATACAAGTGCGGTGAATACAGGAGTGATAAACGCCCATAAAATACCTAAAAAAGATTGTCTATATTGCGCA
>Ga0079224_100014690_pt1 | contig 10949 bp, 9 predicted proteins | sample Stecom2015_FD_80414 | JGI IMG/M metagenome (GOLD analysis project Ga0079224, IMG submission 80414) | Agricultural soil microbial communities from Utah to study Nitrogen management - Steer compost 2015 | ecosystem: Environmental > Terrestrial > Soil > Agricultural land | place: USA: Utah...
ACGGCCTCGCGGACCAGGCACAGCTCGGTCGGCAGGAGGCCGCTACCGCCGACGGACGCGCCGACCGCGAGGGAGATCAGGCCGATCTCGGCCAGCCCGTTCCAGAGGGGCGCGGCGGCGGAGGGGTCGGCCTCGACGGCGGTGCGGCAGGCGTCGAGTCCGCCGAGACGGGTGAGCATGGCCTCCACCGTCCTGGCGAGGTCCTGTTGCTCCACGGAGAGTGAGAAGTCCACGGGCGGGCCCTTCTTCATTTGAGATTGACGTCGGGTTCAATTTGGAATGTAATGTCATTCCAATACGTCCGTCAACGTCGACCTGTCCGACCAGCGATCGGGGGAGTCATGGAAGATGCGCAGAGCATCAGCGACCGTCGGCACCTGGAGGAGCCGCTGCTGCGACACCCGGCCGCCACGGAGGAGCTGCCCACCAGCGAGCGTGGCAAGCGCACCCGGCAGGCCCTCATCGACGCGGCGAAGGTCGTCTTCGCGCGCGACGGCTACATCGGAGCGCGATTGACGGACATCACCGCCGAGGCCGGCGTCTCGACGGGCACCTTCTACACGTACTTCGGCAGCAAGGAGTCCATCATGGCCGCCGTCGTGAACGACGTGATGGGCGACATGATGCACCCGGGCGTCGGCCGTCGGCGCGACGAGGACCTCGACCCGCTCGAGGTCATCCGTGAGGGGCACCGTGCCTACATGCGGGCCTATGAGCGCTACGCCGGGCTCATGGTGGCGTTCGAGCAGGCCGCGACGGTCGACCCGGGCTTCGCCGAGATGCGTGTCGCGCGCGGTGATTTGTTCGGTCGGCGCAACGCCCGCCGGATCCAGGAGTTCCAGGAGCAGGGCCTGTTCAACGACGCTCTCGACCCCTGGCTCGTGGCCCTGGCGCTGAACTCGATGGTGAGTCGGATGGCCTACCGGGCCATCGCCCTGGGCAACGACATCGACGTCGATCACCTGGTCGACGTGCTGACCGAGCTGTGGGGCCGCGCGCTCGGTCTGATCGACGCCGATCCGCAGGACGCGGACTGATGTTCCGCTGACAGCGAACACCGGAAGGCTCACGTCCCCGCGACGGTTGGAATGAGCGTCTGGACTTCGTCGAGCCGGCCATCGACGGCCGACTATGCTGAAGTGAACAGTCCAGCAGAGGGGACGACATGTTCGAGAGATTCACCGACCGGGCCCGACGGGTCGTGGTGCTTGCGCAGGAAGAAGCGCGCATGCTCAGCCACAACTACATCGGCACCGAGCACATCCTGCTGGGTCTCATCCACGAGGGTGAGGGTGTCGCTGCGAAGGCTCTCGAGAGCCTCGACATCTCGCTCGAGGCCGTGCGCGGCCAGGTCGAGGACATCATCGGTCAGGGGCAGCAGGCTCCCAGCGGGCACATCCCGTTCACGCCGCGCGCCAAGAAGGTGCTCGAGCTGAGCCTGCGCGAGGCGCTGCAGCTGGGCCACACCTACATCGGCACCGAGCACATCCTGCTCGGCCTGATCCGCGAGGGCGAGGGCGTCGCCGCCCAGGTCCTGGTGAAGCTGGGCGCCGACCTCAACCGCGTCCGCCAGCAGGTCATCCAGCTGGTCAGCGGTTTCCAGGGCAAGGAGGCCGAGACGGCCGGCACGGCCCCGGAGGCGCCCGCCGCCTCCAGCGCGGTGCTCGACCAGTTCGGGCGGAACCTCACCCAGGCCGCCCGCGAGGGCAAGCTCGATCCGGTCATCGGCCGTGACGACGAGGCCGAGCGCGTCATGCAGACGCTCAGCCGCCGCACCAAGAACAACCCGGTGCTGGTCGGCGAGCCCGGCGTCGGCAAGACCGCCGTCGTGGAGTCGCTCGCCCAGGCGATCGTGCGCGGGGACGTCCCCGAGACGCTCAAGGACAAGCAGATCTACACGCTCGACCTCGGCGCGCTCGTGGCCGGCTCGCGCTACCGCGGCGACTTCGAGGAACGCCTCAAGAAGGTGCTCAAGGAGATCCGCACCCGCGGCGACATCATCCTGTTCATCGACGAGATCCACACGCTCGTCGGGGCGGGTGCCGCCGAGGGCGCGATCGACGCCGCGAGCATCCTCAAGCCGATGCTCGCCCGCGGTGAGCTGCAGACGATCGGCGCGACGACTCTCGACGAGTACCGCAAGCACTTCGAGAAGGACGCGGCCCTGAACCGCCGCTTCCAGCCGGTGCTGGTCAACGAGCCCTCGGTCGCCGACTCGATCGAGATCCTCAAGGGGCTGCGCGACCGGTACGAGGCGCACCACCGGGTGTCGATCACCGACGACGCGCTCGTCGCGGCGGCCACGATGGCCGACCGCTACGTCAGCGACCGATTCCTGCCGGACAAGGCGATCGACCTCATCGACGAGGCCGGGGCCCGCCTGCGGATCCGTCGCTCCGCCGCGCCGCCGGAGTTCAAGGAGTTCGACGAGAAGATCGCCGACGTGCGCCGCCGCAAGGAGGCCGCGATCGACGCCCAGGACTTCGAGCTCACCGCCAGCCTGCGCGACGAGGAGAAGAAGCTGATCGCCGCCAAGAGCGAGCGCGAGCGCGCCTGGAAGTCGGGCGACCTCGACCAGGTCGCGGTCGTCGACGAGCACCTCATCGCCGAGGTCCTGGCCAAGGCGACCGGCATCCCGGTCGGCCAGCTCAGCGAGGAGGAGTCCAGCCGCCTGCTCCACATGGAGGAGGAGCTACACAAGCGCGTCATCGGCCAGGACGAGGCCATCAAGGCGCTCTCGCGGGCCATCCGCCGCACGCGTGCGGGCCTGAAGGACCCGCGCCGTCCCGGTGGGTCGTTCATCTTCGCCGGCCCTTCGGGCGTCGGCAAGACGTGGCTGTCGAAGGCGCTGGCGAACTTCCTGTTCGGTGACGACGACGCGTTGATCCAGCTCGACATGAGCGAGTTCAGCGAGAAGCACACCGTCTCGCGCCTGTTCGGCTCGCCTCCGGGCTACGTCGGCTACGAGGAGGGCGGCCAGCTCACCGAGAAGGTGCGCCGCAAGCCGTTCTCGGTCGTCCTGTTCGACGAGATCGAGAAGGCCCACCCGGACATCTTCAACTCGCTGCTGCAGATCCTCGAGGAGGGCCACCTCACGGACGGTCAGGGTCGCGTCGTCAACTTCAAGAACGCCGTGATCATCATGACCACCAACCTCGGTGCGCGGGAGATCTCCAAGGGCGTCAACCTGGGCTTCGCCCAGGCCGGCGACGCGGTCGGGACCTATGAGCGGATGAAGGAGCGCGTCGCGACGGAGCTCAAGCAGCACTTCCGTCCGGAGTTCCTCAACCGTGTCGATGAGGTCATCGTCTTCCCGCCGCTGACGCAGGACGAGATCCTGCAGATGGTCGACATGATGGTCGGTTCGCTGGAGGAGCGTCTCGCCGAGAAGGACATCGACATCGAGCTGACCCAGGCTGCCAAGGAGCAGCTCGCCAAGGACGGCTTCGACCCGGTGCTGGGTGCGCGCCCGCTGCGTCGCACCGTCCAGCGGGAGGTCGAGGACGCCCTGGCCGAGAAGCTGCTCTACGGCGAGCTGCACAACGGTCAGATCGTCGTGGTCGACTTCGTCGACGGCGAGTTCACCTTCACCGGCACGCCGAAGGCCGAGCTGGAGCTCCCCGAGGTTCCGCCCGCCGTCGAGGCCGGTGCCGCGAACGAGGAGTGACGTGGGTGACGGTTTCCCCGGTCAACCGGGGAAACCGTCACGTCACGAGGGAAGCTTCCCCCGTGAAGTGCCGGGAAACCTCGTTCGGTCCTCCCTCGGGACGGATCGGGACGCCCTCCTCGACTTCACCGAGTCGCCCGTGCCCGCGGGCGCCGACCCTTGGGTTGACGGAGCGCGGCCGGGAACGGACCTCACGCTGACGGATCACGATCCGCGCTGGGCGGACGACTACGCGGTGCTCGAGGCCCTCGTGACGCGAGCCCTGGGTTCGATGCTGCTGCGGATCGACCACGTGGGCTCCACCGCGGTGCCCGATCTGGTCGCCAAGCCGATCATCGACGTGTGCGTCATCGTCCCCGATCCCGACGACGAGGCGTCCTACGTCCCGGCGCTGCGCGCGAGCGGGTGCGTGCTGACCGTGCGCGAGCCCTGGTGGCAACGCCATCGCATGTTCCGCCACCCCGAGCCGCGGGCGAACATCCATGTCTTCGGGCCCGACGCCGTCGAGCCGGAGAGGCAGCGGATCTTCCGGGACTGGCTCCGGGAGCACCCCCGCGACCGTCGCCGTTACGAGCGGGCCAAGCGAGGCGCCGCCGAGCTCGGAGGTCACGTGATGGAGTACAACGCGCGCAAGCAGCAGGTCCTGCGTGAGATCCTCGTCCGGGCCGTCAACGCGGCAGGGTGAAGCGACCGTCCTCGGTCAGGTCGAGCAGGCCGTCGTCCAGTAGCGAGTCCACGCAGCGCTCGCGCTGTGCGGCGTCGCTCCAGACGCGGTCCAGGTCGGCCTTCTCCACCGGGCCGTCCGCCTCCCGGACGACCGCCATCAGACGCCCGCGGCACTGCCGGTCGGTGCCGTTCCACGCCTGGCCCCGGCGCGGTGGCCCGTCGTGCTCAGGGTGCCCCGCTGCCCGCCAGCGGCACAGGTCGGCGATCGGGCAGTCCCCGCAGCGCGGCGCCCGCGCCGTGCACACCAAGGCGCCGAGCTCCATCGTGGCGGCGGCCCACGTGGCCGCCTCGGACTCAGGCAACAGCGCGGTGGCCATGTCCCGTTCGGCGCGGGTCACCGAGGGCGACGGATGCTGGACGCCGCCCACGGCGCGGGCGAAGACCCGTCGCACGTTCGTGTCCAGCACGACGACCCGCCGCCCGAACGCGAACGAGGCGATCGCGGCCGCCGTGTAGTCGCCCACCCCGGGCAGGGCGCACAGCTCCTCGTAGGTGTCGGGGACGCGGCCGCCATGACGTTCGGTGATCTCGACCGCGGCCGCGTGCAGGCGCAGGGCGCGCCGCGGATATCCCAGACGCCCCCAGGCGCGGACGGCCTCCCCGGACGGCTCGCGCGCCAGGTCGGCCGGGGTCGGCCAGCGGCGCAGCCACTGCTCGAACACGGGCAGGACGCGCGCCACCGGGGTCTGCTGCAGCATGAACTCCGAGACCATGACGCGCCACGGCGCGGGGTCCTCACGCCACGGCAGGGCGCGTCGGGCGGAGGCGAACCAGACGTCCAGCCGCCGGTGCAGTTCCGTCGCTGGTGGAGTGGAGACAGCCATGGCGCGTCGATCCTTTCACGAGGAGTGCCGCCGGATACCGTTGGACCGTGTCGAACAGGCGAGTCGGACGGGACGTCTACTGGCGTCGACGCCTGCTCGTCCTCGCCGGACTGATCGCGATCGTCTGGGTGATCCTGCAGATCGTCGGGCTCGTGCGCGGGGACGGCGAGCCGGCGGCGAGCTCGCCGACTCCGACCGCCACGCCGGCGACGTCCGCGTCGCCCACGCCCGAGCCGACTCCCACCGCGCCGGCCGACCAGGTGTCCGTCGAGATCGAGACCGACACGCGTCCGTGCGATCCCACCGACGTCCGCATCCTGCCGTCCGTCGCCGGCGGCCAGTACGCCGGAGAACCAGTCGACGTGGACCTCATGATCACCACGCTCGGCGGATCGGCCTGCACGTTCGAGCCCGACGCCGACCAGCTGCTCGTCGTGATCGACGCGGGCGGCGCACCGATCTACGACTCCTCCGTCTGCCGCGCGGCGTTCCTGCCCGAGGCGGTCGCCGTGCCCGCGGGTTGGGGGACGGTCGTCCCGGTGGAGTGGACCGGACGCGGCTCAGGCGCCGGCTGCGGGACCTCGGAGGGGTTCGCGCCGCCCGGCAGCTACACGTTGACGATCGGCACGTACGGCGGTGAGCCGGGATCGACCACGTTCCGCCTGCAGCGGCGCCCGCCCGAGACCCCCCGGACCTCGACCACGCCGCCGACGTCCGCCACGCCGAAGGCGTCGCCCACGCCCAAGCGGCCGAAGTCGACGTCGACCGCGCGCTGACGGCTCAGACGTAGCGTTCGAGGATCGACGACTCCGCCAGCCGGGAGAGTCCGTCGCGGACGCCCCGGGCACGCAGGTCTCCGACGCCGTCGACGGCCTGCAGGTCGTCCAGGCTTGCCGCGAGCAGCCGCTGGAGCGTGCCGAAGTGGGTGATGAGTCGCTCCACGACCGAGGCGGGAAGGCGCGGGATCCGCGCGAGCAGGCGGTAGCCGTGCGGAGACACCGAGGCGTCGAGCGAGTTCGTGTCGCCGATCTGCAGCGCCTCGGCGACGGTGCCCAGATCGAGGACCTGCTGGGAGTCCAGTGCCTCCAACGAGGCCAGCACCTCCTCGACCTGCTCGTCGGCTCCCGCGGGGAGGTAGTCGCGCACCACGAGCGTGCGCTCGGTGTCGACGCCCCCGACGAGCTCGTTGAGCTGCAGGGCCAGCAGTCGACCGTCCGACCCCAGCTCGAGGACGTAGGTGTCGATCTCGTCCGAGATGCGCCGCACCATCTCCAGCCGCTGGGCCACCGCGGTCACGTCGCGCACCGTGACGAGGTCCTCGACCTCCAGCGCCGAGAGTGCGTCGGAGACCTCGTCGAGGCGCGTGCGATAGCGCTCGAGGGTCTGCAGGGCTTGGTTCGCGCGGCTGACCACGGCGGTCGGGTCCTCCAGCACATAGCGGGTGTCGCCGACGTACAGGGCGATCGTGTGCATCGACGCCGAGACCGAGATGACCGGGATGCCGGTCTGACGTGCCACGCGCTCGGCCGTGCGGTGGCGCGTGCCCGACTCGGTCGTCGGGATGGACGGGTCCGGCATCAGGTGGACCGCGGCCCGCAGGATGTGCGAGGCCGAGGAGTCCAGGATGATCGCGCCGTCCATCTTGGCCAGCTCACGCAGTCCGGTGGCCGTGAACGGCACGTCCAGGGCGAAGCCGCCCGTGGAGATCGACTCGACCACGCGGTCGTGACCGATGACGATCAGGGCGCCCGTCCGGCCGCGCATGATGCGCTCGAGCCCCTCGCGCAGGGGAGTTCCGGGCGCGACGGACGAGAGCGTCGTACGCAGATCAGCCACCGCCACGACATCTCCTGTTCTCGCTCCGGGACGATCGGACTCATCTTAGGGGCACGGCCCCACCGGCGGTGACGGTCAGGGCAGGGCGCGCAGGGCCGAGGCCAGATCCGGGGTACGCAGGACCTGCAGGCCGATCCGGGACAGGTCTTCGGTCCCGTTCGGGACGATCGCGTGGGTGAAGCCGATGCGGGAGGCCTCCCGCAGGCGTGCCTCCAGTCCGCGCACGGGCCGCACCTCCCCGGCGAGACCGACCTCGCCGATCGCGACCAGCCCGGCGGGCAGAGGGTCGCCGCCGGCCGCCGAGAGCACCGCGAGGGCGACCGCGAGGTCGACGGCCGGCTCGTGCAGCCGGGCTCCGCCCACCGAGGCCGTGTACACGTCCTGGTTGCTCAGTCCCACGCCGATCTTGGACAGCACCGCCAGCACCATCGCCACTCGCGAGGAGTCCAGGCCGCTGGACGACCGCCGCGGCGACGGGGTCGTGGCAGGGACCGTGAGGGCCTGCACCTCGGCCAGCAGCGGCCGACGCCCCTCCATCGTCACCGTCACGCACGTGCCCGCGACGGGTGACTCGTGACGCGAGACGAACAGACCCGTCGGGTCGGGTACCTCGACGATGCCGTGGTCGACCAGGTCGAAGCAGCCGATCTCGTCGACCGGGCCGAAGCGGTTCTTCGTGGCGCGCAGCAGGCGAAGACGGCTCGTCCGGTCGCCCTCGAACTGCAGCACCACGTCGACGAGGTGCTCGAGCACGCGCGGGCCGGCGACCGAGCCGTCCTTGGTGACGTGACCGACCAGCAGCGTGGCGACGCCCTCGGCCTTGGCCCGACCGATCACCGTCGCGGCCACCTCGCGGACCTGGGTGACTCCGCCGGGCACGCCGTCGACGGCGGACGACCCGATCGTCTGCACCGAGTCCACGATGAGCAGGCTCGGCTTCACCGCGTCGATGTGCGTCAGCAGCCCGCCCAGGTCCGTCTCGGCGGCGAGGAAGAGCTCCTCGGCGAGGGCGCCGGTGCGCTCGGCGCGCAGACGCACCTGGGCGGCGGACTCCTCGCCCGAGACGTACAGCGTGCGCCGGCCGGCGCGGGCCCAGCGGGCGGCGACCTCCAGCAGCAGTGTCGACTTGCCGACGCCCGGCTCGCCGGCCATCAGCATGACCGCCCCCGGCACGACGCCGCCGCCGAGCACGCGATCCAGCTCGGCGATCCCCGAGCCGACCGCGGCCGCCTCGGTCGCCGCGACCTCGGCGATCGGCACCGCAGGGGAGGAGACCGGACCGGCGCCGGTTCGCCCGGTCCGCGACCCACCCACGACGTCGACCGTTCCCCAGGCCTGGCACTCACCGCAGCGGCCGACCCACTTGGAGGTCGTCCAGCCGCACTCGGTACAGGCGAACGCGGAGCTGTTCTTCGGAGGCACGCGCCCAGACTAGGGTCCGGTCCTGACAGTCCGACCGGTCAGAGGCGCACCAGACCGTTCGGCGTCTCGAACTCCGCCGCCAGGATGCCCGGCGCGCCGTGCGGTGCGACCCAGCGGACCTCGATCTGCTCGAGGGCGTCGACGGCCTCCTCGCCCAGCCAGTCGGCCAGACGCTCGGGACTGCCGGCCATCTCGATCGCCGTGAGGGTGATCTGCGAGGGGGCCATCTGGGAGGGGTGCTCGTCCGGATCGTCCCAGCAGACCACGTACGGCAGCTGCGGATCGGCGCGCATCCCGTGCACGCCGATCTGCTGCCAGGTGAGGTTGTATCCGTCGGGACGATGGCGGTTGCCCGGCACCGCGTGACGGCCGATCCGACGCTCGACCGCGGAGATGTCGTCGACCGACACGCACCAGCCCATCCAGCCGCCGCCCTGCTCGGAGCGGGCCTTGACGGCCTGGCCGAAGGGCGCCTTGTCGGACGCGGGATGCTCGAGAGCCTCGACGACCTCGATGTACTGACGATTGGTCAGCGGCAGGATCATGTTGTTGGTCCCGAACCGCGGGTGGACCCCTCCGGCGAGGAAGACCGCGCCGAACTTCTCACTCAACTCGGTCGTGGTCGCCATGAGGCCCTGCGGGCCGACGGCGAACGAAAGATGATCGAGGTGCATACGGCATTGTGACCTCACCTCCACGCCCCGATGTGGTCAGGGTCACCTTTCCTGCGTCCGAGCCGGGTCAGCGAGGGTCGGCCGGGTGGGGAACCGGTCGTCCGTCGGCGAGGAATCGCTCGCAGTGGTCGGCCAGGATCGCGTAGGCGGACTCGCCCATGAGCGCAGTGAGCTCGGCGCGCTGGCTCAGGTAGACCGGCGCGGGGCCGACGTGGGCGTCGGTGTTCGACGAGCAGTACCAGTCCAGGTCCGCACCGCCCGGGCCCCAGCCGGCCCGGGTGTACTCACCGATGGTCACCTCCGTGTACGTCCGCCCGTCGCCGGGATCGACCTCGCGGAACTCCCGCCGCAGGGGGAGCTGCCAGCACACGTCCGGCTTGGTGGCGTGCGGCTCGACCCCGGTCGCCAGCGCGTGGGCGTGCAGGGCGCAGCCGTGGCCGCCGGGGAACCCGCGGGAGTTGTGGAAGATGCAGGCGCCGTCGACGGTGCGGGTCTTGATCTCGCCCTCGCCGTCGCGCTCGGTCCAGCCGTCTCGGCGGCCGACGTCGTGCAGCTCCCATTCGGTCGGGTCGAGGCGCTCGACGACGGCGCCGACGCGCGCCAGGTCGTCCTCGTCGCTGAAGTGCGCGCCGAGCGTGCAGCATCCTGCGTCGGGCGACGTCGCGTAGATGCCCGGGCAGCCCGCGCCGAAGATGCAGGTCCAGCGCGAGGTCAGCCACGTCAGGTCGCAACGGAACCGCTCGCTCTCGTCGTCGGGGTTCGCGAACTCGACGAAGCTGCGGGGAAAGCCCAACTCGACCTCGGTCACGGGCACAGGGTAGGCCACGGGCCGGCGCACGTAGGGTGGTCACGATGAGTTCGGGGGAGAACGAGATCAGGTCGTGGTGCATGCTCGTCGGCGCCTCGGCGGCGTCCGCGACGCTCGGGGTCCTGTGGCCCGGCCGGATCCCGGGGGCCGAGATCGCCGTGGTGGCGATGCTCGTCGCCGCCGGGGCGGCGATCGCCGGAACCATGCTCGGACCGGCGCGACGTGCGCCGGGGGCCGCGCTCGCCGCCGGCTCCGTCTGGGTCGCGGCGGCCCTGTCGGTCCTCGCGCCGCTGGCCTGGGTCGTGCGCAGCCGGTTCGACCTGCGGGAGCAGGCGACCGCCCTGCGTGAGATTCGGCGGACGGCGGTGTCCGTCGGCGTCGACCCCGTGCCGTCCTCGTCGCCGGTGGCTTGGTTCTGGATCCTCGCGGTGCTTCTGCTCGCGGGGCTCGTCGCTGCCGTGCTGCGATCGGTCCGGCGCGGACGCGGGGAGCGCGTCACCGTGCTCGTGCTGGTGCTCGCCACGGCCGTCGCGGCCGTGGCGTGGCTGACCGACCTGCACGTCCTCGGCCGGTGGTGGCTTGTGGGGGTGGGCATGGTCGCCGCCGTCGTGCCGGTGCCGGCGTCGGGCAGGCCCGCGCGTCTCGTCGCCCGGCTGAGCGCCGCGATGCTGCTCGTGCTCGTCGCCCTGGGCCCCGACGGGCGCGCCGGAGTGGTGCTGGGCGCCACGCTCGCCGTCGTGCTCGTCGTGACGATGCGCGACGCGGACCCGCCGGCCGTGGTCGAGCCGAGCGCGCTGGTCGCCTGGGCGGCCTTCTGGTGGATCGCCCCGCTGCTCGCCGTCGCCCCGGCGGTGATCGAGCGCGAGCCGGGCCTGCGAGATCGGCTCGCGCTGCTCGCCGTCGCGGTGCTCGTCGGGGCGGTCACGGTGGGGGTGCTCGCACTGCTGCGGCGCCGCGGCGGCGCGGTCGGGCCGATCGTGCTGCTGGCCGCG
>Ga0079224_100014692_pt1 | contig 10949 bp, 9 predicted proteins | sample Stecom2015_FD_80414 | JGI IMG/M metagenome (GOLD analysis project Ga0079224, IMG submission 80414) | Agricultural soil microbial communities from Utah to study Nitrogen management - Steer compost 2015 | ecosystem: Environmental > Terrestrial > Soil > Agricultural land | place: USA: Utah...
CCTGCGCGCGTCGCTAAACTCATAGCCCTATGTTTCTGTTCACCAAAGCACCGCAGGAAAAACTGGTCACGCTGCCGGACGGCACGCCCTGTCATTGCTTCAATTCCTACGAAATCCAGTTTCTCCACGAAGAGATCTTTAGCGAACGGATGTACGAGCGCAACGGCATCACCGTGCGCGAAGGCGATTGCGTCCTCGACGTCGGCGCCCACGTCGGCCTTTACTCGCTCTATCTGAGCCAGCGTTACCGCGATCTGGAGTTGTACGCCATCGAACCGGTGCCGGCGCACTACACCGCACTGCTCGGCAACGCCGAACGGCATTTCCCGCTGGCGCGCTGCATCCCGGCCGCGCTGGCGGAGCGCGATCGGCGCGTGCTGCTGAGTTGGTTTCCGCAACTGGGCAGCTTTTCGACCCGCCATCCGCACATCGCCGATCTGCGCGACGACGTCCGCACGCATTGCGCACTGTCGGACTACAGCGTGCTGGGGCCGCTCGCACGCCAGACGCCGGGCATGTTCGACCTGTGGACCAAATCTTTGTTCGAACCGGTGCAGATCGAAGTCGAGGCGACCACGCTTTCGTCCATCCTGGCGACCGAAGGCATCGGCCGCGTCGATCTGCTCAAGATGGATGTGGAAGGCAGTGAAGTGCATGTACTGCGCGGCATTGCGGCACGCGACTGGAAGCGTATCCGCCAGATGGTGGTGAAGACCAATCGCGCCGACCTGGACGCGGTGGTCTATGCGATGCGCGAACGCGGCGGCTTCCACACCTCGACCGACGTCTCCGTGGGGCTGCGCGGCACGGGCTATCTCTACGTGTACGGCACGCGGCAAGCGCCGGGCAGCTACATCCGCAAACGTTCGTAGTAGCCCGTCAATTCCATGTAGCCGCGGCCGACGACCCGCTCGCCGCGCAGGACGCGCATTGCACCTTCCCAGTAGATGGCGCCGGTGCTTGCGCGCGAATCCAGCTCCTGATCGTCCATCAGCGGCTCGAGCATGAAGGCATGCGGCCCGATGTGCAGTCGCATCGCCACGGGATAGACGACATCCGTGCGGGGCGAGCGCCAGGTCCGCAACGCTTCGAAGCGCACTTCCTCCGGCCGGTACACGGTACGCACGCCCCGGGCGTCGCGATAGGTCGCCCCCGCCCAGTATGTGCCGCCGTCCTTGCCGCGGATGCAGAAGGCCATGAGCGCGGCGCCGTCGTCGAAATTCAGGCCGGTCCAGTCCCAACCCGCTGCGTCGCGCGAGAGGTATTCGCTCGACCATTCGTGATCCAGCCATGCGCGGCCTTCGACCGCGCGATCCTCATCCCCCAGGCGCAAACGTCCGGCTGCCGCCAGATGCGGGCGGCTGTAGTAGTAACTGGCCTCCTCCGGCCGCGGGCCCTTGCTGGAGAAACCGGCTTCGCCCTGCAGCAGCAGCGGCTGCGTGGAGCGGAAGCTCAGTTCGAAGGCGAAATCCTGCGCCGCGATGCGCGTGCGGTAACCGCTTTCCGTGCGCCGTAGCCACCAGTCGCCGATGCGCACATCGGTGTCGTCTTCGCGCGCCTCGGCCAATCCGAAGCCTGCGCGCACGACACGCTGATCGTGCAGCAGCCTGCCCTGCCGCGCGTCGGACACGGCCGCATGCGCAAAGAGCAGCTGCTTGGGCGCGAAGGCGCTGGGGTTGTCTTCCGCCACACCCGGCCGGTTGCGGAAGAAGGTCAGTTGAAAGCCGCGTTCCTCACCCAGCCAGCCGGTGATGTACCACCACTCCGTGCGGAAAGCCGGATGCGCGCCGTGGTCGCGCGGGAAGACGAGCGGACGCGGCGTTACGAGCGGATATTCGCCTTGCGCGCGTACCGCAAAAGGCAGGCATAGGGATGCGCCGGCCAGCGCCAGAAAATCCCGGCGGCGCATCACCAGTCCTCCCGCACGGCGCGCGTCGCATCGCTGCTCATCGCATGCCGCGCCGAATACAGGGCTGTGACCGAAGCCAGTGCCAGCAGCACAATGAAGAATGCGGCAAGCACGCCATAAGGCAGATGCAGGTCCATGCCCCAGTGAAAGGATTGACGATTGACGACGTAGATCAGGATCAGACTGATCAGCCAACCGAGCCAGGCGCCCACCGCAAGCCCCAGACCGCTGACCAGGAATCCTTCGGCGGCGAGCATGGCGCCCACCTGCCTGCGTGTCATGCCCACATGGCGCAGCATGCCGAACTCGCGCCGGCGCAACAGCACCAGGGCGCCGAAACTCGCCGACAAGGCCGTGAGGCCGATCAACAGCGCCACCGCTTCGAGCGCATAGGTCACGGCGAAGGTCCGATCGAAAATTCCCAGCGAGAGCTCGCGCAACTCGGCCGCGCTGGCCACTTGCACCCGCTCCTCACCGTAAAGCGCGAGGATCGCCTGACGCAGCGCATCGGCATCCACACCCTCGTTGCGCCACACGGCCGCTTCGTTGGCATGCTCGTCGCCGGTGAGCGCGACGTAGCGCGCGCGATCCATCAGCACCGCGCCTTGCTGACGCGCGTAATCGCGCCAGATGCCCGCGACGCGAAAGCTGCGCACCGCGCCGGCGATCGGCAGCCGGATATCGTCGCCGACCGCGTAGCCGTAGAGTTCCGCCGCCACTTCGCTCAACCAAACGGGCGGCGCGTCCGACGCGACGCTTGCCTGCTCCACCAATGCGAGGTGGCGTCCCGGATCGCTTTCATCCACCGGGCGTGTCAGCAGTTGCACCGGCGGGCGTTCGGGATCGAGCAGCAAGGGCAGACTGCGCACGAACTCGATCCGTTGCACCCCCGGCAGTCCATGCAAGCGCTGCTGTTCCGCCAAAGTGAGATAGGCCGTATCGCTGCCGGTCGATACGCGCACATAAAGATCGGCGGGCAGCACCTGGTCGAGCCAGTCGGTAAGCGAGACGCGGAAGGAATGCACCATGATCGCCATGGAGACGAACAGGCTCACGCTCGCGACGATGGCGGCCAGCGACACCATCGCCTGTCCCGGCCCGCCGCGCAGTTGCGCCACCGCAAGCTGCAGCGCCGGCCATCGTCCGGGCAAGCGCAACACCGCGAACGCGGCGGTGGCGATGCGCGGCAGCAGCAGAATGGTGCCGACGAGCAGCAGCGCGATGGCGAGATAACCGAAAATCGGCAAGCCATCGACCGGCGGCAGCAGACTCGAGAGCGCCCCGAGCGCAAGCACGGTCAACGCCGGGCCGACACGACGCAAGCGCGCGAAACTGCGTTGCTCGTCGCCGGCTTTCAATGCCGGTGCGGGTGCGGCGCGCGCCGCTTCGAGGGCCGGCACGAAACTGCCCAACAGCGCCGCAACGATACCGGCGCAGAAGAACAGCACCGCGCCGAAGAAATCGAGATGCACCGGCGCATGCTGGGCGTCGAACACGCCCGCGCCCAGATCGGTGCCCACATAGCGCAGTACCAGATCAGCAACCGCGTAACCGGCGACCAGCCCCAAGGCCGCGCCCGCCACACCGACGAGCAGCGCCTCGCCAAGCAGCATGCGTATGAGTTGCGCGCGCGTCATGCCGACCACGCGCAGCAGCGCGAGTTGCGTACGCCGCCGCACGATGCCGAGCGCCTGGGCGCTGAACACCAGCAATCCGCCGGTGAACAGCGCGACCAGCGCCAGCACATTGAGATTGACGCGGTAGGCGCGCGTCAGATTGGCGTGGCGCTTCACCGTCTGTTCGGGGCGTTCGATGCTGACGCCCGCCGGCAAAGCCCCGGCGAGCCGTTGCTGAAAGGCGCGTCGATCCACGCCGCTGTGCAGACGCAAGTCGATGCGATTGATGCGCCCGAGGCGATCGAGCATCGTCTGTGCGCCAGCGATGTCCATCCAGGCGAAGGCGCTGCGCTCGCCGGCGAATATGCCGGCCACACGCAGGCGGTGCACGTCCACGCCGCTCTGGATTCGGACGAAGTCGCCCGGCTGTTTCTGCAGGCGCGCCGCAGCCGACGCACTGAGAAAAATCGTATCCGGCCGCAGCAGGTCCAGCCTTTCGACGCCCTCGCCGATCAGGCCTGCGCGCAGTTCGTCGGCACGCAGGATGTCGAGGCCGAGCAGATGCAGCGGCTCGCGCATGCCGACGACTTTCGCCTGCGCTTCGATCACCGGACTGGCGACCGCCACGTCAGGCATGCCGGCCAGGCGCGCGTACCATTGCTCATCCAGACCGGCGCGCCCGGCCTGCACGACGAGGTCCGCTTCGCCGGTGAGATTGCGCACCGCCAGGCCGAACTCTTCCACGGCGGAGCGGTTGACCAGTTGCACGGCGTAGCCGAGCGCCACGCCCAGCGCGATGGCGATCAACGACAACAGGAAGCGGCCCTTGTGCTGCGCCAGCGGCCCCAGATACAGCGCGCGTGCGAGGCCGCCCGTACTCATTCGCGCAAGCGCAAGCCGTCGCGCGTCAGCACGTGGACGCGATCGGCCGTGGCCGCCGCGGCGCGCGAATGCGTCACCAGAATGCCGGCCGCACCGTGCGCCTTGACGCTTTCGCGCAGCAGCGCCAGCACCTGCGCTGCGCTGTCGGGATCGAGGTTGCCGGTCGGCTCGTCGGCCAGCAGCAGTCTGGGCCGATGCACGAGCGCACGCGCGAGGGCCACGCGTTGCATCTCACCGCCCGACAGTTCGCGTGGCATGCTGTGCGCACGATCGGCCAGGCCGACGCGGCCGAGCAGTTCATCGACGCGCGCCGCGTGCACCGCTTCCGGCACGCCGTTGAGCCACAGCGGCAGCGCGACATTCTGCGCGACTGTGAGATAAGGCAGCAGATGAAAAGCCTGGAACACGAAACCCATGGCGCTGCGACGCATGCGCGTGAGCGCATCGTCGTCCATGGCCTGCAGACTTTGCCCGTCGACCGCGATCGTGCCGCTGTCCACCGGATCGAGCCCGGCGATGAGGTTGAGCAGCGTCGATTTGCCGATACCCGAGTCGCCGACGACCGCGATGTAATCGCCGGGCGCCAGTTCCAGGTCGATGCCGCGCAATACTTCCCGACCCGGATAGGCCTTGGCGACTTCGCGCAGCGTGAGCACGCTCGCCTGCGCTGGGTTCATGCCCGCAACGCCAGCGGCGCCTCGGCCATGAGCGCGATCTGTTCGCGTAATTCGAGAATGCGGTCCTGCCAGTAGCGCGGGCTTTCGAACCAGGGAAAAGCGGCCGGAAAAGCCGGATCGTCCCAGCGCCGGGCGATCCACGCGGCGTAATGGATGAGGCGCAGCGTGCGCAGCGCTTCGATGAGTTGCAGCTCGCGATAGTTGAAGGCGCAGAATTGCTCGTAGCCGCTCAGCACGGCGCCGAGTTGCCGCGTCATCGCCGCGCGATCGCCAGACAGCAGCATCCACAGATCCTGCACGGCCGGCCCCATGCGCGCATCGTCGAAGTCGACGAAGTGCGGACCGTCATCGGTCCACAGCACGTTGCCCGCATGACAATCGCCATGCAACCGTAGATATTCGATCTTGCCGGCGGCATCGAAGCAGCGTTGCACGCCGGCAAGCGCCTGATCGGCCACGCTGCGATAGACCTCGCGCAACTCGGGCGGGAGCACGTCGTTTGCGAGCAGATAATCGCGCGGCTCGATGCCGAAGCTCTCGATATCCACCGTCGGCCGATGCCGGAACGGCTTGCTGCGCCCCACCGCGTGAATGCGTCCGATGAAGCGGCCGAGCCATTCGAGCGTGCGCTCGTCCTCCAGTTCGGGCGCGCGTCCGCCGCGGCACGGATAGACCGCGAAGGCGAAGCCGGCGTGGTGATGCAGCGTGCGGCCGTCGAAGACGAGCGGCGCGACCACCGGAATCTCGTGCTCCGCCAGTTCCTGCGCAAAAGCGTGTTCTTCGAGGATTTGCGCATCACTCCAGCGCGCCGGCCGGTAGAACTTGGCTACCACCGGCGCGGCATCTTCGAGCCAGATCTGGTAGACGCGGTTTTCGTAGCTGTTGAGGGCGAGCTGGCGACCATCGCAGTACAGGCCCAGGGTTTCGATGGCGTCCAGCACGCACTCCGGCGTGAGGGCGGCGTAAGGCGGGGTTTGCGGCGTCGCGTTCATGCGGCGCATTGTACGGAAGCCGCGCGGCGGCGGCGATGACGCAAAGTTCAGGCCGTGCTGCCGTGTTCGTTCACCGGCGAGGATTCGATGCACGATGCGACACAGATCCGGTTGCGGCCGTCATGCTTGGCCAAGTAGAGCATCTCGTCCGCCGCGACGAGCAATTCCCGCAGCGTGTTGCCGCACCCCGGATAGGCGGCCAGCCCGATGGACGCCGTCAGGGCGCCGATCTCGCGCCCCTGATGCTCGACGCGAATCCGGGCGAGGTCCTGCAGCACCTGCTCGGCGCGCGCATAAGCCTGCTCCGGCGTGACGTTCGGCATGAGCACCGCAAATTCTTCGCCGCCCAGCCGACAGGCGGTGTCGCCTTCGCGCACCGAGGTGCGCAGCATTTCGCCGAAGGTGCGGAGTACGGCGTCGCCCGCGTCATGACCGTAGGTGTCGTTCAACTGCTTGAAGTGATCCATGTCGATCAGCATCAGCGCGAGCGACTGACCGTGGCGCTGGGCATTGGCCTCGGCCTGCCGGTAGGCCTCTTCCAGATAGCGGCGGTTGTACAGGCCGGTGAGCGGATCGCGCAGCGAATCGTCGCGCAGCTTGTCGCGCAGTTGCAGGTTGTCGAGCGCAAGGCCGATATGCTCGGCCACGATGATGGCGAGGTTGCGGCGCGCATCCAGCAGTTCGCGATCCGGGTCCGCCACCACCTGTATCAGCAGGATGCCGAGCACGCGATCGCGCGCCGACAGCGGAATGCAAAGCGTCAGCGTCTCGCCGCCGACCGGATCGGTCAGGCGTTTGCATACCAGGTTCTCGCGTACATTGCAGCCGGCGCTTTCCCGGCACAGTCCTTTGATGGAACAGGCGTCGTCGCGCTCGCTCAACTCCACGCCGCCGCCCCAACTGCAAAACGGCAGCAACCCTTCCGGCCGCGTGAGATAAAGCGTTGCCGCCTCGTCCGGAAACAGTTCCGGCCCGAATTGCGACACCACCTCGCACACACGCGATGCGGCACTGCAGCCCTGCAGCCCCCGGCTCATGCGAATGACGGTCGCCATTTCGTCGTTGCGCGCAGACAGTGACGCGAGCCCGCACTCCAGACGCGCATGTGTCTCTCGCAGCACGTCGCTCGCCTGCCGCGCCGCTTCCTCCGATCGCACCAGCCTCACCGCCAGGGGACGCACCAGCATGCGCAACAGCAACAGCGCGGCGATCACGCCGACGGCGAGCACGACGACCCAGAGCCGGAGCTGCCGCGCGATGGGCGCAAAGAATTCCTCGACGTTGATTTTCACGACGATCCCCAGGCCGGTGTCGCCGACGGCGCCGAAGGCGGACAGTACTTCCTCGCCGCGGTAGTCGCGCGTCTTCAACTGGCCGCTGCGCCCCGTCACGGCGTGCGACACCGAAAGATAGGACCAGGCGGGCACCGTGCGCGGCTCGTAGGAGAAGCGCGAGGGGAAGTTGTACAGCACATCGCCCTCATGGAAAGCCAGCAGCATTTCACCCGTCCGATCGGTGGCATTGAGCCCCAGCGCGAGCGAAGTGAGTGTCGGCAGCGGCTGTTCCAGCAGCAGGTAGCCGGCCGTGTCGTTGCCGGCCATGACCGGCATGCGGGTGCGGATGCGGAAGCCTTCCTCCCAGAACAACAAGGATTCGGGCGTTTGGTTGATCAGCGCGGCATGGCGCACATCCGGCGCGAAACTGCCTGCCCCGGCGAGAACGGTGCCGTCGCCCGCTTCGAACCGTGCGGCGCCAAAGCCGCTGTTGTACAGCGCTTCGGCTTCGCGCATGAGTTGCGCAGGCGCCGCGCCGATCCTGCCGCTGTCCTCGGCATGACGGAGCGCATCGACGATCGCCGGCCGCGCGGCCACCAGTGCCGCACGGGCAAGATGTTCGTTGAACAGCGACTGCATGTGCTGCGCATTCTCGTTCAGCGTCTGCACCAGGGCGTCGCGCATCGCGCGCTCGACCAGGTTGCGTGAAGCATCGAAGCCGCCGAAACCGGCGAGCACCACGATGGGAATCATGACGAAGGCCGCGGCGCGGACGATGCGCTCGTCTTCCGGCTCCGCCTGCTCCAGCGCCGTATTTCGCTTGCCGGCGGCGGCCGCCCACAGGCCCACCGACAGCATGATGAGCGAAATCGCCATGAGCACCGCCATGGGCGGCGACACGCTGTAGACGTTGACGTACGCATCGTCGTACTGCATGAGGTAGCGCATCAGCGCCAGCGCGCCGAGCAGGCCGGGCGCAATGGCCGCCGCCTCGGCCACCGAAATGAAGCGCCGGTGCGCATGATGCTCGATCAGCAGCAGTGCCACGCCGGCGCAAAGAAACGCGAGCGCAACGGTCCACGGCATACGCCCGGGCTGCAGACTGTCGGCGATCTTGACGCTGCCGGCGGTCAGGTGCAGCGACTGAAATGCGAGACCCAGATCCAGGCCGAACAGATAATCGAGTTGCACCGCGGCGCCGATCGCGATCAGCAGCGCCGCGATGATCTGACGGCCCGCGCGCGCGGTCGTCCCGCCGTCTCGCCACAACAGCGCCACACCGGCGAGCAACAGCCCCAATGCACCGCCGAACACCAGTGGCGCGCCCGGCATCCGGTCGATCCACTGCGGCATGGGACCGAGCCAGGCGATTGCACCATACAGCCCCACCGCCATGCAGCAGAAGCCGGCAAAGCGCCAGCAGTGCCGGCGCAGCGCGGCAAGCGAGATCAGCAGCCGCGCCGTGTAATGGGGCAAGATGTTCAACACTCTGTCCGAAACGCCGGAATCGTGGCCAGCATACTGGGCGGAGCCAATCTCTGATATGGAAAAACTCCGGACAGGCCCGTTCTATTCGCGGTTTGGCGCCGAAAACGGCAGCGGCGAGCATGTCCAGGACAACAAACGGCGGAGGGTAGCATTGGATGGAGCCTGAATGCGGCAGTCGGACTCGCATCGTTGCGGCCTGATTCGGGTTTGGCGCCGCCCGGTGGAAACGCCGGCGGCGAGCCCGTTTTGAGCGATGACAGCGGCCGCCCCCGGCGGTGTGGGATAATCCGCGGCCATGAAATTCCTCTTCGATCTGTTCCCGGTCCTGCTGTTCTTCGGCATTTTCAAATGGGCCCAGTCGGCGCCCGGGACTGCGCAAACCCTGGTCAGCCAATATCTGTCGCCGTTCGTCGGCGCGGGCATCGACACGGCCGGGCATGCGCCGATCCTGCTGGCCACCGCCGTCGCCATCCTCGCCTCCTTCATGCAGATCGGCTACCTCATCGGCCGGCAACGCAAAGTCGAGCCGATGCTGTGGGTGTCGCTGGCCATCATCACCATCTTCGGCGGCGCCACCATCTATTTCAGCAACGAGACCTTCATCAAGTGGAAGCCGACCGTGCTGTACTGGCTGTTCGGGGGTGTGCTGAGCGTCAGCGCGCTGCTGTTCCGCAAGAATCTCATCCGTGCGCTGATGTCCAAGCAGATCGAACTGCCCGACGCCGCGTGGAGCCGGCTGAACTGGAGCTGGGTGGGCTTTTTCCTGTTCATGGGCGCGCTCAATCTCTACGTGGCCTACACTTTTTCCACCGATGCCTGGGTCAACTTCAAGCTGTTCGGCGGCATGGGGCTGATGCTGGCATTCGTGCTCGCGCAAGCGTTCATGCTGGCGCGCTACGTGGAGGATAAAAGTTCATGAGCGAACGGCAGCAGCAGATTCGCGAACGTCTCGAGGCGCTCGCGCCCGAGCAATTGGAGCTGATCGACGAGAGCGCCCTGCACATCGGCCACGAAGGCGCCAAGGGCGGCGGCGGTCACTACCGCCTGACCATCGTTTCGGCTGCGTTCGTCGGCAAGAGCACGGTTGCGCGTCACCGTCTTGTCTATGATGCGCTCGGGCCGAGGATGCGACGCGAAATCCACGCGCTCGCCATCCGCGCGCTGACGCCGGACGAGGCTTGAGCGCATCCTCACCATCCATCGCATGACCAACGAAAGGAACACCATGTCCGCAAGCAAACCCGGGCTGCTGATCGGCACCCTCATCGCACTCGCAGTCCCCAGCGTGTCCGTGGTTGCGCTGGCTCAGGCCGCCAACGCATCGAACCCCGGCACGGCCATCACCGTCAACGGCGTCAGCATTCCCAAGGCCCGCGTGGACCTGATTGTGGAGGCGCAGGCGGCCCAAGGCCAGCCCGACTCGCCGGAAATGCGCGAAGCCATCAAGCGCGAACTCGTCATGCGCGAAATCATCGAACAGGAGGCGAAGAAGCGCGGCCTGGCGAAGCAGCCCGACGTGCAGGCGCAAATCGACTTCGCGCGGCAGAACGTACTGTTCAACGCCTACCGCCAGGACTTCGAGCGCCGCAATCCGGTGAGCGACTCGGCTCTCAAGGCCGAGTACGAGAAGATCAAGGAACAGATGGGCGCCACCGAATACAAGGCGCGTCATATCCTGGTCGACAGCGAAGCCGAAGCCAAGGACCTGGTCGCCAAGCTCGACAAGGGCGCCAAGTTCGAGGAGCTCGCCGAGGTCTCCAAGGATCCGGGTTCCAAGGACAACGGCGGCGATCTGGACTGGAACTCCGCCAAAGCCTATGTGGCGCCCTTTGCCGAAGCGCTGGGGCAACTGCAGAAGGGCCAGTACACCAAGCAACCGGTGCAGACCCAGTTCGGCTGGCACGTCATCAAGCTGGACGATACGCGTCCGGCGCAATTCCCCTCGCTGGAAGAAGTCAAACCGGGCCTGACGCAGCGCCTGCAGACGCAAGCGCTGGAAGCGCACCTCAAGGAGTTGCGCGCGAAGGCGAAAGTGGAATAGCCGGGACCGACATCGAAAAAACGCCCGGATCTGTCCGGGCGTTTTTGTTTCGGCGCTCGCTAGCGCCACC
>Ga0079224_100014693_pt1 | contig 10948 bp, 11 predicted proteins | sample Stecom2015_FD_80414 | JGI IMG/M metagenome (GOLD analysis project Ga0079224, IMG submission 80414) | Agricultural soil microbial communities from Utah to study Nitrogen management - Steer compost 2015 | ecosystem: Environmental > Terrestrial > Soil > Agricultural land | place: USA: Utah...
AAACGGGCCTCCACCGAGTCCTGAACAACTACGTGCCTCGCGTGCGATTCACTCCCGCCATCGAATCCGACTGACGAACCCGAATTCCCCAGCCCCGATACGGAGGGCCGCGATTCCAGAAAGAGAACCGCGCAAACGCGATAATCGTGATCCCCACGACAAAGCCGGATCTCTCTCTTCAACCTCCGTGTCTCCGTGATGAACACACATCCGGCCGAGCCCGCCCTCCCCGGAACTTGCCCGCCCACCAGGCGAACCACACTATCAGCGCCGCCCGGAAAAGCCCGGATCATCGAGCCACGAAGACATGAGACACTGCACTCTCCTCGCCGCCACCTTCGCGCTCGCCGCCGCCTGCACCACCCCCGAGTCCACGGACGCACCGGCAGCCACGGACGCACCGGCAGCCACGGACGCGTCCCGGCAGGAACCGGCGCCCGCTGCCATACCGGGCCCGGGAAGCGACAGCATTGACCTCAGGGTGTGGTTCGCGTCGGGCGAGGAGGTCGTCTCCGTGACGCGTCGGGTAGAGGCGGTGCCGGACACGCTGGCCGCGGCGCTGCGCGTGCTTCTCGCGGGTCCGACGGATGGCGAGCGAGAGGAGGGGCTGACGTCCTGGTTCTCGTCGGAAACGGCCTCCGCACTGCGTGATGCACGCGTCGAGGGCGGGATGGCCGTGGTGGACCTGGCGGACCTGCGCCGCGTCATCCCGAATGCGTCCACGTCACTGGGCAGCACGTTGCTGCTGGAGGCGCTGAACGCCACGGTGTTCGGGGCGTCGGCGGCGGACAGCGTCGAGTACCGGTTCGAGGGCAGCTGTGAGGCGTTCGGCGAGTTCGTGCAGCGCGGCTGTATCCGTTACGCCCGCGAGGGGTAGGGCGGGCGTGCGGCGGGCATCCCCGCCACGCGTTTCCAGCGTGGTGGCCCCACATCTGCATCCCCACGTCAGGTCCACTACCTGAGAAGGTTACCAGCGCGCCTGATGTCGAGCCCTGCCAAGAACGAAGAAGAATCGGCGCAACCTCGAGCCGCAGGCATACCGGCGGACGTGGCGCTCGACAAGCTGCTGCGCCTTCTCGTCGAGTCCGTCCGCGACTACGCCATCTTCGTGGTGGACCCGACGGGCCACGTGATGACGTGGAACCCGGGCGCGGCGCGGCTGAAGGGGTATCGCCAGGACGAGATCGTCGGTAAGCACTTCTCGACGTTCTACCAGCACGACGATGTCGCCGCAGGCAAGCCGGCGTGGGAGCTGGAAGTCGCCGAGCGGGATGGACGCGTCGAGGACGAGGGCTGGCGTGTCCGCAAGGACGGCAGCCTGTTCTGGGCGAACGTCGTTATCACGGCATTGCGCGACAGCGGCGGCCGCCTGGTCGGCTTCGCGAAGGTGACACGCGATCTGACCGAGCGACGCAATGCAGAGCTGCGCGCGATCGAGAATGCGCGCCGGCTCGCGGAAGCGGAGGCGGCGAGTCGCGCCAAGAGCGATTTCCTGGCGGCGATGTCGCACGAACTGCGTACGCCGCTGAACGCGATCGGCGGATACGTCGATCTGCTCCTGCTCGGTGTGCGCGGATCATTGACGGACCATCAGCGCGAGGACCTGCAGCGTGTGCGTCGCAGCCAGCAGCATCTGCTCGCGATCATCAATGATCTGCTCAACTTCTCCCGGCTCGAAGCGGGCTGTATCAGCTACCGTCTCGCGCCGGTCCAGGTTGCACCACTCCTTCGCGAGATCTGCATGATGGTCGAGCCGCAGTCGCGCGCTGCAGGCATCGAGTTGCATTGTGAGGCGTGTGATGATGCTGTCGTGTATGCGGACGAGTCCAAGCTGGGCCAGATCCTGCTGAACCTGCTGACGAACGCGATCAAGTTCACGCCGGAGAAAGGCTCGATCCGGCTGTCATGCGACGCGCGGTCGTCGGATACGGTTCGGATCGAGGTAACGGACACCGGCATCGGTATACCCAGGAACCACCGGGAGTCGATCTTCGAGCCGTTCGTGCAGGTCGGCCGTTCACTGTCATCGTCGCATGAGGGAACCGGCCTTGGCCTCGCGATCAGCCGGGACCTCGCGCGCGGTATGGGCGGTGACCTCACCGTACGCAGCCAGCAGGGCAAGGGCTCGACGTTCACGCTCGTATTGCCCGTCCCACCGCGGGCGTGAGATCGTGACACCCCCCGACGGCAGTCTTGAACCCACAGCCGGTGCCGGCATTCCACGAAGGCGATGACATGCAGCTTACGGGATTCCATCACGTAACGGCGATCTCCGCGAAGATCGCCGAAAATTACCTGTTCTATACACGCGTGCTCGGTATGCGGCTCGTCAAGCGCAGCGTGAACCAGGACGACGTCCGCGCGTACCACCTCTTCTATGCCGACGCCGCCGGCTCGCCCGGTACGGACCTCACTTTCTTCGACTGGCCGTTGCCGCGCGAGCGCCGCGGCACGCACAGCATCACGCGTACGCACCTGCGTGTGAACGGCAACGCGTCGCTCGAGTACTGGGCCGTGCGCCTGCGCGACCATGGAATCGAGACCAACACGATCGAAGAGCGCGACGGCCGGGCCGGCTTCGATTTCGAGGATCCCGAGGGTCAGAGACTCGCGTTCATCGACGATGGCGGTGCCGGTGATTCGCCCGTGGCGTGGGAGCGAAGCCCGGTACCTGCCGAACACCAGGTGCGCGGGCTCGGTCCGGTCATCATCAGCGTGCCGGACATAACGGATACGGCCGCCGTGCTCACCAGGGCGCTCGAGATGCGCGAGGTGCGCGCCTATACGGATCCGGTTCACGGCCGCGGTAACGTGCACGTGTTCGAGATGGGAAATGGCGGGCCGCACGCGGAACTTCACGTGGCCGTGCAACCCGACCTGCCGCCGGCCCAACAGGGCGCGGGCGGCGTTCACCACCTCGCCCTCCGCACGCCGAACGATGAGGAGTACCACGCGTGGACCGAGCGACTGACTCGTCTCGGCATTCCGAACAGCGGCGAGATCGACCGGTTCTGGTTTCGCAGCCTCTACTTCCGCGAACCGAACGGCATCCTCTTCGAGATCGCGACCGACGGCCCCGGCTTCGCCGTCGATGAGGCCCCGGAAACACTCGGTGAGAAGATCGTGCTGCCGCCGTTCCTCGAGCCGCAACGCGAACGCATCGTCGCAGGGCTCAAGCCGATCGGCGCGGCGGACTGACAGTGAGCAGCTGAGGCGGTTCCTCGCGTACGCTTGCACGTACGACAACGCGCTCCGGGCTGCTTTCCCCGGGGCGCGTCGTTTCAGCTGAACAGCAGCCGCTCCAGTTCGTCCGCGACGGCGAGCGGGCTCGTCGGCTTCTCCAGATACGTCGTGCAGCCGGCCGCGAGTGCCGCGGCACTGACACGGTTCGCACTGAATCCGCTCAGCACGACGACCGGCATGTCCGGGGCGTCATGAGCGCGACGCATGTCGAAGCACAGGTCGAGCCCCGTCTTCTGTCCCGGCAGGCCGAGGTCGAGCAGAACCGCGTCAGGATGCTGCTCACGCACGACGCGCATGCCGCTGTCGTAATCGTCCGCAAACACGACATCGAAGCCACGATTGTTCAGCACCGTCGCATAGATCGAACGGTCATCCGCATTGTCCTCGACCATCAGCACCAGCGGGCGTCCCGACGGTTGGATACGCCGGGTGCTGTAGCGCTGACGCGATGTCGAACCGAAGAATCTTCGCGGTTTCATTTCGGGCATACGCCTCCCGCTCCAGGGTCAACACACCAGGTCATCAGCAGGTAGACGCATGGTCCGTGAGGCAGGTCACGTTCCAGGCGCGGAAGCCGGTGCTCAGTCGCGCTGGGCGAGCACCGCAGGTGGCTCGCCGTCGCCGGCGAGCGGAGGCTGTCCGACAAGTGTCTCGATACGATGCATCACGTCGAGCGGACTGGCCGGTTTCTCGATGTAGTCGGCGCAACCGTAGCGGGTAGCGGTCTCACCGAGCTCGTCCCGCCGGAACCCGCTCAGGACCAGGACCGGCGGACGCGTCGTGCCCGGGTTTCGGTCCAATGAGGCACACAACTCGAGGCCGTTGCCGTCCGGCAGACCCAGGTCCAGCAGGATCGCGTCCGGTACGTATTCGCGCACCATCTCCCGTCCGGCCCGGATGGAACCCGCAAAGACCACGTCGAATCCGTTGTAGCACAGCATCATCCCGTACAGCTGCCGGGCATCTTCGTCATCGTCGACGACGAGAATCCGTGGACGCCGCCGGTCTTCCGCTGGCCTTTGCTCTCTATGCCTGCCGCCACCATGCGCGGCAGAAACCCATGCAAAGCCCATCGTACAGACGCACTCCTCCTTCTGCCAGAGGAGAGGCGCAAGATTCCTGCCCTCTTGGTGGAAAAAGCGACCAGATAGTGACTCGATACGACACAGGCGGTACCTCGGTGCGCGGTCAACGGCCAGTACATCGTCCATGGATCTGCACCGTACCCGCCTCCTGGTACTGCCCGCCGACTGCTTCAGCACTGCGGGGTGCGTACTAGCGCGGGGCCGTGTACGCGCGCGCGGCCTGCAGCGCCGGCCGCTCCGTGGTGGCCTGTGCCATCAGATCGAGCAGCGTTTCATAGTAGCGGGCGGCGCTCGCGGCATCACGTGCGTCCGCGGCCGCGCGTGCTGCGCCGGCGAGTGCGCGCGCGCGCCGAGGTTCGACCTCGAGCGTCGCCTCGTAGGCGGCCAGTGCCTGTGCCGGCTGGTCGAGCGCGAGCAGCAGGTCGCCCTCCAGTTCGCGTGCAGGCAGGATCGGCCCCGGTGTCACCGGGTGCTTCTCGACCGAGCCCTCGAGGCGTGAGGCTTCCTGCGCGAGGCGCAGCGGTTCGGCATCGTTGCCGCGGGCGTGCTCGATCCACGCGGAAGCAGCCAGCCGCTGTGCACTGACAATCGTCGTCCAGTACTCATCGTTTGCCGCTTCGAGCTTCTGCGCGAGCATCTCGAGTGCGGCCACTTCCCGTGCCGCCTGCTCGACGTTGCCGCTGCGGGCGGCACCGATTCCTCGTGCGAACCGGGCGATCGCTTCGACGTAGGGCAGTGCGCCGACGGGAACGCGCAACCCGGCAGCTTCGGCCCACGCGTCGCGCTCGAGTGCGTAACACGCCGGCAACTGTATCAGGAATCGGCGCTACCGCACCGTGACCGGCCCGACTAGAATCAGGCATGAAAACCTGTGCCTTTCTGACCACGGCGGACCTCACCGGCTTTGTCACGGACGACGATCTTGCCATCCCGCCGCTTGCCGCGCGTGGCTGGAACGTCGAGCACGTCCCGTGGCGCAGTGACACCGACTGGAACCGCTTCGATGCCGTCGTCGTCCGCAGCACCTGGGACTACCAGGCATCACCCGCGCAGTTCCTGGCTGTGCTCGAGCGGATCGACGCCTCGCGTGCGCGTCTCGCCAACGCCCTGGAAGTCATGCGCTGGAACATGGCCAAGCGCTACCTGCGCGACCTGGAGCGTGATGGTGTCGCGATCCCGCGCAGCATCTGGCTGCCCCGGCTCACGGATAGCGACATGCCGCGGCTCTTTGCAGAGCTGCAGACGAACGAGATCATCATCAAGCCCGTCGTGAGCGCGAACGCCGACCATACCTATCGCGTACGCCGCGAGGAGCGGGGCTGCCGTCCGGAAGAGATCGTGGACGTGTTCGAGGAGCGCGCGTGCATCGTGCAGCCGTTCCTGCCGCGCGTGCTCGAGGAAGGGGAGTACTCGGTGATCTTCTTCCTGGGCGAAGTCTCACACACGATCGTGAAAACGCCCAAGCACGGTGACTTCCGTGTACAGGAGGAGCACGGCGGCCTGATCACGCGTGTCGATGCTTCCGACGCGCTGCTGGACGCGGCGCACCGCGCACTCGCACGCGTCACGCCCGTGCCGCTCTATGCGCGCGCTGATTTCGTGCACGACGAGGGCGGCTTCCTGCTGATGGAGCTGGAGATGATCGAGCCGTCGCTCTATTTCAGGAAAGACGAGAGCGCGGCCGCTCGCTTTGCGGACGCGCTCGCCTCGTGGATGGCGGAAGTCGAGGTCTGAGTCCGCGGCGGCGTGACGCATCGCGGATGCAGCCCTCAGTTGACGCGGTAGTGCAGTAGCGTCTGGTACTCGTCGCTGTCTCCGCGCTTGCCGACCAGTTGCACCACGTCACCGACCGCGACCGTACCGCCGCGGAATGTGTGACCCTCACGCTGCAGCCGCGTCCATGAGCCGCCGCTGACCACCGCGACCTCTCGCGCGTTCGGCCAGACGATCTCGAAGCTGACAGGCGCGTCCTCTGCCAGCACGCCGTCGGCCGGTGCGCGCACCACGCGCACGCCGCCCTGGATGCTGCCGACGAGCGGGTAGGCGGCATTGCGCCGCAGGCCGGCCGCCCGCAGCTGGTCCGGCGAGAAACCGGCATCGACGAGCAGGCGCGGCACGGCGGGCATGCGTTCGAACTCACGCTTGCTGAGCGGTGCCGCAGCGAGCTGCCACTTCCGGTCCTCCGGATGATGCGAGAGCTGCAGCACATCCGGTCGCGTGAAGAAGTAGGCCCAGCTGAACTCCGGCTGGAAGCTGCTGTTCACGACCAGGCCGGCCCCCCATGTCGGGTCCAGCAGTCGCCACGCGCCGTCGATATGGGCGGCGATCCATGCGTGGTTCGCGTCCCGGATCCGCTGCCCGGGCCGGTAGTCGAAGCCCTTGGCATATCCCTCGACGATCTCGGTGCGCAGCCCGACTTCATCGGCCATCCGTCGGTAGAGCTGAACGAAACCCTCGCAGACCGCGCTCCGGCTCTTCCAGACCGCCTCCGGCTTCATGCTGCCGACGCGGCCGGTCAGGTAGCCACGCGCGTCGTAGCTCAGGTTGCGGGCGGTCCATTCATAGAGGCGCGCGGCCCGCGCACTGTCGGTGGTCGCGCCGCGCACCAGCGTGCGCGCGTGCTCTGCGATGCGGATCGAATCCTGGATCTGGGCAGGCGGACGACGATCCTCTTTCCCGTCCTGGGCCAGCGCGACGCGCGGCCCCAGGGCGAGGGCGAGCATGCCGACGACGGCAGCATATCGCTTCATTGCGACTGGGGATTGCTCCGGGGGGCGCGGAAATGGTCCGCGCATGTACAATATCGCGACGGGATGGCCTGATGTCCACCGTTTCGAAGGCGGATTTCCGGGCCGGGATGCGCGCAACCCATTATCGGGAAGGCACATGGCATACGACGTCCTGGTCATCGGCTCCGGTCCCGGCGGCGCGTCCGTCGCGCGCGACCTGGCGCGGGCAGGTCGGCGCGTGGCCATCCTCGAGCGCGGCCGCGACTGGCGGGCGCACCGCCTCTATGGCACCTACCCGGGCGCACTGCTGTACGCGGACCGCCATGCGTTGCTGTTCACGCGCCAGGGACTGAACGTGGTCCGGCCGATCATGGTTGGCGGCGCGACCTCGATGTACGCCGGCTGCTCCGCGCCGCCGGGCGAATGGTGGCGCAGCGACCACGGCATCGACCTGGCCGGGGACGCCACCGCGATCGCGCGGGAACTGCAGGTCGCACCCCTGCCACCAGCACTGCGCGGGACGGCGTCCACGCGTATCGCCGAGGCGGGAACGGCGCTGGGCATGGAGTGGACGCCGCAGGACAAGTTCATGCAGCCCGGCCGCAGCGGCGCCTTCCGTTGCGGCGCGCATTGCATGCTGGGATGCCGCTGCGGCGCGAAGTGGAGTGCCGGCGAATGGATCGATGACGCCGTCGCCGCCGGCGCAGTGCTCGAAACCAGCACGCACGTCACGGCGCTGATGGTCGAGGACGGCGCCGTTTGCGGCGTGCGCGGCACACAACGTGGCCAGCCGTTCGAGGCGCGCGCAGCAACGGTGATCATCGCGGCGGGCGGCCTCGGCACCCCGCGCCTGCTGCGCAGGGCGGGCATCGAGGCAGCCGGGCGTGGTATGGCGATGGACACCACCGTGATGGTCTACGGCGCCATGCGGAAGGCACCTGCAGGTACACCGCCGCAGGGCGACGACCCGCCGATGACGTGGAGCAGCACCGATGATGAGCTTGGTGTCATGTACTCCACGCTGATCGATCCGTGGCTCATGTACCCGATCATCATGGCCGTGAAGGGTGCGCGCTGGCCGCTCACATGGCCGCGCTGGAAACGCACGCTGGGCGTCATGATCAAGCTCACGGACGAGATCAGCGGTGCAGTGGACGAACAGGGCAGGATCGACAAGGGCCTGACGGACGCGGACCGCTCGCGACTGGATCGCGCACAGGGCGTCGCGCGCGGCATACTGCTGCAAGCGGGCTGTGACGAGCATACCCTCGTCACCACGCCGCTGCGGGGTACGCACCCTTCCGCGACAGCACGCATCGGCAGCGTGGTGGATCGCGACCTGGCAACGGAAATCCGCGGCCTTTACGTGTGTGACGCGAGTGTATTCCCGCGCGCACTCGGACGACCGACCGTGCTCACCATCCTCGCGCTCGGCCGTCGACTCGCACGTCATCTCGGCGCCGCGGCCTGACGAACCCGCGCACGAAGCCGTCCGCATCTGCAGGCCTCCGGACAGCAGCGCCCCGCACCCCTCGCGCAAACGCTCGACAACTGCCAGATTGGCGCCATCCCGAACCAGTGGATGTGCATGTGCGGCGCGCTGCGCCGCCTGCCGTACGCATTCGAGTCAGAGGAGTCATGCCGCAGAAGAGTCGGACAGGAACCACGAAGCGCAGCACGAAGACGACGCGCACTGCGAAGAAGCGCACGTCGAAGACCACGGCTCGCAAGCAGAGCACTGCGAAGAAGCGGACGTCGAAGACCACCGCTCGCAAGCAGAGCAGCGCGAAGAAGCGGACGGCGCCCAGCAGAAACGGCACCCGCAAGACTGCGGCTGAGCGCACACAACTCTATGAGGTTCGCCGCTCAACCATTCAGGGCAGGGGCGCGTTCGCAACGCGCGACATCCGACGCGGTGAGCGCATCGGTGAGTACCGCGGCGAGCGTATCTCCTGGGAGGAAGCCGACAGTCGCTACGACGACGAGTCTCAGGAACGTCACCACACGTTCCTGTTCGAGGTCGACGACGAGACGGTGATCGATGCGGGCGTCCGCGGGAGCGGCGTGAAGTACATCAACCACTCCTGCGATCCGAACTGCGAAGCCGTGATCGAGGATGGCCGCGTGTTCATCGATGCGATTCGCGCGATCCGCAAGGGCCAAGAGCTGTTCTACGATTACAGCTACGTGCTCGACGAGCGGCACACGCCGGCAGTGAAGAAGCGTTATCCCTGCTGGTGCGGGTCGAAGAACTGCCGCGGTACGATCCTGGCACAGAAGCGCTAGCTCGAGAGCTCGGGGATCTGAAAGCAGAGAGCGGGACCGTCGTTCGACGGCCCCGCTCTGGTTTTGTTGCCCACGACGCGAAGTCTATTCCGGTGCGATAACGCCCGCTGCACGCACCGCAACGACGTCGTTGCGCCGATCGCCGATCACCCAGATGCGCGCAGCGCCGCCCGCCCGAATCGGCTGCGGCAATCCCTCGAGCGTCAGCACGCTGCCATCCTGCATGGTGAGGTGCGTGCCGCTCGCGTCGAGCAGCCCCACGAACGGCGCCTCGCCCTGGATCTCGAGGATCACGTAGCGCGCGACGTCGATGCCGCCGTTGGGCGGTGTGTCCGTTCGTCTGCCCTCCACTTCGACGTACGCGCCGTTGATCCGCCGCAGCTCCGGCTCCAGCGCACCCTCCAGCACGATCGGCGGTGTGCTGTCGGTTACGAGCGTCGTGAGCGGGCGCGGACCCATGCTGGACACCGAGACGTGTCCACGCATCGGCTGCGTGGCGCACGCGCCCGTGAGCATGGCGACGCCGAGTGCGAGGAGCCCGCGCATCACTGTACGCGCACGACCCACATGCGTCCGCTCGCCGGGAGTGCGCTGCCCGTCTCCGTCGTCGCGCGGATTGCAGTCGCGGCCCGGGCACCACCTACCAGGAAATACGCGCTCGAACCGCCGCGTACGGATACGTTACGCGAGGCATCGTTGAACGTGTATGCGTAGGGCGCGAGGCGCGCGTTCGGATTCAGGCGCTGCTCGATGTCGTACAGGTCCCAGCTCGGCAGTGTCAGCAGCCCGCCGACGCCGGCATAGCGGTCGTCCGTGTACAGGGTGGCGGCCCACTGGCCCAGCAGCTCGTCGATCGGATGGCCGACGATGGCCGTGATCGAGGGGAAGCCGCCGATGGTGTTGTCGATGAGCTGCCGGTGCAGCTGACCCTCGCCGCCCAGCGCGTCACCGTAGTGGTCCGAAAGCCAGCGCAGGAACGACCAGCCCGTATAGACCTGGCGCTGTGCGATGCACGGCACGCCGGGGGTATCGTTCGCGTGCTCCACGAACGTGCACTCCTCGGGCGCACCGCTGGCACGTGTCGTCGCGGACTGGAAGCCGTAGTAGAGCGCGAGGTCCTGGAACTTGTCGCAGTACCACGCGATGCCTGTTGCGCCCGATGTGCAGTTCTCCCACGCGATATCGAACCCGTAGTTCTGCCGCGTCTGGAGCTGCTTGAAGCGGTGGCCGATCACTTCCTCGGCGAGTGTCGCCTGGCTTTCCATCTCCCAGAGCGCCTGGTAGTCCGTGGCGCCGGGGACCTGCAGGCGTCGACCGAACTGGATGATGTGCGTCATCTCGTGCGCGATGAGCGCGGGCACGTCGCGGCGGGCGGCTTCCACGCTGTACGCATTGCCGTACTCGCCGGTCGGGTCCGGAACGCGGCCGTAGTAGATCTCGCCGTAATCGCTGGACGCGCAGCTGGTGCGCGGGAAGAAGTCCGCCGAGATCACCATGCCCAGGATGTTCGGACGCTTGTTCACTTCCTTCGTCAGCAGCACGATGATCCGCTGGTTGTCATCGTGGTCCGTCGGCGCGCCGAAGTAGGTCACCTGCGGATTGTAG
>Ga0079224_100014695_pt1 | contig 10947 bp, 9 predicted proteins | sample Stecom2015_FD_80414 | JGI IMG/M metagenome (GOLD analysis project Ga0079224, IMG submission 80414) | Agricultural soil microbial communities from Utah to study Nitrogen management - Steer compost 2015 | ecosystem: Environmental > Terrestrial > Soil > Agricultural land | place: USA: Utah...
CGCAACCGATGTGAAGACGGTCAACAAGGAGGGTGTCAATGGCTACTACCATGGCAGCAATGGAATCCGCGGAGAAGCGGTATGGGGTACCCGGGCGGAGTGGATGGCCCTCACGGGCGAAATCCAAGGAGAGCCAATCACGGTGGCCATTTTTGATCATACGGGTAATGTCGGTTACCCTACCTATTGGCATGCTCGGGGGTATGGTCTATTTGCTGCCAACCCTTTAGGGCAGAAAGCAATGAGCGGCGGCAATACCGAACTGAATTTTTCTTTGAAACGGGGAGAATCCGTAACTTTTCGGCACAGGATCGTTGTCTACTCAGGTAATGATGTCACTCAAAAGAAAATTGACGCCGATCACAAAAGCTTTGTGGCAACAAATGAATAATCGCAAAAAGGTTTAAAACGTCAACGCGCAGGTATATTTTCAAGAATTTCCTCAAAAACGTCATTAATGCAGGGGTGATTTTTGTATTTTTAAGACGGCAACAGCGGTAGTCACCCCCATTCGGTATTACTTTTGTTCCCTGTAAGCCTATACTTCCGGTTTAACACCACTGATCGGAGAGCTTGTAGCTACGACGGACGCACTTATAATTTTATTTCATGGAAATCACAGTAGAACTGGTTTTATTAGGTATATCCATCCTTTTCTTTTTAAGCATTTTGGCTGGGAAAGCAGGTTACAAGTTCGGGGTTCCAGCTTTGTTGTTGTTTTTAACGGTCGGGATGCTGAGCGGAAGTGACGGTTTAGGCGTACAATTCGAAAATCTCGCAGTGGCGCAAGCTATAGGAACCATCGCCCTTTGTATTATTCTTTTCTCGGGTGGTATTGACACCAAATTGGAAGAAATCAAGCCCGTTGCGATACAAGGGGTGATTTTGGCAACCTTCGGCGTTCTGTTAACTGCTCTCATCACCGGATTCGCTATCTGGTGGGTGCTCGGCATGACCCACGAAGCACTAGGCGTCAGCCTAATCACCTCGATGTTGTTGGCCTCTACCATGTCTTCCACCGACTCAGCATCGGTATTTTCAATTTTACGGTCCAAAGGTTTGAACCTAAAAAACAACCTGAGGCCCATGCTTGAGTTAGAAAGTGGTAGTAACGACCCGATGGCCTACGTCTTGACGGTGACGTTGATTGACCTGATCATGATGGATTCGGCACCCAATTATTGGATCGCCGGAGGACGGCTTTTAATGCAGCTTGTCATAGGTGGTATGGCCGGGTACTTTTTGGGTAAACTGGCAATAAGAATCATCAATAAAATCGAGATCGACAACAGCTCACTCTATCCCATTCTTGTTTTTACCTTCTGCATTTTCATATTCTCTTTCACCTATTTTATTCAGGGAAATGGCTTTCTGGCGGTCTATATCAGCGGACTGGTTATCGGGAACTCCCGGTTTGTCCACAAGCGAACCACCCTCAATTTCTTCGACGGTCTCGCTTGGCTGAGTCAACTGCTGATGTTCCTCACCCTGGGATTGCTGGTCAATCCCGGTGAACTGGTAGACATCATTGTTCCGGGCTTAATCATCAGTGTGGTAATGATTCTTTTTACCCGGCCGATCAGTGTGTTTGCTTGCCTCCTCCCATTTTCTAAAATGGCTGTAAAAGACAAGATCTTCGTTTCATGGGTGGGCTTACGCGGTGCTGTTCCCATTATATTCGCCATACTACCGCTAGCCGCAGGCGTCCCTCACGCAAGGCTTATCTTTAATATCGTATTTTTCTGCACACTGGTGTCTCTAGTGGTTCAAGGCACTTCTCTTCCCAAGGTGGCCACCTGGCTGGGATTAGCTGAAAGACCAAAAGAATTCAACAAGCTCAAGGAGTTTGATATGGACTTTTCCGATGACATCAAATCAGTCACCACAGAAATCACCATCACTTCTCAGGCTTTGCGAAATGGCAACCATTTGATGGAAATGCCGCTACCCGACAACACCCTAGCAGTCTTGGTCAAAAGAGATGGGAAATACTTTGTGCCAAAAGGAAAAACCGTGCTACAGGAAGACGACAAGGTGTTGATCATCACCGATGACCAAGAAGCCCTCCAGGAAACCTTGAGAAACATGAACCAGATTGACCCCGCGGTTTAAACTTTAACGGGACCTGGCCGCAACTACCGATCTAATTGTCAGGAAGCACGTCAGACAGGCTAATTTGATGGTCTCTGTTTGATCCGGCAACAATTCTTCCATCCTGCATGGTAAGCTTGCGGTCCGCCATTTGCGCCAGTTCCTGGTTGTGGGTCACAATGACAAAGGATTGCCCGAATTCGTCCCGCAGTTTAAAAAACAGTTCATGAAGGGATTGCGCACTCTGTGTATCCAGATTGCCGCTGGGTTCGTCCGCGAAAATAATCTTAGGGTTGTTGATCAAGGCGCGGGCTACCGCTACCCTTTGCTGCTCACCACCTGAGAGTTCCGAAGGCTTGTGCTGTAAGCGTCCCTGAATACCCAGAAGGACGGCAAGTTCCTCTGCCCGTGTGCGCAACTCCTTCTCTCCCCTTCCGGCAATCAGCCCAGGGATCATGATATTTTCTTCAGCAGTAAATTCCGGCAACAGGTTGTGGAACTGGAAGATAAACCCGATTTTGGCATTTCTAAAAGCAGCCAACTTATTCCCCGAGAGTATGGAGAGATTATCGCCGTCCACGAACACCGCACCTTGATCTGCCTGGTCCAAGGTTCCCATGATATGCAGCAGGGTGCTTTTGCCGGCACCGGATGGCCCTACAATAGAGACGATTTCCCCAGATTGAATAGTAACATCCACACCCTTAAGGACATGCAGATCGCCGTACTTTTTATGTACATCTGTAACTGTTAGCATAGGATAAGTATTAGGATTCCAAATTTAAAATTAATTATTGGTTCTGACCGGTAAATGACAAAAAGACCTCCTCAATCCTTGAATTATCGGGGCTAAGCGCTTAACTTCGTGCAAAAATTTCAATAGGATGAACATACACGAATATCAAGCTAAAGAAGTTTTAAAGTCTTTCGGTGTCAGAATACAGGAGGGGATCGTCGCTGATTCTCCTGAAGCGGCGCTGGAAGCAGCAAAAAAACTTAATGCAGAAACTGGCACCTCTTGGTATGTGCTAAAGGCACAGATTCACGCAGGTGGACGTGGTAAAGGTAAGATTCAGGAAACCGGTTCTAATGGTGTGGTTTTGGCCAAAAACTTGGACGAGGTACCTGAAAAAGCCAAAAACATCCTAGGTGGAACTTTGGTCACCATCCAAACCGGAGCTGAAGGCAAGAAGGTAAGTAAAATCCTGGTGGCCGAGGACGTGTATTATCCAGGTGCATCAGAACCTAAAGAGTTTTATCTTTCTATCCTGTTGGACCGGGCCAAAGGTTGCAACGTCATCATGGCCTCAACAGAAGGCGGTATGGATATCGAAGAGGTAGCGGAGCATTCTCCTGAGAAAATCATCAAGGAATGGATTGATCCTTTGGTGGGCCTTCAAGGTTTCCAGGCCCGTAAAGTCGCCTTTAAACTTGGGCTTGAAGGGAATGCCTTCAAAGAGATGGTAAAATTCATCACTGCGCTCTATGCTGCTTATGAAGCAACGGATTCATCCCAGTTTGAAATCAACCCTGTACTGAAGACCTCTGACGATAAAATTTTGGCAGTAGACGCCAAGGTAAACCTTGATGATAACGCGCTGTACCGTCAAAAGAACCTGGCAGAACTGAGAGATCTGGCTGAAGAGGATCCATTGGAAGTGGAAGCGAGCAACTCCGGCTTGAACTATGTAAAGCTTGACGGAAACGTTGGCTGTATGGTGAACGGTGCCGGATTAGCCATGGCAACCATGGATATGATCAAACTTTCCGGTGGTGAGCCTGCCAACTTCCTTGATGTAGGAGGCGGGGCCAATGCCCAGACAGTAGAAGCCGGTTTTAGAATCATCCTTCAGGATCCAAAGGTAAAAGCTATCCTCATCAATGTATTCGGTGGCATCGTAAGATGTGACAGAATTGCGAACGGTGTGGTAGAAGCCTATAAATCAATCGGTAATATTGAAGTGCCTATCATCGTTAGATTGCAGGGCACCAACGCAGAAGAAGGCGCCAAGATCATTGACGAATCCGGACTGAAGGTAACTTCTGCAATTACTTTAAAAGAAGCTGCAGAAAAAGTACAAAGCGTTTTAAAAGAAGCTTAATAATACTAAATTTGTGCCTTGTTAGACCGCTGGTCTAGCAGGCATTTTTGCATGCGTAGTTCAACTGGATAGAATATCAGATTTCGGCTCTGAGGGTTGAGGGTTCGAATCCTTCCGCGTGCACCAAGCCGCTTGTCATGGACAGGCGGCTTTTTTGTTTACGGTCTACATTTGAGACTACCATAGAAGAAGCAGTCGGCGGATGTCCTAGGTACAACCTAATCGAATTTGTCCCCCCAAGATATAAAACCGGAAGACCTAGAGGAAATGCCGATGCAATTGCGCCCTTCAGCTCGAAGAATAACCCTTAACCGGCAACCCACCTTAAAGCTCTTTCATGATCATCGAAATAGAAGCTGCACGACTAATACAATCATTCCTTCGCCAATGGGACAGTTGTTCAAAAAATCCATCCCCGCCTTACAACAGCAGATTTAAAATGTAAAGCTACAACAGATCGAACTAAGCAAAAAAAGACGCCCTTCTCTGCCAACACGCATGATTACGGAGCGTGCAGTCACCCGCCTGAAGCATGCAGTCATGCTCCCGACTGTGCAGGCGTCCTACTGGAGCGTGCAGCTGTACTTTTGAAGACGAAGGTCGTTTATTCGGGCTTTGCAATTGTGCTTTTCAAGAGCAAATCTCGCCTTCCGCTACATTTATGGAACGAAGCGAAAAGAAAACCTAGAGTTTAAATCTGACAGCAGAAAACCCATCCTCAATGCATCCTATCTCCACGTACATCCATTTGGCTGAGGACTTTGGCTTCAAAAGCCAGCCATTCGGCCCAACGGGCATTGACTTTGTCTTCCGGATAATAATGGCGTGCGAGAGTAATAAAATTGACATAGTGCCCGGCCTCAGACACCATCAGCTCGTAATAAAAATTTCTCAGCTCTTCATCCTCCAGATTTTTCCAAAGCAGTTTAAACCTTTCGCAGCTCCTGGCTTCGATCAGGGCATTCATCAAAAGATGCTCGGTCAACTGCTGCATGCGGCTACCTCCCTTCTTTATAAAACCGGATAGGGCTACAACATATTCATCTTTGCGCGGCCAGCCAAAAGGAATTCCTCTTTTGCGGAGCTGCTCCATCACCCTCTCGAAATGTTCCCATTCCTCCGCTACTACAGGCGTCAATTCATCCACTAAGCGATCCAGATCAGGGAACCGAAGAATCAGCGATATACATGAGGACGCCGCCTTTTGTTCGCAATAAGCATGGTCTATCAAAATATCCCCCAGGTTCATCGAAGCAATATCCACCCACCGGGGATCAGTGGGCAGCTTCAAATTGAGCATTTTGTTTTTTGTACTTTCCTCCCAACTCATTACACTAATCGAAAAATGACCAATTAATCCCAACGTCCAACATGCTGTTTAGCCCGGTGAAATAGGGGGTGACGAAATACCCCGGTTGCCTCATGGCGTAACTGTTCGCATGGTTATAGCGAAACATGACACGGGTCCGTTTGATCCTAAAATTAAAGAAAGCGTCCACCACCGGATAAGCGAAGACGTTGAATTCATCCTGAAGATAAAACTGCTGGGTGGCCGGCATGTAGGCATCAGCATAATAATCGCTCCTGTACCTTCCCTCCAGCCCGATCTGAACATAAATGGCCTCGTTAAACAAAGGTCCGTCGAAGTAGAATTTGCTGTTGATAAAAAGCTCCGGAACGCGGAACACATCCGCCGCTCCCCCCGTGATCAGGGTGTAATAGCCTTCACTCTGCCAATGGAATTTTCTGCCCAACTGAACATGGCTTTTAAAGCCCGGTATCACCATAAGTGCCTGTCCAGCGGCCTGCTGGGGGATGACACTATCGTTATAATACACGTGGTTGTTTACCCGGTTAATGGTTAATGAAGGTCTTAGCGAGAAGCTTTTAAAATCCGCCTTTATTTCCCCTCTGATCTGGTCCACCCCTGTGTTTGAGAAGTTATTGTCCCAGCGATAATGGTTGCCGCGATAGCGTTGCTGCGCCATGGTAGGCCTATAGGAGGCTTTGGTGTAAGACACTTCCAGAAATGGGGAAATGAACAAACCCTGCAGCCGGTACCCTTCAGGTATCAAGTATTCTCCTTCGGCCTCAAAAGACCAGGCTTCATTAATTTCTCCTCTTAAGGCCCCTCCTAGATACAACTCATTAAAAGAATTGTCGCTGTCAAAGAAGTTGCTCGCCATCCTTCCGGTTCGGAACTTGACAAACGCATTATAGTACACCGGTCCAAAATCCCCCTTAAAACCAATCTCATTTCGCCACTCGGAAAAATGGTTGTGGTTGTTGGTGATATTCATAGAATCCGGTAGATCGATATTGGTTGTGTCGGGGAAATTAAATCGGTTCTCGTTGAAAAAAAGCGCATCTGGCGAGGACAAATCGGAGAAAAAGGTGACCAGTTGCTTTTTTCGGTCAAAGACATGGTAGATCTGCCATCCTTTCAGCAACTCATATTGGTGGTACACATGATAATCCTGCCGGAGGTCCACGGCTCGGGAATTTCTCAACCAAACTTTGGCATCCTTGTAGGTAAAATAGGAAGACGTCGTATCCACAGTGGGCGGAATGATCCCCCCCTGCTCGTTGACCAAATGCCGCATCCGGGTAAAGTTAGCCAACAGGAAATACTTTTCGTTTTCCGATTGATAATTGGTGTGGATGTCATAGTGATTTTGCTCCGCCAAGTGATCATCTCTACGGGTGAGGTTCAGCACCTTGGTAGACCTGATCGTCCTGAAATTAAAACCCACGTTCCACTTGGGCGTGACATTACGGGTAAAAGTAACATCCAGTTTATTTCTGTTACCTCCTCCAAAATAAGCAGCCAGGTTGGTATGGGGGGATTTGGTATTGTAGTACTTGAGGCTGTCGGGCGAATGATAATAAATGTCATAAACATGGAAGCCCGAGGTCCTTCCTATCTGCTTCGGGACTTGGTAAAAAACAGCTTTCGCCGCGGATCCAAGATTTCCTAAATCCTGGTACTTGTACCCCGTCTTGGCGACGGGTTCATAGTTGTGGAAATTGTTAAGGGCCGTATCGATTTCAAACTGTTCAAAACGGTTATATCTCAGGTGTTTTTCCAAAAAATACAGTGATGTACGTGGACCGTAGACCATCTTGGTGGAGTCATCCAATAAACCTCGTCTTGGATTGCCTGCTTCTCCTTCCGCAGGTGGCTGTTGGCTCCCCTGCTGCTGCGCCCAGGCAACACTTTGGAAAACCATCAAAAGGAATACGATCAGGTGCCTTATTCTCACGTTGTAGCTCTTTTTTCTCGGATCATCCTTGCCGTCAGGGACAACAACGCATCCTCATCTTTGTGGTTTAGTTTTATTTCAACAGGTAAAGCAAAAATCGGAATTTCGCTTAAATAATGAAGGAATTTATGCGCTTTAAGTTTGACCGCGTCCTTTTCTGTAGTGATCACCATCGGCTTTTTGTCGATATGCTTTTGATAAACCGAAGACAGATGCTGCAGATCCTCCTCCCGGTATTTGTGGTGATCTGGAAATTCCAGCACTTCCAATATTTCATGGTGCCTTTCCACCTCGGCTTTGAGCACCTCGTTATTTGCTATACCCGACAGCAAAATAACCGGGGCTTCGTCCGCCGCAGATTCCCCAGTAAACACATGATGGGCCGTTCCGTATTTTAGCCCAGCAAAAACCACCAAAGCCCCGGGAGAGGCGTATTGCATGATGTGATGGGTGTATTTCTCTTTAACTCCGGTCACTACATCATCTGGGCATTTGGTCACTATGATGATATCTGCCCTACTCGCGCCTTTGGGATGTTCTCTTAGGGTCCCTAGGGGCAATATTTTATCCTCAAAAAAAGGGCGCTGATAGGTAGTCAGCAGGATGTGGACATGTCCTTTGACATAGCGATGCTGAAAGGCGTCGTCCAGTAAGATCAACTCGGTATCGGGCCTTTCCGCCAAAATCTGCGGAATGGCCAATATTCTCTCTTCGCCCACCGCCACGGCAATATCTTTTCCGTATTTGCTATATATTTGGTAAGGCTCATCTCCCAGATCACTTGCATTAAGTCCATCATTAGCAAGCAGGAAGCCTGTGGTCTTTCGGCCATAGCCTCTGCTCAGTGTGGCGATCTGGTATTCGTCTTTTAATTGCCGGATCAGGTACTCGACCATGGGGGTCTTACCCGTGCCACCCCACGACAAATTGCCGACTACGATGGTCGGGATTTCAAAACGTATGCTCTTCTTCATGCCCAGGTCAAACATCCGGTTTCTCAAACCTGTGACGCCCTGGTACAGCCAGGCAAAGGGATATAAAACCGGGTCAAAAAGCCGCATTGTCTAAATTTTGTTAGTTTTGTACTTCAACTTTGGGACAAATATATGGTTTATTCTATAAGGGATATCGTTTCTGCGCTGGAAACCCTGGCCCCGCCTGCCTATCAGGAATCTTACGACAATGCCCAATTGATCACAGGCAGTGCCACCGACTCAGTCACAGGTATCCTTTGCACCTTGGACGTGACGGAGGATGTGGTGCAGGAGGCGGTTGAGCTAGGCTGCAACCTGATTGTGGCCCATCACCCAATAGTCTTCAAGGGGCTAAAAAGTCTTACTGGAAAAAATTACGTGGAGCGGACTGTCATCAAAGCCATCAAAAATGACATCGCCATCTATGCCATTCATACCAATCTTGACCATGTACAGCACGGGGTCAATAAGCGGATCTCTGACAAGCTGGGGTTAACCAACACGCGGATTTTGGCGCCCAAGCCTGCCTTGCTGATGAAGCTGACCACATTTATCCCTCTAGAATATACAGAGCAAGTAATGCATGCATTGGACCAAGCCGGAGCGGGCAAGATCGGCAATTATTCGTCCTGCAGCTTTCAAGTCGCCGGAACGGGGACTTTTCTGCCTTCAGAAAAAGCCAATCCCACGATAGGAACAAGCGGAGAATTAGAGAAGGTGGCCGAAAACCGGGTCGAGGTCATGTTTCCCGGCCATCTGAAAAACAAAGTGCTGCAGGCGCTGAAGCATGCCCATCCTTATGAAGAAGTAGCGTACTATCTTCAATCCCTGGAAAATGAAAATCAAGATGTGGGGGCTGGGATGGTCGGAGAACTGGAAAGTCCCATGGGGGAGGTGGATTTTTTGCATTACCTCAAAGAAAAGATGGATCTGCCGGTGGTAAAACACACCGCACTCAGCGGAAAAAGCATAAAAAAAGTTGCAGTTTGCGGGGGCGCAGGCATCTTTCTGTTGCCCGATGCAAAGCGGTCGAAGGCAGACATCTTTGTCACTGCCGATGTCAAGTACCATGAATACTTCGATGCTGAAAATCAGTTAATTATTGCTGATATTGGACATTACGAAAGTGAAATTCATACAAAAGAGTTATTGATGGAGTTTTTGTCACAAAAATTTAGTAATATTGCACTCTATTTGACCAAAATAGTTACTAATCCCATAACTTACATATAGTACATGGAAAGTACCATTGCACAGAAGCTCGAAGCTATTCATAATCTTCAGAAAATTGATTCCCGTCTTGATGCCATTTTCAAAATCCGTGGCGCCCTTCCTGAAGAAGTACAGGACTTGGAAGACGAAATCATCGGGTACGAGACCAGGCTATCCAAATTCAAAACAGATATTGCAGCTTTAGATGACGAAATCAAAAAGCATAAAGACGCAATAAAGGAAGCGGAAAAGTTAATCAAGAAGTACCAAGAGCAGCAGATGAATGTCAGAAACAACCGGGAGTATGACGCCATCACCAAGGAATTGGAGCTGCAGGATCTCGAAATTCAAGTATTAAAGAAAAAAATCGGTGAAGCTCAATTCACCATCGAGAATAAAAATAAGGACGTAGAGGAATTAAAGGAAACTTTAAAAGACCGCAAAAAGGACCTTGAGCAAAAGAACGGTGAACTGGAGACCATTGTATCGGAAAGCGAGTCGGAAGAAAACAAGCTGAAAACTGAGAAGGAAAAGGCTGTAAAAAAGATCGACGAAAGAATCATCAAATCGTATAAAAAAATCCGCGAGAATGCTAAAAACGGCTTGGCGGTTGTAATGGTAAGAAGAGGAGCCTGCGGCGGATGTTTCAACATCGTCCCCCCTCAGAGACAAGCTGATATCCGGGAGAAGAAAAAAATCATCGTCTGTGAACATTGCGGAAGAATCCTAGCGGGAGTAGAAGACGAGATCGAGGACGAAGCAACACCAAAGAAAAAGCGTTCAAAAGCTTAATATATGAACAAAAAGCCCAAATGATTTGGGCTTTTTTTATGGGGTAGAATATTTACTCGAATTGCCTTCAGCACTTGCCTTCTTGGTAATAATTTTCTTATATTTCATCTATGAAGTATAGGGTTGTGCTGGCTTTTAGTCTTTTGCTCTCCATTAATTGTTTTTCTAAAGAAAAGCCAGGCAAGACTTTTATGATTCTCTTCAACAAGGCAGAACTGAAGGAAGCACAATCAAGTCCGGAATACATTGAACTTAGCCTGATGGACCGATACCAAACGCGCACTTATTCCGGGCATTCAGAAGCGGCGCTGCTGGTTACCTTTCCCAACAACATGCTGACCGAATGTGAAATCGGGGAGATTTTGGTACAGATCAACCCTATGACGAAGCTCTCTCTCCAGGAGATTGCCTATAGGATCATTGATTTGGAGGAGAACAAAGCTAATTATAATAACTTGGTCGCCCAAAACCACATCAAACAGAAAAATTGAGCCCCACGGACCTGTTTATCCC
>Ga0079224_100014696_pt1 | contig 10945 bp, 11 predicted proteins | sample Stecom2015_FD_80414 | JGI IMG/M metagenome (GOLD analysis project Ga0079224, IMG submission 80414) | Agricultural soil microbial communities from Utah to study Nitrogen management - Steer compost 2015 | ecosystem: Environmental > Terrestrial > Soil > Agricultural land | place: USA: Utah...
ATGGCGTTTTTTGGAACAGGCTGCGTTAATGATTGCGCAGCTTGCTTGATAGCAGCATAATAATTATTTGAATCAATGAACAGGTAATTTTGCAGGACCAGGACGGAGTTCTCGCCTGGGTATCTGAAAGATTAGCTGTTGCTATGCGTCAAGCCGAGGATTGAGATTAAGTCCTCGATAAATTTGGCTATATGCTGGAAACTCCTAAAACTCCTTGTACTATAGTATAGAACACTGCTATACTTAGTGAAAATCAAGGAGATGTAACAATGGACAATCAGCAGGAAAGATTTGATTTAAGAATGGCCTGGTTAGCAGGAATAATAGAAGGTGAAGGATGGATTACTCTCATGAAAAGAAGAGTTCATCAAAAGAATGATAAATATACTATAGGATATACACCCAATATTGGAATGACTAACACAGATTTTGATATCGTCAGTGAAGTTAGAAACCTATTTGATTTGCTTGCATTGCATTATAGGTTTCAGACTAGAAATGGAAAGATCGGAACGGATGGAATTTTAAGAAAAACAAGATACGAAATATCCGTTGCTTCTTCTAGAGATATCAAAGTGCTAATCAGCCATATCTTGCCTTATATGATAGGTGAAAAAAGGAATCGAATTCATAGACTTGAAGAATTCTTTAAAGTGCGCGAAAGCAAGGGCATTAAAGGACCTCAAAGTAAATATGGAAACGAAGAAGAATCTATTTATAAGGAACTTTATTCTTTTAGAGGAAAAAGTAGATCAAAAATCCTCAACGACTACACGCCAAACATGCCTTGTGCATGATGATATAGTCTGAGCAGTGATGAGAGTCACTGAGGGAGGAATAACAAGACTCCCCGCCTACAAGAGATTGTAGGTCAAAAAAGTAACAGAGTGTTAATTTTGCGCGACTACGTTGTATCTGCTGCATCGGTGATAAACGCCGGTGGCGGTGGAAACGGAGACAACCCTGCGAATTTGGGTATCAGCGATTTCAGCCTTGTGGCTGCGACCCTTGATACTAACAATGCCTTTAAATTCATGGCAGGTATCCCTGGCGAGGATCGCTTTGGCACAGGCCCGATTCGTTCGGCTTACTTTATGCTTTCCAGCACAGAGTTACAGCCTGACTTTGATGGCTTAGTCGGAAGCGGATTTAAGAGCCAGTGGGATTATCCCTCTCCGGCAGGCGCATTGCCGACGGAATACGGTTCTGCCTTGAACATTAGGGTGCTGACAAGCTCCGAGGCTCCAGTAGCCAGAGGCGCGTCAGACTTGGGTAACGATGTTTACTACAACTCTGTATGTGGTAAGCAGGCGTTGACACACATTGATCAGGACGGTTATTCGATGAATTTGATTTATCGTGACCCCTACTATTCTGGGATGCTAGCCCAGAACGCCACTTTAGCGGTTAAATTTGCGCAGGCGCAAGCCATCACGCAAGATACAGCTATACGCAATCTTCTTTGCACACGTCTAAATTCGCTTGGCGTATAAGGAGGATTACAATGGCTGAATATTCAAAACTCGCTAGAGGAAGTTTCACTTCGACAGGTGCGGCAAAGGCAATTTACTTGCCTTTCACTCCTGATTGGATTGAGATTATTAACTATACTGCTGCTGCAACTCCGGCACAAAGTGGAATTCCCAGAGCTGTATGGGATACCAGCATGGGCCAGGGTAAAGCGATTGCCGATCTATTTAACGCGACACCAGTCCTGACTATGGACAGTGTCGAGGCTAATGGATTTTCAACGTTTGAAGCAGGCAGACTGCTGCAATATGGCGCAAGCCAGCAGGTTGTCGCTATCTCTAAAGCCGACCCTGCGGTTGTCGAGGTAACCGGACACGGTTATAGCACTGGTGACGTCGTTGTTTTCCAAGGGCTGTATTCAACGCAGTACACGGCCGGTATGCCACAACTTGATGGCGTGCCTTTTGTGATCACTGTATTGACTGCGAATACGTTCTCTATCCCCTGGAATACTAACCAGTCAGCATACACGGCCCTAGCTGCTTCCCCATCGGGCGCTATGGTTAAAAAGGTGTTATATCCTTTCTTGTATGCGCCAGGAGTGAGCTTCATTTCGGATATCACACTTGGGTCGACAACCACAGTTGATACAACTGCGCCACACAATTGCGTAGTAGGTCAAGAAGTGGCATTTAGGATTCCAGATGCCTGGGGTACTACGGAACTAAATTCATTGCCTAACGAATCAATTCCAGGTTCGCCGGTATATGGATATGTGGTTTCGGTAACCGACAGCAATACCGTCGTCGTCAATATCAACTCATCGGCATACACTGCCTTTGATTCGAATATTGCGGTGTCGAGTGTATCGGGATTGACACATGCCCAAATGATCGCTGTGGGTGATGTGAATACTGGTGGAGTGGATATTTCATCCGGCTCTGTCCTGTATCCACCACCATCTGTCAATGGTGTAAATACCATTAACGGACCAGCTATCAAAGGCGCTTTTGTCAATAACACAAGGCGAGGCTTTATCATTGGCGCAGGTGCTGCTGCCGGTGATTCTAGCTCTGTCCTTGTGGGTGCAAATAGTGACGTCATTATGTGGCGTGCCTATGCCCACGATTTCGCTGTTTAAAATTGTCTTATAGTGATAATTTTGGGGGAGTAGAAATACTCCCCCTTTAGGTTATGGCAAGCATTATCCAAGGCCCTGTAGCACCTTTCAGCAACGTACCGATAAGAGCTGACTACTACCAGCCAAGGTTTTTTGAGATATCCGCCATCACTTTAGGGCAGACAACGACCGTCACCACTAGCACAGACCATGACTATGTTGTCGGACAGCAGGTGCGTTTGATTATTCCACCTGGCTATGGATGCCGACAGTTGAATGAAGCTTCCGCATATGTTATAGAAATACCTGCGGACGATCAGGTTGTGCTAGACCTTGACAGCTCACAGAATGTGGATGCCTTTATCGCTGCCGGACTAGACAATACCGCCAAGATTTTAGCTATAGGCAATATCAACAGCGGAGTGACAAACAGCAATGGAAGAACAGGTAATGGCACCTATATTCCTGGCTCATTTATTAATATTTCACCTTAAGGTAAACCATGTCCAGACCCAAAGTTGACGCGGAAGCAATGAGAAAACTGGAAGCTTCTGACGAACAAAACAAGGATTCACTCAAAGCTTCATTGGAAGCTGCTAAAGAAACCATGCCTAATGCGGCAGTTAAAGACTACGAACCACAAACCAAGCTATCCCAGAATCAGAAGCTCGATGCGCCGGATATTGTTCTAAAGCCTAGGAACATCATTGCGTCGAGAGATCGCTTTAATGAGCGCTTCCGAAAGGATTGGGAATTCGCTAAAGAGTATGTGCGCTTCATCTGCGAAAACCGTGAAACGCCTGGCGATGTCATTGAAGTCTGGACTAGACCCTATGGCGGATTGCCGGCAGAGTTTTGGGTAGTACCCACTAATAAGCCAGTGATCGGACCCAGGCACTTAGCCGAGCAGATTAGAGGGCGCATTTATCATAAGATGGTCATGCACGGCGATACCGAAGCAAATCAAAATAGAGATGTGCAGACTGGAGCATACAAGATGTTCGGCGCAATCGCTGTGCAGGAGAAATGCCAAAGGCTGACCGCTGAACCTGTACATGAAACCAGGTCGGTATTCATGCCGGCAAAGGCAGGCTGACATTAACCTTTTACAAGATGTCATTACCTACATCCGCCGGTTGATTAAATCGCCTCTGGATAGCGATATCTCCAACGTTCTGATTATCGACTACATTAACCGCTTTCTATTGATGGACGTTGATGCCAGGATACAGTTATTTGACTACAAGACGACCTATGAGTTTCTAACTGTTCCTGGCGTTGACAAATACAATATGCCGCTTTATTCCACGCAGCAGGGAACAACTGGCGGACAGGTACAAGCCATTACGCCTTTCCCTATGTACCAGGGATTTACCAATGTAGTGCGAATCAATGGCTATCCAGCTAATTTCTATACCAATCGTGGCGATTTCAATAACATCTGGGCTAACTTCATGCTGGATGACGCAACAGCTGCTACAGGTGATGGAACAGCTACTTACACGATCAGTCTTCCCCAATGGCCCGCAGTGCCTGGTATCGTCGATATTTCAGGCATAGTCACTACTGGAAGCAATACAGACCCTATTATTGGTTCAACGCTTAATACCTCATTGCCGGCTACCAGTATTTACCCTTGCGTATACTTCCAAGCCCTAGACAGCAATGGACGCAATATTATCGTATCCGATTCGGGGCAATACCTATCGGGTAACACTTCCGGCGATCTCTATGGCATCCTAATGGACGCTACAAATATGCCAAAAAGCTACGCAGCGCTTTCTGGTAATCCTGACACTTCGACAAATACTATCAACTACAATACCGGTCAGGCAAATGTCACCTTCCCCTCAAACATTCCTTCAGGAAATGCCATCAGCGCCAAATGCTATTTTTTCCAACAGGGTATTCCTCGATCAGTTCTTTTCTATGACAATGTGTTGACCTTGAGACCGCCACCAGACCGAGCTTACAAGATAGAGATTGATGCCTATCTGACACCGGCCGCATTGCTTGCGACTTCGAATCCGATCACCTATGCCTACATGTCAGAATATATCGCAAGGGGAGCTGCGAGAAAGATACTTTCGGATACCGGAGACATCGAGCAATTCCAGTTCTATGAGCCCTTATTCCGTGAGCAGGAAATGCTGGTATGGAAGAGATCGCAAAGGCAGAATACAGCTACCAGAGTACAGACGATCTATTCCAGCAATCCTTTTAACCAAAACTATAATCAGTATTCCCAGGGTGTTTGATGCCTAACTTTAATTACACCAATGATATTCCAGATGCGCCGAACGACCCTTCAGTCGATCAGCCGGATATGAAGATCAATACCAACAGCATTAATAGCCTACTAGCAGTTGACCACTATAGCTTTAACCTGGCTAATGGCGGATGGCATAAGCAATCAACTTACATAGATCAAAGTATCCCTACTGTATCAGCCGGACAATGCGCTGTTTGGGGTAAAACAGCCAATGGCACTGTGAATTTATTCTTTACAGATGTCAATTCTGGTGATGAATATCAGTTAACCAGAGCTGACACTTCGCTTTTCGCTGAATTTGCTACCAATACAAATTATCAAGTCGGCCCTCCTTCACTTACTGGTGGATGGACATATTTACCTGGTGGCATGCTTTTGCAATATGGTTCTTTTACTGTTTCTTCGGGTGAAACAATTACCTTTCCCAAACCCTATACAAACGCTCCATATAGTGTTATTGCTACTATTGGTTCGAATGTTGCCCAAGGGAAAATAGCTTACGTAAATAGCGTTACAGCAACCGACTTTGTCGTTACCCTTATATTTAACAGTTCCGGAGCAACTTGGTTGCCTGATACTAGTATACCTGTTAGATGGATGGCTATTGGAGTATAATGGGTGAAAAGCTTGTAGTCGGACCATTCAAAAAGGGTCTGCAAAACAACGTCCTTCCCTTCCTCGTCGATAATGACGCATTCCCTACCCTGATAAACGCCTATCAATGGCGCGGACGTATCAAGCGAAAAAGAGGCACGCAGCTACTAAACCGCCTAAAGCGCTACTTTGATTCGACCTCGGAATCTTACTATACCGGTGCAGTCGTCACGCTCGATGGTGATGGGGAAGCTAACTTGCTCGTATCCTATGGCCTTCAGGAGGGAACGATCGTACCTGGCTCCGTTGTCATCACTGGCGGAGCTGTATATACAGACCCTGGTGAAGATGGAATATTGGAAACCGGAGGCAATCCGGCCGGCACCATTAACTATGCCACAAGTGAAATAAGCATCCCTGCTGAAGCATCCGCGAACATCGAATCGCAATTCAACTACAATCCTGCTTTGCCGGTCATGGGCTTGGAAAACCTGAAGCTTACCCCTAGACAGTTCAAGCAGACAATCGCATTCGATACGCGCTATGCCTATTTCATTCAGGCGACTTCCACGTATGAAACCTATGATATTTCCTTTTACAAGAATCCCACTACCGGCACCTACACTAACTACGTCCAAAAGTCTGTTGTTACCCCTACCATCTGGAATGGCCAGGATTACATGCAATTCTGGACCACAAACTATGAAGGGGCTTTCTGGGCTACCAATGGCATACGTGAGCCTTTTGTAGTGACCAATTACGGAATGCAGTACAACGCTGTAACAGTGGTTGCAAACATCGTCAATGGACCGCCAAGCACGGTTGATTTCACTATCCCCTCGCATGGATTACAGGTCGGCGACTTTCTCTTTTTTAACGAATTTGAAGACGCGACTATCGGAGGACTAAACTTCCAGACTGGTTATGTCACGACTGTTACCGACCCCAATACCATCACCGTCACATTTCCAGAAGCTACTTTTACCGGAGCAGGTGGCGCTGTAACTTTAGGCATTGCTCAATACCTGACCGCTCAATCCGATGCCACTAAAGACTGTATCCGCTGGTATGATGGAGACCCGACAAGCGGAAGCGCAAGCCTGCCGGTTCTAAATGGCGCAAAAGGATGGGTAAACTTCTGCCCTCCCCTATCCAGACTTGATTTTTCCGTTTCCGATTTGCCGGCTGATAGGTATTATCTTATCGGCGCACGCATGATGGTTCCCTTTTACGATAGGCTTCTATTCATGGGACCGGTCGTGCAATCTTCTGCTCCCAATAGCGCAATATATCTTCAAGACACCTTTATTTGGTCACAGAATGGCACTCCTTATTACACTGCATCATTTGATGGCGATCCTACTCTTGTTACAACTGAATTTACTCCTTTACTTGTACCTACAGACCGTACAGCCACGCCCAACGCTTTTTGGGAAGATCAAACAGGCTTTGGCGGATATCTTCAATCGGCGTTAGATGAACCGATAGTCACCGCCGAAAGAAACGAAGATGTCTACATCGTAGGATACGGCAACACCACCTATGCCAAGTTGACGTATACCGGCAATGATCTTCTGCCTTTCAACCTGTATGTGATCTCCTCCGAATACGATTCTGCTTCAACCTTCGGCGCTATCCGCATGGACAAGGGCGTATTGACCAGGGGTAAAGAGGGATTCATCATTACCTCACAATCGGATTCAGACAGATTCGACCTCGACATCCCCGATGAAGTATTCAAAATCAATCTGGAAAACAACGGAAACGAGCGCTTTACAGCATGGCGCGACTACATAAACGAATGGATTTACTTTACCTATCCCTATACAAGCATCAAGCACAAATTCAACAATGCTACGCTCTTCTTCAACTATCGAGACCATTCCTGGGCTTTATTCTTCGAATGCTATACGACATATGGGCAATTCTATAGGCAAACAGGCTTCACCTGGGCGACAGTTGGGCAGACTTACAAGACCTGGGCGGACTGGAACGTACCTTGGAATAGCGGCAACTCTAACCTGCTTCAGCCCGATGTGATTGCCGGCAACCAGCAAGGGTTTATCATCTTCAAAGACTCCGGAACCGATGAGGATATTTCTCTCTACATCCAGAGCTTTACCGATAATGTTGTCACTAGCCCCGACCATTGCCTAAACAATGGCGACTATATCCAACTTTCCGGCTGCTTAGGCACAATCGGTGCTATTGTCAACGGCCAAATCTTTCAGGTGGGAAGCGTCACAACAGACACCTTTGAATTGCTAAGCGATACCATTGACGACTACACCGGCACATACTTTGGCGAAGGGTACATCACCAGGCTATACATTCCTTTCATCCAGACAAAGCAATTTCCGACTTCCTGGTCTATGGGAAGAAAAACGCGCATCGGACCGCAGCAATACCTGCTTACTACAACTGACAGAGCGCAGATCACCTTGCAGATATACCTCTCGCAAAATGAAAACTCGCCCTATAACACAAGCCCGATTGTACCGAATCAGGATTCAACCAATACATCCTTGGTAAACTCCTCCGTGCTATACACCTGCCCAGAATCGACAAATCTTGGACTATCGACCTACACTTCAAACCTGCAAATGCCGACCGCTACACAGCAATCCCAGATATGGCATAGAAAGAACCAAAGCTTGATCGGCGATACCGTTCAGCTTGGATTTACCCTATCCGATGAGCAAATGAAAGCTGTCGATGATGATGGGAACTTCATCAGCCAAACCGCAGAGATCGAACTTCATGGCTTTATTATGGACCTATCACCTTCCATGTGGCTGGCATGAGTTCTAACTTTTTCAATGCTACTCCCTACCTCAAAACTACACAGGATTTCCCAAGAGATAACCGAGACCTTTCAACTATCCTCACCAAAACCTACATCGAGACCGCCCAGGCGATCAATACGCGTACTATCGGGCATTTCCCCACAAATAAGCCGGCCATCACTGGAGAGCGCTATTTCTTTTCCTCACAGCCAAACCAGGTCATTAGACGAGTCTATCAATTTGATGCTGCCGGCAATATAGCACATGGCATACCTGATGGTGATATCCTGCAATTTGTAAAAGGCTATGGCAGCTACACAGACGGAACCAACTGGTATGGCGTTCTATTCGGCACAAGCGTTTCCATTGCCGGCTTATGCTCTTTCTACATCACCGATACCAACATCGTCGTTGACCTTGGCACTGGCGCTCCTGCCATATCTTCGGGTACAATAGTCATTGAATGGCTATCTAAAGCCTGATATTATTCCAAAAAAAGGAGTTGATATGACTTCCCCATCAGGATACAAGGGCAACCGGATTCCTTCCGGCTATTCCCAAGGGCAATTACAGCAATTTACCCCAGAGCAGATGCAGCTATTGCAGCAGATGATCGACCAGGTCGGACCCGATAGTTACCTGGCACGATTGGCAGGCGGTGATGAAAGCATTTTCCAAGAGGTTGAAGCGCCGGCACTAAGGCAATTCAGCTCAACACTTGGGAATATCTCTTCGAGATTTTCCGGCATGGGGCAAGGGGGAAGGAAATCAAGTGCCTTTCAGCATAGCACAACGGCAGCCGCTTCCGACTTTGCCCAGCAATTGCAGTCGCAGCGGATGAATCTTCAGCGCCAGGCTGTCATGGACTTGCAGAATATCGGCAATCAGCTCCTTGGACAAAGACCTTACGAGCAATTCCTGGTTGAAAAGCAGCAGAAAGACCCCTGGTATAAATCCTGGGCTCCAGCAGTCGGGGCGGGTGTTGGCTTCTTTACAGGAGGATTGCCAGGAGCCGCTGCCGGATTCCAGGCAGGAAGTAAATTCTCGGAGGGATTCTAATGGTGCAGATCATACAAGAAAAGAAAATGCCCTCGATGGGCGAAAGGCTAGGCGCAGGGGTTGGCCGTGCCGCTTCTTCTGTAGCTGAAAGCCTGATCGGCAAAGCTGAAAAGGATAAAGCCAAGGCGGAAATGAACCAATTCGCCGATGTCCTTGATTCTATGGGCACGCCTATGCACAAGACGCTTGCAGCACTCTATCGTATGGATGCGCCCATAGATCAAAAGAACGATATGGCCAAGGCTTTAACCGGCGTTAATCCCTACAATGAAGCTATCCAAAGCCGGCTTGCTTTTGAGCAAGGGAGGAAATTTCTCACAGATAAGCTAGATCGCTTACAAGAACGATATAAAACTGCCTATATATCAGAACGAGATGCCATTTCAGAGCAGATCAAAGCAGCAGAAGAAGAGCTTGAACAATTCTACATGCAGTTCAAGCAGAATCCTTTCACTTCGAATATGATTAGTTTTGATGTAAAAGAGAAGCCAGAGACAAGCGAACGCACAATGGAAATGAAGCCTGGGGATGCCGCCAAGGTGAAATTCGACCCTTCCAATGCCGAACACAAAGCCGAAGCCAGACAACTGAACCAGAAATTCAAGGGTGATCGCAAGAAAGTGGACGCAGCGCTAAGGGAGAAATATACCATTGGCTGATGAAGATTTATCTTATCTATCCTTTCTTGATGATACACAATCCCAAGGACGATCTGACCTATCTTACCTATCTTTTTTGAATGAGCCGGAAGTATCGGACAAGACAGCATCCCAAGGCTTTCAGGGCTCTGGACGCTATCCGCAAAGCCTTGAAGGTCCACAGCCACGCAAGCGAACAATCGCAGACAGCTTCCAGGGTGCCGCGCCCTTCCCTGAAGAACTAGCCGGTCCGCAGAAGCCTAAGCCTATACCCGAAACCAAAGGCCCATTACACGGCCCCCCACGAAGAAAAACGCTGAAAGAAGCCAACGCTGATTTAAAGAAAATGAGCGTAGAACAGATCATGTCTTTAGCTAGAGAAGTCGGCGGAGAAAAAGACTGGGAGCTTGACCAGTTTGGAAAAGCCATTCCATCCCTTGCTAAAGGTGTAGCCTCCGGAGCTTCTATAACTTCTTCGACCTATTTAGATAAGCTTAAACCTACAGAAAAGGATTTTTTATTTGGACTAGGCGATGCTATTGGTACAGCTGTTCCGGCTTATTTTTTAGGTTCAATGTTTTCCGCTCCGCTGCTTTCTATGGCTGCAAAATCGCCTAAGTATGTCGCAGGTTTACAGGCACTTGCTCGCATGACTGGCATGGGGCTTACTGGACCTACCATAAAAGCCGGAAGGGAGCTAATCCAAGGCGAAGTGCCTAAACCTAAAGAGCTAGCTAAAGAAGCAGCCCTTTGGTTTGCTCTCGATGGCGTATTGCAGGCTATTGGACTGGCCAATCAATTTCGTCAGTCCGTCAACCGCATTGCAGAGCAGGAAGGCATATCGAATAAGGATGTGCTTAGTCAGCTCTGGAAAGCAACCAAAAACTATACCAGGCAGAAGTTTAACCGAGCGATTGGACGACCGGAAACGATCAGACCTGACGACATCGAAACACTAGCGCAGATTGCCGATCAAAGAGCGATTAAGCCAGGCGAGACAATAGAC
>Ga0079224_100014699_pt1 | contig 10944 bp, 9 predicted proteins | sample Stecom2015_FD_80414 | JGI IMG/M metagenome (GOLD analysis project Ga0079224, IMG submission 80414) | Agricultural soil microbial communities from Utah to study Nitrogen management - Steer compost 2015 | ecosystem: Environmental > Terrestrial > Soil > Agricultural land | place: USA: Utah...
AAGTGCGCCATCAGGCGCGAATTCAGCTGCTCGCCGGGCTGGCCGAGGTAGTCCGGGGTGACCTGCTCGGTCAGGGACGGATGGCTGGCGCTCTGGCGCTCGATCAGCGCATCGAACTGCTCGGGCGTCTGGCCGATGCGCTCGGCTTCGTAGCGGCGCACCCGGGCCGGATCGGCCGCGTAGTCCTGCTGCGCCTCGTTCCAGGCGGCCAGGAAAGCCTGCAGGGCTTCCGGCTGCTCGCGGCTGAAGCGCTGATGACCGACCCAGTAGCCGCCGGTGATCATGTTCAGGCTGCGGGTGGTGGCCAGGGTCCTGGCGCCCTGCTGCTCGATCTCGCCGATCGCCGGCTCCCAGGTCAGGGCGGCATCGATCTGCCCGGCAGCGTAGGCCGGCGGCATGTTCACCGGCGGCAGGTTGACCAGGCTGATGTCGTTCTGGGTCAGGTCGCCGGCCTTGAGCGCCTGCAGCAGGTGGTAATGGCTGCTGGAGCCGATGCTCGCGGCAACCCGCTTGCCCTTCAGCTCGGCCAGGCTGGTCGCGGCCTCCGGCTTGGCGGAAAGACGGATGTTGGTTTCGTCCTTGCGCTCCATCAGCAGCACCTCCAGCGGGATGCCGTTGCTGTAGCCGGTCACGGCCGGCATTTCACCCATCCAGCCAAGATCGACCTTGTTGCCGGCCAGCGCCGGGAGGATCGCCGGGCCGGCCGGGAAGGCGGTCAGCTCGGCCTTCAGACCGTGTTTGGCGAACAGGCCGGCGCCCTGGGCGTAGCTCAGCAGGACGTTGATTTCACCGCTCTGGTAGGCGATGCGCACGGTCTGGGGCTCCGCAGCCCAGGACAGTGGCGAGAGCAGCAGGGAGAGCGCCGCAGTGGCGCGCAGGACTTTCTTCAGCATTCTGGTTGTTCTCCGTATGGCGGCAGGGCCGCACGCAAGGACCGGGCGTGTTCAGTGCACGCCGATTTCAAAGAGCTTGTGGGTGAGGTCGTTCTCGCTACCGCCGGGCTTGGCTTTCTTCCAGCCCAGGCGCCGGGCGTAGCCACCGAGATCGACCTCTGCCTCCACCACAGGCACGTGTTCCTCGGCGCGAGGGTCCACGTACAGGGCGTCCACGGGGCAATAGAGTTCGCACATGAAGCAGGTCTGGCAGGCCTGGGGCCGGGCGATCACCGGGATGTCCCCGGGCACGGCCTCGAACACCTGGGTCGGGCAGACATCCACGCAACGGTCGCAGGCGATGCACAGCTTCTTACTGATCAGCTCGATCATGGAAAACCTCAGGGAGCAGGACAGCGAATGGCTTCGGTGGTCAGTTGCTCGACCCCGGCGATGCGCAGCCGGTAGGGCGCGGCCGCCGGCTCGTCGGGCAGGTCGAAGCGCTGGTGCAGCGCCACGCTGTCGCGACGGGTCAGGGCGCTGTGGTAGGCCAGCCGGCCGAGGTGGAGCATGGCGCGCGCCCGGCGCCCGGCCGGACCGCCGGCCGCGGCGCTGTCGCTGCTGCGCCAGGCGGCGTCGAGCGCGGCCAGACCGCGGCTGAGCGAGGCCTCGGTGCGGAAGATGTTGCTTTCCACGGACCAGAGGTGCTCGCGGATGGTCGCCATGGCGAATTCCGGATCGGCGCCCAGCAGCGGCTCCTGCGGCGCCGGACGGGCCTCCAGCCGACCGGTCTCGGCCAGCGCGGCACGCGCCGCGGCCTCGCCGGCGAGACTGCCGGTGGCCAGTGCCCAGGCGGCATTCGGCGAACCGCCGCCGCTGCGCCCGCCGACGATCGGCTCGCGCGAGGCGGCATCGCCCGCCGCGTAGAGACCGGGCACGCTGGTCGAACAGTCCAGCCCCTGCAGCTCGATCCCCCCGGTCCCGCGCACCGTGCCTTCCAGGCGCAGCGACAGCTCGAAGCGCTGCCGGAAGGGGTCGATGCCCATGCGATCATAGGGCAGGAAGGCGATCGCCTGGCCGCTGCGCAGCCAGCGCTGCACCTCGGCGTCGGCCTTGTTGAAGCAGGCGTAGACCGGGCCCTTCAGGCTGGCCCGCGCCACCGCCACGAAGGGTTCTTCGTCGCCGGTGTCGATCTCCTCGCCATCGGCCTGGTAATAGCTGGCGAAGTGGAATGGCAGGCCCTTGGTCACCGTGGAGAAATTCGCCGCCATGCCGTACTGGTTGCTGAATTCCATGCCGGAAAAACGCACGCCGGCCTCGGCCGCGGCCAGATGGGCCTCGCCGGTGCAGACATTGGTGCCCAGCACACCGCTGAGGAAGGCGCAGCCGCCGGTGGCAATCACCGTGGCCCTGGCGCTCACGCTCCAGCGGCTGCCGTCGAGCCGCTCACCCCAGGCGCCGGCGACGCGGCCGTCCTGCAGGTGCAGCTGGTGCGCCGGGCAGTGATCGAGGATGCGTACCTTGGCGCGGCGCAGCTGGTTGCGCATGAAGCGCAGGTAGTCCGGGCCCCGCAGGGTGCCGTAGTTGCGCTCGCCGGCCTCGGTGATCGGAAAGCGGTAGCCCAGCTCGCCCATCAGCAGCAGCTGGCGCCGGGTGGTGCTGAGGATGGCGTAGGTCCACGCCCGTTCGCTCAGGCCGCCACCGCTGTGGTATCGCTCCTGGAAATGCCGTTCGTACTGCGTCGAATCCGGTACGTACCAGATGTTATTGTTCGACGCGGCCGCCGCTCCCGAAGCACCGCAGTAGCCCTTGTCGGCAAGGATCACGCTGGCGCCGGCGCGGGCGGCCTCGAACGCCGCCCAGACCCCGGCCGGACCACCGCCCAGCACCAGCACGTCCGCGCTCAGCGAGTTCAGCACAGGCTTAGCCATGGCAGGCCACCTGCCGATACGGCGAAGGAAATGTCGAAATCACACTCGGCTCCAGCATGTATGCACAACGTAATAACTTGTATCTACAAGTCGTTACAGCCGCGCCACTATAAGAGCGCTCTTTGATTCCAACAAAGAAGAAGTAATTAGATTAATATTCCACAAACGAATAAGAAGCCACGGAAGCGCCTCGCCGATGTCCGACGCCTCACCGCTCTACCACCGGATCAAGACCGACCTGCTCTCGGCCATCGACAGCCAGCAGTACCTGCCCGATGCGCGCCTGCCCTCGGAACACGAGCTGTGTGAACGCTACGGGGTGAGCCGCACCACGGTGCGCCAGGCACTCGGCGAGCTGCTCCGCGAGGGGGTGATCTACAAGCAGCATGGCCGCGGCACCTTCGTCGCCCGGCCGCGCCCGGTGCGCGACGTCGGCGCCCTGCAGGGTCTGGCCGAAGCGCTCGGCCAGCAGGGACTGCAGGTCAGCAACCGGCTGCACAGCTATCGCGAACTGCCCGCCGACGCGCGCATGCGCCAGCGCCTGGCCCTGCCCGCCGGCAGCCAGGTGGCCGAGCTATCGCGCCTGCGCCTGCTGGATGGCCAGCCGATCTCGCTGGAGATCACCTGGTGCGAACGCAGCCTCGGCGAGCGTCTGATGGACGCCGGCGTGCTGCGCCGCGATCTGTTCACGATGCTCGAGGACGAGTGCGGACTGGGCATCGGCCACGCCGACATGCAGCTCGGCGCAGTGGGCGCCGATCCCGAACAGGCGGCGCTCCTGAAGCTCGCCGAGGGCGCCCCGCTGCTGCGCATCGAGCGGCTGGTCCATGACGACCAGGGCCGCCCTCTGCTTTACGAGCATCTCTACCTGCGCAGCGATCAGCTCGACTACCGGCTGCGCGTCGAGCGCCGTCGCTGAGGATCAGCGGAACGGCGGCTCGTCGAAGCTGCGCAGCTTGCGCGAGTGCAGCGACTCCAGCTGGTTGCGCAGCAGGTCGAGGGCGACCAGGCCGATGTGCAGATGCTGGGCGACTGCCCGCTCGTAGAAAGCGCCGGCCGCCCCCGGCAGCTTGATCTCGCTGTGCAGCGGCTTGTCCGAGACGCACAGCAGCGTGCCGTAGGGCACCCGCAGCCGGTAGCCCTGGGCGGCGATGGTGCCGCTCTCCATGTCCACCGCCACCGCCCGCGCCAGGTTGATCAGCGGCCGCTCCTGGGCCCAGCGCAATTCCCAGTTGCGGTCGTCGTAGGTCAGCACGGTGCCGGTGCGCAGCCGGCGCTTGAGGGCGTCGCCGCGCTCGCCGGTGACCATGGCCGCGGCCTCCTGCAGGGCCTGCTGCACTTCGGCCAGCGCCGGGATCGGGATGTGCGGCGGCAGCACCCGGTCAAGGATGCCGTCGCGGCGCATGTAGGCATGCGCCAGCACGTAGTCGCCGATGGTCTGCGACTGCCGCAGGCCGCCGCAGTGGCCGATCATCAGCCAGCAGTGCGGGCGCAGCACCGCCAGGTGGTCGGTGATGTTCTTGGCGTTGGAAGGCCCGACGCCGATGTTCACCAGGCTTACGCCGTGGCCGTCGGCGGCGACCAGGTGGTAGGCCGGCATCTGGTAACGGTGCCAGACCACCGCCTCGGCGACCGCCTGGGCGTCCTCCTCGGAGGTGCCGCGCTCGATGATCACGTTGCCGGGCAGCACCATGCGCAGATAGCGCGGATCGTCGCGCAGCCGCTCCAGGCCGTAGCGGATGAACTGGTCGACGTAGCGGTGGTAGTTGGTGAGCAGGATCCACGGCTGCACGTGCCGCCAGTCGCTGCCGGTGTAGTGCTGGATGCGCTTCAGCGAAAAGTCGGTGCGCGCCGCGTCGAACAGGCTCAGCGGCATCTGCTCGGCGTCCTGCCAGTCGCGCAGGCCGTCGGCCACCGAATCGTTGGCGGCGGACAGATCGGTGCTGGGGAAGACCCGCGCCAGCTCGGCGGCGGTCACCCCGCTGCCGGCCAGCTCGTCGCCCTGCTCGACCACGTAGGGATAGGGAATGGCCTTGTCGCTGACGCCGACCTCCACCTGCAGGTTGAACTCGCTCATCAGCGGTCGCAGCTGGTCCAGCAGGTAGCCGCGGAAGGCCTCCGGCTGGGTGATGGGCGCGCTGTAAACGCCCGGCAGCTGCACCTTGGCATAGGCGCGGGTATTCACCGGCAGCTCACCGGGACAGCGATGGATCAGGCGCAGCTCCGGGTAGTGGAACAGCGCGCGCTGTTCGGCCGTTGGCAGACTGCGGTCGCGCAGGTAGCTCTGCAGGGCCTGGCGCAGCGCCTCGGTGGCACGCCGATGCAGCGCGGTCAGCCGTTCGACCGCCTGTTCGGGACTGCTGACCACCTCGAAACCGTCGCTGGGGGTATGGCTCATGGCAACTCCTTCAATGACGGCCCAGCCTGGCAGGGCCGCATGACACTCCTGTGACAGCGCCCGCGGCGCGCCGCTCCGGGGCCGCGGGATTGCCTGGCATCCTACATCTGGCTAGGGTACCAAGCCCTTGAACTTCATCAGCCCGCCGGAAAATTCCGCATGACCAGCAGTCTCCACCCGCTCGATCAGGCCGTCGCCCTGCAGCAACGCGAAGAGGATCTCTACCGGGGCCGCATCACGCCGGCCTACGCCAACATGGTCGGCCCTTTCGGCGGCACCATCGCCGCCACCGTGCTCAATGCCGTGCTCGGCCATCCGAAGCGCCTCGGCGAGCCGGTGGCGCTGACCGTCAACTACGCCGGCCCGATCGCCGATGCCGAGTTCGACGTGCGGGTCCGTCCGGTGCGCACCAACCGCTCCACCCAGCACTGGCTGATCGAACTGGTGCAGAACGGCGAGACCGCCATTCTCGCCAGCGCCATGACCGCCGAGCGCCGCGAGACCTGGTCCGACCAGGAGCTGAAATTCCCCGAAGTGCCGCCGGCCGACCAGGTCCCGGTGACGCCGACCGGCACGGTCGCGGCCTGGACCTCCAACTACCAGCTGCGCTTCGTCGAAGGCTTTCTGACCTTCAATCCCCAGCAGGCCGGCGACAGCTCGCAGAGCCGCCTATGGGTACGCGACGAGCCGCCGCGGCCGCTGGACTTCGTGTCCCTGGCGGCGATCAGCGACGTGTTCTTCCCGCGGGTGTTCATCCGCCTGCAGAAGCCGGCGCCGGCCGGCACCGTGAGCATGACCACCTACTTCCACGCCAGCGCCGCGGAGCTCGCCGCGGTCGGTGAACGCCCGCTGCTGGCCTGCGCTCGTGCCCAGGTGCTGCACAACGGCTACGCCGACCAGACCGCCGAGCTGTGGAGCGAGCAGGGCCGCCTGCTCGCCACCAGCCAGCAGCTGGTCTACTACAAGGCCTGATCCTCACTGGCCGGACGCGCGGCGATGGTCTTGCCGCGCTGCTGCGCCACCGTCTCGCGCTGGCCGTAGCGGCGACCGCCCAGGCGCGCATCCTTGACCAGCTGCGGAATCAGCTCGCCTTCCGGGACCTGCCGCCAGAAGCGCAGCGGCAGATGGCCGCGGAGCACCTCCGGATTGACCCGCGCCGGATTGAAGATGCTGCGGTAATACTGCTGCCAGAGCGCCGACTCCTCGCCGCCTGCCTGCGCCCATCGCTGCCACTGCTCCGGGCAAGGGCGCCGGTAGTGCAGCTGTCGACCGTCGTGCAGCAGGCCGTCCTCGGGCGTCGCGATCAGCCAGCGCAGCCGGCCGAGGCGCTGGCAGAAATGCTCGCCGACTGCATCCAGCACGTCGTGCGCCGGCTCGATCCAGGCCACCAGCTCCGGCTCCTCCTCGCCCGCCGCCGGACGCGGCTGGAAGCGCACAAAGGCATGCAGATGATGGATCTCCCGCTGCACCGCCCGCACCCGCTGCTGCAGGCGACTGCCGTCGCGATCACCGGCCAGCAGTGCGGCGCGGTCGCCGCCGGCAACCCGCCAGAGCACCTGATAGAGCAGCGCCCAGCGGCCCTCGCTGCGATAGCGGGCAGCCTGCTCGAAAAGCGCCAGCGCCTGCGCTGGCACCTTCACCCGGCGGCGGGTCGGCGGGGGTGCCGGAGCGGGCGTGGCGCCAAACAGGTCATTGGCCGCCGTCGCGTTCCAGCTCACCTGCTCCGGCGGCACGTTCTGCACCAGCAGCGCCCGCGCCTGCTCGCGCCACTGCGCGAAGCTGGTCGCCTCGACCGCCCACATCAGAGCAGCGCCAGCTGCGCCGGCGCCTCCGCAAGCTGGGCTCGCAGCAGGCTGGACGGTGCCTCGGCCTGCCTCGGGTGATAGTCGGCGGTGACGATGAAGGGCCGCACCTTGTCCAGCGATACACGCAGGCGCTGCAGGTCCTCCAGGCGCAGGCGCTTGTGGCGACGCAGCTCGACCAGCCGGCGGGCGTTGATCAGGCCGATGCCCGGGATGCGCGGCAACAGCTCGGCCGGGGCGCGGTTGAGATCCATCGGAAACAGCGCACGGTTTTCCAACGCCCAGGCCAGCTTGGGATCGATGTCCAGCGGCAGGTTGCCGGGCCCGGCCAGCAGCTCGTTGGCGGCGAAGCCGTAGCCACGCAAGAGGAAGTCCGCCTGGTAAAGACGATGCTCGCGCAGCAGCGGCGGCGCTGCGAAGGGCACGCTGGCCGGACTGCGCGGAATCGGGCTGAATGCCGAGTAATAGACACGCCGCAGCCGATGGGTGCGGTACAGCGACTGGGCGGTGCCGAGGATGGTGCTGTCGTCAGTGGCGTCGGCACCGACGATCATCTGGGTGCTCTGTCCGGCCGGCGCAAAGCGCGGCGCGCGCTGCTCCTCACGGGCCTCGCTTTCGTGGATATGGATCTGCCCCATCGCCTGGCGGATGCTGCTCACCCGCTTCTCCGGCGCCAGCCGCACCAGCGAGCTTTCGGTGGGCAGCTCGATATTCACGCTGAGCCGGTCGGCGTAGCGTCCGGCCTGCTCGATCAGCCGCGGATCGGCGTCCGGAATGGTCTTCAGATGGATATAGCCGCGGAACTGGTGCTCCTCGCGCAGCAGACGCGCCACCTCCACCAGCTGTTCCATGGTGTAGTCGGCGGAGCGGATGATCCCGGAGCTGAGAAACAGCCCGCTGATGTAGTTGCGGCGATAGAAGTCGAGGGTCAGCTCGACCACCTCCTGCGGCGTGAAGCGCGCCCGCGGCACGTCGCTGGAGCGGCGGTTGACGCAGTACTGGCAGTCGTACAGGCAGAAGTTGGTGAGCAGCACCTTGAGCAGCGAGACGCAGCGGCCGTCCGGCGTATAGCTGTGGCAGATGCCGGCGCCGTTGGTGGCACCCAGCCCGCCCTGCCCCTTGGAGCCGCGTTTCGGCGCCCCGCTGCTGGCGCAGGAGGCGTCGTACTTGGCGGCATCAGCGAGAATCTCAAGCTTGGCGATCAGCTCCATAGCGCACCCGATACTGTATATAAAAACAGTATTCCACGAATGCGCCGAGCCGCCCAGCCCGGGCGATGAGCGGATCAGATCGCCAGATCGACCTGCTGGACGCTGCCCGCCTGGCCCGACTCGAACAGGAAGATGCCGGTGCTGCGCACCCGGCCTTCCAGCTGGCCGCCGGCCTGCAGATCGAAATCGGCATGCACGCGACCCAGGCCGATGGCTCCGATGCCCGCGCTGCGCAGGTCGACCAGCTCGCCCTCGCCCTGCTCGTCCGGGCGCCACAGGCGCAGCCTGTTGAAGACGCTGTCACCCTCGTCGATGAAGCCGTTGCCGTCCTCGTCGAAGGCCGCCAGATCGGCGAAGCCGTCACCGCTCAGCGCACCGAACAGCTCACGGCCGTCATCGATGCGGCCATTGCCGTTGCGGTCCAGCGCCAGAAAGGCGCTGTGGCTGGCCAGGCTGGCCATGGAGTCGCGCTGGCCATCGGCATCCAGATCGAAGCTCACCCGCCGCTCGCCATCCAGACGCAGCGGGCCGGCACCGAGATTGAGCACCAGCGGGTCCTGCAGGGCGGCGCCCTGGCGCAGCTCGATGCGCTCCTCGCGATAGCTGACCTGCATCATCTCCAGACTCAGCCCGTACTGGATCTGCCGGCCATCGGCAGTGGTCAGACTGCCGCCGGCCCGGATGCTCAGCGACTCGCCCTGCCACTCCTTCAGGCTGTAGCTGTAGTTCAGGAAGTCGCCGGAGGCCGCCGGAGGCGTCTCGCCCGTTTCCGGCGCGCCACCGCTGACCGGCAGACTGCCGCGGCCGAGCAGGCCCTTCAGGGTCTTGTCGATGTCCTCGGCCTGGCGACCCAGGGCGGCCAGCAACATGCGCAGCTTGCGCAGGCTTTCGTCATCCGGGGCCAGCTCGATGGCACTGCCGGTCGATTCGGCCGGCGCGGCAGTCCGCAGTGGCGCTACCGATTCGGAGGCATTCTTCCAGCGTGGCGCCGCCTGCACTGGCGCAGCTTCGTTGAGCTGACGCTGCACCAGCACACGACTGCTGGCCTGCACCTCGCTGCGGGCTTCGCGGGTCATGTCGATGCGCTGGCCGTCGCGCTGCACGCTCAGGCTCTCGCGCAGCTCGCGGCCGGCGATGTAGGAGCGCTCGGCGCTCAGGAAGGACGAATCACTGGAGAGGATGCGCATGGTCGGACCTCCGCGGAACTGCTCGGGCTATCGACCGACCCGCAAATAACTGTAATGGCAATTTGCCTTGACTCCGCTGGAGACCACGGTCAGCGAGGCTGCGCGGGCCCCTGGAGCGCACCTTTTGCCGTTCGTCGGAATCGCTCAGGCAAGCGTCAGCGCGCGGATCAGCAGCGTCTGGATCTGCTGCCGCCATTCGCGCAGCCCGGCCTGATCGAGCTGCGCCAGCGCGGCGTAGCGGCGGCCGCCCCAAACCATCAGCAGCAGCGCCTCGACGCGCTCGGCCGGCACCGGCGCCGGCAGGTCGTCACAGGCGGCGAACACCCGCTGCCAGACCGCGAGCATTTCCTCGTAGGCGCGCCGGTAGTGCTTGGGCTCGGCGATCTCCGCCTCGAGGCGGGCGACCTCCAGGGTGAACAGGCTCTGCATGGCCTGTTCCGGCCCGCAGCTCAGCGCCAGCAGACGCTCGACGCGCGCCTGCCAACCGAGCCGTGGCGCGATCACCTGCGCCTCGATGCGCCCGAGCAGCGCCTCGATCTGATGGCGCACGTAGCCGGACAGCAGCGCCTGCTTGTTGGGGAAGTATTCGTACAGCGTGCCAACCGCGAAACCGGCTTCCAGAGCCACCGCACGGGTGGTCACCGCCGCCCAGCCGCCACGCTGCCAAATCCGAACAAGCGCCTCGTAGATGGTCTCCACGGTGAAGCGTGCGCGCGCCTGGCGAGGCCGCTTGAGCGGCTTGGTTCTGGGCGTTGCGGCGCCCTGCCCGCTGCTCCGGCGTTTTCCGAACCCGCTGTCGTCCATGCCCCTCTACCCTGTTCGCATTGCCCGTACATCCGGGTCAGACCATCAGGAGCACCGCCCCATGAGCCAGACCGTCACCGTTACCCATCTGCTGACGCGCAAGAAGGCGCTGGACGAGAACCGCATCGCCACCTACGAGATGGACCTCGTCGCCCAGCCGGGCGAGATCATCATGATGCCCGATCACTTCGCGCTGACCACCAACAACATCACCTACGCAGCCTTCGGCGACTCGATGCGCTACTGGGACTTCTACCCGACCGGCGAGGCCGACTGGGGCCACATGCCGGTCTGGGGCTTCGCCAACGTGGTCGCCTCGGGCGTTGAAGGCATCGAGGTCGGCGCACGCTACTACGGCTACTACCCCATCGCCAGCCACGTACGCATCAAGGCCGGCACCACCCCGCGCGGCTTCCGCGCCCTCGACGAGCACCGCGCCGAGCTGCCGACCCCGTACAACCAGTATCCGCTGTGCGAGGCCGATCCCTACTACAGCCCGCGCCACGAGGACCTGCAGGCACTGCTCAAGCCGCTGTACCTGACTTCGGCCATGCTCGCCGACTTCCTGATCGACAACCAGTTCTTCGGCGCCCGTCGCCTGGTGTTCTCCAGCGCCTCCAGCAAGACCGCCTACTGCACGCTGTTCTGCCTGGAAGGCCATGACGTCGAGACCATCGGCCTGACCTCGCCGAGCAACATTCCCTTCGTCGAGCAGCTCGGCTGCTACACCCGTGCCCTG
>Ga0079224_100014700_pt1 | contig 10943 bp, 8 predicted proteins | sample Stecom2015_FD_80414 | JGI IMG/M metagenome (GOLD analysis project Ga0079224, IMG submission 80414) | Agricultural soil microbial communities from Utah to study Nitrogen management - Steer compost 2015 | ecosystem: Environmental > Terrestrial > Soil > Agricultural land | place: USA: Utah...
AATAAGGCTTCAAGGACGCCTGCCTTCTCCATCCGCTCCAGTGAAGTGATGAAGCAAGCCCCTCGGCTTCAATGGGTCCAGCGCTGCAGCCGGTCGACGCGGAAGTTTTCGGCGTAGGACTTGGGACGCAGCCGGCGTTCCCGTGGCCGCTCGACACTATACATGTAGCCATGGCGCTCGGCGTAGGCGATCGCCTCTTCTGCCGACTCGAACCACAGCCGGAGTTGCTGGCGAGTATCCGGCGAAGAGGTCCAGCCCATCAGCGGCTCGATCTCCCGTGGCGCCTCGGGCTCGAATTCCAGAACCCAGCGCTTGGTCAGGCCCCGGCCCTGCTGCATCGCCGTCTTGGGAAGCTGAAAGATGCGCACCTGCATCGCGATCCAGTCCATTCTGTCCCCGGCGTCTGGTCGGGGCGGCCGGATTCGAACCAGCGACCCTCTGCTCCCAAAGCAGATGCGCTACCAGACTGCGCTACGCCCCGCCGCGCCGGTTTCTGCCGTTTACAGGCTTGAAGATAGTCTGTCAAACTGGCTGATTGACAGATGGAGCCTCTCCGGGCCACGTCAAGGAGCTTCTTGTCCAAAGCGCCCTGCGCTTCATCAGCCGGCGGCGAGCAGGAGGTCTTCAATCGGATCGATGACAAGACCGATCCGCCGCGCGACTGCGCTGCTTCCGTGATCAGCCCGATCCGAGCCCACCCCAAGCCAGCTTCAGAGTTGAGACGCTTCAGAATTAATGTGATCCAGCGCGGCGGCCATGGAACCGCCGCTGGCGGCACTGGTTCCTCTGCTGGGGACAGAGTGCGAGTATCGCCATGCTTCAGAAGAAGAATTCTCCGGCCGGCTCCCGTCTCAAGGCATCACTTGTAGCGGCGGGTGCCATCCGCTCCCTGGGAGTGATGGATCGTCGCAGCTTCCTGCGCAATTCCGGGATGAGTGCCATCGCCGTCACCGCGCTGAGCCAGCTGCCCGCCAGCTTCGTGCGCAAGGCAGAGGCCCAGAGTCCGCCGCCGGAGCAGCAGCAGGTGGAACTGCGCAAGACCATTTGCCCCTTCTGCTCGGTCGGCTGCTGCATCATCGCGGAGGTCGAGAACGGGGTCTGGGTCGGCCAGGAACCCGCCTTCGAAAGCCCCGTCAACATGGGCACGCACTGCGCCAAGGGTGCCGCCACGCGCGATCTCGCCATCGGCCACCGGAGGACGAAGTATCCGACCAAACTGGTGGATGGCCGCTGGGAGCGCATTTCCTGGCAGCAGGCGATCGACGAGATCGGCGACAAGCTGCTGCAAATTCGGGAAGAAAGCGGACCGGACTCCGTCTATTGGCTCGGCTCCGCCAAGTACTCGAACGAGCAGGGCTACCTGGCCCGCAAGTTCGTCTCCCTCTGGGGCACGAACAACACCGACAATCAGGCTCGCATTTGTCATTCCACCACGGTCTCCGGCGTCGCCAACATGTACGGCTATGGCGCCATGACCAACAGCTTCAACGACATCCACCTGAGCAAGTCGATCTTCCTGCTGGGCGGCAATCCGGCGGAAGCCCACCCGGTCTCCATGCTTCACCTGTTGCACGCAAAGGAGAATGGCGCCCACCTGATCGTCGTCGACCCCCGTTTCACACGCACGGCCGCCCATGCCACGGAATATGTGCGCATCAGGGCCGGGACCGATGTCGCCTTCCTCTGGGGCCTGCTCTGGATCATTCTGGAAAATGGCTGGGAAGAAAAGGAGTACATCCAGCAAAGGGTCTATGGCTTCGAGCGGCTGCGAGAAGTGGTCGCGGAATATCCGCCCGATGAAGTGGAGCGCATCACCGGCGTTTCCCGCGAGCAGATGGAGCGCGTCGCGCGGCTGCTGGTGGAGAACCGGCCCGGCACCTTGATCTGGTGCATGGGGCTGACCCAGTCCCACATCGGCAGCAGCAAGACCCGCGCCGCGGCAACCTTCCAGCTGGTACTGGGCAATATCGGGGTGGCGGGCGGCGGCGCAAACATTTTCCGGGGCCACGACAACATTCAGGGAACCACCGACCTCGGCACGATGTGCCACACCTTGCCGGCCTACTACGGCCTCTCCGAGGATGCCTGGCGCCACTGGTCGCGGGTCTGGGACCTGGATTACGAATGGGTCAAGAGCCGCTTTGCCAGCAAGGACCTGATGGAACGCGCCGGCATGCCGGTTTCGCGCTGGTTCGACGGCGTGCTCGAGGATCCGGAAAATCTCGATCAGCCCAATCCCATCCGGGCCATGATCTATTGGGGCCACGCCGTCAATTCGCAGACCCGGAATCGCGATGTGAAGCGCGCCCTGGAAAAGGTCGAGTTGCTGGTTCAGATCGACCCCCACCCGGGCCTGACAGCCGTCCTGGGGGATCGGCGTGACGGCGTCTATGTCCTGCCAGCGGCCTCGACGATGGAGATGGCCGGCAGCGCCACCAACTCACAGCGGGCGGTCCAGTGGCGCGAAAAGGTCGTCGAGCCGATGTTCGAGGCCAAGACAGACTACGAGATCACCTATCTCTTCGCGCGCAAGTTTGGCTACCACGAAGAGCTCTTCAAGCACATCGCGATCGAGAAGGGCGTCCCCGTCGTGGAGGACATCCTCAGGGAGATCAACCGCGGATCCTGGACCATCGGCTATACAGGCCAAAGCCCGGAACGCCTCAAGCAGCACATGCAACATCAGGGTGCCTTCCACACCACGAGCCTGCGGGGCAGCGGAGATCCAGTGGAGGGAGAATACTACGGCCTGCCCTGGCCCTGCTGGGGCACCGCGGAGCTGAAGCACCCGGGCACCCCCAATCTCTACGACACCTCGAAGCCGGTTGCTGAAGGAGGCCTGCCCTTCCGCGCAAACTGGGGCGTTCAACACGAGGGCGCAAATCTCCTCGCCGAAGGCAGCTACCCGGCGGGCTCCGAGCTGACGGACGGCTACCCGGAGATCACCTACGCCGTTCTCGAGGCGATGGGCTGGCACAAGGAGCTGACGGCACGCGAGCAGCTGGTGATCGCGGCCATCGCGGCCGACACCTACAGCCAGGAGCTACTGACTCTTGAGGAAGAGGAAGCTGCGCAACGTCTCGACGAACTTTTGAGACAGGAAGTCGATCAGCAAGCACGCGAGGAGGCTCAGAGGCTGGAGACAGTCGACCCGACAAGCGCCGATGCGGCCTTGAGCGACCCTGCGACCGCCTCCTCTCCCCTGACCCTGGATCAGCTCCCCCAGAGTGGCCGCGCAGCGGAAGCCGCCATCATCTATCAGCGCCTGTCACCCATCGCCGCGGCTGGAAGCAAGGAGGTGAAGGAGGAAAGCGATGAACCCGGAGCCGATGTGGATCAGGGCGTGACCCGCGGCGCCCATTCGGAAGAACCCGACGCCGAAGGGCAGGATGTGGACTCACAGCAGGATGCTGAAGATCGCCAGGACCAGAAGGGGGAAGACGGACAGGAAAGCGGCGCGCCCGAGGAGGAAGAGGAGAGCTTCGCCCGCAGACTTCTCAAGGTGAGCTGGAAGATCGACCTCTCCGGCGGCATTCAGCGCGTGGCGCTCGCCCATGGACTCGCCCCCTTCGGCAATGGCAAGGCGCGGATCAACGTCTGGAACTTCCCTGACCCCATCCCGCTACATCGCGAACCCCTCTACACCCCTCGTCGCGACCTTCTGCCGAAGTACCGCACCTATGACGACAAGCGCGACTATCGCCTGCCGCTGCTCTACTGGACGATCCAGAAAGAGGACTACTCGCAAGACTTCCCCCTGATCCTGACCAGCGGCCGGATCGTGGAGCACGAGGGCGGCGGAGACGAAACACGCTCCAACATGTGGCTCGCCGAGTTTGCACCGCGCATGTACGTCGAAATCAATCCCGAGGACGCCAGCGCTCTGGGCGTTGCCGATGGCAGCGAAGTCTGGCTGGCGACACCGGAAGGCGCGAGGGTCCGCATCGCGGCCTGGATCACGCGCCGGGTCGCAGCAGGGACGGTCTTCATGCCCTTCCACTTTGGCGGCTGGTTCCAGGGGGAGGATCTCAGCGGCCGCTACCCGCCGGGCACGGTGCCCTACGTGGTCGGGGAAGCCGCCAATACCGCGATGACCTACGGCTATGACGTGGTCGATTCCATGCAGGAATCGAAAGTGACGCTCTGCCGCATTGAGGCGATCTAAGGAGATCCGTCATGGCACGGATGAAGTTTCTCTGCGATGCCGAACGCTGCATCGACTGCAATGCCTGTTCCATCGCCTGCAAGAACGAGCATGAGGTGCCCTGGGGTATGGTGCGCCGCCGGGTGATCGTTCTCAACGACGGGGAGCAAGGGCAGGAAAAGTCGATGTCGATTGCCTGCATGCACTGCACCGACGCCCCCTGTATTGCGGTTTGCCCGGTCCAGTGCATCTATCAGAACGACTACGGCATCGTGTTGCACGACAAGGACCTTTGCATCGGCTGCGGCTATTGCTTCTACGCCTGCCCCTTCGGGGCCCCGCAGTTTCCTCGACAGTCCAATTTCGGCAGCCGCGGCAAGATGGACAAATGCACCTTCTGCGCGGGCGGTCCAGAGGAACCCAATTCTCCCGAGGAGTGGCGCAAGTACGGCCGCAATCGCATCGCGGAGGGCAAATTACCGCTCTGCGCTGAAATGTGCTCCACCCGCGCCCTGCTCGCCGGAGATGGTGATCTTCTCGTGGAGATCTACCGCGAACGCGTCGTGCGGCGTGGCTATGGCAGCGGCGCCTGGGGGTGGGAGACTGCCTACTACGGGCCAGAAACGGGAAGCTAGACGGAGGGCCGCCAGATGGTCAGAGCAATCGGGGCGATCGCAGCGATCGTTTTCGCGGCACTCTTCGTCATCGTACTGGTGCAGGCCTTTAACGCCAGAGACCTGGTCGTTCCAACCAACGCGGTGATCGGTGGTGGCAAGGCCGACCCCGTGAGCGAGACAGCGGCGGACTACCAGAAGCTGGCGGAGCGTCTGCAGCTTCAGCGCTGGCGCGGCGAAGCAGGGCCTTCCCCCGAAGCGGATCCGAACGCCCTGAGGGTTCAGGTCCGCTATCAGCCTGAAGAATCACCCTATGACCGGGTGGTCGACTGGCTGGGGCGCAGCGGCGAGCGCGACGAACTCTTGCAACCGCGGCGCTTCATACAGGGCCAGACCTGGGTGGCCGCCAACCCCGTCGTTGATGTCCTCGCCCAGCCCCAGGGCCGTGATTGGCGCGCCTTCCGCAATAGCTGGCCGATCTATGGCGGCGGCCTTTTCATCTTCGGCGTCTGCGCGCTCCTGGCAGCTTTTCTCGCCTACCGCGGCCGCATCCGCATCAGGGAGGGCGAAAGCGGAGAGAGCGTACCGCGTTTTGGGATCGTCGAACGGGTCAACCACTGGATGACAGCCGTGAGCTTTATCTTGCTGGCACTCACGGGGCTCATCACGCTCTATGGTCGCAGCCTGCTCCGCCCCATTTTGGGACCCGACACCTTTGCCGACCTGGCGCTTGGAAGCGCCTGGCTGCACATCGCCCTCCTTGTCCCCTTCGCTCTCGGCCTGATCATCATGTTTCTGGTCTGGATCCGGCACAATCTGCCCAGCAGGCTGGACTGGGAGTGGCTGAAGCGCGGCGGCGGCTTGGGCAGCGATCACTCCCTCAATCCCCCTGCGAGGAAGTTCAATGCCGGTCAGAAACTGGTTTTCTGGGCCGTGATCCTTGGAGGCGCGCTGCTGGTGGCCAGCGGCCTTACCATGATGTTCCCCTTCCTCTGGGCCGGCTACGACGGCATGGCGCTGGGCCAGAGTATCCACGTGATCACCGCCATGCTGATGATCGGCTTGATCCTCGGCCATATCTACATCGGCAGCATTGGTATGGAAGGTGCCTTCCCTGCCATTTGGACCGGCCGGGTCGATCGCAATTGGGCCAAGGAGCACCACAGCCTCTGGTACGAGGATCTGCTGCAAAGGGGCGCGGTTTCTCCTCGCCCCGCGACGGAAGAGAGAAGCGCAGCCCCTCGTGGCGGCTTGGCCTCGCGCGCTTAGCGGATCCTTCAGATGCATTGCAGCTGGCAACGTCCTGACAGCAGGAGCGGAGGGAACCTTGAAAGGCTTTCTTGTAGGGACGCTGGTTGCCGTCCTCTTGGTGATCGCGACCCTCTTCGCCTATGACCGCCTTCAGATCGACAGCAGCCAAGGCTATCGCCCGGCCCCCTACGTTCACGTAGATCAGACGGAATTCGGCCGCGGATAGGCCGGATCTTGGTGGTCTACAGGACCTGCTTCAGCCGGGCGCAAGACCTAAGACAAGTCCGAAGCAGGTGCTTCCGCTTCAACCCTGAGATCATAGCGCTCTATCACAGAGGGCTGAACAAGGTTGCTGTGGAGCATCAAGAGAACGAGACGCGCATCAAGACTGTCACCTGCTTCGAAAGCGGCTTCCAGACGGCCTTCCACGGCATCCAGAGCGGGCAGCCCATTTTCTTCCGCGTAGCCTTGGACGCCCAGGCGGCAGTAGACGAGCAGCTCTGCCGCCTGATTATAGAGGGCAAAGGGAGGGCTATCCTTCCCGCTCTCGTTTCGCAGGAGCCTGACTACGGTGAGCTTCACTGCATCGGGCAGTAGACGCGGATGAAGACCCTTATCGCGAAGAGACTCATCCAGGCGCTGCAGCTCCCGAGCGCGGCCAAAAATGCGAAAAACACCGATCATGGGCCACAGCTTATCAGCTTGAGAGCGATGAGGCTGCCTTCTCCCTGCCTTTTGGAACACTTCGCGCCTGATCTACAGCGGCCAGCGTGCGGAACAAATGCCTGAACCCGCTCCGATCAAGGCTGTGCTCCTATGGAGCTGGGAACCCGTTCCTGCCCGCGTCATTCCGAATGCTAGAGCAGATTCATGCACCATCGGCTCACTTCGTGAACCTGATTTGGCGCGTGAATCTGCTCTAGAAAAATCAATGCCGGAGCACCCTGCCATGACCGAAGCAGCGGGAAGTGATTTCAGGCGGAACGGGAAGCTGTGGTGGGCGGGAGGCTTGCTCGGCTTTGCCCTGGGCGGCTTCTTCGACGGCATTCTTCTTCATCAGGTTCTGCAGTGGCATCACCTGCTGAGCGGATTGGAAGCCGTTTCCCGCCTGGAGGCACTGGTGCTTTGGGATGGCCTCTTCCATGCCCTCATGTACCTGGTGGCACTCGCAGGGCTTTGGCTTCTTTGGCGGCGCCAGGAGGCACTTGCCGAACCTGGAGCCGGGAGCGCGCTTTTGGGCGCCGCTTTCATCGGTTTCGGCGGCTGGCACCTGGTCGATGCCATCCTTTCCCACTGGCTGCTGGGACTTCACCGGATCCGCATGGACAGCCAGACCCCCTTGCTGTGGGATCTTGGTTGGCTCCTCCTCTTCGGCTTCCCCTTCCTTTACGTTGGCTCGCGCCTTGCCGCGACCTCACGCTTTGCCGGAGGCGGAAAAGGTAGCGCCATCGGCTTGGTTCTCGCCGCCATGTCGGCCGCACCGCTCGCGGCTCTCCCGCCCCAGGAGGGTGACACCACGATCGTGCTCTTCCGGCCCGGTACCAGCCACGCCGACATTCTTGCCGCGCTGGCGGAGGTGGATGGGCGGCTCGTCTGGAGCAATGACGCGGGCACGCTCTGGGCCTTTCACCTGCCAGAGCCTCGCCAAGGCATCCACTTCTATCGAAAGGGCGCCTTGCTGGTCAGCGGAAGTTATCTCGGCGGCGGCTGCCTCAATTGGACGAGAGCCAGCGCAGCTCGCACCTGAGCCTCGGCACTTCCAGCAGGCCGCCTTGAAGCGGATGCACGAAGCACTCCGATTCAAGACGTGATCTGCTCCAGCTCCTCAATTCAGAAGCCTGGTAAAGGATGCCGCCAAACCGCCTTGAACAGATGATCAGGCGCCATTTGCAAGGTCGTAGAGTGCCTCCAGATCAAGTAGGTCGAGACAATTCTTGTACTCGCCTGAAATGAGCCCTTCACGGCGCAACTTCGAGAAGACGCGGCTGACCGTTTCCAGCGTCAATCCCAAGTGATCGGCAATCGCTTCCCGCCGCATCGGGATCCAAAGATGGGTCGGCGACTCCCCGTGGCGCGCCGCCCTCTCGGAGAGCTCGATCAAGAAGGAGGCGACGCGCTCAAGGGCCGTCTTGCGGCCGAGCAGGAGCAGCCGGCCCTGGACGTTGGAGAGTTCATTGCTCAAGTGATAGAGGAGCCCCCTGCCGAAACCGGGAAGGCGCTCGTTGAAGTCGGCAAGCGTACGCCGAGAAAAGCTGCGCAATACGACGTCGGTCACCGCTTCGGCCGCGGAGGGCCGATAGGGGCCGAAGGTCATGCCCACCAGATCGCCCGGATAGTGAAAGGCCGTGATGATTCGCCGACCATCGGGCAGCATCTTGTATTCCTGTACGACCCCCGCAGAGATCTGATAGAGATGGGTTGCCTCGTCGCCTTCGTCAAAAACCAAGGCGCCGGCAGGACGCTGGAAGGCTGCACTCTGCGAATGAAGTTTCTGACGGACCTCCACGGGAAGACCTCCGTAGAGCGCACAAGTCTCGTCGCAGCCGAGCGGCGGCGCAGAGACCGCCGGCTTCAAGTCCTCCCCTGCAACCCCTGCTTGCGTGAAATTTTCGAAACTCATGTTTACTTCCCCGCCTTATGATTGGCTTCATTACCCATCTTCAGGTAGTAAACAGCAGCCCTTCTTGACAGTTGGGAAAGCTCCCTAAGGGCTTTCCCTTAGGTCAGGTCGCGTTTCATTGAAGAGATGAAGCGGCTCCAATTCACAGGGGCTAAAAACCAGGCCACACGGGAAGGGCGGGCGATCACGATCCAGCCTCTAGGTTCTCTTTGCCGCTCTTCCCGCGGCTGCTCCATCAGGCGAAAGCTGTCCTAATGTCACTACCGCAAAGCCGAGCCTTTGACTGGCAAAGACGGCCCGTTTTCCTGGCTTCTCTGGCTGTCTTCCTGATGCTCTGCATCTTCCTCTTCGACCTGCACTCGGACATGAGGCTGGCCGCAGGGGTTCTTCACGTGCTTCCCGTCATGATGGCGACGCTGTTGCCCTGGCGCCACGCAACCCTCGTCTTCGCCGGCGTCGCCAGTGCCCTCTCCCTTTCCGGCTTTGTACTACTGTTGGGCGAGGACCCTGGCTCGGTAAGCGTTCTTCTCGGGCTTGGCAATCGCACCCTCACACTCCTTGCCATCTGGGCGACGGCCATCCTCGGCCTGCTCTGGATCAAGAAGGATCGGCGGCTTGAAGAAGAGCAGGCACGCCTTCAGGCGGTGATCGATACCTCCGCCGATGCGGTGGTCACTATCGATGAAGGCGGGATCATCCAATCCTTCAGCCGTGCTGGCGAGAGGCTCTTCGGCTATCGGGAAAACGAGGTGATCGGCCGGAACGTCAGCATGCTGATGCCCTCGCCCCATCGGGAGGCTCATGACAGCTATATGGAACGCTACCTGCGAACCGGCGAAAAGCGGATCATCGGCCAGGGACGCCAGGTAGTGGCACAGCGAAAGAATGGAGAAACCTTTCCAGTCCACCTGATGGTCGGCGAGATTCGCAGCGACAGTCAGCGGCTTTTCACCGGTTTCATCCATGATATGAGCGAGCGGGTGAAGGCTGAGCGGGCCGTCGCGCGGGAACGCAACTTTGTCACCGCCATGCTGGATACGACCGAGGCACTGGTCGTGGTCCTTGACGAACATGGCCGGGTTATCCGCAGCAACAGGGCCTGCCAAAAGGTCTCCGGCTATGCCGCCGAGGAGTTGGCCGGCAAGCAAATCCAGGAGTTCCTCCCCGAGGAAGGCGCGGGCTTCGAGCACTTCCTCCAGGCTTCGATGGATGAAAGGTCCCTGTCCGGAAGATGGGAAGGAGAGCTGCTCTGCAAGGACGGGGAGCGTCGCTTGATTTCCTGGTCGGTAGCCACAATTGCAGGCGATGAGCAGAGCCCTCGCTATCTGGTGGCGACCGGCATCGACATGACCGAATGGCGCCAGAGCGAAGCACGCGCCCGGGACTTGCAGCACCACCTCTATCGTATCGGACGCATCAGCGAATTGGGCGAAATGGCGTCGGCCATAGCCCATGAACTGAATCAGCCCATGCCCGCCGTCACGAACTACGTGAATGCCAGCCTCCGGCTGGTAAGATCGCTCGAGAACGAGGGGGCGGGGCGCGTCGCGGAACTGATGACCCGGGCGGTGGAGCAGACTGAAAGAGCCGGGCAGATCATTCGGCGTCTGCGCCAGCTCATTGGCCGCGGCCAGAGTGAGCTGCAACCCAACGACCTCAATTCCGTGGTCGAGGAAGCCCTCGCCCTGGCCCTGATTGGAGCGCGCCAAGAGGATATTGAGGTAAAGGTCGCCTTGAGCGAGGATTTGCCGCCGATTCTCGCCGACGCGACACAGCTTCAGCAGGTCGTTCTCAACCTCGTGCGCAATGCCATCGAGGCCATGCAAGCGGTCGAGAAGCGTGAACTCGTGATCGCCAGCCGCCAAACCGAGGAGGGTATGGTAGAGCTCAGCATAACCGATAGCGGACCGGGGCTCGACCCCGAGGTCGCAAGCCAGCTTTTCATGCCCTTCATCAGCACGAAAGCCAAAGGCATGGGCATCGGCCTAGCGATCTGCCGCTCCATCGTCGATGCCCACCACGGCCAAATTCGTGCCGAACCCGCAGAGGGAGGCGGTACAAGCTTCCTAGTCACACTTCCCGCCATGACGAAGCAGGCTAATCTCGATGAGTGAGCATGAGATTTTCATTGTCGACGACGATCCCGCGGTTCGGGATTCGCTCGCCGTACTTCTGGAAGTAGAAGGCTATAGGGTCCGCGTTTTCGATTCTGCCGAGAGCTTCCTGGAGGCCTGGACACCCCAGCTGCAAGGCGGACTGCTCCTCGATGTCCGCATGCCGGGAATGGATGGGCTGGAGCTCCTCGAACGCCTGA
>Ga0079224_100014701_pt1 | contig 10943 bp, 7 predicted proteins | sample Stecom2015_FD_80414 | JGI IMG/M metagenome (GOLD analysis project Ga0079224, IMG submission 80414) | Agricultural soil microbial communities from Utah to study Nitrogen management - Steer compost 2015 | ecosystem: Environmental > Terrestrial > Soil > Agricultural land | place: USA: Utah...
CGACTGTATCTGGCTCCTTCCCTTCTATCCCTCTCCACTGCGGGACGACGGCTACGACATCGCCGATCCCTATGGTGTCCATCCGAACTACGGCACGTTGGAGGACGTGCAGGCGTTCCTGGACGAGGCGCACCGGCGAGGGATGCGGGTGATCGCGGACCTCGTGCTGAACCACACTTCGGACCAGTGCACGTGGTTTCAGCGAGCCCGGCGCGCACCCAAGGGGTCCCCGGAGCGCGACTGGTACGTCTGGAGCGACACCGACACGAAGTACCAGGACGCGCGGATCATCTTTACGGATACCGAGCCGTCGAACTGGACGTGGGACCCGGTCGCCCAGCAGTACTACTGGCATCGCTTCTTCGCTCACCAGCCGGACCTGAACTGGGACAACCCGGAGGTGAAGGAGACGATGTTCCGCGTCATGGAGTACTGGCTGGATCGCGGGATGGACGGGTTCCGGGCGGACGCGGTGCCCTACCTGATCGAGCGGGAGGGGACGAACTGCGAGAACCTCCAGGAAACGCACGACATTCTGAAGGAGTTCCGGGCACGGATCGACGAACGTTATCCCGGCCGCATCCTGCTGGCGGAGGCGAACCAGTGGCCCGACGACGTGCGGCCGTACTTCGGCGACGGCGACGAATTCCACATGGCGTTCCATTTCCCGCTGATGCCCAGGATCTTCATGGCGGTCCGGCAGGGAATCCGGGAGCCGATCGTGGAGATCATCGAGCGTACGCCGCCGATTCCCGATGAGTGCCAGTGGTGCATGTTCCTGCGGAACCACGACGAGCTGACGCTCGAGATGGTGACGGACGAGGAGCGGGACTACATGTACCGCGAGTACGCCGCGGATCCGCGGATGCGACTGAACCTGGGGATCCGACGGCGGCTCGCCCCGCTGATGGAGAACGATCGGAGGAAGATCGAGCTGCTCAACTCGATTCTCCTCACGATGCCCGGCACCCCGATCATCTACTATGGGGACGAGATCGGGATGGGAGACAACATCTACCTCGGCGATCGCGATGGAGTGCGTACGCCGATGCAGTGGTCTCCGGATCGGAATGCCGGCTTCTCGCGGGCCGAGCCACAGCGCCTCTACCTCCCCGTCCTGAACGATTCCGTCTACGGCTACCAGTCCGTCAACGTCGAGGCACAGCTCCGCTCGCCCTTCTCCCTCCTGAACTGGATGAAGCGGTTGATCCAGGTCAGGAAGGCGCATCATGCGCTGGGGCGGGGGACGATCGAGTTCCTCTCGCCGGAGAACATCCACGTGCTGGCATACCTCCGGGAGTATCAGGGGGACGTGATCCTGGTGGTGAACAACCTATCGGGGTCTGCGCAGGCGGTGCGTCTGGACCTGCGCCGCTTCGCCGGCTGTTTGCCCGTCGAGCTGCTAGGTCACACCGAGTTCTTCCCGATCGAGGAGTCGCCGTACGCGCTGACGCTCAGCCCTTACGGGTTCTACTGGTTCGCGATCCGCCGGCCGGCGTCGGAGCGGCGGGACATGGACGAGGAGCAGGTGATCCAGCTGGTACGGGAGTGGAGGGAGCAGGATGCGGCCCTGGTAAGCAGCCCGGAGGCGGTGGCGGGTCTGCTCGCGGAGCTCTCACCCGATTGGCTGCAGCAGCAGCGCTGGTTCCGGAGCAAGGCCCGGGACATCGCGTCGGTGGATCACTACGACTACGCGACCCTGGCTCCCGAACGGGCGGCCCGCGTGCTCCTCGAGATCATCCAGGTCCGGTACTCGGAAGGCGACCCGGAATATTACCTGCTCCCGCTCACCCTGCGGCCGCCGCTGCGCGCCGACGTTGAGCCGATCGCGATCATGACGGTCGCGACGGCGCACCGGGAGGTCTCCCTCTATGATGCGCTGAACGACCCCGATGCGGGGCGGGAGCTGATGGAGCTGATCGGCTCCGAAGCGAGCCTGCCGGGAGGCAGCGGTACCTTCCGCGGTCGCAGGACGGCTGCGTGGGAACTGCTCGAGGGAGATGCGGAGCCGGTCAGGCGCGTCTTCGCCGAGCAGAGCAACACCTCGGTTGTCTACGGAGAGCGGGCGATCCTGAAGGTCTTCCGGAAGTTGGAGAGCGGGACGAATCCGGACATCGAGATCTCACGCTTCCTGGTCGAGCATACCGACTTCGAGGCAGTCCCGGCGCTGGCGGGGTGGATCGACTACGTGGGGCCGGACGGAGCGGAAACGTCCGTGGCCGGGCTCTATCGCTTCGTGCCGAACCGTGGCGACGCCTGGACCTTCACACTCACCCGCCTCGATCGCTTCTTCAATGCGGCCAGCCGCAGCGCGGCGGATCCGTACTCGGTCGCCGGACAGGCTTCGTTGCGGCGCATGGCGGGGGGATACTTCGACGTGGCTCGCGCCCTCGGCCGGGTGACGGGGGAGCTGCACCGCGCGCTCGCCTCGGCGGGCCCGTAGCTGCCCGCATTCGTCCCCGAACGCATCTCGGCCGACGACGTCCGACACTGGATCGACGCGTCCCAGCACTCGGCTCAGGTGGTCCTGGAGGACGTGGCTCGCCGCCTCGACGCCATCCCCGGCTCCTTCCCCGCCGGCATCCACAACGATCTGGCGGCCATCATGCGGGACGCACCGGATCTCCGGCAGCAGATGGAGGACCTGCGGCTCCTCCAGGACGTGAGCGCGCTCAAGACCCGCACCCACGGCGACCTGCATCTGGGGCAGGTGCTCCATGCGAGGGATGGCGACCGGCCCGGCGGCGAGTGGGTGATCCTCGACTTCGAGGGCGAACCCGCACGCCCGCTGGCCGAGCGGCGGCAGAAGCTTTCGCCCGTCCGCGACGTCGCAGGAATGCTCCGGTCGTTCAGCTACGCGGTTCAGATGGGCATCCGCAACTTCCCGACGGACGATTTCATGGTTCGCAATGCTCTGCGGACGTGGGGTGCCGCCTGGGAGGCGACGGTGCGCCGGGAGTTCATCGCCGGCTACCTGGAGGCCGTCGGCGAGGCGGAGTTCGTGCCGCGCGACCCGGACGTTTTCGCCCGCGTGCTCGCCGCCTTCGAGCTGGAGAAGGCGGTGTACGAGGTGGGCTACGAGATGAACAACCGTCCGGACTGGCTGTGGGTACCGGTGGCGGGAGTTCCGGCCTTGCGGGGGAGACGTACGTGAAAACACCGCTGATCTACAACCTCTTTCCGCGCCTCGTCGGCCCCACGACCCGCTGGGCCGACCACGCCCGCCGGGCCCAGGAGATGGCGTTCAACTGGCTCTACATCAGCCCCTGGCACTATCCGGGGTTCTCGGGTAGCCTCTATGCGCCGAAGGAGTTCCGCCGGCTGAACCCGCTCTTCCTACCCGCCGGCGCGGACCCGAACAGCCTCGAACCGCTCGCCGAGTTCCTCCGCGAGATGAACGAGCTGGATATGCCGGTTATGATGGACCTGGTGGTGAACCATACCTCCAAGGACTGCCCGCTGGTCGAGGACCATCCGGAGTGGTACGTGCGCGACGAGAGCGGGGAGGTGGTCAGCCCTTCCGTGGTGGACCCGGACGATCCCCAGAAGATCACGGTGTGGGGCGATCTCGCTGAGATCGACAACCGCGGAACCCCGGACCGGGAGGGTTTGTGGGGCTTCTGGGCGGGCATCGTCAGGGAGGCACTGGAGCTCGGCTTCTCCGGCTTCCGCTGTGATGCCGCCTACATGGTGCCGGCGGAGCTGTGGAAGTATCTGATCGAGGAAGCCCGGAGCGTACGGCCCGAGGCGCAGTTCTTCGCGGAGACGCTCGGTGCTCAGGAATCAGCGGTGCTGGACCTGCGGGAAGCCGGCTTCGATTACTTCTTCAACTCCAGCAAGTGGTGGAACTTCCGCGATGGTTGGGCGCTCGAGCAGCACGAGCGGTTCGGACGCATCGCGCCCTCCATCAGCTTCCCCGAAACGCACGACACCGAACGGCTGGCCGCGGAAACGGGTGGTGACGAAGCGGTACAGCGGCAGCGATACGCCTTCGCGGTGGCCTTCTCGGCGGGCGTCATGATCCCGATCGGGTATGAATTCGGCTTCAGGAAGCGCATCCACGTGGTGGAGACGATGCCGTCCGACTGGGAGCGGCGGTCGTTCGATCTCCAGCCGTTCATCCGCAGGGTGAACCGGCTCAAGCTGGAGCGATCGGTGCTCCAGGGGGAGGGAAGCTTGCGGCCGGTCGCGGGCGAAGGTTCTCCCATCGTGGTGCTCGAACGACGGCAGCGCGAGGGAGGCGCCGCCGGCTACCTGATCGTCAACACGGACGCTGCCAACCGGCAACGACTCGAGCGCGCCACCTTCCTGAAAGAGGACGAAGAGATGCGGCTCTTCCGCGTCTGTCTGGACGACTTTCCAGCGGAGGGCGAAGAGGTTCCGGAGGTGCTGGAGCTGGAGCGGGCCGAGACCGCATACGTGTTGCCGCCGCAGTAGAAGCTTCGAGAGTGACGCGATCATCCAGCTTGACGGGGCGCTCCAGTGGGGTGCTGTTGCACCCGACCTCTCTCCAGGGTCCGGGGATCGGTGATCTAGGTGATTCCGCGACCCGCTTCATCGAGTGGCTGCACGCAGCCGGGCAGGGTCACTGGCAGATCCTCCCCCTGGTGCCGGTGGACGAAGGAGGTTCGCCGTACAACGGCCTCGCCGCCCTCGCGGGCAACCCGCTCCTCGTATCCCCGGACATCCTCGTGCAGGAGGGTCTGCTGGGCCCGGAGGACACCAGGGAGGGAGTCAACTTCCCCGAGGATCGCGTCGAGTACCCGGCGGTCCTTCCCTGGAAGGAGGGACTGCTGAGGGAGGCGTATCACCGCTTCACCGAGGGTGCGGCGCCCGGGCTGAGGTCGGGCTTCGATCGTTTCCGGCGGGAGAACGCCGCGTGGCTCAGTGACTACGCCCTCTTCCGGGCCCTGCGTGCATACCACGACGACATTCCCTGGGTGGAGTGGCCCGCGGAGGTGCGTGACCGTGAAGAGGCGGCGATCGAAGAGTGGCGGGCGCGGCTCGCGGGGGAAGTGGCGGAGCACGAGTTCCAGCAGTACCTCTTCCATCGGCAGTGGGAGAGCCTCCGCGAACGTGCGCACGAGCATGGGCTTCGCATCATCGGGGATCTCCCGATCTTCGTTGCCCATGACAGCGCCGACGTCTGGGCGCACCCGGAGATCTTCCGGCTCGACGATCAGGGCCGACCGACTCATGTCTCCGGGGTGCCGCCCGACTACTTCAGCGAGAGCGGCCAGCGGTGGGGGAACCCTCTCTACCGATGGGATGTGCTGCGCGAGCGCCGTTACGACTGGTGGGTTCGACGCTTCGAGCGCACCCTCCAGATGGTGGACCTCGTGCGGGTCGATCATTTCCGCGGATTCTCCGCGTTCTGGGAGATCCCCGCCGACGAGCCGACCGCGGTAAACGGGAGATGGGTTCGTGGTCCCGGGATCGAATTCTTCCGCGAAATCGAGCGCCAGCTGGGAAAACTTCCCATCATCGCGGAGGACCTGGGGCTGATCACCCCGGACGTGGAGGAGCTTCGGGAGGAGCTGGATGTACCGGGGATGCGGGTGATCCAGTTCGCCTTCGACGGCGATCCGCGTAACACCCACCTTCCTTCGAACTACGACGAGACGTCGGTGGCGTATACGGGCACGCACGACAATGATACGCTCAAGGGATGGTGGGCGGCGGCGGAGGAGGGGGAGCGTGACCAGGCGCGCAAGTGCGTGGGATCGGCCAACCCCGACGTCTGGGACTTCGTGAGGGCGGTCTTCGCTTCGCCAGCCGATCTGGCGATCGTTCCCTTGCAGGACCTGCTCGGCCTCTCCAGCGATGCCCGCATGAACACTCCGGGCCGCGCAGCCGACAACTGGACCTGGCGGATCGGCCGGACCGAACCCGACATTGCACTCGCAGAGCGCCTCCGGTCGCTCACCGAGCAGACCGGACGACTGCATCCCTCACTCGACATGGGTCCGCGATGAAAGACCGAGTGGTGCTGGTCACGGGTGGTGCGGGAAACCTCGGGCAGGCGGTAACGCGTGCATTTCTGGCGGCCGGCGCGCGGGTTGCCGTACCGGTCTACAAGACCGACCAGATCGCGGCGCTGGAGTCCACGAACGCGGAGTACCAGGGGCAGCTCTTCACCTTCGCTCTGGATCTGACGACTGAGCGCGGGGCGGAGCAGGCGATCCGCCAGGTGGTGGAGTGGGGCGGCCGGCTCCATTCCGTGGTTCACCTGGTGGGCGGCTACTCCGGCGGGACCAGGATCGCCGAGCTTCCCCTCGAGCTCTGGAACCGCATGGTGGAGCTGAACATGACGTCCGCCTACCTGGTGGCGCGCTTCGCCCTCCCCAGCCTGATCGAGGGCGGCGGCGGCTCCTTCGTCTTCGTCTCCTCGCGCGCGGCCTTCGAGGGCCGCTCCAACCGGAGCGCGTACGCCGCCACCAAGGCGGGTCTCCTGTCGTTCTGCCGGGCGGTCGCGGAGGAGTACGGCGCGGAGGGGATCCGCTCGAACATCATCGTACCGGACACCATCGACACTCCCGACAACCGGGCGGCCCAGCCGGACGCCGACTACTCCCGCTGGGTCAAGCCGCAGTCGATCGCCGAAGTCATCCTCTTCCTTGCTTCGGACGCGTCACGGGCCATCAACGGCGCCGCCATCCCGGTGTACGGCAGCGGCTGACGGTCGCTACCCCCTTCCTCATTTCCGCTGGAACACGAATTGCCCTGCCGGCGAGGGCTGTCGACGGGAGCACCCGATCGACGGGCATGGCCGACTCACGGGCACGGGCGTCGGCGCACCTCCGGACACGGCAGCCCGACCCATCCAGGGTCCTCGAGCTGCCGGCTCTGCCCGGCACATCGCAGTTCCACCGTTCAACTGAAGATCGGAGAGGACCGATGAAAAGCTCGAAAGCATGGCTCGGACTCCCGCTGGCGCTGTTCCTGGCCGCGTGCGGGGGAGACACGGAACAGATCGAGGATACGGACCTGACGCAGGGGACCGCGGAAGTCACACCGCCGGCGACCGAGCCAGGCATGGCCGCACCCATGGGCGGTGCCACCATGGCCGCCGTGCCGCAGACGGCCTCGTTCCAGGCGCTCCAGGATTCGGGAGTCACCGGGGAGGCCACCCTCACACCCCGGGATCAGCAGGTCGAGGTGATGGTCCGCCTCACGGGCGCTCCCGGTGCCGGCGAGCACCCCGGCCACATCCATAGCGGCACCTGTGACAACATCGGCGGCGTCGTTCAGCCCCTCGATCCGATCACCACGGACGCGACCGGCTCCGGCACGATGACCACCACCGTCGATCTCCCGCCCATGACCGTCATGAACGGCCAGCACGTGATCTCGTATCACGCAGCCGGCGGCGGCCCGCCGATCACCTGCGCGCAGATTCCCATGCACGCGATGTAAGGCAGGGAACAGGGAACAGGGAACAGGGAACAGCCTGCAACTGCAACGGCTCCGGAGCTTCGTGCTTCGGAGCCGTTGCCTATTTCGGAAACTCGGACGGTTACCAGCGTTCGGTTGCTGCAGGCTGTTCCCTGTTCCCTGTTCCCTGTTCCCTACCCTAGTACCCCGCGACGTCCTCCACGGCGGCAACCACGTCCTCCGCCTCGGGGAGGATCGCCCGTTCGAGGACTGGCGAGTACGCCACCCAGGTGTCGAGCGAGGCGACCCGACGTACGGGAGCGTCGAGCCAGGGGAAGAGCTCATCAGCGATGCGGGCCGCGAATTCGGCGCCGATTCCCCAGGAGAGATTGTCCTCGTGAACGATGACCACGCGGTTGGTCTTCTTGACCGACGTGGCGATCGCGTCCATGTCGAACGGGCTGATGGTGCGGAGGTCGATCACCTCGACCGAGATGCCGCGCTCCTCCAGGATCTTCGCGGCGACGAGCGATCGCTGGACGAGCGCGCCGCAGGTGACGATCGTCACGTCGCTCCCCTCCCGGACCACCTTCGCCTTGCCGAAGGGGATCATGAAGTTGGGCCCGGGATAGGCGCTCTTGTTGTAGACCTGGCGGTAGAGGTGCTTGTGCTCCAGGAAGAGGACGGGATCGTCGCTACGGATTGCGGTTCTCAGGAGCCCGGCGGCGTCGAGCGCGGTCGACGGGAGGACGACCCGGATACCGGGGCAGTGCGCGAAGATCGCCTCACCGGTCTGCGAGTGGTAGAGTGATCCGCCCTTCAGGTAGCCGCCGTAGGTGACGCGGATCACGACGGGACAGCTCCACTCGTTTGCCGAGCGGTAGCGGATCATCGCGAGCTCGTCCCGGATCTGCATCATCGCGGGCCAGATGTAGTCGAAGACCTGGATCTCGACCACGGGCTTCAGCCCGCGCACTGCCATCCCGATGCCGCGGCCGACGATGTTCGCCTCCGCGAGCGGGGAGTTGAAGACACGAACCGACCCGAACTCCCGCTGCAATCCCGCGGTGACCTTGAACACCCCACCCTTGCCGGGGACCTTGTCGAGCAGCTCCTCCTGGGAGACGTCCGCCACGTCCTCGCCGAAGACCACGATCCGATTGTCCCGCCGCATCTCGTCCTTGAGTGTGGCGTTGATCAGGTCGACCATGGTGGTCTCGCCGCCCTGGAAGCGCGGGTCGTCCTCCGTGTCGAACTGCTCGGCGGTCGGGTCTACATCCGGGGAGTAGAGGTAGAGCGTAGCGGTGGAAGGATCGGGAGGGGGCTGCTCGAGCGCTTCGTCCGCGGCGGCATTGACGAGGTCGCGGACCTCCTCGGCGAGCCGGTCGAGCTCCTCCTGCGAGACGCCGAACTCCTCGCGCAGCAGCGCGGCCGTGCGCGTGATCGGATCGCGTCTCGCCTCCTCCTCCCGCATGGCGGGGGTCTTGTACGCCCGTTCATCATCGGAGAGCGAGTGCGAGTAGGGCCGGATGACGTGCGCGTGGACCAGCGAGGGGCCCTCGCCGCTCCGGCAGTAGGCGACCGCCTCCCGCATCGTCTCCCAGGACTCGATGATGTCCGTCCCGTCACACTCGAGGATCTTCAGGTGCGGGAACCCGCTGACCAGCCGCGAGATCTTTCCACCCGGCGTGTTCACCTCCACCGGGACGGAGATCGCGTACCCATTGTCCTGGATCACGTAGACGACGGGAAGCTTCAGGTTGCACGCGGTGTTCAGGCTCTCCCAGAATTCACCTTCGGAGGTGGTGCCGTCCCCGGCGGAAACGAAGACCACCTCGTCACTGCGGGCTTCGGTGAGCTCCTCGAGCGACGGGTCGCCGAGAAGGCGCGCTCTCTGCGCGGCCTCGGCGCTCCCGATCGCGTTCAGGAACTGCGTACCGGTGGGCGAGGAGCCGGTGACGATATGGAGCTTCCTGCTGCTCCAGTGCGATGGCATCTGACGGCCGCCGGACATCGGGTCCGACGCTGCCCCGACTGCCTGGAGCATCTGGTCCAGCGGGGTGATCCCGAGCTGGAGGGAGAACGCCCGGTCTCGATAGTAGAAGTAGAACCAGTCGTGGCCGGGCCTGGCGTGAGCGCCCGCGGCTACCTGGATCGCCTCGTGACCGGCGGCCGAGATCTGGAAATAGATCTTGTTCTGCCGCTTGAGCTGGATCTCCTTGTCATCCAACCGGCGGGAGATGAGCATCGTGCGGTAGAGGTCGAGAATCGCCTCCCGGTCGAGCTCCGTCTCGTGCTGCTGCCTTATCTTCGTCGCCATTTCGTTCGATTCTGAGGTCGGCGGACCGTTCGACGGCCACCGCCCGGGCGCACCCGCATGCAACGCGCACTCAGTATAGCCGGACCCGAGAAAGCTAGCCAGATTCCGGCATTTCGCGCCCCGCCTCGGCGCGGGTCGGACGAGGGCCTACCGATCCTCGATCCCGATGGTTGACCGCTTCGGTGACTGCGTCCGGGTTACCACACCCATACCCGGCCGCCCCGGTCACGTTCATGCGTACCTCGTGCCGCTCGACTCCGGCGGATGGATGCTCGTCGACGGCGGCGTGAACAGCTCGGCTGCCTGGGCCGCGCTCGCCTCCGGGATCGAGTCGATCGGCGGGTGGCGATCGCTCGAGCTGCACTTCGTGACGCATATGCACCGCGACCACATCGGCCTGGTATCCCGCGTCAGAGATGCATCTTCGGTACCCCTCGCCATCGGTGTGCTGGACGCCGAACGGGGGGCCCACGCGGCAGCCGAGCCCGAGGAGGAAGCCGCATACCGCGACGAGCTGTTGCGGCGGTCGCGAGCGCCGATGGACATCCGGAGAGCGGTCAGGGAAGGCGCCGGTCGCGGTGGGAGCGGGTTCCCGCCGGTCGAGCATCCTTTACCGAGTGGAGAGACACCACTTCCGGCCGCGCCCGAGTGGTTGGCCATCTGGACGCCGGGCCACACCGCCGGCCACACGAGCCTCTTCCGACATCGGGACGGTTGCCTGATCGCGGGCGATGCGGTGCTCCCGACGATCACGCCGACCATCGGGGTGAACCGGCAGCGGGAGGATCCCGTTGCTGATTACCTTGACGCGCTTGCGAGGCTGCGGTTGCTGGAACCCGCGGTGGTGCTCCCGGGGCACGGCGAGCCGATGCGGGGGATCACGCGAGTCGAGGCGCTGAGGGCGGAGGTGGTTCGGGAGAGCGAGCGGGTGTTCGGGCTGGTGGTCCGGAAGCCCGAGAGCGCCTGGGAAATCGCCACGCGCAGGTACGCCGGTCGCGATCTTCCCCTGACCCAGAAGATGCAGGCCTTCCGGGAGACGCTGGCGCACCTCGAGCATCTGGCGCACCATGGCCGCGTCGTACGGTACGAGGATGAAGAGGAAGTGATCACGTTCGGGCTTCCGTAGTCGAGGGACAGCCCGATTGCAGAAGGGAGGACGATGCTGAAGGTGGCGTTGACTGGGAACATCGCGTCGGGGAAGTCGAGCGTCGCCGAGGCATGGCGGGGCGAGGGCGCCCGGGTGGTGGAA
>Ga0079224_100014702_pt1 | contig 10943 bp, 12 predicted proteins | sample Stecom2015_FD_80414 | JGI IMG/M metagenome (GOLD analysis project Ga0079224, IMG submission 80414) | Agricultural soil microbial communities from Utah to study Nitrogen management - Steer compost 2015 | ecosystem: Environmental > Terrestrial > Soil > Agricultural land | place: USA: Utah...
ATCCGCGTCGAGAGCGGCTTCAATCCCGAGGCCGTTTCGCCCCGGGGCGCCCTCGGCCTGATGCAGGTGATGCCGGCGACAGGCCAGTGGGTGGCGGGGCAGATGGGCATGGAAGGGTTCATGCCCGACCACCTCCACGATCCCGAGACCAACATCGCCATGGGCACCTGGTACCTGGCCGACCTGATGCGCACCTTCGACGGCGACCTGGTGCTGGCGCTGGCCGCCTACAACGCCGGCCGGGGCAACGTCAGCCGCTGGATTAGCGAGCGGCCCGGGGCGGCGGCCCGCGACAGGTCCCTGGACTCGCGGCTGGAGGAGATTCCCTTCCCCGAGACCCGGCACTTCGTGCGGCGGGTGCTGGACGGCCAGCGCGTCTACGACCTGCTTTACCCGTCGCTATGACGGCGGCCGCGCCTCCGGCGGGACCGGGCCGGCGCTTTCCCTATCGTATAATGGTCGTAATGGCCTGATGGTCGCGACGGATGGCCGCGACGAGGAGGCGACGCCGTTGCCGCAGGCAGGAGGCCCCGATCTTCGGCGGGTTGAGCCGGAGCCCGACGACAAGCCGCCCGAGTTCGGGTGGCTGGACGTGCTGGCCTTCACCATCGCCGCCTATCAGCTGCTGCTGCCCGTGGTCGGGGCCCTGATCGGCGTCGGCCTGCTGGTGTACTTCGGCCTCTGGCTGCTGGCGCGGTGAACGGATCCGGCGCATCATGGGGACCGCGCGGCCGCCGGCATGCCTGCCGGCAAATTGTGCGGGGACGTTGCCTGCCGGCGCGGCATGTGCTAAGATTCATTACGCTCAATCGATCCCGTGCCGAAGTGGTGGAACTGGCAGACACGCGGTGTTCAGGGCGCCGTGGGCGTACGCCCGTGTGGGTTCGAATCCCACCTTCGGCACAATGGCAGCCGGAGCCGTCAAGGCTCCGGTCGCGTATGCGGCGGTGGCGGAATCGGCAGACGCGCTAGCTTGAGGGGCTAGTTCCCATTGCGGGAGTGGAGGTTCAAATCCTCTCCGCCGCACAGGTGGAACCGGAAAGCCTGGATAGACCCGGCTTTCCGGTTCTTTGTTTCCGGCGGGATGCCTCGGCGCCGCTCCCCCGACCCGCGCAGCGGCCGGGTCACTCCGCCGGCAGTACTGGCGTTCAGCGAGGCGTACACGGGGTTCTGCTCGATGGCCTGGCGGCCGGGCGACCAGGCCATCTGGCTCCAGACCACCACGTCCACCAGCTCCAATATGTTTAGCTGCTCGGCGCTGATCCAGGCGTAGAACTGGTCACCGAACAGGGGATCAAACTCTTCCGGCACCACGAAACCCAGGTCCGTGAAGACGTTCGGCGCGTCAAGGGGGAGCGGCAACAAGACGGGAGCTGGTATGGCCCTGCAGGGGGGCGCCCGGCTCCCGCCCGCTATTCCTCGCCGGTCCTCGGGGCGGCGGCGACCTCGCCTTCCTCGGGTGCCTCGGCTGCGGCCGCCGTCGGCGGGCTCCCGGCCTGGCCCGGTGGTGACTCCTGGGGTTGCCGGTCCTCCGCCGGCTCCCCGGCCGGGCCCTCCATCAACTCGCGGACGGTGTCCAGGTCCTCGTGCTGCACCAGGATGTAGACGTGGTCGCCCTCTTCGAAGCGGGTATTGCCGCGGGGCGCGACGATGCGCTCGCCGCGCACCAGCGCGCTGACGGTGGCGCCGGCGGGCAGGGGCACCTCGCCCAGCACCTTGCCCAGCAGCGGCGACTCTTTCGTGACCTGGAACGACAGCATGTCGGCGTTGGTCTGGCCCACCGGCGTGAACTCCAGCACCTCGGCGGGCACCGCCGGCAGGTCGGCCTCCAGCCGCAGCCAGCGGGCCACCGTCGACAGGGTGCCGCCCTGGATCAGCGCCGAGGTCAGCACCACGAAGAACACCACGTTGAAGATGAAGTCGCTGCCCTCGAGGCCCGCCGCCAGCGGGAACGTGGCCAGCACGATGGGCACGGCGCCGCGCAGCCCGGTCCAGCCGATCATCAGCCGCTCCTGGCGGCTGAACTTCCACGGCAGCGTGCTGAGCCAGACCGCCAGGGGCCGCGCCAGGAACATCAGGGCGGCGGCCACCGCCAGGCCCTGCAGCGTCACGCCGGGAAGCCGGCTGGGGAAGACCAGGAGGCCCAGCAGGACGAACATCAACACCTGGAACACCCAGGCCACGCCCTCGTGGAAGCGCAGCACCGTGGTGCGGTAGACCTTGAGGCGCTCGGAAATCTGCAGCCCGGCCACGTACACCGCCAGGAAGCCGCTGCCGCCCAGGATGTAGGTCAGGCCGAAGGTGGTGAGCCCCACGCCCAGGGTCAGCAGCAGGTAGGGATAGCTGGTGTCGGCCCGGAGCAGGTTCAGCAGGCGGCCGCCCAGGCGGCCCAGCACCACGCCCACCAGCAGACCCAGGACGAACTGCTTCACCAGCAGCAGCGCCGCCGCCCCGGGCTGCACCTGCCCGGCCAGAAGCAGTTCCAGCAGCACGGTGGTCAGGAAGATGGCCATGGGGTCGTTGGAGGCCGACTCCACCTCCAGCAGCGTCGCCAGGCGGCGGGGCAACTGCGTCCCCGCCAGCACCGCGAACACCGCGGCGGCGTCGGTGGAGCCGACGATGGACGCGATCAGCAGCGCATATCCGAAGTCCAGGTCCAGGACCAGGTACATGAAGACGCCCAGGATCAGGGCGGAGAGGATGACGCCCACGGTGGCCAGCGACAGCGACGGTGCCAGGATCGACCGGGCCTGGGACCAGCGGGTGCGCAGGCCGCCCTCGAAGAGGATCACCGCCAGGGCCACGCTGCCCAGCCGCTCCGCCAGCACGGCGTCGTCGAAATACACCCAGCCGAGCACGTCGCTGCCGATCAGCATACCGAAGCCCAGGAAGAGCACCAGCGCGGGGACTTCGAAGCGGCTGGCCAGCAGGGAGAGGCCCACGCCCGTGAGCAGGGCGAGGCCCACGGCCAGCATCATGGCACCCAGGGAGATGGACTCAGCCAGCGGCGCTCACCTCCGGGTGGGAACTCCACGGCTAGTCTAACATGGTCACAGGAAGGCCGTGAGGGATGGACGAAAGGACCCTGCGGGCGTTCCCATCAAGGCTAGGGAGGGCTTCACCGTGTCGTTCGTACCCGCCCACGAGATCGTCCAGCGAGCTTACCGCGACGGGTACGCGGTCGGCGCCTTCAACGTCAACAACATGGAGATCGTCCAGGCCATCATCGAGGCCGCCGAGGCCGAGCGGGCGCCGGTGATCCTGCAGGCCAGCCAGGGTGCCATCAAGTATGCCGGCATCCGCTACATCGTCGCCCTGGCCCGGACCGCCGCCGAGGCCGCGTCGGTGCCGGTGGCCCTGCACCTGGACCACGGCACCGACTTCGAGCAGGTGATGGCCTGCATCCGGTACGGGTTCAGTTCGGTCATGTACGACGGGTCCCACCACCCGCTGGAGGAAAACATCGCCGAGACGGCGCGGATTGTGGAGATTGCCCACGCCGTGGGGGTGTCGGTGGAGGGCGAGATCGGACGCCTGGTGGGCATCGAGGACGACATCGCCGTCAGCGAGCTTGAAGCAGCCCTGACGGACCCGGAGCAGGCGGCCCGGTTCGCCCGGGAGACCGGCATCGACTTCATGGCTGTGGCCTTCGGTACCCGCCACGGGTTCTACAAGGGCGAGCCGCGCCTGGACTTCGACCGCCTGCGGCGGATCCGGGAACTGGTGTCGATCCCCATCGTCATGCACGGCGGTTCCGGCGTGCCCGACAGCCACGTGCGCAAAGCCATCGAGTTGGGCGTGGCCAAGATCAACATCGACACGGAACTGCGTCACGCCTTCGTCACCGCCGCCCGGCAGGTGATGGAGGCCAGGCCCGACGAGATCGACCCCCGCAAGATCCTGGGGCCGGGCCGCGACGCCATGCGGGAACGGGTCCGCGAGAAGATCCGGCTGTTCGGGTCGGCCGGCAAGGCTTGAGGCGCCGGGGAGATCGGCCGTGGAACGGGAACTGGCGCTGGAGTTCGTGCGCATCACCGAGGCGGCCGCCATCGCCGCCGCCCGCTGGATGGGCCGGGGCGACAAGGAAGCCGCCGACCAGGCCGCCGTCGACGCCATGCGGGCTCTTTTCGACACCGTTGACATCCGGGGCACCGTGGTCATCGGCGAGGGCGAGATGGACGAGGCCCCCATGCTCTACATCGGCGAACAGGTGGGCACCGGCCGGGGGCCCGAGGTGGACGTGGCCGTGGACCCGCTGGAGGGCACCAACCTGGTGGCCAAGGGCCTGCCCAACGCCATCGCCGTCCTGGCCGTGGCGCCCCGGGGCTGCCTGCTGCACGCCCCGGACATCTACATGGACAAGATCGCCGTGGGTCCCGCCGCCGCCGGGCAGGTGGACCTGGACGCCCCTGTGGCCGAGAACCTGAAGGCGGTGGCCCGGGCCCTGGGCAAGCGGGTCGAAGACGTGACCGTCATCATCCTGGACCGGCCCCGCCACGCCGACATCATCCGCCAGGTGCGCGAGGCCGGCGCCCGCATCCGGCTCATCAGCGACGGCGACGTGTCGGCCGCCATCGCCACGGCCCTGCCCGACACGGGCATCGACCTGATGCTGGGCATCGGTGGGGCCCCCGAGGGGGTGCTGGCCGCGGCGGCCCTGCGCTGCCTGGGCGGCGAGCTGCAGGGACGCCTGCATCCCACCGACGACGCCGAGCGGGAGCGGGCGGAGGCCATGGTGGGCGACGTGCGGCGCAAGCTGATGCTGGACGACCTGGTCTGCGGCGACGACGTGATGTTCGCGGCCACGGGCATCACCGCCGGCGACATGCTGCGGGGCGTCCGCTTCACCGGCGACGGCGCCTACACCCATTCCCTGGTGATGCGGGCGCGGACGGGCACGGTGCGCTTCATCGAGGCGCTGCACCGCCTGGAGCGCAAGCCGTATTTCGGCAGGGAGTCGACGCGGTGAGCGGCGAGCCGGGCCCGGAGCGTCCCGCGGAGCCCGCAGTGCCGCGCCGGGTATGCATCGCCGGCGGCAGCGGCTTCATCGGCTCCGCCCTGGCCCGGCACTGGCTGGCCCGCGGCGCCGAGGTGACGATCCTGACGAGGGGGACGACGATGCCGCCGCCGTCCCTATCGTCGCCGCCGCCCTCGCCGCGCTCGACGCCGCCCCAGAAGGGGACTGCCGCCGCCGGGTCCCTGCGCCGTGTGTCCTGGGGCGACGAGCCCGCCTGGCGGCGTGCCGTGGCCCAGGCCGACGTGGTGGTGAACCTGGCCGGCGCCACCATCTCCCGGCGCTGGACCCGCGCCTACAAGGAAGAGATCCTCAACAGCCGCCTGGGGGCCACCCGCCGCCTGGTGGAGGCTCTGGGCGATCCTGAGGCCGCAGGAGACCGGGTTTCGCCGGGTGCCCCCGACGCCTCCGGCGCGGCGTGCCGTCCCGTGCTGGTCAACGCTTCCGCCGTCGGCTACTACGGTCCCAGCGGCGACCTGCCCCTGACGGAGCGCAACGCTCCCGGCGAAGACTTCCTGGCCACGGTCTGCGCCCGTTGGGAAGCGGCGGCCCGGCCGGCGGAAGACGCGGGCGCCCGCGTGGTGCTGCTGCGGATCGGCCTGGTGCTGGGCCGCGACGGCGGGGTCCTGCCGCGGATGCTGCTGCCCTTCCGCCTCGGACTGGGAGGCGTGCTGGGCAGCGGCCAGCAGTGGGTGTCGTGGATCCACATCGACGACCTCTGCCGCCTGATCATCTTCGCCGCCGAGAATCCAGCGATCCGGGGCCCGCTGAACGCCACTGCGCCGGAGCCGGTGACCAACCGGCAGTTCACCCGCGCCCTGGCCCGGACCCTCGGGCGCCCTGCCTTCCTGCGGGTGCCGGCGGCCGCGCTGCGGCTGGTGCTGGGCGAGATGTCGACGCTGCTGCTGGACGGCCAGCGCGTCATCCCCCAGCGGGCCCTGGACGCCGGTTTCGAGTTTCGCTTCCCCACCATTGAAGCGGCCCTGACCGACCTGCTGCGGCGGCACCCAGCCTGAGCCCCTCCCCGGGGCGTGGCTGAGCCCGGCGTCGCCGGCACGCTGGGGTGCTGCGCCCGCCCGCTGCCCCGTCCGGCAATACCGCGCTGTTCGCAAAGCGTGTGGGTGGGTGAAGCAGCGCCGAAACCTCGCGGCGCAAGGTCCTGGTGCCTGTTCACCACACCCGCCCGCGTGCGACAGCACCCCCACCCAAACGCGGCGCAGGTGCCCGCGCGGCGCGGCTTTCCGCCGCTGCAGGGCATCCACACGCTTTGCGAACAGCGCGGTTTGATGCGGGGGAGGCAGAGGGCGCAACTCCGGCCGGGCTGTTGGGGGCGCACCCCCGGCCGGGCCATTGGGCCGACGACCGGTGGGACCACCAGCCTGCTCGGGGACCCCCAACCTGCTGGGCCCCGGGCGCCTACAGGCCCTCCAGCAGGCGCGCCCGGATGTCCGGCGGCAGCGGTTCAGCGGCGGCTTCGGCGTCAACCCGGGGCAGGGCAGTCGCCAGCTGCTCCGGCGTCACCACTGGTACACCTTCGATGAACACGGGGCCGGCGCCGCGTTCCGCCCCTGGACCCGCTCCGGGATCGCGGTACAGCGCCAGGATCAGGGCCGAGAGGGGCACGGCGGCCCGCTGCTCCAGGATCCGCCGAACCCGCCACAGCCGCCATGCCAGCCGCTGCAGGCGCCGGCGGGCGGCCGAGGCGGTGGCCACCGGCCTCGTCACATCGATCCCTACCAGGATCACCGAGCGCTGGCCCACGATGACCAGGTCCACCACCAGGGGGCGGCGCCCGTCGGGATCCGGAACCTGCACGGCGGGGCCCACCGCGAAGCCGGTCGGGAGGCCCTCAAGCACCTCGGCCAGGCGGTCCAGCGCGTCGCGCTCCTGCAGCGCGTAGAAGGTCCGGGTGGCGAAAAAGCCCACCAGCACCACCGAGATGGTCCCGAACATCCGGAACAGGGCCACGTGGGTCTGGCTGTAGGCGCGAAAAAGGCTGCCCGCCAGCAGCGCCGTCAGCGCCGCGGCGAGCAGCCAGGGAAGCACAACGGGTTTCGAGCGCAGTGCCATTAACTGCCCCGGAGCCCGGACAGGTACTCCACCATCAGTTCGATGTCATCGGTGCTCAGGCCCAGGTCCTTGACGGGGTTGGGCATGATGGTCTTGTGGATCCCCGTCCAGTCGACCGGCACGTCCTCGGGCGTGGTCTTGCGCACGCCGTCGCCCATCCAGACGGTGGGCATGCGGGGCCACAGGGTGTCCGTGTTGGTCAGCCAGTCGCGCAGGAACTCCGGCGTGGTCCAGTTGCCCACGTCGGTCAGGTTCGGACCGTAGGGACGCCCGTAGTCGCCGATCATGTGGCACACCAGGCAGTTCTGGGCCACCAATTCACGGCCCCGCTCGTTGGCGGCGGCGGACACGCCCTGTGCCTCCGGCAGGTTCTCATACGTGGTCAGGTTGGCAGGCGGGATGTGGGGCGCGATCATCTGGGCCACCGCAGAGGTGCTCCAGTCGAAGTTCATCATCAGCGCCACCAGGTCTTCCACCTGCTGCTCGTTCAGGGGGCCGCCCTGGGACCGTCCCCAGGTGGGCATCCGGGTGTACGAGGTGATGGTCCAGTGGCCCGGCTCGCCTGTGATCTCCCACGTGGTGGCGTCGGTGCCGCCGCGGCCCAACTCGACCACCGAGGTCAGGAAGGACCGGACCTGCTCCCGCTCGATCTCGGTCAGGTTCTCGCGCCACTCAGGCCGGTTGACCGGCGGGCCAATGACGCCCTCGCCGGCCGGGCCGTGGCAGATCACGCAGTTCTGGGCGTAAAGCCGGGCGCCGCGGGCGATCTGCTCTTCCAGCACCCGCGCTTGCGCCCGCTGCAGGCGCGCCGGCTCGGACAGCCAGACCACCTGGAACACCAGCACCGCCGCCCAGAGCACCAGGAGGGCGACCAGTTTTTTCTGCGGAGTACGCAACCTTGCCTACCTCCTCAGCGCCGCCGCGGCGCCGCGGTCTTGCCATCCGGCCGTGCCGGTCAAAACCGGCACGACCCGGCTGAAACCGGTACGCCCTCGATCAGGGCTCGTCGGGAATGTCGTCGTGCACCGGGTGGCCGGTCTTGCGCTGGATCAGGTCGATCAGCCAGAAGCCGACGGCCACCATCACCGCCACGACGGCAAGCTCAACGGCTTCGAGAACGACGAACACGGAACCGCCCTCCTCAACTGGGCACCGGCGTGGCCTGGTCCGGGGAGTAGCCCTGGCGCTGGATGATGGTCCCGGTGTCGACGATCACGTTGCCGTCGGCGTCGATCTCCACCGGGAACAGGTCCAGGGACCGCGGGGCCGGCCCCGAGATGAACTCGCCGGTGGCCGCGAACTTGGAGCCGTGGCAGTTGCAGGCGAAGATGCCGCCTTCCAGGTTGGGCTGCCAGGGCACCGTGCAGCCCAGGTGGGTGCACCGCCAGTAGATGGCCAGAAGCCCGTCGGTGTGGTGGACCAGATAAAACTTGCCGGCGTCCACCCGGGTCACGGACCCCGGCGGGTACTTGCTGTAGTGGCCGATGTTGATCTTGCCGCCAAAGGCGCCGACCTTGCGGGGCCAGAAATACGTGGCGAAGGTGCCGCCGATCTGGGCCAGGAAGAGCAGCGCCGACCCGAAGAGCCCGAGCCGGAGCACGTCCCGGCGGGAAACGCCTTCACCCTCGGCCGCCGCCGCAGGCTTGCTCGCTTCCGCCACCGTCCGTCACCTCCAGCGCAATCCTTAAACAGGCCGCGAACGACAGTGCCGCCGGCCTCAGTGAGGATGCGTCAACTCCCACGGCCAGACCAGATACATGCTCTCGCCGCGGAAGAAGCTGCCGATGATGGTCAGCACGATGAAGGACGCCACGTAGACCGTGAACATGGCGATGAATACGTGGCGCCGGTCGGCGTTGGGCCACCGCCGCTTGACCAGCCAGGCCAGCAGCAGGAAGACGGTCAACATCACGATCACGGGGATCACGATGTTGCCCAAGAATTCCACCGCGCTGTCCGGCAGGCCCAGGAGCCGCAGGACCGGCTTGGTCCCCACGAACTCGTCGAACAGGACCAGCGCGGTCACCCAGATGGTGGTGTAAATGAAGGAGTAACGGTAGATGTCCACGCCCATCCGGGTGGTGAACCAGACGCCGGTGCCGCGCTCGTCCTTGTCGAAGTAGGGGATGGCGGCGATCAGCAGCAGCACCGCGCCGGGCACGATGACGCCGGCCAGCGACGGGTGCATGTGCAGCAGCAATTCCTGCAGCGAGAGGAAGTACCACGGCGCCTTGGCCGGGTTGGGCGTGTACTCGGGCTGCGCCAGGTCCAGAAGCGGTGCCTTGAGCAGCACCGACACCAGGAACAGCAGCACCACGAAGACCATCAGGCCGATGAATTCCACGATCAAAAAGTGCGGCCAGGTATAGACCCGATCCAGCGGGTCCGGGCGCTTGGGCTGTGCCCCTTGGGCCTGATCAGCGGGTTGCGCCATGGGCGATCACTCCTTGACCTTCCCGAGGATCGGGTGATCTTCGATGGGAATCGGCTTGGTGGCCGAGAACCCGTCCTTGCGCACGCGGTAGAAGTGCAGCAGCATCATCCAGAACGCGATCAGCGGCAGGAAGATGACGTGCAGCGTGTACCAGCGGACCAGGGTGGCGCCGGTGATGTCGAAGCCGGCCAGCAGGATCCGCCGGACCTGGTCGCCCACGAAGGGCACCGCGCCGCCGATGTTGACGCCCACCGTGATGGCCCAGTAGGCCAGCTGGTCCCAGGGCAGCAGGTAGCCGGTGAACGACATCAGCAGCGTCAGCATGTAAAGGAAGACGCCGATGACCCAGTTGAACTTCCGGGGTCCCTTGTAACTGCCCGTGTAGAACACCCGGAACATGTGCAGCATCACGACGATCACCATGGTGTGGGCCGCCCACCGGTGCAGGTTCCGGAAGAACTGGCCCAGCGCCACGTCGGTGTCGAAGGCGCGGATGCTGAAGTACGCGTCGGGCACCGCCGGCACGTAGTAGAACATCAGGAAGGCGCCGGTCAGGGCCAGGATGATGAATGTGGCCAGCGACAGCCCGCCCAGGCCCCAGGTATAGCGGTAGTCGATGGAGTACCGCGTGACCAGATTGGGGTGCAGGTGCAGGAAGAGGTTGTTGGTCAGGACCATGACCCGGGTCCGTCTGTCGCGGGGGTAGTCGTTCTGATAAATTGATCGGAACAGCTCAGTGCTCTTCAGCCAGCTCCATACGCGGTCGAACAGCCCGGTCTGCTGCGACCCCTTGGCTTCGCCGTTTCCGGCCACGAGCCGTCCTCCTCTCTGGCGCCGCGCGACATTCGCACATTCTGAGCCTGCCGGGGAATCCCTGCACGGGTTGGCGCCCGCCGGCCCGCAATTTCAAATGTAACCGAGCCCGGCGGTTTTCACCACCCTGTGGGGGGCGCGTCGGCGGCCCCGGCGCCGGGGGCGCGGAAGATTACAAGACAAGATAAAAGCGGAGCCGGCACGCGGCCGGCTCCGACTGCACCGCAGGACTCCGTTATTCGGTGACGACCAGCTTGCCCACCATACCGCCGGCGGCATGGCCCGGAATGGCGCAGATGATCTCGTACTCGCCGGGCTCCGCAGCGGGAATGGTGATCTCGACCGATTCGCCGGCCGCCACCTCGCCGCTGTTGACGCCCAGCGCCTCGATGACGAAGTCGTGGACCGTGGAGTCCTTGTTGACCACCTGGATCTTGGTCTCCTGACCCGCCTTGATGGTGATGGTGCTCGGGTTGAACACGAAGCCCGGCCCCATTTCCACCACCAGAGCGCCGTCGCCGCCGCCGCTGCTGGAGCCCTGGCTGCCGCCGCCGCCACCACCGCCGCAGGCGGCCAGAACCAGCATCAGCGCCGAGAGCGTCGCAACCAGCA
>Ga0079224_100014703_pt1 | contig 10942 bp, 10 predicted proteins | sample Stecom2015_FD_80414 | JGI IMG/M metagenome (GOLD analysis project Ga0079224, IMG submission 80414) | Agricultural soil microbial communities from Utah to study Nitrogen management - Steer compost 2015 | ecosystem: Environmental > Terrestrial > Soil > Agricultural land | place: USA: Utah...
GCCAAGCCGGAGGAGTTCACCGACCGGGCTCGGGCCAGCATGGCCAAGCACGTGGCGGCGATGGTCGGGTTCATGGACGCCGGCGCGGAGGTGTTCGACTACGGCAACTCGATCCGGGGCGAGGCCAAGCTGGGCGGCTACGATCGCGCGTTCGCGTTCCCCGGGTTCGTACCGGCCTACATCCGGCCCCTGTTCTGTCAGGGCAAGGGGCCGTTCCGGTGGGTGGCGCTGTCCGGTGACCCGGCCGACATCGCGGTCACCGACCAGGCGGTGCGGGAGCTGTTCCCGGACAACGAGCCGCTGGACCGGTGGCTGCGGATGGCCGGGGAGAAGGTGAAGTTCCAGGGGCTGCCGGCCCGCATCTGTTGGCTCGGGTACGGGGAACGGGATAAGGCCGGGCTGCGGTTCAACGAGCTGGTCGCCGACGGCACCTTGAAGGCCCCGATCGTGATCGGTCGGGACCATCTGGACTGTGGCTCGGTGGCCTCCCCGTACCGGGAGACCGAGGGCATGGCCGACGGCTCGGACGCGATCGCGGACTGGCCGCTGCTGAACGCGCTGGTGAACACCGCTTCCGGCGCGTCCTGGGTGTCCATCCACCACGGTGGTGGGGTCGGGATCAGACGCTCGATCCACGCCGGCCAGGTGTCGGTGGCCGACGGCACCGAGCTGGCCGCGCAGAAGCTGGCCCGGGTGCTCACCAACGACCCGGGCATGGGGGTGATCCGGCACGTGGACGCCGGGTACGAGCTGGCCGCCACGGTCGCGGAGGAGCACCACATCCCGATCCCGATGCGAGGCGCGCAGTGACTCCCGAACGGTTCCGGCAACTGTGGGACACGCTGCTGCCGATCGGGCGGGATCCGGATGGTGACGGTTGGTTGCGGTACGGCTGGTCGGAGGCGGATCTGGCGTGCCGCGCCTGGTTCACCGCCCAGGCGAAGGCCCGGGGGTTGACGGTGGAGACCGACCGCAACGGCAACCTGTTCGCGTGGCTCGGTGACCCGGCCGCCGGCGACGCGGTGGTGACCGGCAGCCACTTCGACTCGGTGCCGCACGGCGGCGCCTACGACGGTCCGCTCGGGATCGTCTCGGCGTTCTTGGCTCTGGACCTGCTGAACGAACGGGGAGTCACCTTCCGCCGGCCGGTGGGGGTGGCGGCGTTCGTGGAGGAGGAGGGTTCCCGGTTCGGGATCGCCTGTCTGGGGTCCCGGCTGTTGACCGGGGCGCTGGCGCCGGAGCGGGCTCGGACCCTCACCGACCCGCACGGGGTGAGTCTGGCCGAGGCGATGCGGGCGGCCGGGGCCGACCCGGACGTGATCGGCCCGGACCCTCAGCGGCTGGCCCGGATCGGCTGCTTTGTGGAGTTGCATGTGGAGCAGGGCCGGGGGCTGGTGCACCAGGACGCGCCGGTGGGGGTGGCGACCGCGATCTGGCCGCATGGCCGGTGGCGGATCGACCTGGTCGGCGAGGGTAACCACGCCGGCACCACCGCCATGGCGGATCGCCGTGACCCGATGCTGACCGCGGCGTACGGGGTGTTGGCCGCCAACAAGGAGGCCCGGTTGCGGGGTGCCCACGCCACCGTGGGCCGGATCGAGGTGGCGCCGAACGCCACCAACGCGGTGCCGGCGTCTGTGTCGGCGTGGCTGGACGCCCGCGCGGCGGACCAGGACACCCTGACCGCGCTGGTGGACGCGGTCACCCAGCGGCTGACTGAGCGGGCTGACCGGGACGGCACCTCGGTCACGGTCACCGCCGAGTCGATCACTCCGGCGGTGAATTTCGACCCTGAGCTGCGGGACCGGCTGGTGAGCCGACTGGGTGGGGTGCCCACGCTGCCGACCGGGGCGGGGCACGACGCCGGGGTGCTGGCCGCCCACGTCCCCACCGCGATGCTGTTCGTACGTAACCCGTCCGGGGTGTCGCACGCCCCGGCGGAGGCCGCTTCCGACGCCGACTGTGCGGCCGGGGTGGTGGCGTTGGCGGAGGTGTTGGAGGAGCTGGCGTGCCGGTGACCCAACGGTTTCACGCCCAGTGGGCCTGGTTGGATCAGCGGCCGGTGGCCGATGTGCTGATCGAGGTCAGCGACGGCCGGTTCACCGCGGTCGAGCCGGGGCGGCCGGCACCGGCGGACGCCACCCGCCTGTCGGGCCTGACCCTGCCCGGATTGGCGAACGCCCACTCGCACGCGTTTCACCGGGCGTTGCGCGGCCACACCCATCAGGGGCTGGGCACGTTCTGGACCTGGCGGGAGCGGATGTACCAGGTGGCGGATCGCCTGGACCCGGACACCTATCTGGCGTTGGCCACCGCCACCTACGCGGAGCTGGCCTGCGCCGGGGTGACCTGCGTGGGCGAGTTCCACTATCTGCATCACCGACCGGGTGGGGAGCCGTACGACGACCCGAACCTCATGGGGGCGGTGTTGGTGGAGGCGGCGGCCCGGGCGGGGATCCGGATCACCCTGCTGGACACCTGCTATCTGACCGCCGGTGTGGACGGCGCCCCGCTGTCCGGGCCGCAGCAACGGTTCGGGGACCGGGACGCGACCGCCTGGGCGGACCGGGTGACCGCGCTGGCCACCGGTGCGGGGCGGGCGGCCCACTGTCGGGTGGGGGCGGCGATCCATTCGGTGCGGGCGGTACCGGCCGACCAACTATCCATAGTGGCTGGCTGGGCGAAGGAGGCGGGCGCGCCGCTGCATCTGCATTTGTCCGAACAACGGGCGGAAAATCAGGCCTGCCTGGAGCGGTACGGCCGCACCCCGACCGCGCTGCTCGCCGACGCCGGGGTGTTGGGGCCCACCACCACCGCGGTGCACGCCACCCATCTGACCGATCTGGACCGCACCGTGCTGGGTGACACCGGTACGGCGGTGTGTGCCTGCCCCACCACCGAGCGGGATTTGGCGGACGGGATCGGTCCGTTCCGGGCCTTGGCCGACGCGGGTTCCCCGTTGTGTGTGGGCTCGGACAGTCACGCGGTGGTGGACCTGTTTGAGGAGGCCCGCGGGATGGAGCTGCACCTGCGGCTGGCGGATCAGCGCCGCGGCCATTTCCGCCCCGCGGAGCTGGTGCACGCGGCCACCGTGGCCGGCCACCGGGCGCTGGGGTGGGCCGACGCCGGGGTGATCGCCCCGGGGGCTCGGGCCGACCTGGTGACGGTGGCGCTGGACAGTGTCCGGACCGCCGGTACCGATCCGGAGGCGGTGATGTTCACCGCCTCCGCCGCGGACGTGCGGCAGGTGGTGGTCGACGGCCGAGTGGTGGTACGGGAAGGGCGACATCTGACTCTGGACGTCCCGGCCGCGTTGGCCGACGCCATCGACGCTGTGATCGGAGCCGAACCGTGACCTTGTTGATCGACAACATCGGTGAGCTGGTTACCAACGACCCGTCCCTGGGTAGGGGCCAGTTGGGGACGATCACCCGGGCGGCGGTGGTGACCGACGGTGGCCGGGTGACCTGGGTGGGGCGGGCGGCGGACGCGCCCGCCGCCGACGAACGATTCGACGCCGCCGGTGGGGCGGTGCTGCCCGGGTTTGTGGACAGCCACTCCCACCTGGTGTTCGCCGGGGACCGGGCCGCGGAGTTCGCCGCCCGGATGGCCGGCGAACCGTACACCGGTGGGGGGATCCGCACCACGGTGGCCGCCACCCGCGCCGCCAGTGATGACACGCTGCGGGCCACCGCCACCCGGCTGCGGGCGGAGGCGCTCCGGCAGGGCACCACCACCATCGAGGTCAAGAGCGGGTACGGGCTGACCGTGCCGGACGAAACCCGCAGCATGAAGATCGCGTTCGAGGTGACGCCGGAGACCACCTTCCTGGGGGCGCACGTGGTGCCGACCGAGTACGCCGGCCGGCCGGACGACTACGTGTCGCTGGTGTGTGGCCCGATGCTGACCGCGGTGGAGCCGTACGCCAAGTGGGTGGATGTGTTCTGTGAACAGGGCGCGTTCGACGCCGACCAGTCCCGGGCGGTGCTGGAGGCGGGCCGGGAGCGGGGGCTGGGGCTGCGGGTGCACGCCAACCAGTTGTCGGCCGGGCCGGGGGTGCGGTTGGCGGTGGAGTTGGGGGCGGCCAGCGCCGACCACTGCACCTACCTGACCGACGCGGACGTGGCCGCGCTGGCGGACTCGGACACGGTGGCGACCCTGCTGCCGGGGGCCGAGTTCTCCACCCGGTCGCCGTATCCGGACGCGCGTCGGCTGCTGGACGCGGGGGTGACGGTGGCGCTGGCGACCGACTGCAACCCGGGCAGCTCGTACACCTCCTCGATGCCGTGGTGTGTGGCGATGGCGGTGCGCGAGATGGGCATGACCCCGGCGGAGGCGGTGTGGGCGGCTACCGCGGGTGGGGCCCGGGCGCTGCGCCGTGACGACGTGGGGGTGCTGCGCCCTGGGGCGCGGGCCGATCTGGTGGTGCTGGACGCTCCCTCCTATCTGCACCTGGCCTACCGACCGGGGGTGCCGCTGGTGCGACAGGTAATCCACAATGGAGTCTTGATATGAAGATCGTCACGATCACTCCGCACGGGATCACCCCGGCGGAGGTGCTGGCAGTGGCGCGGCAGGGCGCACGGGTGGAGTTGGCCGCGGAGGAGGCGATGGCCGCCAGTCGCGCCATTGTGGAGGCGATTGAGCGGGAACAGCGCCCGGTGTACGGCGTGTCCACCGGGTTCGGCGCGCTGGCCAACACGTTCATCGGTCCGGAACGGCGGGAGGAGCTGCAGCACGCGCTGATCCGCTCGCACGCGGCCGGGGTGGGCGCACCGATGCCCCGCGAGGTCGTACGGGCGATGATGCTGCTGCGGGTGCGGTCGCTGGCGATGGGCCGCTCGGGGGTCCGTCCGCAGGTGGCCGCGGCCTTGGTCGACCTGCTCAACCAGGACATCACCCCCTGGGTGCCGCAGCACGGATCCCTGGGGGCCTCCGGGGACCTCGCCCCGCTGGCCCACTGCGCCATGGTGGTGATGGGTGAGGGCTGGGTGCTGGCGAAGGACGGCACCCGGATCCCCGGTGGAGAGGCGCTCCGCCGCGCCGGCCTGCAACCGGTCACACTGGCCGCCAAGGAGGGGCTGGCGCTGATTAACGGCACCGACGGCATGCTCGGGATGCTGCTGCTGGCGATCGAGGATGCCCGGCACCTGTTCACCATGGCCGACGTGACCGCCGCCCTGTCGATCGAGGCGATGCTGGGCACCGACCGGCCGTTCCAGCCGGAACTGCACCAGATCCGTCCTCACCCGGGGCAGATCGCGTCCGCGGCCAATCTGAGCCGGCTGTTGGCGAACTCCGCCATCATGGACTCCCACCGGGACGACTTCGAACACGCGGTGCAGGACGCGTACTCGATGCGCTGTGCGCCGCAGGTGGCCGGGGCGGCGCGGGACACGCTGACGTTCGCGACCGGGGTGGCCGAGCGGGAACTGGTCAGCGTGGTGGACAACCCGGTGGTGCTGCCGGATGGGCGGGTGGAGTCGACCGGCAACTTCCACGGTGAGCCGTTGGCGTTCGCCGCGGACTTCCTCGCCATCGCCGCCGCGGAGGTGGGGTCGATCTCGGAACGGCGGGTGGACCGGCTGCTGGACGTCACCCGGTCCCGGGGACTGCCGGCGTTCCTCACCCCGGATCCGGGGGTCAACTCCGGTCTGATGATCGCCCAGTACACCGCGGCCGGGTTGGTGGCCGAGAATCGTCGGCTCGCCTCCCCCGCCAGCGTGGACTCGGTCCCCACCTCGGGGATGCAGGAGGACCACGTCTCGATGGGCTGGTCCGCGGCGGTGAAACTGCGGACCGTACTGGACAACCTCACCAGCTTGCTGGCGATCGAGCTGCTGGCGGCGGTGCAGGGGCTGCGGCTCCGGGCACCGCTGACCCCGTCTCCCGCCGGCCGGGCGGCGATCGCCGCGCTGTCGGGTGTGCTCGATGAGCCCGGCCCGGATCAATTCCTGGCCCCGGCGATCGAGGCCGCCCGGGAGATCGTCGCGGGCCAGGAGCTGCGGGCGGCGATCGAGGCCGAGGTCGGGCCGCTGGCCTGATCCTTCCTCACCCAGCCGCGGCGGTCGCCGGTGCGGTGGGGCCTTGCCACCGCCGGTCACCGGCCCGCCGCCAGCGGCGCACCCGAACCCCGAGGGCGACCGCCGCGGCCGCGGCCAGTCCGGTGACCAGCCACCACCAGGTGGCCCAGAACGAGCCTCGGATCTGCGCGAAGTCGGTGGCGCAGGCGACCGGGTCGGCCCCGTCCGCGTCGAAGGCACAGACCGTGAACGCGGCCCGGCCCGGCACCTGCCCACCCGGTGGGGCGTAGCGTCCGGTCAACCGGGCGGTGACGGTCTCTCCCGGCGGCAAGGGCGCCGGCCAGTCCACGTACCCCTGGCCGGGTTGGCCACCGTGCCGGGAGGCGACCTCCAGCCAGGGTGGCACCATCGCCCGCAGGGTCACCGTGGCCGAGGTCTTCCCCCGGTTGGTCACCTGGATCAGATAGGTGGTGTCCCGCTCGGCCACCACCCGTTTCTGGGCTCGCGCCACACTCACCGACAGGTCACCGACCACGGTGGTGCGGGTGGGGCCGCGGGCGATGTCTCCCGCCCGATGATCGGCCCACCATCCGGCGGCTGCGGCCCCACTCGGTCCGAGTACCGCGACCGCGACCAACCCCACAAGGAATGAGCGTCGCACCGGCAACCTCCCCCATATACCAGGCGACTTACCCGATATCTGAGAATAGGGCGCCGGTACGCCCTCCTGGTGACAAATCGTGAAACTTACTCAAGTAGGCTGCGGGCGATTACCTTCGCCAGCGCCCGGAACGCCTGCCCTCGATGGCTGATCGCGTCCTTCTCCGCCGCGGACAACTCCGCGTTGGTCCGATCCTGGCCGTCCCCCACGAAGATGGGGTCGTAACCGAACCCGTTCTCCCCACGCGGGACCCGGATCAGTCGACCCGTCTGCCGGCCGTCCACCAGATGCTCGAGACCGTTCGGCAACACCAGCGCCGCCGCGCACACGAACGCCGCCTGCCGGCGGTCGTCCGGCACGTCACTCAACTGCGCCAACAGCAACCGCAGATTAGCCCCGTCATCACCGTGCCGACCCGCCCACCGGGCACTGAACACCCCGGGGGCGTTCCCAAACGCCTCCACCACCAGGCCGGAGTCGTCCGCCACCGTCGGCAACCCGGTCCGCCGCACCCCTTCCCGGGCCTTGATCAGCGCGTTCTCGGCGAACGTCAGCCCCGTCTCCGGCACCTCCGGATACGGCGGCACGTCGTCCAAACTCACCAGTTCCACCCGGCCGACCTCGTCCAGGATCCGGCGCAACTCGGCCAACTTCTTCCGGTTCCGAGTGGCCAGCAGAATCCGGGGAGCGCTCACGCCGGTACCTCCCCGGCCAGCGCCTCCTGCTGACAGCGCGTCAACTGCTCGCAGCCCGCCACCGCGAGATCCAACAGGGCGTCCAGCTGGCTCCGGGAGAACACGCCCGACTCCCCCGTGCCCTGCACCTCCACGAACTCCCCGCTGCCGGTGCACACCACATTCATGTCCACTTCGGCCGCGACATCCTCCAGGTAGGAGAGGTCCAGCCGAGCCTCACCGGCCACCAGCCCGACGCTGACCGCCGCCACCGAGGTCGACAGCACTTCCGCCGGGGGGCGCAACAGCCGCTGCTGCTGATGCATCCAGACGATGGCGTCGTGCAGCGCCACGTACGCGCCGGTGATGGCGGCGGTGCGGGTGCCCCCGTCAGCCTGCAGCACATCGCAGTCGAGCACGATCGAGTTCTCCCCGAGGGCGCTACGGTCCACGCACGCCCGCAGGCTCCGCCCGATCAGCCGGGAGATCTCGTGCGTACGACCGCCCAACCGCCCCTTGACGCTTTCGCGTTCCGTGCGGGTGCCGGTGGCGCGAGGCAGCATCGCGTACTCGGCGGTCACCCACCCTTGACCGCTGCCCCGCAACCAGCGCGGCACTCCTTCGGTCACGCTGGCGGTGCACAGCACCCGGGTCTGTCCGAACTCCACCAGCACTGACCCTTCCGGATGGCTGCTCCAGCCGCGGGTCAGTCGCACCGATCGGAGCTGGTCAGGCTTGCGCCCGTCAGGTCGCGTCATGCCCGCCACCCTATGTCAACTGCTTTCCCGGATGCGGCATGGGGCGGCACCTCCGGCCGCCATCGCCCCGGGTCAGCGCGCGCCGGTCAGCGCGCCCACTGCTCACCGGCCGCGGCCGCCAGCGGTGCGGTCACCCCCGCCAGCCAGGGGGCGCACTCCCCGGAAGCCAGCAGGGCGGACAACTCCTCCGGGGCGACCCACCGCAACTCCGCCACCTCGGCCGGATCCGGTCGCAGCGGGTGCTCCGGGGACAGCCAGCCCAGCAACACGTGGTCGTACTCGTTCTCCACCAGCCCGCTCGCGGGGTCGTCGGCGCGGTACTGATGCACCCCGATCTCGGTCAACTCAGTGGGGGACAGCTCCACCCCCAGCTCCTCCACCAGGCGCCGCCCGGCCGCCACCGCCGCCGGCTCCCCGGGCGCGGGGTGGCCGCAGCAGGAGTTGGCCCACCGGAAGGGGAATCGCACCTTCGCCCCGGACCGCCGCTGCAACAGCAGGCGCTGCCGGTCCGGCGACAGCAGCAGCACCGAAAACGCCCGGTGCGGTAGTCCCGGACGATCATGCGCATCGGCGACGGTCGCTACCCCCACGCCCCTACCGGCGGCGTCCACCAACTCCACCGCCGCCTGCTCACGCTCCACCTGTTCCCGCTCCGCCTGCGCCCAGTCCGCAGGCCGCCGCCAGTCCGCCCGGGCAGCACCGTCGGATGCCCACATCACACGCCTCCTCCCACCCCCCACCCGGGTAACGACCACCCGGATGGCAGCGGCCATGCTACCCGGCCGGCTCTGAGACCAGCGGGGCGTTGGCCAGCGCCCAAATCACGAACACCGACAGCGCGATCACCACCAGCGCCCACAACGGGTAGTAGGGCAGGAAGAAGAAGTTCGCCACCGCCGCGGTCATGGCGAGAAAGATCCCGGCCACCCGCGCCCACAGGGCGTTGCTGAACAACCCGAACCCGACCACCAACACCAGCACCCCGATCACCAGGTGCAGCCAGCCCCAGGCGGTGGTGTTCAACGCGTACGGATAGGCCTCGGTCGCCAGCAGGAAGCCATCGTCGAGGATGGCTGCCAGCCCCATCAGCACCTGCCAGACCCCGATCAGGACCAGCATGGTGGCGGCGAACACCAGCCCCCCGACCGACCAGGTCCGGGCCGCTCCGCCCTGGGTAGCCGACGAGTAGGACATCAGGGCACCCCCTCCGTGGTGCCCTGATGGTACGTCGGAGAAATCCGACTCTTGGGCGATTAGTCAGATCTCATACCGCGCGCCCGGGCGAACGATCTCCACCGGCCCGGAGAAGGCGCGCGTAGCGGCGTCCAACGTGGCCGCCTCGCTGCCCCACGCCGCCACCAGGTGCGTCAGCAGCAGACGCCCCACCCCGGCCTTGGCGGCCACCTCGCCCGCCTCCCCACCGGTCAAGTGCAGCCCGGGCGGATTCGGCATCTCATCGAGATAGCTCGCCTCGCACAGGAACAGATCCGCCCCCTGCGCCAGGCGGGTCAACGCCTCGCACGGGGCGGTGTCCGCCGAATACGTCAGCACCGCCCCGTTGTGCTCCAGCCGCACCCCGTACGTCTCGACCGGATGGTTCATTCGATCCACGGTGACGGTGAACGGCCCGATCGGGAACGTGCCCGGCTGCAAGCTGTAGAAGGTGTAGACGTCGTCCAGCGACGTCTCGTCCGCCGAGTACGCCGCCATCAACCGGTCCGGCGCCCCGCTCGGGGCGTACACCGGGATCGGCGGATAGGGGCCGCCGGGGGCGTACCGCCGCACCACCACGTACGAGCAGGCGTCGAAGATGTGGTCGCCATGCAGGTGGGTGAGCAGGATCGCGTCGATGGACATCAGCCCGGCGTACCGCTGCAACGGCCCCAGCGAGCCGGTGCCGAAGTCCAGCAACAGCCGGAAGTTCTCCGCCTCCACCAAGTACGCCGAACAGGCCGCCTCCGGGCCCGGAAAGCTCCCCGCACAGCCCAGTACCGTCAACCTCATTGCGCCACTCCCACCGCACTGGCCAGTCCGGCCGCAAGCTGACTGCCGAGGAAACGATGGGCCAACCGCGTGAGGGTGGTGGCGTCCCCGGTGGTCAACAACCGGTGCTCAGGGGGCGGCGCCGCCTGATCACGGAGTAGTCCAGTTGCGGTCAGGACTCGGTAGACGTCCTTCGCGGTCTCGTCGGCACTGGACACGAGTGTGACCTCCTCGCCCATCACCAATCCGATCAGGCCAGCCAGCAACGGATAGTGGGTGCACCCCAGCACCAGTGTGTCCACCCGCGCACGTTGCAAAGGCTCAAGATACGCGTGCGCCAATCCGAGCAACACTCGACCCGTGGTGGTACCGCGCTCCACGAAGTCAACGAACTGGGGGCAGGCGACGGCGGTCACCGTCACCTGCGGCGCCGCCGCGAACGCATCCTGGTAGGCACCGCTGGCGATGGTGGCCTCGGTACCGATCACCCCGATCCGGCCGGTGCGGGTCGCGGCTACCGCGCGCCGTACCGCCGGCCGGATCACCTCCACCACCGGAATCTGATACCGCTCCCGGGCATCCGGTAGGCAGGCGGCGGTCGCCGAGTTGCAGGCGATCACCAGCAGCTTGACCCCCTGCTCGGCCAGTCGGTCCAACCCGGCCAGCGCGTACCGACGGACCTCGGCGATCGGCTTCGGACCGTACCGCACGTGCGCGGTATCAGCCAGGTAGAGCAGCTGCTCTTGCGCGAGCTGGTCGAGGATGGCACGGGCCACCGTCAGGCCCCCGACGCCTGAGTCGAACCCGCCGATCGACGCATCGCTGTCTGCAACTAGCAGGCAC